>WNFD01001298.1_pt1 | contig 25147 bp, 24 predicted proteins | sample 5400491 | NCBI WGS metagenome assembly WNFD01 (sample SAMN13153343, study PRJNA577476) | soil metagenome | isolation source: 120 cm saprolite under Douglas fir tree site 2 hole 2 replicate 2 | place: USA:California | collected 2015-04-18
TCCGCGCCGTCGAGCAGGCCTACCGGACGGCCACCGAGCACGACACCGCGTACACGCCGCCGGAGCCCACCCGGGCACTCCGTTCCCCTGAGCTCCAGCCCGGCAGGCAGATCGATATGGAGGCCGAGCCGTGACCCGCCAGACCGCGGCCATCAACGTGGGACCAGGCCACGACCGGCCGGAACGGGCACCCGCCTGCCTCCTGACCGGCGACGCCGGCGCCGCTGCTGCCGCGGACTATACCCATGACCGGCCCCGGCTCCATGAAACCTCCCGCCGCGCGATCGGGGTCAGCGGGGGACGCTGGCCCACGCGCAGGCCCGGGGGCAGTCCCTGTGAGTGATCGTCGCGGGGGTGGTCCCGTCCCGGGCCTCGCGCGTGCGTCTGCCCGTAACGCGCGGACGCGGACGGCGGGACGGACGGGCGGGACGGCCACGCACGGTGGCAGCGCACGACAGCCCATGAGCGACCAGGAGCGCGCCGCGATCCGGCAGGCCGGCGCGGAGGATGCGCGACGCTCCCGGGCCAAGCATGGTTTCCCGGAGCGCATTGAGGACCCGGCAGCGGTCGCAGTGCTCGCCGCACTCTTGCGTGCTGCCCGCCCGCCGCCGCAGAACGAAAGAACACGCCGCAAGGGCAAACCAGCGGCATAAGCACGAAGCGGCGGAGACGATCGCCTGACTCTGTCTTCGCCGCTTCTGTGCGCGGCGTGATTGCTACACGCGCCAGTCGAATTCGACGCGCTGCCGCAGGACCGCCATTTCCCGGTCGCGGCGCAGGGCCGTGTTCTTGCTGTTGCCGGCGACGTTGGCGTTTGCTCCGGGGGGAAGCGGCTTGATCAGGACGCGGTACAGCACGGCGCGGATGGCGGCGCGCCTGCGGTCGGTGCTCCACGATTCCCACGCATCACGGACCCGCTCCGACGGGGGAATGTCGCCCATCACCGTGGCCGACCCGGACAGCCGGTCATATTCCCGCCGCGCGGCACCGATGTCGTCCTCGGTGCGCTGCCGGATATCCAGCCAGTCGGCCCGGTCGATCACCCGGCCGGCATAGTCCCGGCGGGCCTCGTCCCGCCGTTCCTGGGCGTCCCTGATCTGCTCCAGCAGGTCCGCGCGGCGCGGCGCGTGCTGGTCCTCGCCCGCGCGCAGCGCCTGCTGCACGCGCGGGGACTCCAGCGCGTCCAGCACCGCGCCGGTCACGTACTCCTCCAGCAGGCCCGCCTTGATCGCCGTCCCGCCGCACCCGGCCGGGCCCTTCACGCACCCGTAGGAATCCGCGCGGTCGCTCGCGTGCCGCCGGTAATGCAGCCCCCGGCCGCACTTGGGGCACGTCGCGATGCCCGACAGCAGGTGCGCCGGGGCGCGCACCACGTGCTTACGCCGCGCCGGGTCACCGAACAGCTTGACCAGCCGCTCATGAGTGTCCACGTCGATGATCGCCGGCCAGCCCGTGGCCGGGTACTTCTGGCCCTGCCACTCCCGCAGCCCGGCCAGCCGCGCCGAGGTCAGCGTGCCCACGATCGAGGTCGGCCACCACTGCACGGCCGCCACCGGCCTGATACCCCGCGCGGTCCACTCCCGCGCGATCGAGGCGACCGACTCCCCGTGCTCCAGCACCCGCACCGCCGCGTCCCGGATCGCCTCGGCCTCGACCGGGTTGATCTCTTCCCGCACGATGTGCCGCTTCCTGCGGTTCGGCTCGTCCGGGTTGGCGTAGATCCGCGTATACCCGAACCAGCGCTGGCCCCCGCCGGTCCGCCGCCCCTTGCGCGCCTCCCGGTCCTGGGCTTCCCGGACCCGGGCGCTCTTGACCGCGCTTTCCCGCCGCGCCCGTAGCGTCTCCATCCCGCCGTAGTACGCGCCTTCGGCGGTGGACAGGTCCAGGTCCCCGCCGGTATAGGCGCTCAGCCGCACGCCGTGCCGGACACAGGCCTTCTCAAAGGCGTTCCAGTCGGTCAGGTTGCGGGTCAGTCGGTCGATATCCCGGACGATGACCACGTCGACCCGGCCGCCCTCGATGGCCGCGATCAGCTCCCCGAACCCGTCCCGGGTGATTTCCTTAAACGCGGAGTACCCGTCATCCTTGAAGGTGGCCACCACGGTCCAGCCGCGCCGGGCCGCGTGACCGGCGCCCCGGTCAAGCTGGGTCGGCACCGACTCCGCGGCATCGTAGGTCTCGCTCAGACGGCCGTACAGGCCCGCCCTGAGCTGGGCTTGCGCCCGGTCTGCCTGCGTGTCGCTCATGAGTCAAGCATGACGCAAAATCACAGCGAACGCATGGCTTCTTGCATCGCGTCGTGGTACCGCTGAGCGTGAGTCCGGGTGTCCTCCGCTCCCGCCGGGGCCGAAAGGGCGTCCAGCACCGCGGTCACCACCGCGGCGCACTCGGGGGTCAAGTCGCCGTTCAGCACACCCGCGCCCTGGAACGTGGTTTCCAGCCTCAACGACCGGTCGTCGAAACCGTCGTCCGAGCCGTCATCAGGGGTGTCGGGCCGGGATCGGGCGTAGATCTCCTCAGCCAGCCCGGCCACATCCCTCAGGTCCATTCCTGCCTTGGCGGCGGCCATCAGAATGTCGTCCGCGGCCTCCCGACAGCCTTCGGGTAGCCGGTCGGTCCACTTGCAGATCGCCCGGGCCACCGATTCGGAGAGGATGTCTCCATCGGCCAGCGCCTGCGCGATCTGGGGGTGGGCGGCGGCGCGGCGGGCCCAGGCGGTGTGCGCCACGGCGGCGCCCTTAGTCACCCGGGTCCGATTGATCAGCCACGCCCGCGGGCTGTAATCCGCGTCAGCGGAGTACCCCTGGCCAAGGGTGAACGCGCGCAAGATCGATGCGCGGGCTGCCGTGCTGATCGCGTCGGCCTGCTCGAGCATCTGCAAGCACTCGGCCTGGGTCTGCGCGGGCATCTGGGTGGCGTCGGTGGCGGCCAGGAACCGCAGCCCCGCGCGGACCGTCGCCATCGCGTCAGCGGCACTGGGAAACGCCGGAACCGGGCTCATCCTGACCTCCCTCCCGGATGCTCGCGCACTCTCAAGATGGATTGCTGGTCCTGGCTGTTGTCCTTTCGTCTTGCCAGGCCGATTTTCTAGGTCCATATTAGCGGCGGCCGCCGACATTCCCGCGCACGAAACCCTGTATAGTAATATTTTCTCGAAATAGTGAGCGATGAGAAAATGGTGGTTGCCGCGCCCGGTGAGAGTGGTGTGACAACGACGAGCTAGCAGGCTCCCGGCCCGTGTCCTGGACCAGCTACGGCCAAGACGCAGGGGAGTCAGGGGAGAACCATGGTCGTTCGGGATGATGATCTTTGATATTCCGGTGACAGGCGGGTCTGCGGTCACAGGCCGGCGGCCAGCACGGAGATTCGGTCCCTGAGCCACCGGTGGGCGAGATCGTTTTCCCATCCGTGGATGCCAGTACATGGTCTGGGTGATAATGCCCAGGTCGAATGGCACGTCCAGGATCCGGGCCTCGGCACCTGGGGCCAACTCGAGCGCCACCCGCTCGTGCACGATGGCCAGCAGGCGAGTGCCGCGGACTAGCGGGGGCATCACGAAGGTCTGGGTCATGATCTCGACGTTGCGGTGGATGCCGAGCTGCTCCAGCCTGGTCTCGGGCAGGCCGCCGAGGTGGCCGGGGACGTTGCCGAGCTGGGGGATCCGGCAGAACTCATCGCGAGTCAGGGTGTCGCCGATCTCGGGATTGCCCTGCCAGGCCGCGCAGACGTAGCGTTCCTGGAACAACCGGCACCGATCAGGCCGTAGTCCTCACCGGTCAGCCTTCGTACCGTGCGGACAGGGAGAATGGGATGGCGCGGTCATGGTCTCCGGTCACGTGCAGGCGCCCTGACCAGTTCGGCCGCCGGACCCGGCTCGGCCTGGTGGGTGTCGCCGCGGGTGTTGGTGGCGCGCAGCCCGATGACCGCGGCCGCGGCCATGAAGATGCTGCCTGCGAGCAGGGCCTGGTGAAAGCCTGCGGTGAGCGCCCCCGGCAGGGGGGTGCGGGCCGCGAGCAGGTGGCTGGTGCGCGCGGTCGCGATAGCGGAAAGGATCGCGAGCCCCAGGGCGCCACCGACCTGCTGCGAGGCGTTGAGCAGCGCCGCGGCCAGGCCGGCCCGGTCCGCGGGCACGCCGGCGTTGGCGGCCGTGGCGACGGCGACGAACACGGCGCCGAGGCCGAAGGACACGATCATCAGGCCGGGCAGCAGGTCGGTGAGGTAGGAGCCGTGAACGGGGATGCGGGAAAGGTCATACAGGCCGCCCGCGGAGATCAGCGCGCCCACGACGATCATGGGCCGGGTTCCCGTCCGGGACAGGATCTGGGAGCAGATACCGGCGGCGACCGCGACTCCGGCGCACAGCGGCAGGTAGGCGGCACCGGCCTTGAGCTGGGAGTAGCCCAGGACGTTCTGCATGTAGAGGGTGAGGAAGAAGAACATCGAGTAGAAGCCCGCAAGCGCGATGAGCTGGGTAACGTCGGCGGCGGCGAGCCCCTTGACGCGGAAGATCGACAGCGGGACGAGCGGGTTGCGGCCGCGCTGCTCGTTGACGACGAAGGCGGCTAGCAGTACGAACGCGCCGGTCAGCTCGCCGATCGTGCGGGCCGAGCCCCAGCCCTGATCGGGCGCCTTCACCAGAGCATAGACCAGGAGCAACATCCCGCAGGTAGCCAGAAAGGCACCGAGGACATCGAAGTGGGCCATCGGCGCGCGGCGGCGCTCACCAGGGATCATCAGGAAGATCGCGCCGAGCAGGAGCAGGCAGATGGGCGGGTTGACGAACAGCACCCAGCGCCAGCCGGGTCCTTGAGTGAGCACGCCGCCCAGGAAGACGCCGGCCGCGGAGGCCAGCCCGCCCACCCCGCCCCAGATGCCGAGCGCCGTGTGGCGTTCCGGGCCTTCCCGGAACATGGTCGTCAAGAGCGAGAGCGCGGCCGGAAGCATCATCGCGGCGCCGACACCCTGCGCGAGGCGGGCGGCGACCAGGGCACCCGCGCTGCCGGAGAATCCGCCGGCCAGCGATGAGATCCCGAACACCGTCGTCCCGGCGGCGAGGATGCGGCGGCGGCCGAGCAGGTCGCCGGCGCGGCCGCCGAGGAGCATGAAGCCGCCGTAGGTGAGCAGGTAGCCGCTGAGGACCCATTGCAGCCCCTGCACGGAGAAGTGCAGGTCATGGCGGATCGAGGGAAGCGCGATGTTGACGATGGACGCGTCGATGAAATCAAGGAACCCGACGGCGCACAGCAGGGCTAGCGTGAGCTTTCCCCGCCGGGTCGCCAGGAAGGACGATCGTTCGGTCATGACGGTGGTCATGTGCCATACCTCCGGTCCTGGGGCGGCTGGGGCACCAGCCGCGCTTGCTCCCCCCTGACGTATCCGGGCCGGCGAATGTGACCGGGGGAGAATCCGGCCGTGCTGTCACATCACGGGCGGCGCAAACGTCAGTGCGGTGACGAGCGCCGATGGAAGGGACGAAGCCGGTGGAGGACCAGGCATGGCAGGCCGAACAGTTCGAGCGGCACCGCACCCAGATGAGGGCGGTCGCCTACCGGATGCTCGGCTCGGCGAGCGAGGCCGAGGACGCGGTCCAGGAGGCCTGGCTGCGGCTGAACCAGTCAGATGACGAGGCCATCACCAACCTCGGCGGCTGGCTGACCACCGTGGTGGGGCGGGTCTGCCTGGACATGCTGCGCGCCCGGCGCTCCCGGCGGGAGTTCTACATCGGTACCTGGGAACCCGAGCCAGCCTCCGGCGCGCTGAACGGCGCGGGTCCGGAACAGCAGACGGTGCTGGCCGATTCGGTCGGCCTGGCGCTGATGGTGGTGCTGGAGACACTCAATCCTGCCGAACGGCTGGCATTCGTGCTCCACGACATGTTCGCGGTGCCCTTCGAGGACATCGCCCCCCTGGTCGATCGCACCCCCGCCGCGACACGCCAGCTGGCCAGCCGCGCCCGTCGCCGGGTCCGAGGCAGCACCGCCCCGCCCGAGGCCGACCTGCCCAGGAAGCGTGAGGTCGTGACCGCGTTCCTGGCCGCCGCGCGAGCCGGCGATTTCGACGCGCTGGTGGCGGTCCTCGACCCCGGCGTGGTGTTCCGCAGCGACACCGGCCAGCGGCCGTGGCTAGCGCCCGCCCTGCTCACCGGGGCTGCCGACGTGGCCAGGCACACGGTCACCGCGGGCTCCCGGTTCGCCTCGCTGTGCCAGCCAGCGCTGGTCAACGGCGCGCCGGGGATCATCGTCCCGGCCCCGGCCGGGCCGCTGGGGGTCGCCCGCCTCACCATCACCGGGGACCGCATCGTGGCCATCGACCTGATCCTCGACCCGGCCAGGCTCCGCGCGTTCGTCGTCGAGGACTGATCGCCTGGTTTCGTATCGCGGGCAAGATCCTGCTTGACAGGCTCCTCTAGCGGGCAAGAGCTGAGCTGGGCGCGGCCAGCGCTATCGCGGACCGGGGGGCAACCGTGGCAGACGACCCAGCGCGGCCAGTGTCGGGCACGGACCGTCGTGGCGTGCTCAAGAAAATGCTGGCGCTGGGGGTGGCGGCGCCGCTGGCAGGCGCCTTGGCGGGGACCCGGGCCGCGAAGGCGCAGGTCGCGCTGACGTCTCAGCAGCTGGCCGGCCAGCGGGTGGTTTTCTCCTATCCGGGGCTGACCGTGCCGGCGGCCCTGCTGCAGCAGGTCAGCGCGGGCCAGGCCGCCGGGGTGATCTTCTTCGGCGGGAACATCTCGAGTGATGCCCAGATCGCCTCGGTTATCCAGCAGCTGCGCCAGGCGCAGCAGCAGAGCCCGGTGTCATCGCCGCTGCTGTTGATGACCGATCAGGAGGGCGGCCTGGTCCGGCGGCTGCCTGGCGCCCCGACGATGTCGGAAAAGCAGATCGGGGCGTCCTCGAACCCGGCCGCGGCGGCGAGCCAGGCCGGGACCGGGGCGGGGCAGAACCTGGCCGGCGTGGGCATGAGTCTCAATCTGGCGCCGGTTCTTGACGTCTACTACAAGTCCGGCAACTTCATCGATCAGTACCAGCGTTCCTACAGCAACAAGGCGTCGACCGTGACCGCCTGCGGGCAGGCCTTCATCACCGCCCAGCAGCAAACCGGCATGGCGGCCACGGCCAAGCACTTCCCGGGCCTGGGCTCGGCCACGAAATCGCAGAACACCGACGCCGGCCCGGTCACCCTGACGGTCTCGCTGCCGAACCTGCGGGCCAAGGACGAGGCACCCTACCCGGCCGCCATCGCCGCCGGGGTCAAGCTCATCATGGCGTCGTGGGCCATCTACCCGGCGCTGGATGCCACCTACCCGGCCGGGCTGTCCCCGGCGGTGGTGCAAGGTGAGCTACGCGGCCGGCTCGGCTACCAGGGCGTGACCATCACCGACGCGCTGGAGGCCGGGGCGCTGGCCGCGTTCGGCAGCTACGGACAGCGAGCCGTGCTCGCCGCCCAGGCCGGGATGGACCTCCTCTTGTGCTCCGCGCAGGATGTCACCCAGGGGCAGGCCGTCACCTCGGCACTGGCCGGCGCCCTGGACAGCGGGCAGCTGAACTCGGCCACCTTCAACGCCGCCGTCCAGCGGGTGACCGCCCTGCGCGCCGGCCTGCACTGAGCTCTACCCGTGGCCAGCTGGGCCTGGCTCGCCGAACATGGCATCGAGTAGGAATCTGACGACGCACCCTAGATGTACCGCCGCTGGGAGGCCTTAGGTCCTGGCCAGCAGCTGCTTCCACTCGGCGATCGCCTCGTCCGCCCACTGCGCGTGCAACCGGGCGAAAAGCTCCGCGGCCGCGGTGCCGCTCCACGGCGCGGACAGGAACTGCGCCGGGAGGCCGGGATCGATCCACGGGAACCGGCGCCAGGCGTGCACCAGGTCGATGACCCGGGCGAGCGGATCGCGATTGACGGCCCCGCTGAAGGCCCCGATGAACTCGTCGTACTCGCGGGCCAGCTCCTCCAGGTCCCAGGCGTTACCGACCATCGCGGCCAGCGCGCTGCCGCCCTGGTACTCGGCCGTGAACAGGTAGCCGTCCGGCAGCCCGGCCTCGCCGAGGATCTGCCGCACCTCATCGCCGCGGTCGCTGCGCGGGCTCAGCCACACCCCGGGCATGACGCTGCCGAACCCGGCCCAGCGCAGTCGCGTCCTGATCATGTGCCGGGCGGCACGTTCGGTCTCCGGCGTGCGCGCGATCACGATCGTCCACCGGCCATCCCAGTCCGCGGCGACCGCGGTGAATCCGAAGATGCGCTCCGTGCCGTCCCGCAGCAGCCGCTCGGAGGCTGGCGTGAGGCGCCAGACTGTGCGCCGGCCGACCCGCTCGGAGCTCAGCCAGTTGTCGGCCGCCGTGCGCATCAGGGCCTGCCTGGCCGCCTTCTCCTCGACGCCCAGCCGTCCGAACACGTCGATGAAGGCCGACGTCCAGGCCTCCCCGCCGGTGGGCAGGACCAGCTCGCCCAGCACGGTGAACAGCACGCCGCGCGCGCTTTCCGCGCCGGCGGCATGACGCCGCAGCAGGGTCGGTGCGGGCTCACCCGTGGCGGCCAGCTTCGTCTCGGTCATCGGTCCCTGGTTTCGGTCATCGGTCCCTCGCGGTCAGAGATAACCAGCCATCAAAATACTACGAAGTCTTGACGTTCAACTCAAGTTTTGTAGAGTATGAAGTGCCGGATCCCGGTAAGAGGGCCCAGCGAGAGGAATCTGCCATGACGGAAGAACGGGTCGAGTTCCGGGTCAGCCCCGACCGTTACAAGCACTGGCGGGTGTCCTGCGACGGCCCGGTCGCCACCCTGGTGATGGACGTCGACGAGCAGGGCGGCCTGGTTCCCGGCTACGAGCTGAAGCTGAACTCCTACGACCTCGGCGTCGACATCGAGCTGTATGACGCGGTGCAGCGGCTGCGCTTCGAGCACCCCGAAGTGCGCACGGTCGTGATCACCAGTGGCAAGCCGAAGATCTTCTGCGCCGGCGCGAACATCCGCATGCTCGCCGCCTCCGCGCACGGCTGGAAGGTGAACTTCTGCAAGTTCACCAACGAGACCAGGAACGGCATCGAGGACGCCACCGCCAGCTCCGGCCAGACCTACCTGGCCGCCGTCAACGGCACCGCCTCGGGCGGCGGATACGAGCTGGCGCTGGCCTGCGAGCACATCATGCTGGTCGACGACCGGTCCTCGGCGGTGTCGCTGCCCGAGCTTCCGCTGCTTGGCGTGCTGCCGGGTACCGGCGGGCTGACCCGGGTGGTGGACAAGCGGCACGTGCGGCGGGACCTGGCCGACTACTTCGCCACCAGGCCGGAGGGCGTCGGCGGCAAGAAGGCCGTGCAGTGGCGCCTGGCCGACGAGGCCGTGCCGCGGCCCCGGTGGGACGAGACCGTCGCGGAGCGGGCCGCCGAGCTGGCCGGGCGCTCCGGCCGCCCCGAGGGTGCCGCCGGAGTCGTGCTGACGCCGCTCGGCAAGACCCGCGACGATGACGCGATCAGCTACCAGCACGTCGCCGCCAGGCTCGACCGCGACGCGGGCCGGGTCGACATCACCGTGCGGGGACCGGCGTCTGACCCGCCCGCCGACATGGCCGAGGCGACCGGGCACGGCGCCCGGTTCTGGCCGCTGGCGGTGACCCGCGAGCTCGACGACCTGATCCTGGACTTGCGCACCAACGAGACCGAGCTCGGCACCTGGGTCTTCCGCACCGAGGGCGACCCGGGCCGGGTACTCGCCTACGACGACCTCCTGCTGGCCAGCGCGGAGGACTGGTTCGCCAACGAGGTCCTACACTACCTCAAGCGCACGCTGCGGCGGCTGGACGTCACCAGCCGCAGCCTGATCGCCGTGATCGAACCGGGCAGCTGCTTCGCCGGATCCCTGCTCGAGCTCGCGCTGGCCGCCGACCGCTCGTTCCAGCTGGCCGGGGTGTTCGAGGCAGCCGATCCAAACACGGGGGACCCCGACGCCGAGCCCGCGGCCATCACCCTCGGGGACATCAACGTCGGGCCGCTGACGATGAGCAACGGGCTGACCCGCCTGCAGACCCGTTTCTGGGGCGACGAGGCCGGCTACGAGGCGGCAGGCAAGCGCCGGGGTGTCGCGCTGGAAGCCGAGGACGCCGCCGACCTGGGCCTGATCACCTTCGCGCCGGACGACATCGACTGGGACGAGGAAATCCGGATCGCGACCGAGGAGCGGGCCAGCTTCAGCCCCGACGCGCTCACCGGCCTGGAGGCCAACTACCGGTTCGCCGGTCCGGAGACCATGGAAACGAAGATCTTCGGCCGGCTGTCCGCCTGGCAGAACTGGATATTCAACCGGCCCAACGCATCCGGCCCGGACGGCGCGCTGCGCCGGTTCGGCACCGGGCAGCGCGCCGTGTTCGACCGGAAGCGAGTCTGAACTATGACGACCACCGCTGACTACACCGAGAAGATCCCGAACAACGTCAGCCTGCACGAGGACCGGCGGCTGCAGCGGGCCCTGGAGTCCTGGCAGCCGAACTTCCTGAACTGGTGGCAGACGATGGGCCCGACGCTGCCGACCCAGGACGTCTACCTGCGCACCGCGGTCAACGTCGGCCGGGACGGCTGGGCGCAGTTCGGGCACGTGGCCATGCCGGAGTACCGCTGGGGCATCTTCCTGGCCGAACGCGACCCGGGCCGGCGCGTCGGGTTCGGCGAGCACAAGGGCGAGCCGGTGTGGGACAAGGTGCCGGGGGAGTACCGGTCCGAGCTGCAGCGGCTGATCGTGATCCAGGGCGACACCGAGCCGGCCTCGGTGGAGCAGCAGCGCAACCTGGGCGCCACCGCGCCGAGCCTGTACGACCTGCGCAACCTGTTCCAGGTGAACGTCGAGGAAGGCCGGCACCTGTGGGCTATGGTCTACCTGCTGCACGCCTACTTCGGCCGGGAAGGCCGCGAGGAGGCCGAGGAACTCCTGCACCGCAACTCGGGCAGCGAGGATTCCCCCCGCATCCTGGGCGCGTTCAACGAGGAAACCCCGGACTGGCTGTCATTCTACATGTTCACGTACTTCACCGACCGGGACGGCAAGTACCAGCTCGGCACGCTGAAGGAGTCCGCGTTCGACCCGCTGTCACGCACCTGCGAGTTCATGCTCAAGGAAGAGGCGCACCACATGATGGTGGGCACCACCGGCATCGACCGGATCGTGCAGCGCACCGTCGAGGTGATGCGCGAGCACGACACCGACGACGTGGGCGGCCTGGGCGCGATCCCGCTCCCGGTGATCCAGAAGTACGTGAACTTCCACTATTCGGTCTCGCTGGACTTGTTCGGCGGCGAGACCTCCACGAACGTGGCGAACTACTACACCGCCGGGCTCAAGGGCCGCTGGCTGGAGGACCGGCGCAAGGACGACCACAAGCTCACCAGCGACTCGATCATGGTGGATGCGCTGTCCGAGGACGGCGAGATCGGGCAGACCGAGGTGTCGGCGCTCGTGGGGCTGAACACCGACCTGCGGCGCGAGTACATCTCGGACTGCGCGGGCGGCGTCAAGCGGTGGAACCGCATCCTGGAGGCGGCGGGCTTGAAGCAGCGGCTGAAGCTGCCGCACGCCGCCTTCAACCGGAAGGTCGGCGCGTTCGCCGGGATCGAGGCCACCCCGGACGGCGAGCGGCTCTCGGCGGAGGAATGGCAGCGCCGCAGCGGCGAATGGCTGCCGACCGATGTGGACAAGACCTACGTGCGATCGCTGATGCAGCCGGTGCACGAGCGGGGCAAGATCGCCGCCTGGATCGCGCCGCCCAGGAACGGCATCAACGGCCAGCCGTTCGACTACGACTACGTTCACCTGATCTGAGCCGGGGACAGTCCAGTGATACCGGGACAGACCCACGCCGGGCCCTTTAACGCCAGTGACTACCTGCTCGACCGCCACATCCGCGCGGGGCGCGGCGACCGGCTCGCGCTCACCGGGGTCGCGGGCGACCTCAGCTACGCCGAGCTCGCGGAGCGGGTCGGGCATGCCGCCCGCGGGCTGCGGGGGCTCGGGCTGCAAGCCGAACAGCGCGTCGTCATGGTCATGGCGGACTCGCCCGAATTCGTGATCGTGTACCTCGCGGCCATGCGGATCGGCGCGGTGCCGGTGCCGATCTCGACCATGCTCCGCGCCGACGGCATCGCCGAGATCCTCGCCGACTCACGCGCCCGGGTCGTCGCGGTCAGCGCCCAGTACCTGGACCTGGTGGCCGGCGCGCTCGGCCACCCGGGCACCGGCGAGGTCATGGCCGTGGTGACCGACGACGCCGGGCTGGCTGGCGACGGGGCGGCCCCGCCGGTGGCCGGCCTGACCACGACCGCGCTGGGCCAGCTGCCCGCGACCGGACCTGACGACATCTACCCGACCACCGCGGACTCCCCGGCCTTCTGGCTGTACACCTCGGGGACCACCGGCACGCCCAAGGGCGCGATGCACCGGCACGGGTCGGTCCGGGTGGTGTGCGAGACCTACGGCGCCCGGGTGCTCGGGATCACGCCGGGAGATCGGTGCCTGTCCGCGGCCAAGGCCTTCTTCGCCTACGGGCTCGGGAACTCCGTGCTGTTCCCGCTGTCGGTCGGCGCGGCCGCCGTGCTCGAGCCCAGCCCGGCGCGGCCGGAGATGATCGCCGAACGAGCCAGGACCTACGCCGCCACCCTGTTCTTTGCCGGCCCGACGTTCTTCTCGAACATGCTCCGGGCCGGCCTGGCCCCGGATGCGCTGGGCGGAGTCCGGCTGGCCGCCTCGGCCGGCGAGGCTCTCCCGGCCGCCTTGTACCAGCGGTGGACCTCGAAGTTCGGCATCGACATCCTCGACGGCATCGGCATGACCGAGATGCTGCATATCTTCCTGTCGAACCGGCCGGGCCGCGTCAGGCCGGGAACGACGGGCGTCGCCGTGCCCGGTTATGACCTGCGGGTGCTCGGCGAGGAGGGGCACGAGGTCCCGGCGGGCACGCCGGGGACCTTGTTCGTCCGGGGCGAGTCGGCCGCGACCGGGTACTGGTCGCGTTACGACGCCTCGCGTCAGGTGTTCCAGGGGGAGTGGCTGCGCACCGGAGACACCTACGTCGTGGACGCGGACGGGTACTACGCCTGCCTGGGGCGTACCGGGGACATGCTCAAGGCCAGCGGCATCTGGGTCGCGCCGGCCGAGGTGGAGTCACGCCTGCTCGATCACGCCGATGTGGCCCAGGCCGTGGTGGTGGCCGCGGCCGACGCCGATGGCCTGGAGAAGCCGGTCGCCTACGTCCAGCTCAATCCCGGCGCCCTGGCCAACGAGGAGACGCTGATCGGGTTCTGCAAGGCCGGCCTGCCGTCCTTCAAGCGGCCCCGCCGGATCGTGTTCGTGACCGAGTACCCGACGACGGCCACCGGCAAGATCCGCCGCGTGGAGCTGCGCGCCCAGGCCGCGCTGATCCTGCAAGCCGAGAGGGAGCCGCAACCCGCCGGGGAGCCGGAGCCCGGGCTCCCGCCAGGTGACAAGGTGCCCCTGTGACGGCGATCGGCCGGTCCGCGTCGATCGCGGTCATCGGCGCCGGCACCATGGGCGCCGGCATCGCGCAGGTCGCCGCGGTGGCCGACCATCCGGTCATGGTGTACGACGCCGTCGAAGGTGCCGCCGAACGGGCGGTCGCCGCGGTCCGCGACCGGGTCGCCCGGCTGGTGGACAAGGGTCGCCTTAACCTTGATCCGGCTGACCTGCGGCTGGCCGTGGCCACCGAACTCGGCGAGCTGGCGCAGGCCCGCTGCGTGATCGAGGCGGTGGTCGAAGACCTGGCCGTCAAGCAGGCCCTGTTCGCCGACCTGGAGAAGGTAGTCAGCCCCGGGTGCGTGCTGGCCACCAACACCTCGTCGCTGTCGCCGACCGCCATCGCGGCCGGGCTCAGCCATCCGGGCCGGCTGGTGGGCCTGCATTTCTTCAACCCGGCGCCGTTGATGCGTCTGGTAGAGGTGGTCAGCGGCCTGGCCACCGATGCCGGGGTCGCCGCGGCCGTCACCAGGCTGGCCGAGGACTGGGGCAAGCAGGTCGTCCAGGCGGCCGCGACACCAGGGTTCATCGTGAACCGCGTCGCGCGGCCGTTCTACGCCGAGGCGCTGCGCCTGGCCGAAGAGCAGGCCGCCGGGCCGGCCACTATCGACGCCGTGCTGACCCAGGCGGGCGGGTTCAAGATGGGACCGTTCGCGCTGATGGACCTCGTCGGGCAGGACGTGAACGAGGCGGTGACCCGATCGATCTGGGCTGCCTTCGGGCACGACCCCCGGTTCGCGCCCTCGCTGCTGCAGCGGGCCCTAGTGGAAGCCGGCTGGCTCGGCCGTAAATCCGGCCGGGGCTGGTACCACTACGGCGACGACGCGCCGCCGCCGGCTCCCGACGTCGCGCCCGGCCGCCCGGCGCCGGCTCAGGTCACCGAGCACGGGGCATCGCCGTTGCGTGTCTTGCTCGGCCGCTCAAGGGTGGAGGTCCGCGCGGGGCCGGGCACCGGCGGTACGGCCGAGCTGCACGGGACCGTCGAGCTGCACGGGACCGTTGAGCTGCACGGGACCGTTGAGCTGCCAAGTAGCGCGCTGCTGGTGCGCTGCGACGGCAGGCCCGCGACCGCGCTGGCGGCCGAATGGCACCGGCCTGTCGTGGTGGTCGACCGCACGCTTGACGACGCCACCGCCGCCGGCATCGCCATCGCGGCCTGTGATGGCTGCCCCGTGGCCGCCGTGGACGAGGCGGTAGGGCTGCTGCAGGCAGCCGGCCTGACCGTGTACGTCATCGATGACGCCCCGGGCCTGGTGGTGACCCGCACCGTCGCCATGCTGGTCAACGCGGCCGTCGATGCGCGAAACCAGGGGGTGGCCAGCGCCGCCGACATCGACATCGCCATGCGGTTCGGCACCAACTACCCGCTCGGCCCGCTCGCCTGGGGACAAAGCTGGGGACCGGCCACGGTCCTGGCCGTGCTCGAGACCATGCAGGCCTGGTACGGCGAGGACCGTTACCGCCCGTCCGCCCTGCTGCGCCGTGTGGCCGCCGCCGGGGGTTCGCTGATTTGAGCCGGGCCGACAGGGGAGGAGAAGTCATGAGGCTGACGTGGACTAAGGAGAACTCACCCCGCTGGGATGCCGACAAGCAGCGGATCTTCGGCCCGGCCGAGCTGGCGGCAGTGGGCCTGGCCGCGCCCGCGCCCGGAGAGCCCGTCGCGAACGAATGGTGGCGGGCGGAAGACGGGGACGAGATCGCCGGATACGGCTGGCTTGACTCCGAGTGGGGCGACGCGCGCATCACCTTCGTCGTCGCGGCCGGTCAGCGCGGCCGGGGTGTCGGCGCCTTCATCCTGGAGCACCTGGAGGACGAGGCCGCCGCCCGTGGACTTAACTACATCTACAACCTGGTTCCCGAGACACATCCCGACGGCGCGTGGATCAGGAACTGGCTGTCGACGCACGGCTTTCACGAGGCCTCCCGCGGGCAGCTGCGCCGCCAGGTGGAAACCCGTCAGCGGGTGATGGACAGCAACTGACGAGCGTGCGCCGCCGGAGTTCTTCTCGGAACCTCGATACATGCGTAAATCGTTATATGTTAATGTTCCTATGTCAGATTCCCTGCCTCCCGTGTGCCGCAGCCGGGAACCTCACCCGGCGGGCGTAGCGGGGTGCCGCGACTCAGGAAGGATTACGGCATGCCGGGTTTCGTTCAGCACGCCACGCACGCCGATCACCCGCACGCCCACGGCGAGGGCTGCGGCCACCTGTGGTTCGCGCACGGCGATCACACCGATTACGCGCACGACGGCCATGTCCACCGTGTCCACGATGACCACGTGGATGAATGCGGGGACGCGCAGCATGCGCCCCATGAAGGTCATGACCATGAGCACGGGCCGCAGTGCGGTCACATTGCCGTGCCACACGACGATCACGCCGACTACCTGCACGACGGGCACCGCCACGCCGCCCACAACGGCCACTGGGACGACCACTGATCAGGTTCCCCGCCGCGGTCTCAGGATCCGGGCATCCCGGGCCGGGGATCCCCGCCGGGCCAGTCCCGGCCGCCGGGACGGCCGGCTGCAACTCGTTGCCATATGCTAATTTCTGCATATTATGGCGCCGCCGTCCCCCGAGCAGCCTCTCGAGGCCGCCAGCGAGCTGCTCAAGGCGCTGGCCTCCCCGGTGCGGCTGGGGATCGTGCGCGAACTGGCGTCCGGCGGCAGGCACGTTCACGAACTAGTGACCGCTCTCGGAGTGAGCCAGCCATTGGTCTCCCAGCACCTGCGCGTGCTGCGCGCCTCCCGCATCGTGACCGCCCGCCGTCAGGCCCGTGAGATCGAGTACACCCTCGCCGACGATCACGTCGCCCACATCGTGCTGGACGCGATCCGGCACGCCGGGGAAGCCTGAGCCCGGCAGGGCACCCGCCGCCTCGGAGCGAGGAGGCGTACGCCGCGTTCAGCCCTTGATGGAGGAAGCGGCCAGGGCCACGACCGAGCCCGCCATGCCGACGAAGGTCAGCATGAGGACGGTGCGAGACAGCCAGCCGCTTGTGGCAGCGCCCATCGTGCGGTGGTCGGCGGCTATGCGGTTGATGATCCAGATGAGCGGAACGGCCGCGACGCCGTTGAACACGGCGGCGAACACCAGGAAGTGGATGGGGTTGACGCCGATGAGGTTGAGGGACAGGCCGAGCAGCATGGATCCGGCGATGACCCCGTAGAAGTACCGGCCCTGCCTGGGTTTGAGGTCCAGGCCCTCTTTCTTTCCCCTCGCCTCGCTCAGGGCGTAGGAGGTGGACCCGGCCAGGACGGGAACGGCGAGCATGCCGAGCGAGACGATGCCCAGGGCGAACAGGCCCTGGGCGATTTCACCGGCGTGCGGGAACGTCTTGACCAGCGGCTCGAGCGCCCGCGCGGCGTCGGCCGCGGTGTTGATGTTCGTGACACCGGCGCCGTGCAGCACGGTGGCGGTGACCATGATGATGAACCAGGTCGTGACCTGTGAGGCCACCATGCCGGCGGCGTTGTCGGTGCGCAGGTCCCGCAGTGACCTGCGCACGGCGCCGCGCCGGCGCCGATGGCGCCTATGTCAGCACCGATATTGACCACATTGGCGGCCGCCAGCAGGACCACGAGCAGACGCAGGGTGCGCAGGCTGTACCGGTTCTTGATGTTGCGCGCCAGTCCCTGGCCGGTGATGTTGCCGATCCGGCCGCAGGCCTCCTGCACGCCGATGACCAGCGGCAGCATCCAGAAGGCGGTCCACAGCTGCCCGTACCCGAACTGGGCACCAGTCTGGGAGTAGGTCGCGATGCCCGACGGGTCGTCGTCGGCGGCCCCGGTCACCAGGCCCGGGCCGAGTATTCCGAGCAGATGACGCAGCTGGTGGCGCTGCCTGCCAGTGCCTTGTCGGCGTGCTCCGTGCGGATGTTGCCGGGCTGGCGGAGCATGCCTGTTTTCCGTCGGCGGGTTAGGTGTGGTCATCGCGATGCCTCCGTACTTGATGCGGGCTCAGGGTCACTGCCAAGAAGGCACCTGCCAGGTCGGGGCAGGGACCTGGCAGGCGCTCGGCGGGCTGCTGCCTCGGCTGGTGCCCACCCGCGAACCAGGTCAGGCCGCGTCCTCCAGGATCGAGTGCAGGGTCCGGCCGGTCCGGCGCGCCTCGACGCCCATCGCGATCTGCGAGCTCCCGTAGATCAGGCTGAACAGCCCGAAGAGCAGCGCCAGGGTGACCGCGCCGACGTCGGGGCGGGAGAAGAGCACGACGCCGAACGCGATGGACACCAGCCCGCCCACGATGAACAGTGCACGGGTGCCCGCGGTCTCCCCGCTGCGGAAGGCGGCGAAGATCTCGAAGAAGCCGCCCGTGAACGCCCAGATCGCCACGATCAGCACCAGCACCAGCGCGGTGGGGGCGGGCCAGATCAGGGCGATCGCCCCGGCCGCCAGATCAACCAGCCCCAGCAGCAGGTGACCGGCCACCGGCCCGGCAGTGCGGCTGCTGAACGCCCGCATGGCCTGCAGGCCCGCGTCGATGAAGGCGTAGACCGCGAACAGGATGACCAGAGCGAGAACTGTTGCCCCTGGCCAGGCGATTGCGATAATCCCGACGATAATGGCGAGAACGCCAAGCAGAATCAGCGAGGTGGACGTTGATTTGAACATGACAGTTTTTCCTTTCGGCTCAGTCAGCGCCACGCCATCTTCGAGGCGTGCGGCGCGTATCGACTCAAGTGGATGCGTTTGCGGCCCAGTCCGCAAACATCTGCCATCAATAGACCAATAGCTGCCGGCTTCCGGTCAGCCAGCGGGCGGTGCCGGCGGGTTTTCATGGCCGGCGCCCTCCGGGCTTAGCCGGAGGCGAAGGTACGCCACCGCGCCGGGAAGAAGCGGGAGCCAGTAATTCACGATCCGGTAACCGAGCACGGCAAGGACCGCTGTGGCACGCGGCGCGCCGAATCCGGCGGTGACAGCCACCAACGTGACCTCTATTACCCCTAGCCCGCCGGGCGTGATAGGAATGGCGCTTGCGATATTCGCCGCTGCGTACGCCACCGCCAGGGGCCCGAATCCGGGCTGGTACCTGATGGCAAGGAACATCAGATCAAGCGAGAGCAGGTCGAAGAGCAGGTCGGCCGAGGCGAATCCGAAGCTTTCGAGGAATGCCCGTCCGGTCAGCGCCGACCGGGCGAGCGCCGCAAGACGCTTGCTGGTCCTGGCCACTTGCTCTGGATCGATGCTGGGCCGGATGTGCCGCGCCCACACGGCCGCCCGGCGCCCGGCTCGCTCAGCGATACCGGGGGGTGGGCTCCCACCATGAGGGCGATGGCCGCCACTAGCCCGACGAGGGCGAGCGCGATGCCCGCGATGATGAGGTAGCCCCGGGACAGGTGCCTACCGGCCGTTGCCGCGAACCCGGCTAGGAACAGCCCGAGCAGGGCGACCGTGGACACCAGGCTGGTCAGGCCGATCCCCTCGCTGGTCGTTGAGGCGGCAACGCCCTGCGTCTCCAGCGTGCTCACGTTCAGCAGGGTGCCGGTCGCCGATCCGAACGGGGTGACGTGGCTGACCAGGAAGGAGGCCAGGGTGACCTGAACCGTCAGCCAGAAGCGCAGCCGCACCCCGAGCGATGCGAGCACCCGCCGGTACAGCAGCGCGTACGAGCTGAGCGATATTGCCTGGGCCACGATCGCCGCGGCCACCAAGGCCGGGCGGGCGTGCCTGAGCGCGGCGGCGTCATGCGTCAGCCCGCCGAGCCTGGGCAGCAGGCCGAACACGCCCGCCGTCAGCGCCACGAACATCACGCCGTTGATGATCCGTCTCGTCGCCCGCCGCCGGCCCTTTTGCTGCTGTGATGGCAGCTCGGGAAGGGCGTCCGCCCTCGCGCTCTCCGTCATGCCCCCCCTCAGCGGGCGGGTGTCCGGCCGCCCGTTCCTGGGTCTGTGATGGAGCGGCCGCGGGACGGGCCGGTCCCCGGGCGTGTTCCGGGGACCGGCCGTCGAGAGCCCCTGTGGTGAGCTGGCGCGCCTCAGCGGTCAGCCGGTGATGTAGAGATCGTCGAGCACCTCGGAGACGCCGCTGGCCATCCAGGCGGCACCGACGACAGCGTCGTGTTCGGCCCAGGTGGCGACGTGACCGGAAAGCGTCACCGTGTTCCCGCTGGTGTCCACGGCGACGTCGCTGTCATCAGCGACCACCGCGTACCGGTCGAGGGCGTCCTGGACGAGAAGGGTGACGTCCACCGGATCCGCGTCGTAGGCGATCTCGATCTCGTCCTTTATGTTGCGGACACCGGTCAGCCCGGCCACAGCCAGCTCGGCGGCGGCGCGCTGTGAGCCGTAGCTCACGGTGCCGGTCAGCTTGAGGTTGCCGTCCCGTGCGGTTGCCTCGATGCCATCCGGCACGGTGATGTTCAGTGCGAGCGCGTTGTTCGCCGCTGTGGTCAGCGTGGCGTTGTCGCGATAATCGCCAGGCGGCAGGACCACCTCAAGGTGATTATGGACGTTCGTCACGCCCGCGACCCGTTGCGCAGCGTCGGCTGCCTCCAGGGACTGCGGGTAATTGGGCACTGTGCCGTTGAGCGCTACCTCCCCGTTCATGTTCTTGACGACGATGTTCGCCTCGTCGACGAGCGGGTCGAAAGTGAGTTCCGCTTCCACTGCCTCGCGGATATCCTTTGTCTTACCCACTTGCGTACGTCCTTTCGGTAACTCATGAGGCGGCGGATTGCCGCTCATTGGCCAGTGCACCGCAGAATCTCGCGGCAGGAAAGGTCACGCTGGCTGTAGTGATATTGGCCCCCTCTATAGAGGTCGGCGCTCTGGATACAAAGACGGCACTTCTTTGACTCTTTGACTAGCGCGTGCATCGCCTCGCGACCGTGCCACACCCGCAACAGCAGTTCCGGGTGACCCGCGGGCGATCCAGGACCAATCGAGCTATTGGTCTCATGTGTTGGCCAACGGCGCTGGCCCGGCTGCACTTAGTCCGACCAGGGGCCCGATCTCCCGGAGGACCGTATGAATGGCTTGCCGGCAAGTTTGCGCACGATGATGGACGAGCCTTGGGGCCTGTCCGCCTGTACGGTGTCACGCGACGGTATCGCCACTGTGCCGGTCCCCGGCCTCACGACCACCGCGTCCGGTGCCCTGCGGCCGCTCGAACTCAAGGCCATCAGCCAATGGCTGTAATCACCCCGGGAGAGGCGGCCGGCGAGACCGCGGCCGCCGCGCACACCCGGAGGGTCCGTGTCCGGGCGGTCGCCGCGGCGCATGGGGTCCCGCTGGCGGGCGGCACTGGTCTTCATTGGTCTTGTCGTGGCGTTCGGTTATCCGCTCGTGAACGGGCTGACCCATCTTTCTCACCAGTTGCCGTTGTATATAAGCTCCGCCGAGCACGGCCGTGGCCGGATCGGCCACCTGCTATGCCGCTTTCACTTGCAGGCCTGGGTGGCGGGCGAGATCAACCGGTCGCTGACCGGGTACGCGCTCGGCAACCTCCTGACCTCGCTCATCGCTGGCGTGGTAGTGTTCACCACCCTCGCTGCCCTCGGGGTTCCGTTTCCTCTGCTGTGGGCGCTATGGGTTGCCCTCGTCGATTTCCTGCCCATGATCGGCGGAGCGCTCGCGGGCATCCCGACAGTCTTTTTCGCCGCCGGGCACTCCCTCACCGCCGGCATCGTCACCCTGATCGTGTTCATGACATACACGCAGGTGGAGAACCACGTCCTGAATCCCGTGGTCATGAGCCGGACAGCGAAGGTGAACCCGCTGCTTATCCTGGTGTCCTCCTGGTCGGGACAACGATCGGCCAATGGCTCGGCGGCACCTTCGGCGCCTTTGTAGCCGCGCTCGTGGCGAAGCCGCGTTAACCAGTTCACCTGACGCTACGGAAGGCCGTCGCTCGTCGCATCCCCGATTTCCGTAGTCCGCCATGAGGATGGCAGCCGATGCCTCCGGCTGCAGGCCGACCGTGTTATCCGCCAGGCCATCAACGTGCTGGCGAGCCTGCCCGGCTGACCGACAGGCTGCGCGCGAGCTGGGTCCGCGAGGTCACGTTGAGCTTGCGGAACACCTTGCGCAGGTGATAGTCGACGGTGCTGGGACTGATGAACAGCTGCGCGGCTATCTCGTTATTCGATGAACCGCCCGCCGCGAGATCCGCGACGCGGGCTTCCTGCGGCGTGAGGTCGAAGGTCGTCTCCGGGGTGCGTGCTCGCGCGCGTTCGCCAGTGGCACGCAGTTCGGTGGCCGCTCGCTCGGCGAATCCGTCCGCGCCCATGGCGGCGAACATGTCGTGGGCCGTGCGAAGCTCATGCCGTGCGTCCTGCCGGCGCTTGGCCCGCCGGAGCCACTGGCCGTAGAGCAGGTGCGTGCGGGCCAAGTCGACCATGGCCCGGCATTGCCTCAGCTGGCTGATGGCCTCCAGGTAAGCGTCCTCAGCGTGCTCGCCCTCATCGAGCAGCGCCTCACAGCGGGCGCGCAGCCCGAGCGCCCACGGCGTGCCGGCCGCGAGCGTCCGCTCGGACAGGGTTTTGAACACCATGGCGGCTAGCTCGCGCCTGCCGGCGCGGATGGCGGCCTCGATCATTTCGGGCAACGCCGCCTCAGCGGTGAAGGCGGGGTCATCCTCGATCACGGGCAGCGCGCCGGATATCGCGGCGTCGTAGTCGCCGGCGCACATATCCGCCACCGCGACGATGTACTTACCGATGTCGGCGGGCCCCCGCTGACCCCGCGCGGTGGACTCGTGGATCTGGGCGACACCCGAGGCGCGCGCCTCGGTAAGGCGGCCGCGATACGCGAGCAGAAGACCGTTGCTGCGGCTGTCGATGCCGAGCATTCCCGGACCACGGCCCACCGCCAGGAGCTCGCGCATCTCGGCCAAGCGCGCACTGGCGTCGTCGAAGCGGCCGGCCAGCCAGTCGGAAATCGCCAGGAAAGCCAGCGCGAACGGCAGGACGGTAAGGGCTCCCAGTGCGCGTGCGGTGCGCACCCAGCGATCTGAGAGATCCAGGACGGCTTGCTCGTCCCATAGGCTCCCGGCGGCGGCCGCACCGAGCCCAAACCACCGAAGGCCAACCGCGGGATCGAGGTCGTCGGCTCGCAATGCCGCGACGGCGGCGCGGAGCGGCCCGGCGGCCTCGCGGTAGCCGAGCGCGAACCGGGCGCTGTATCCCTCGAGCAGCAGGTCGCTGATGGACGGGGGTGATCCGGCGACACGGGGGAGGGCCTGCGCCAGGCTCGCAATCTTCCGCGTCTCCACCGGTCCGGCCCAGATGGCCGCCTCGAGTGCTTCGAGGAGCGTGTCGCGGGCCGCCGCCCTATCGTCATGGGCGAGCATTGCGGACGCGTCGGCGAGGATGGCAGCCGCCTCGGAGGCGTTGCCCTGTGCGAAGCGGATCGCGCCGTTCAGCCGTTTTGCCGAGCCACGCGTGACCTTATCGGTGAGCCGGGGCATGGCGCCATCGACCAGGTCTCGCGCTCCGGCCGGGTTTCCTGCCATGAGCTCAGCCTCAGCGAGAGCGACTTCCCGCTCCGCCCGGCGGACATCATCGGGCGTCAGGTCGGCCGAGCTGCGTAGCAACGCGGCTCTGGCGGCGTAACCGCCGCGTGCGCCTGCGCGTTCGGCGGCGCGCTGGAGTTCTGAAGCGAGGTCCTCATCGGGCGCTATCGCCGCCGCGGCCCGGTGCCACGCGCGTCGCTCCTCATCAACCCCGGAGTCGCTCGCGTCGCTCAGGGCAGCATGTGCCCGCCGGCGATCACCGTTGAGCACGCCGTGATACACGGCAGATCGGATCAGCGGGTGGCGGAACCGGACCGAGCTGCCGGAAACCTCGAGCACACCGCCGGACACGGCTGCGGCGGCGGCCGCGTCCGCGTCGATACCGGCCTGCGCGGCCGCGGACCACAGCAGACCGCGTTCGCCCGCCGCGTCGGCCGCGGCCAGGAGCACGAACGTCTGCGTGTCCGCCGGCAAACCGCGCACCTGGCGCAGGAAGCGCTCCCTGAGTCGCCGGCTCAGCGGAAGCGGCTCAGGCCGGGAAGCCGTGCCGGCCAGCTGACCGGCCGTGAACTCGGCCCCGAGCTCCACGAGCGCGAGCGGGTTGTTCTGAGTGTCGGACAGAATGCGGCTGACGACCTGAGGGTCGAGGGTTTCGCCGACGACCGAACGGAGCAGTTCCCGGGCCTCGGCGTCGGGCAGCCCGCCCACCGAGATGACCGGAAGCTGCTCGAACACCTCCTGCGCGGCCGGCTCGCCGACGGCGGCGATGATGCCGGCACGGTCGGCGTAAAGACGACGAGCCACGAACCCGAGCGCGTGCGCCGATTCGATATCGAGCCACTGGGCGTCGTCGATGACGCATACGAGCGGTTGTTCTTCGGCCGCGCGTGAAAGCACCGTCAGTACGGCGAGCCCCACGACGAACCGGTCCGGCGGCGGGCCGGCTTCCAGGCCGAACGCCACCCGCAGGGCGTGACGTTGCGGAGGCGGCAGCAGGTCGAGCAGCAACAGGAAGGGGACCAGCAATTGGTGCAGAGCGGCGAAGGCCAGGTTGATTTCTGACTCGACACCGACGACGCGGCAAATCCGCAGGTCGCAAGCCGAGCCGATGGCGTACTCGAGTAGCGCCGTCTTCCCGACCCCGGGCCCTCCACGCAGCACCAGCGTGCCGCTGAAGCCCCCGCGCACGGCATTAAGCACGCGGTCGATCGCCGCCGTCTCCTTCTGGCGGTCCAGCAGAACTGGCTGGGTCGGCAGATCGTCCGCCTGCCGCGGCCAGGTCCGCCACAAGGGCGGCTGGACAACCCGGCCTTCCGCCGGATCATCATCGCTGCCAGCCATGGTCACCAACTCCTGCCCGCGAGGCAGCCGGGCTGCGGTCGGGATGGTCAGGACCCAGCCGGTCGTCATTGCCTCCTGGCCTCACGGTACGGCGGTCCGCCGGCCCCGGCCATGTGCCGGCGCGATGAACTTTCCCGCGCCGGTTGTCTGGCAGGCACGACCGGCGGTCGGTAACTGACCGTCACGGGCGGCGGGGCGTAGTACGGCAGCACCCAGCCACCGGCTGGCCAGCAGGGCCAGTTCGACATTCAGGCGGTCCTCGCCGAGGGAACGGCCGAGGCTTTCCCCCGCCTTGCGGACCCGGTACTGGACCGTGTTCTTGTGCAGAGTGAGACGCTCCGCTGTGGTTTTGTAGCTGCCGTTCTCCTGGAGGAATATCCGCAGCGTGTCGCGCATCCGGGCATTGTGGTCGTCGTCGTCCGCTAGCCCGGTAATTCGCACATGGACATAGATCAACTCCGGTGGCCGGGATCCGGTGTCATGGCGGGCGGGTCGGGTCCACGCCCAGCAGGTCCAGCAGCCGGGCCTGGACGGGGCTGGGCCTGATGATCTGCGCTGGGCTGGTCGCGGTGGCCGGGATCAGCTGCAGGCCGGCCAGGGCGGTGAGGATGAGCCGGCCGGTGGGCCGGGCGGGCTGCCGGTTGTACAGCCCGTCGACCTTTGTCTCGGGGGCCAGGCTGCGGCGGGCTTCCCGCTCGATCAGGCAGAAGACGAGCAGCGCGAGGCTGATCACGGTGATCAGGGCGGCGATCCGCCGGTTGTTCTTCAGGAACATCGGGGCGACGGCGAGCGGGCCCTTGAGGTTGCCGTAGCGGCGTTCGACGGCTTCCTGGCCCTTGT
>WNFD01004942.1_pt1 | contig 25129 bp, 24 predicted proteins | sample 5400491 | NCBI WGS metagenome assembly WNFD01 (sample SAMN13153343, study PRJNA577476) | soil metagenome | isolation source: 120 cm saprolite under Douglas fir tree site 2 hole 2 replicate 2 | place: USA:California | collected 2015-04-18
GCCGGCGATGCCAAGGGAAAAGGCACAAGCGGCTCCCACCGCAAGGCCGAAAGTACTGATGCGCCGGAGAGGGGCGGACTGCTCCGTAGTAGCGACGAAGCGGCTGTAATGGTTGTGGAGCGAAGGGGGCGGGTCATCGGCGATGAATCGGGCCAACTGGCAACGGGAGGAGCCCGAAGTTCAACGGAAGGCGGCAGCCTTCAATCGATGGCACGAGCCGGATGATGCGAGAGTATCAAGTCCGGATCTGTGAGAGGCTCAGGGTGAAATTCCCTGGGCCTACTCGGCAAAATGCGAAATGCTCCCGAAGCGTAAATGTTTTCCGAGTTGCCTCCGATAACAGACCATCGACGGCATGCTGCATGCGTCCGACCGAATCGTAGCCTGCAGTCGCCGTTCGTGCGCCCGACGCGATACGGCACTTGCTCTTGGGGCAGCCGACGCTTGACCCTTGGTCCATCATGTCCGCGACCAAGATTCTCTGGGAGCAAATCGTTGTCGTCTTCGCGATCGTGCTCGTTACGATGTGGGCGGCCACGCAGTGGGTAGCCTGGAAGCTCGGTTATCAACCGCAGCTTGGACATCCATGGTTTGAGCTGACGTCGGGAGTACCGATCTATTTCCCGCCCGCGTTCTTCTGGTGGTGGTATGCCTATGACGCCTATGCGCCGCATGTCTTCGTTGAGGGTGCTTACATCGCGTCATCAGGCGGATTCCTCTCGATCGCGGTTGCCGTTGCCATGTCGGTGTGGCGGGCGCGTGAGGCCAAGACCGCAGCGACGTACGGTTCAGCCCGTTGGGCGACGCTAACGGAGATTCGGGCTGCCGGCCTTACCGCGCCTGACGGTGTCGTGCTCGGGCGTTTCGCGCGTGACTACCTGCGGCATGATGGACCGGAGCATGTGCTGTGCTTCGCACCGACCCGGTCGGGCAAGGGCGTCGGTCTGGTGGTGCCGACGCTGTTGACCTGGCCGGGGAGTTGTATCGTCCACGACATCAAGGGCGAGAACTGGACCCTGACCTCGGGCTTCCGAGCCCAACATGGCCGGGTGTTGCTGTTCGATCCGACCAACGCGAAGTCGGCCGCCTACAATCCATTGCTGGAGGTGAGACGCGGCGAATGGGAGGTACGCGACGTTCAGAACGTTGCCGATGTGCTGGTCGACCCCGAGGGATCGCTTGAGCGGCGCAATCACTGGGAGAAGACTAGCCACGCGCTCCTGGTCGGCGCCATTCTCCATGTGCTCTATGCCGAACCGGACAAGACGCTCGCCGGTGTTGCCGGTTTCCTCTCTGACCCGAAGCGTCCGATCGAAGTGACGCTCCGCGCCATGATGACGACGGCGCACCTTGGCGAAGCCGGGCCGCATCCGGTGATCGCCTCCGCGGCTAGAGAATTGCTCAACAAGAGCGAGAACGAGCGCTCCGGTGTGCTCTCCACCGCGATGTCGTTTCTGGGGCTGTATCGCGATCCGGTGGTCGCCAAGGTCACCCATCGTTGCGATTGGCGTATCCGCGATCTAGTTGAGGGCGACCGGCCTACGACACTCTATCTCGTCGTACCACCGTCCGATATCAGCCGGACCAAGCCGCTGGTGCGCTTGATTCTCAATCAGATCGGCCGGCGGCTGACGGAGGACCTGCAGGCAAAGGGAAGGCGCCGCCGGCTGCTGCTGATGCTCGACGAATTTCCCGCGCTCGGCCGTCTGGACTTCTTCGAGTCGGCGTTGGCGTTTATGGCCGGCTACGGCCTCAAGAGCTTTCTGATCGCGCAATCGCTCAACCAGATCGAGAGGGCCTATGGGCCGAACAACGCCATACTCGATAATTGCCACGTGCGCGTGTCCTTTGCGACGAACGACGAACGTACCGCCAAACGTGTCTCGGATGCTTTGGGGACGGCGACAGAGATGCGGGCGTTGAGGAATTATGCCGGCCACAGGCTCAGTCCTTGGCTCGGCCACTTGATGGTCTCCCGGCAGGAGACAGCGCGGCCGCTTCTCACGCCGGGTGAGGTGATGCAGCTGCCGCCCAGCGATGAACTGGTTCTCGTCTCCGGCGTCGCACCAATCCGCGCCAAGAAGGCACGCTATTTTGAAGACCCACGACTGACGGAACGGATATTGGCGCCACCGGACGTTCGCGAGCAAAATGGTGTGCATCCACCCGACGATTGGATTCAATTACCGGCTCCTGCCGTCGGCGCTGGCCGGGAGGCCTTTTCGTCAGGCAAAAGGCGATCCGATGATCCAGCGAATGGCGGCATCCGCCGAGAGCCAGAACTCCCTCAACACGAAGAGATCGCGCCGGAGCCAGTTAAGCCGAAGCCTGAATTTACCTTCGGAGAAGAAGCGCCCGACGAAGATGCCGCACGAGCCCGCGCCTTGCGCCAGCAGGTCCGCAATCTCGCGCGCCAGGGTGCGATGGATCCCGGCGACGGCTTGGGCCTCTGAGGCCAACCATGCGGACCAAGCACACCTTTCGTCTGCCGCCGGATCTGGCCGGACAACTCGCCGATTACGCCAATCGAAAGCGTGTGCCGCAAGCTCTGGTCGTTGAAACAGCGCTTTCATCATATTTGTCGCCTGATAATTCCGAGCGGATGGAGGCGGCGCTCGGTCGCCGGCTCGATCGATTGACGCGGCAAGTCGAACGATTGGAGCGCCATGTCACCATCTCGAACGAAGCACTCGCGTTGTTCGTGCGCTTCTGGCTGACCAGTACCCCACCATTGCCTGACACGGCGCAGCCGGCCGCCCAGGCCAAGGGTCGCGAGCGCTATGAAGGATTTGTTGGGGCGCTCGGGCGGCGATTGGCGAAGGGACAGACCTTGGCGCAGGAGATTTCTCAAGACGTGACTTCCAAGGACGGGATGCGGGATCGTACGGATGGTTCTTCGTAAATGGCTTCGCCGTTCTCAGGTCTTTCTACGCCAGAGCGCTACGCTTGATCTGATCTTGTTGCGCGAGCGCGCATCCGCACCTTTCTAATGACCCCCGACATCTCGGCTGCAACTCGCGGCCGCACGCTTGGGGACGGGAAATGGCCATCCACCATCTCAATCAGGAGGCGACGTCGCGCGGCGCGCGCATGCTGCGCACGGCGCTTGGCCCAGCCATCGCGCTGTGGCTCGAAGACGCTTCCGTCGTCGAGGTGATGCTCAACCCCGACGGCCGGCTCTGGATTGATCGGCTCGCGGGCGGGCTCGTCGATACCGGAGAGCGTCTGTCGCCTGACGATGGCGAGCGGATTGTGCGGCTTGTCGCGCACCATGTCGGCGCCGAGGTTCATCCGGGCTCGCCGCGGGTTTCGGCCGAGCTGCCGGGGACCGGTGAACGCTTCGAGGGATTGCTGCCGCCAGTGGTGGCGGCGCCGGCCTTCGTGATCCGAAAGCCCGCGGTAGCCGTGTTTACCCTCGACGACTATGTCGCCGCCGGCATCATGTGCGCGGGGCAAGCCGAAACATTGCGTGCTGCCGTCGCCGATCGCCGCAACATCCTTGTCGCCGGCGGGCACCTCCACCGGTAAGACCACGCTCACCAACGCATTGTTGGCAGAGGTGGCCAAATCAGCCGATCGCGTCGTGTTGATCGAGGATACTCGCGAACTCCAATGCAAGGCTCCGAATCTCGTAGCACTCCGCACCAAGGACGGCGTGGCCTCGCTGTCCGATCTCGTTCGCTCCTCGCTGCGCTTGCGGCCGGATCGCATTCCGATCGGTGAAGTCAGGGGAGCCGAAGCGCTCGATCTCCTGAAGGCCTGGGGTACCGGGCATCCCGGCGGCATCGGCACCATCCATGCGGGGTCAGCACTCGGCGCGCTCCGGAGGATGGAGCAGCTGATCCAGGAAGCCGTCGTCACGGTTCCTCGCGCGATGATCGCCGAGACCATCCAGTTCATCGCTGTCTTGGCGGGTCGGGGTTCGGATCGGCGGCTCGAAGAGCTTGCTTGCGTCGTGGGGCTTGATTCCCAAGGCGACTACGTCCTTCACGCCGCGGGAGATCGGCCATGACACGATTATCCTTCCACATCAATCGCTGCATTGTTCTGGCTGCTTCCGTCGGTGCTCAGATGTTGGTCTCCGGTCCCGCTTGGGCTGCCGGCTCAAACATGCCCTGGGAGCAACCGCTCAATCAGATCCTGCAATCGATCCAAGGTCCGGTCGCGAAGATTCTGGCCGTGATCATCATCATCATGACCGGACTCACGCTCGCCTTCGGCGACACCTCGGGCGGGTTTCGTCGTCTGATCCAGATCGTGTTCGGTCTGTCGATCGCCTTTGCGGCAAGCTCCTTCTTCCTGGCGTTCTTCTCGTTCGGGGGCGGGGTGTTGGTGTGATGGAGGAAGTCGATCTCGTCGCAGGCTTCACTGTGCCGGTCCATCGCGCGCTGACCGAGCCGATCCTGCTCGGCGGCGCGCCGCGCGCGGTTGCGATCCTCAACGGCACCTTGGCGGCGGCGCTTGGCCTGGGCTTAAGGTTGTGGCTCGCCGGTCTCTTGCTCGGGGTCATCGGTCAGGCCGCCGCGGTGTGGGCGGCGAAGCGCGATCCGCAATTCGTCGATGTCGTACGGCGGCATCTCCGTATCTCCAGCTATTTGAGCGTTTGAAACGATGATGAACCTCAGGGAGTATCGGCGCTCGACCACGCAGCTTGCGGACTTCCTGCCCTGGGCTGCCCTGGTCGACGAGGGTATCGTCCTCAACAAGGATGGCTCGTTTCAGCGTACGGCAAAATTTCGGGGACCGGATCTGGATTCCGCCGTGCCGGCTGAACTCGTCGGCGTCGCCGGCCGATTGAACAACGCGCTGCGTCGGCTCGGTTCGGGCTGGGCTGTCTTTGTCGAGGCGCAGCGTCATCCCGCCAGCCAATATCCCGAAGGCCATTTCCCGGATGTGGCGTCGGCCCTGGTTGATGTAGAGCGCCGCGCTCAATTCGAGCAGGAGGGAGTGCATTACGAGTCCAGCTACTTCCTGACCTTTCTCTATTTGCCGCCGGCGGAGGAAGCTGGGCGAGCCGAGCGCCTGCTCTACGAGGGACGCGATCGCAACGAAGATGGGGAAGCGCGGGAAGTCCAGCGTGGTTTCGTCGATCGCACCGAGCGCGTGCTCGGGCTTGTCGAGGGCTTCATACCCGAACTTGCCTGGCTGGATGACGAGGGAACGCTGACCTATCTGCATTCGACCGTCTCGACCAGGCGCCAGCGCGTTCGCGTGCCGGAGATACCGATGTATCTGGACGCGGTGCTGGCGGACCAGCCCCTGACCGGGGGCCTCGAGCCGATGCTCGGGAATGCGCATCTGCGGGTGCTGACCTTGGTCGGGTTCCCGACCGTCACGACCCCGGGAATTCTGGACGACCTCAATCGGCTCGCCTTTGCCTATCGCTGGTCGACCCGCGCGATCATGCTCAACAAGACTGACGCAACGAGGTTGCTGACCAAAATCCGGCGGCAATGGTTCGCCAAGCGAAAATCCATCGCCGCGATCCTGAAGGAGGTGATGACCAACGAAGCCTCGACCCTGCTCGATACAGACGCCCACAACAAGGCCGTGGATGCCGACGCGGCGTTGCAGGAGCTGGGGTCCGACGCGATCGGGCAGGCGTTCGTCACCGCCACTGTAACGGTGTGGGACGACGACCCCCGCGTAGCCGATGAAAAACTCCGCATGGTCGAGAAAGTCATCCAGGGGCGCGACTTCACCTGCATGGCGGAGAGCGTCAATGCGGTGGAGGCCTGGCTGGGGTCGTTGCCCGGCCACGCCTATGCCAACGTCCGACAGCCGCCGGTCTCGACGCTCAATCTCGCGCACATGATCCCGTTGTCGGCGGTCTGGGCGGGCCCCGCGCGAGACGAGCATTTTAGTGCGCCGGCCTTGTTCTTCGCCCGGACCGAAGGGGCGACTCCGTTCAGATTTTCGCTTCATGTCGGCGATGTCGGCCATACCCTGGTGGTGGGTCCGACCGGCGCAGGCAAGTCGGTCCTTTTGGCGCTGATGGCGCTGCAGTTCCGTCGTTATGAGGATGCCCAGGTCTTCGCCTTCGATTTTGGCGGCTCGATCCGAGCGGCCGCGCTCGCCATGGGTGGCGACTGGCATGATCTCGGCGGCGCGCTATCGGACGACGCTACTGAGCCCGTCGCGCTCCAACCGCTGGCTAGAATCGATGATGCCGCGGAACGCGCCTGGGTAGCGGAATGGATTGCAAGCATCCTTGCCCGCGAAACCATCGTCATCACCCCGGAGGCAAAAGATCACCTCTGGTCGGCCCTGACGTCACTTGCGTCAGCACCGGTGTCCGAGCGTACGCTGACGGGCCTGTCGGTGCTGTTGCAGTCGCAGATGCTCAAGCGTGCGCTGCAACCCTATTGCCTCAGCGGTCCTCATGGCCGCTTGCTCGATGCAGAAGCCGAGCGGCTGGGCGAGGCCGAAGTGCAGGCCTTCGAGACCGAAGGCCTGATCGGCACCTCCGCTGCGCCCGCGGTGCTGGCCTATCTGTTTCATCGCATCGAAGGCCGGCTCGACGGCCGGCCGACATTGCTGATCGTCGATGAAGGTTGGCTCGCGCTCGACGATGAGGGTTTTGCCGGGCAATTGCGGGAATGGCTGAAGACGCTGCGCAAGAAGAATGCCTCTGTCATCTTCGCCACCCAGTCGCTCTCGGATATCGATGGTTCTGCGATCGCACCCGCTATCATCGAGAGCTGTCCGACGCGACTGTTCCTGCCGAACGAGCGGGCGATCGAGCCGCAGATCACGGCGATCTACGGACGTTTCGGTCTCAATGATCGCCAGATCGAAATCCTCGCGCGCGCTACGCCAAAGCGCGACTATTACTGCCAGTCGCGGCGCGGCAATCGCCTGTTCGAGCTCGGTCTCGGTCGCGTCGCGCTTGCCTTTACGGCCGCGTCCTCGAAGTCGGCTCAGGCTGATATCAAGCAGGTCCTCAGCGAGCATGGCCGCGAGGGCTTTGTAGCCGCCTGGCTGCGACACCGTGGCCTGGCGTGGGCCGCAGACATCATCCCCGATCTTTCCACTGAGAAAGATAAGTCATGAACCGCATGAGCTCTCTCGCGGCGGCCAGTGTTGTCGTGCTGCTCACTGCCAGCTTGGTGGCACCGCCGTCTTTGGCACAAGTCGTCGTGTTCGATCCGAACAATTATTCGCAGAACGTTCTCACGGCCGCTCGCGCGCTGCAACAGATCAACAACCAGATCACGTCGCTACAAAATCAAGCGCAGATGCTGATCAATCAGGCGAGGAATCTGGCGAACCTGCCATTTTCGTCGCTGCAGCAGCTGCAATCATCGATCCTGCGCACCCAGCAGCTGCTGACCCAGGCGCAGCGTATCGCCTACGACGTCCAGCAGATCAATAACGCCTTCTCAACGACTTACGCTCCCGCTTCAACGTCTGCATCCAGCCAGACGCTCATATCAAACGCGCAAGCGCGCTGGCAGACCTCGGTCGCGGCGTTGCAGGATGCGCTGCGGGTGCAGGCCGGCGTCGTCGCCAATCTCGACACCAACCGCACCCAGATGTCGGCGCTCGTGACATCGAGCCAGTCCGCAACGGGAGCTTTGCAGGCAACGCAAGCCGGCAACCAACTGTCTGCCTTGCTGGCCCAGCAACTCGCCGATCTGACCGCGACGGTCGCTGCTCAAGGGCGCGCTCAGAGCCTGGAAGCCGCGCAGCGCACATCCGCGCTGGACCAGGGCAGGGAGCAGCTTCGGCGCTTCCTGACCCAGGGTGTTGGTTACCAACCCACAACCGTTCAGATGTTCCATTGATGAGCTCTTATCTCATCTCGGAAAAGTTGTTGCGGGTTGCCGCTGTAGCGTTTGTCACGCTCGCCGCAGCGGTAGCCGTGATCCAGAGCCAACGCGGCGAAGACGCGGCCGTCCTCGCGCCAGTGGAACGTGGCGACGCAGACGCTCTTGTCGGTGAACTCTCGCGCTGTCGCACGATCACCTCGGACGACACCGCAGGTCTCGATGCCTGTCGCCGCACGTGGGCCGAGAACCGTCAGCATTTCTTCGTCTCGACAAGATCGCCGCGGCTGCCAGTCCCGCCAGCGCCTAATGCGCCTCCGGGGCTCGTGAAGAGCCAGGAACGGGTCCCAGCGCACGAAGTCGACCAGGGGAGGGCCCGGTGATGGGTGGCACCGGTGTCATCGACCGTTTCCTCGAGGTTTTTACTCGCTACATCGACTCGGGTTTTGGTTTGCTCAATGGCGAAGTCGCGTTCCTGGCAACGACGCTCGCCGCCATCGATATCACTCTCGCAGCCATATTCTGGAGTTGGGCGGCCGAAGAAGACATCATTGCCCGGTTGGCGAAGAAGACGCTGTTTGTCGGCGTGTTCGCTTACCTCATCGGCAACTGGAACAATCTCGCTCGGATTGTCTTCGAGAGTTTTGCCGGGCTTGGCCTGAAAGCGTCCGGCACTGGCATGTCGACGGCCGACCTCTTGAGCCCAGGACGCGTCGCGCAGGTCGGAATCGACGCCGGCCGTCCGATCCTGGATTCGATCTCCGGCTTGATGGGTTACATCAGCTTTTTCGAAAACTTCGTTCAGATCGTGGTCCTGCTGTTCGCCTGGATCGTGGTGCTGCTCGCCTTCTTCATCCTGGCGATCCAGCTCTTTGTAACGCTGATCGAGTTCAAGCTGACGACGTTGGCGGGCTTTGTGCTGATCCCCTTCGGCCTGTTCGGCAAGACGGCGTTTGCCGCCGAGCGCGTGCTCGGCAACGTCATCTCGTCGGGTGTCAAGGTCCTGGTTCTCGCCGTAATCGTCGGCATCGGTTCGACCTTGTTCTCGCAATTCACCACAGGTTTCGGCGGCAATCAGCCCACCATCGAAGATGCCACGTCCATGGTGCTGGCGGCGCTTTCCCTATTAGGGCTCGGCATCTTCGGCCCTGGGATCGCCAACGGCATTGTGTCGGGCGGTCCGCAGCTTGGCGCCGGCGCCGTCGTCGGGACCGGTGCTGCGGCCGGTGGAATTGTCGCCGCTGGCGTCGCGGGCGCGGGGTTGGCCGCGGGCGCCGCAGGCGGAATCGTCGCCGGCGCGGCGCGCGGCAGCGCTTCAGTCGCCGCTGCTGCTTCCAACATTGTCAGCCCAGGACGGCGTGCGGCGGGTGAGGCCGCATCGAACGCCGGCGCAGCCGGGCAGGGCGGTGTTTCCAATGGCACGTCGTCCGAACCGCCGGCCTGGGCTACGCGCATGAAACGGTCTCAGACCGTGAGCCGTGGTGTATCTGCGGCAACCAATGCTGTGCGCTCCGGGGATCATGGTGGTGGCGGCGCTTCCGTCGATCTTTCCGAAGGCGAGCGCTGATGTTCAAGCGACCTTCCGTGCGATACGGCCGAACGCTCGCGCCAGAAACGCCCTATCAGAAGGCGGCGCAAGTTTGGGACGAGCGCATCGGCTCAGCCCGCGTTCAGGCCAGCAATTGGCGGTTGATGGCGTTCGGTTGTCTGCTGCTATCCGGAGGACTCGCTTCCGCCCTCGTCTGGCAGTCAGTCCGCGGAACGGTTACGCCGTGGGTGGTTCAGGTCGACCGCCTCGGTCAGGCTCAAGCCGTGGCGCCGGCTGATGGCAGCTACCAGCCCACCGATCCGCAGATCGCGTTTCACCTCGCCCGCTTCATCGAGGATGTCAGGGGATTGCCTGCCGATGGCATCGTGCTGCGCCAGGACTGGCTCCGCGCCTACGATTTCACCACGGACCGCGGCGCTGCGGCACTGAATGAATATGCCCGCTCCAACGACCCCTTTGCCAATCTGGGCAAGCTGCAGATTTCGGTCGAGGTCTCCAGCGTCATCCGGGCCTCGCCGGCCTCGTTTCGCGTTGCCTGGATTCAGCGCGTTTACGAAAACGGCAGTCTGAGCACGACCGAGCGTTGGACCGCCATCCTGACCGTCGTGATCGACACGCCCCGAGATGCCGATCGTCTCCGAAAGAATCCGCTTGGTGTTTACGTCAACGCCATCAACTGGTCGAAGGAGTTTTGACAGTGAAGCAATCGCGCAAGGCGGCATTGGCGGCTCTGCTCCTTTCGGTCTCGGTGGTCGCGGGTTGCACTATTCCGCTTAAATCCCCGCCGCAGATTTCCTACGACGATGACGCGCAGCCCGCCGTCCAGCTTGCCGATCCGCCAAAACCGGTCGAAATCGTCGAAATGCCAAAACTGCTGCCGCTTCCCGGGCAGCTCAAGCCACTCCATGGAGCCAGGCCGAAGCCAGAATCCGGCGATCCACGCCAACGCGTTGAGAAGGCCAACGCGGCCGCCCGCGTGCAGCCGTCTCGCAATGGCTACATCAATGCTGTTCAGGTCTATCCGTTTGCGCCGGGGGCGCTCTATCAGGTCTACGCGGCGCCCGGGCAGGTGACTGACGTTGCCTTGCAGGAAGGCGAACAGCTCGTCGGCTCCGGTCCGGTCGCGGCCGGTGACACCGTACGCTGGATCATCGGCGATACCGAAAGCGGCACCGGTCCGACCAGGCGCATCCACATCCTGGTCAAGCCAACCAGGCCTGAGCTCGTCTCTAATCTCGTGATCAATACCGACCGACGCACCTATCTCCTGGAACTACGTTCCGCGGAAAAGACCTACATGGCTTCGGTTTCCTGGCAGTATCCAGAGGATCAGCTGATTGCGTTGCGTAGGCAGAATGCAAGCGCGGATGCCGCGACGCCCATTATGACCGGCGTGGATATCTCGCGATTGCGGTTCCGGTACGCGATTGAGGGCGACAATCCGCCCTGGCGCCCCGTCTCCGCGTTCGATGACGGTTCGAAGGTCTACATCGAGATGCCCAGTGGAATTGCGCAAGGAGAAGCGCCGCCGCTGTTTGTCATCGGGCCCGAAGGCGATGGTCAGCTCGTCAATTATCGCGTGCGGCAGAATTACTACATCGTCGACCGCCTGTTCGCCGCGGCAGAGCTCCGCATGGGAGGTGAGCATCAACAGACCGTTCGGATCAGCCGGACCGACGGGAGGGCGCGGTGAGCATGGGCGGAGAAACCGACATTCGCCCGGGCAGTGACAATGAGCTTGATCGATCGGCATCGATGCGCCTTCGCGCCGAGCGTCCACGCGTCACAAGGCTTTCCAGGAAGGTCCTGGCCGGCGCGGCGGCAGTCGGATTGGCAGCGATCTTTGGCGCGACATTCTGGGCGTTGCAGAACAACCGGTCGCACACGCCGGCGCCATCAGAGCTCTACACGACCGATCATCACAACGTTGCCGACGGTTTGGCGGGCTTGCCGCGTGATTACGCCGGGGTGCCCCGCCTGGCGCCACCACTTGGGCCGCCATTGCCGGGCGATCTCGGACGTCCGATATTGAACGCGCAAAACGCTCCTTCGGCAGGGGTACCTACAATCGATTCCGAGCAGCAACGCCTCGACCAGGAAATCGAAGCAGCCCGTTTGAGCCGATTGTTCGCATCAACCGGCATTCGGGAGGTGGCATCCTCGGTTGCACAAGCTGCCTCGGTTAGCGCCTCGACGATCGTACCCAACCAGACGAGCCAGCCAGTGCAACCAGGAGCGGACGACACCTTCGCGCAGAACGGCCAGGATCGCAAACTCGCCTTTGTCAATGCTTCAGTCGATCGTCGGACCACAAGCCCGGATCGCGTCGCCGCGCCCGCATCAACCTATGTCGTGCAGGCGGGCAATATCATTCCGGCGTCGTTGATTACTGGTATCCGCTCAGATCTACCTGGGCAGATCACAGCGCAAGTGACGGAGAACGTTTTTGATAGCCCAACCGGGCGTTTTCTTCTCGTTCCTCAAGGGACACGACTGATCGGGATTTATGATAGCCAAGTTGCGTTCGCGCAGTCGCGTGTCCTGCTGGTCTGGACTCGCCTGATCATGCCGAACGGCCGTTCGATCGTGCTGGAGCGTCAGCCTGGTGCCGATACCTCCGGTTACGCCGGCATCGAGGACGAGGTGGACAATCATTGGGGCGCTCTGTTTAAAGCCGCACTCCTGTCGACATTGCTCGGCGTCGGCAGCGAACTTGGATCTACCACCGGCACTGGCACCAATAGCGATGTTATCACCGCGCTCCGTCGTGGATCCAGCGATAGCCTGAACCAGACCGGACAGAAGGTTGTTCAGCAGAATCTCAACATCCAGCCAACGCTGACGATCCGGCCGGGGTTTCCGGTGCGCGTGATCGTTAACCGCGACCTCGTGCTTGAGCCTTACAAAGGGTAAAGGCGGACGCTCATGGCAAAGCTTAAGCTCGGTGCGATCACTGACGACAAGCCGGTGAAGATCACCGTTGAATTGCCGGGGACGGTGCATCGCGACCTCCTTACCTACGCTGAGGCGCTTGCGCGCGAAACCGGACGGCAGATTTCAGATCCCTCAAAACTAGTGGCGCCAATGCTGGCCCGCTTCATGGCGACGGACCGTGCCTTCGCAAAGGCTAGGCGCAAAACTCAGGTCGAAGGCGAGGGATAGCGCTCTCGCAGCAGCTTCAGGAAACCCGCTAATGCGGGATTCTCGTTGTCCTGCCTCCAATGCGCTGAATGGCTAACCCGGGCTGGACCGGTCCCATCTCGGACCTCCCGATGGATGACACCCGCGAAGTTTGCACCAAGAGAAGCTTCAATCGTCAAGCCGATGCCAAAGCCGGCACCGACCAGGCTTTTGATGCTTTCGCGGCTTATATCATGTCGCACCATTTTTGGCCGGTCTGCTGGCGAGGCTAGTTTGGCGACAACCAGGTCATGAATCTCATGTCCGGGATCACGTCGGCTCAACAAAAGCGCTTCGCCCTTGAGGTCGGTCCAATGAACGATCTCATTGGCGGCCAGCCGATGGCCATCCGGCAGGACAACCAGCATGCGTTCACTCCAAAGCGACATCGACTTGGTATGCGGAAGGTGCGTTTCGCCGGTCACGATAGCGATGTCGACTGCGCCGTTGCGCAAAGCAGTGGCAAGACGCACGCGCGATGCTTCTATCATTCCGAGTTCGAGCTCTGGAAATCGCCGCGCATAATCCACAAGCGTCGCGCGCAAATTGCCGGCCGTCAGTGATGTGTAAAAGCCGATCGTGAGCCGGCCAGCTTCACCGCGGCCGGTCCGATGCGCTCTTGTCACGAGCGAATCGACTTGCTCCAAGATCGATCGAGCCAGGTGAAGAAAATCACGCCCCGCATCCGTTGCGCGAACGCCACTACTCAATCGCTTGAAGATAGTCATGCCAATCGAATGCTCCAGCTGGCGAATGCACCGGCTCAACGTCGATTGCTGAACTGATAGGCTTTCGGCCGCTCGTCGAAGGCTCCCCTGATCTCTGGCCGCGACGGCGTACCGTAGATGCTGCAGGTTGATAGCCAACTAGGCAGTGAACGAGAACTTCGAATTGAAATTTATGACAGCCAGGTTTGCAAACCGGCGACTTAGAGAAGTTGGCGGCGTTAGTAGAAACAGATTGTTAGTCGACAAGATGATTGTGTGGCGCACAATCTTGGGTTTAATAGTGGCCAGCAAGTGGCCAGCGCCAGAGTCACAATCCGCTTGCCGTTTTTCAACGACCGACGCCGAGGGCTCGCGACCAACGCAAACAAAATCCGCGATGCGCGCTCCTACGCCAAGAGCCCCCGCCGGGATTTCATAAATTGGGCGATGTCGATGGCCGCCGTCTGCGATTCTGCGGCCGATTTGCCAAGGGTGTACTCGGGGGTGCCGTCTTCGCCGCTGCGACGAACGAAAAGTGCGGTCCGGTAGGCTCCGAATTATTCTTTGGCAGCTTTTCGTTGCAGTAGAAATCCTACTGCTACCATCGCGATGGCGCTCATGACCGCTCCCGTCAAAGCGTCGATGGTACCTCCACGCCTTCCCGCCCTCCGCGTCGCTTGGTCACGACCGTCTTATTACAGCACGGAAGCGATCTGGATCCGACTTAATGGAAATTCGTGATCGACCGCTGTTGACGCGAAGCGGACCCTCGCAAACTATCGGCATCCGTTAAGGGCCCAGGCTGTGGAGGCCATGAGCAGACGATTTAGTCCTCTAAGGGCGCTCGGCGCAGGGTCACGATATCCATTAGCGCAAGGCAAGTTTTGGCCTGTAGTTGACTGATTAGACAGTCATGTATATACCGATCGCATGCCTAGACCGAAGGATGAGAATAAGCGAAAGGCGATCATGGAGGCGGCGATCCGCGTGATCGCGGTGCAAGGGCTCAGCGCGCCGACGATGAAGATCGCCGAGGAAGCCCGCGTGGCAAACGGATCGCTGTTCACCTATTTCGCGACTAAAGCGGACCTGTTCAATCAACTCTATCTCGAACTAAAGGCCGGCATGGCTTCGGCTTCTCTCGATGGGCTGCCGGCCGGAGCCGATCTTCGCAAGCGGATGTTTCACGTCTGGTCTAATTGGATGGAGTGGGCGGTGTCCAATCCGGAAAAACGGCGTGCCTTGCTGCAGCTCAACGTCTCCGACGAGATCACGCCGGCGACCCGCACCGCCGGGCACAAGACAATGATGGCTATCGCCAAACTGATGCAGCAGATGCGCGCCAGCGGCCCCATGCACAATGCCCCAATGCCCTTCGTGGCGTCGATCATGAACGCTCTGGCGGAAGCGACGATGGACTTCATGATCCAGGATCCCGCGAACGCGAAAAAGCACTGCAAGGCCGGCTTCGACGCGCTCTGGCGCGCAATCGCCTGACACTTTTTTACTGCGTAAGTGACTGACTAGACAGACATCTACAGGAGACCCAAATGCCTACCGCCGCTCCAACCGAAAACGCTTACATCATCACCGGGCCGACTTCGGGAATTGGGCGCCGCACGGCGCTCGAACTCGCCAAGCACGGGACCGTCGTCCTTGTCGGGCGCGACCGCAAAAGGCTTGGCGAAGTACGGGACACAATCGCGAGGAAGGGAGGGAGCGCGGTGTCGGTGGTCTGCGACCTGTCCGAGCCGGCGATCGTGCGGCGCGCGGCCGATGAGATCGTAAAGCTTGGTCTTCCGGTCGCCGGCCTGCTGAACAACGCGGGTATCATGCAGATGCGCCCCACGAAAAACTCGCTGGGCTGGGACATGACGTTCGCGACCAACCATCTCGGCCCGTTCGCGCTCAGGGAAGCGCTCATTCCCTATCTCCCCGACAGCGCGAACGTCGTGTTCGTCGCGTCAGGCGTAGAGGATCCCGAGCGCAAGCCCGCCAAGGTCGCCGGATTCCGCGGAGGCCGCTATATCTCGGCGGAGGCGGGCGCGCGGGGCAAGTGGAAGCCGGGCGGCTCCAGGATGCCGGGCGGCGACGCCTACGCCTCCTCCAAGCAGTGCACGCTCGCCACGGTCTTCGTGTTCGCCCGCGAGACCCCGCGGCTGCGCTTCAACGCCTTCGAGCCTGGCTTCAATCCGAGCACGGGGCTCGGGCGCGACGCGAACCTGTTTCTTCGGCTGATAGCGAAGGGCATCCTCCCGCTGTTCGCGCCCTTCGTGAAATACTGGAGCACACCTGGGCGCGCGGCGCGTGAGTGTACAAAGATCCTGACCGCTACGTCGGGTGAAACGGGCGTCTACTACGACGAGAACGGACATCCGATGCAGGCGTCGCTACAGCTGCGCGATCCGAAGTTCGCCGAGCGCGTGGTCGCCGAGACACGTGCCTTTCTTGCTACCGTACCAACGTAGCGTCGCTTATTGATGGCTGAGTCCGCTCCGGGTCCTTCGCGCCGTTATGGGGACGTCCAGTGTTGGCCGCATAGCGGCCCTTCACACGCAAACAGCATCCCATGACCGATAAGGGCTAGGTCGTTCAGTTTGAAACCAGGCTCAGGGAGGGGACGCTTAGCTGTTCACAGTGGGAAGCCGCGACATCAATGCTTCGGTGGTGTGTGCGAATATCGGGGCATTCGTCACAGCCGCTTTCATCCCGTCCGAGTCGAACGCTACCGTAGCGTCGGCGACGCAGAATATCGCACCATATCGCAGATTCGGCGGACATGGACCTGGAAGGATTTGAACAATAGCGAGCGTTGCTATGCGGTGAACAGGGGAATCGCCAGTTCGACCAATCGCAAGATTCGGATGTTGCGCTTCCCCGCAACCAAGACGACGCAAAGAACCCAGCAATTCACGGGACCGCTGGGTTCCTCATTCTGCAAAGCCGACTTCACAAAATCGGCGGTGCCGTTCGTTCGTCTCAAATTGTCCGGCTCGGCACGCGCACGCCGCTCGCATGGTCGTCGCGATTAGCATCGATATAGCTCGCGGGCGCGGCTTCGTTGGGTCTTGCTTGCGGCTTTTTGCGCCGGATCTTTCTGACGACCGTATAGAACGCGGGCGTGAACAGGAGGCCGAAGGCGGTCACGCCCAGCATGCCGGCGAAGACCGCCGTGCCCAGCGATTGACGCATCTCCGAGCCTGCACCCGTTGCGACCACGAGCGGCGCCACGCCGAAGATGAAGGCCAGCGACGTCATCAGGATCGGCCGCAGCCGCGTGCGCGCCGCGGTCACGGCCGCTTCGCCCGGCGTGGCGCCGGCTTCCTCGGTCTGGCGCGCAAATTCCACGATCAGGATCGCGTTCTTGGCGGCGAGACCAACCAGCACGACGAAGCCGATCTGCGCCAGCACGTCGATCGCCATCCCGCGCCACAACAGCCCCGTCACGGAGGCGAGCAGGCACATCGGCACGATCATCACGACCGCGAGCGGCAGATTCCAGCTCTCATACTGCGCGGCAAGCACCAGGAACACGAACAGGGCGGCCGCGCCGAACACCAGGAGCGACGAGGTGCCCGGCTGTTGCTGCTGAAACGCAAGCTCGGTCCATTCGAAGCCGATGCCGGGCGGCAGCACATCGTGCGCAAGCTCTTCCATGCGGTGCAGCGCGGTGCCGGTCGCGACCCCCGGCGCTGCGACGCCCATCACTTCGGCGGCGGGGAACAGATCGTAACGCGGTACGCGGTAGGCTGCGTTTTCGGATTTCAACCGCGCCACCGTGCCGACCGGCACCATCTCGCCGGACGCGTTGCGGGCCTTCAGCCGCGCGATGTCCTGCGGATCCTGGCGGAAAGAGCCATCGGCCTGCGCGATAACTTGGTAGGTCCGGCCGAGATAGTTGAAGTCGTTGACATATTGCGAGCCGAGATAGACCTGCAGGGTGTTGAAGACGTCGGTGGGCGTCAGCCCGACCTTCTCGGCCTTCTCGCGATCGATATCGGCGTAGACCGACGGCGAGCGCGTGCCGAACAGGGTGAAGACACCGGCGAAGCTCGGATCCTTGTTGGCGTCGGCGACCAGCGCCTGCGCTGCTTTCGAGAGCGCCTCCGAGCCGAGCCCGGCGCGATCCTGCAGCATCATCTTGAATCCGCCGGCATTGCCGATGCCCTGCACCGGCGGCGGCGGAATCGTCAGCACATAGGCTTCCTGAATCACCGACAGGCGCTTGCGCAGGTCGGCCAGCACGCTGGTCGCCGTCAGGCCCTTGACCTCGTGATTGTAAAGCGAGGGCAGGCCGGAAAAGATCGTTCCGGCGTTGGAGGCGATGGTGAAGGTGGTCGCATCGAGCCCCGCGAACGGCGCGACATGCTCGACGCCGGGCGTGGACATGATGATGTCGATCGCCTTCTTGACCACAGCCTCCGTGCGGTCGAGCGTGGCGCCGGGCGGCAGTTGTACGACGGTGATGAGATAGCCCTGGTCCTGCTCCGGAATGAAGCCGGTCGGCGCGCGGGCGAACTGGAAGCCGGCGGCGCCGATCAGCACCGCATAGATCACGAGGACGACGCCGGTGATCTGCACCAGCCGCCGCGTCAGCTGTCCGTAGCTCGTCGACAGCCACTCGAATCCGAGATTGAAGCGGGCAAAGCCGGCCTGCACCAGCCGGACGATCCACGAGCCCCGCGGCTTGTGGCCGGGCTCATGGGCCCTGAACAGCACCGCGCAGAGCGCAGGGCTCAAGGTCAGCGAAACGAAGCAGGAGATCAGGGTCGAAACGGCGATGGTGACCGCGAACTGGCGGAAGAATTGCCCGGTAATGCCCGACAGGAAGGCCGAGGGCACGAACACCGCGCACAGCGTCAGCGCGATCGAGATCAGCGCGCCGCCGACCTCGTTCATCGTGACGTGGGCGGCCTCTGCCGGGGTCATGCCGCGCTCGAGGTTGCGCTCGACATTCTCCACCACGACGATGGCATCATCGACGACGATGCCGACCGCGAGCACGAGGCCGAACAGCGACAGATTGTTCAGCGATATTCCGAGCACATAGAGGAAGGTGAAGGTGCCGACCAGCGACACTGGGATCGCGATCACCGGAATGATCGCGGCGCGCCAGCTCTGCAGGAACAGGAACACGACGCCGACCACGAGCAGGATCGCGACGAAGATCGTCTTGATCACCTCGTTGACCGATTTGCCGACAAAGATGGTGGGATCATAGATGACCTTGTAGCTGAGGCCGGGCGGAAAGTCCTTGACCAGCGTCTCCATCGTGTCGAGCACTTCGTGTTCGACGGCCAGCGAGTTCGCACCCGGCTGGGCAAAGATCAGGAGCGGCATGCCGGGTCCATGGTCCATGAACGCCGTCGAGCCGTAGTCGGCGGCGCCGATCTCGACGCGGCCGACGTCGCGCAGCCGCGTCACGCGGCCCTCGCTGTCCGATTTCAGGACGATGGAGGCGAACTGTTCGGGCGTCGAGAGCCGCCCGAGCGTCTGCACGTTGATCTGATAGGCCTGCCTTGAGGCGACCGGCGGCTGATTCAGTATGCCCGCCGAGACCTGGACGTTCTGGGCGCGCAGCGCGGTGAGGACTTCGCTCGCGTTCAGGTTATGGGCTGCCACCTTGTCGGGATCGAGCCAGATGCGCATGGCGTATTCGCGGCCGGCAAAGATCTGCACGTCGCCGACGCCGGGCAGGCGCGCCAGCACGTCCTTCACATGCAGCGTCGCATAGTTCGAGATGTAGAGCGTGTCGCGCGAACTGTCGGGCGAGTAGAGGTGCACCGCGAGCAGGATGTTGGGCGTCGCTTTGCGCACCTGCACGCCGAGCCGCTGCACGTCCTCGGGCAGCCGGGGCAGCGCGTCCTGTACGCGGTTCTGCGTCAGCATCTGCGCGACGTTGAGGTCGGTCCCGATCCGGAACGTGACGGTGACGGTGAGCTTGCCGTCGCCGGTCGACTGGCTCGACATGTAGATCATGTTCTCGACGCCGTTGATCTGCTGCTCGAGCGGCGTTGCGACCGTGCGCGACACCGTCTCGGCGGAGGCGCCGGGATAGGTCGTGGTGATCTGGACCGTGGGCGGCACGATCTCCGGATATTGCGAGATCGGCAGAATGGCGAGCGCGCCGAGGCCAATCAGCGTCAGGAAGACGGAGAGGACGGTCGCAAAAATCGGCCGGTCGATGAAGCTGTGGGTCACGGGAAGCTCCTGTTTCAGCCTTTATTTCAGCCCTGGTCGGCGGTCGGGTCGTAATGGATGGTGCCGTCCTGCGGCGCGACCTTGGTGCCGGGAATGGCGCGGACTAGGCCGTCGATGATGACGCGGTCGCTCGGCTCGAGGCCGGACCGGATCACCCGCAATCCGCCGCGCAGCTCGCCGGTCGTCACGATCTTCGGTTTGACGGTCGCATCACTGCCGACCGTCATCACCAGGCGCTGCGACTGGTCGAGCACGACAGCAGCGTCCGGCAGTAGATAGACCGGCGTTGGCGACGCAATCGCGACGCGCAGCCGGGCGAACTGGCCCGGCGCCAGGAACAGGTCCTCATTTCGCACCGTGGCGCGCGCATGAATGGTGCCACTGGAGCGATCGAGCGCATTGTCGATGAAGTCGAGCGTGCCCTCGCGGGTGAAATTGTTCTCGTCGCTGAGCGCGATCATGACCTTGTTGGCAAGCGGACCCTTGAGGCGGGCGCGCTCGCGCGAAAACGTCAGGAAATCGGATTCGCTCATGTCGAAATCGAGATAGAGCGGATCGAGCGAGACCAGTGTCGCCAGCAGCGTGGTCGGGCTGGTGGCGGCGCGGCTGCCCGCGACCAGGCTTCCGATCGAAACCTGGCGCGCGCCGATGCGCCCCGTGAACGGCGCCTGCACGCGGGCATATTCGAGGTCGAGCTCGGCATCGTGCACGCGCGCCTTGGCGTCCTCGACCGCGGCTTGCGACGCATCCTGATCGTTGGTGCGCTGGTCGACCGTCTCCTGGGTTGCGAAGTCGCTGCGCTTGAGCGATTGCGCCCGAAACAGCTGGTTGTTGGCGAGTGCCACGCGGGCGGTCGCGGTCTGCAGCGCCGCCTTCGCCTGTTCCAGCTTGATCTCGTAGGGCCTGGGATCGATGACGAAGAGCAAATCGCCCTTGTGCACGATCTGCCCGTCCTTGAAATGGATTTCGGTCAGCGTGCCGCCGACCTGGGCGCGCAGCTCGACGCGATCGATAGCGGAGAACTGGCCGAGGAAACCAGCCCTGACATCGACCTCGCGCTGCAAGGGCTGGCTGACCGTCACGACCGAGGTGGGCGTCGGCGCCGCCGCGGCCCGGTTGCCCCGGTGGGGCGCTAGGCCGAGCCAGGCGAAGGTAAGGCCAAGCGCTACTGCTGCGCCGAGCGCCGTCGCCTTCCATCGCCATCGGCGCGGCCGTGCCGCCGGTTCGTCCAGCCGTTCTCGTTCAAGTGTCGAAGGGTCGCTGATCTGATCCATGAGACTGTCCATAAGTCCTTGTCATGCCGTCCGGAATTCGGTCGCGCCGGCGCCGCGAACCGCGCGCGCCGGCCGCGCCAGGGTGTCGAGGGGGTGATGCCAGGTGGTTGTCATTCAAGTGGTGGAAAAGCCGCGCACGGGATTGATATCTGGAGGAACCACTCCAATATGGTGCGCAGGAGATAAACTCGGGGAGGCGCCGTTCAAGGATTTTTGGAGCGATGACACCAAAAATAATTAGAGGGAAGAAAGGTGAGGAGGGCAAGCGTGGCCGGGGACGACCCGCGGTGTTCGACCGCGCCGTCGCGCTGCAGGCCGCGATGAAGCTGTTCTGGGAGCGCGGCTATGAAGGAACGTCGTTCGACGACCTGATCGCCGCGATGGGGATTAGCGCGTCGAGTTTCTATAATTCGTTTGGCAGCAAGGAAGGGCTCTACTGCGAGGCCACGCGCTCCTATCTGGAGTGGTCGGGTCAATGGTTCTTCGCCATCCTCAATGATCCCTCGATCAACACGAAGACAGCCTTTGCGCGGCTGTTCGAATCGACCGCGGAGGAGTTTACCCGCGGCGATCACCCGCTCGGCTGCATGATTTCGCTGGCGGGCACGCATTGCCCGCCGGGCATGAGCAATATTCGCGACATGATGGCCGAGCATCGCGCCTTTTCGGAAGGAGCGATGGCGGAGCGAATTCGAAAGGGTATCAAAGCCGGCGACGTCTCCGAAGAAACCGACTGCGACATGCTGGCGGCTTATTACAGCGCGGTGGCGCGCGGACTCGCGGTGCAGGCGCGCGATGGAGCGTCGCGCGAGAAGCTGGCTGAAATCGGTCGGCTGGCCATGCGCGCTTGGCCGGCCAGCAATACGAGGAGACGATCACACCCTGGTAGCAACCGCCGCTGATCGATCGGTCAATGGCAGGAGCCGCATTCCTGAACCGCGAGGCCTTCCCCGTAAAAGTCTTCGCGTCCTTGTGTGGTACGCACCGGTGGTACACAGCTTCCGCCGGCCGTCGCAAGAAGCTCTTGTTTTGTAGGGTTTTTCGAGGGGCTTGGTTTTCTGGGTGAGAGTCCCTCCCTCTCCGCCATAATAAAACGGCTTCGAGAAAGCCCCGTAAAATCGGGCTTTCCTGCACACCGAGGACTTGCTGGTGTAGCCCCACGGGAGCTCCTATTTGGCATACGCGGTTCTCACAGGCAAGATTCCGTACCCTTCGGAGGCCAGCATCGATCAGAGTTCTCCCGAAGTCATTCTCGACCGCCTGATTTGCTAACCGATTAGGAACCGCCAGACCGTGGTCAGTCGGGGCCAGTCTACGGATGCCGACTGTTCCTCGGCATTGCAGAACTTCGCGTTGGGGACAAAAGACAGTCGTCAGTCGGCGTCACTTTCATCTCTGTTGGGATCGCGGCATCGCGAACGTCAAACGAATGCTTGGGAAGGACCAAAGCGCGACCTCGAGGGGAGGGCAGCTCTTGGCGCAAACCGAACATTCGGGCTGACAACATGTGTCTCCATTGACGTAGGGCTGCAGAAAGAAAGACCGCCTGGCTGCGGTCTCTCCGGAATCCGACCAAAGCGTTATACCTTCAGGAACGCCAGCAGGTCGGCGTTGATCGTTTCCGCCTCTGTGGTCGGCATGCCGTGTGGAAAGCCCTTGTAGGTCTTCAGCGTCCCGTTCCCCAGCAACTTTGCCGACAATGGTGCGGAGTGGGCATAGGGCACGATCTGGTCATCGTCGCCATGCATAACGAAGACCGGCACCGTGATCTTCTTCAAGTCCTCGGTGAAATCAGTCTGCGAAAACGCGACGATGCCATCATAGTGTGCCTTCGCGCCGCCCATCATACCCTGGCGCCACCAGTTCCAGATTACGCCTTGCGAGGGTTTCGCACCAGGTCGGTTATATCCATAGAACGGCCCCGCCGGCACATCATAGTAGAACTGCGCACGGTTGGCGGCGAGCTGCGCCTGGAATCCATCGAACACAGCTTTGGGAAGGCCGCCGGGATTAGCTTCAGTCTTCACCATCAGTGGCGGCACCGCGCTAATGATTGCGGCCTTCGATACTCGACTCTGGCCGTGACGCGCGATGTAATGCACAACTTCGCCGCCGCCGGTCGAATGGCCGACGTGAATGGCGTTCTTCAGATCGAGATGCGCGGTCAAAGTCGCCAGGTCATCTGCATAGTGGTCCATGTCATGGCCCTCGCCCGGTTGGGAGGACCGCCCATGCCCGCGCCGATCATGGGCAATGACGCGATAGCCATGATTGAGGAAGAACATCATTTGCGCGTCCCAGTCATCTGCTGAGAGCGGCCACCCATGGCTGAACACGATGGGCTGACCTTTGCCCCAGTCCTTGTAGAAGATTTCCGTGCCGTCTTTGGTCTTGATGATACTCATCTGGCTACCTCCTGAGTTCATGCGATCAGCGGCACGTACCGTCCTGGCAACGGGCGTTGTCTGCGAAAGTGCACCAACGCCGAACGCCGCAGCTCCCATGAGCAAGTTGCGGCGAGATGTAGCGGGTGAATGGATTCCCGACATGGTCACTTCCTGAGCTGTACTTCGTTTTGGAAAGTGCTGCCTGCCAGAAAGTCTATCTCGCTTTTACGAATGTGATATTGTCAGAACCGACATTCTGCGGGCGAAAATTGACATGGGCCCGATAGGCACGCCGGTTGAGATCGGTATCCTCATTTATCCGGAGGCGCAGCTCGCGGCCGTCCATGGTTTGACGGATATTTTCCTTGTGGCCAATCGCTTCGCGGCAATACGGAGGCTCCCGACAGAACCGGCTCTTCGTGTCAGCCATTGGCGCCAGATCGCGAACGGAAAGGCGGTGGAATGCGTCTTCGACACCATCCCCGGACCCTATAACCGTCCTGCTGTCCTCATCGCGCCACCGAGTCTTAGCAATCCAATATCCCGCGAGCTGGCAGCCCCGTTTGCAGCTTGGCTTACGGAGCGGCACGACGACGGCTCGGTACTTTGCTCGGTTTGTGCTGGCGCTTTCGTCCTGGCCGAAACCGGCCTGCTTGCGGGTCGTTCGGCGACCACGCATTGGACTTATCTTGACGAGCTGACGCGGCGTTTTCCCGATATTCGTGTCGATGGTGACAAGCTCATCATTGAAGATGGGGACATGATAACTGCCGGAGGAGTGATGGCTTGGACCGATTTAGGCATGAAGCTGGTTGACCGGTTGCTCGGGTCAACGATCATGTTGGAAACAGCCCGCTTTCTTCTCGTTGACCCACCAGGTCGTGAGCAACGCTATTAGAGCAGTTTCTCTCCCGACTTTCATCACGGCGACCGACCCATTCTGAACGTGCAACATTGGCTTCAGTCGAACGGTGCCCGAGACGCCAACCTCCACGTCATGGCCGCGCGTGCTGGTCTAGCAGAGCGCACATTTTTGCGGCGCTTCCAAAAAGCTACGGGACTAAGACCCACTGAATATTGCCAGCAACTACGCGTAGGCAGGGCTCGCGAGATGCTGGGTTCACAAACCACGCCGTCGATCAGATTGCTTTTAGCATCGGTTATGAGGATGCGGGCGCATTCCGCAGGATCTTTCACAACGTGATGGGAATTTCTCCCAGTGCATACCGCAAACGGTTCGGTTTGACGACGACGGAATTTCACGAAAAATGCTGAGAATCTGGAGTCCGCTTGGGTCAAAATGCGACTTGGCGGGGAGGGCAGCTCTTGGCGCAAAGCGGCCATTGATTCCGTTGAAACCATTGAGGATCCAAGTTGATTTTTGATTCCACAACGGAGGTTCGAATCTTTTCCGCCCCGAGCGCCGAAGCCGATTCTACACAGTAAGAGCGGCCAATGGCGCCTCAAATGTCGCAATTATCGCTCAGCGGCTAAGGCGTGTTTACAGTCACCGGCAGGCAAGGAAAAGCGCGACCAGACTAAGGAATCCAGCAAAGCAGGTATCGGTCTTTTCGTAACGAGTTGCGATGCGTCGGAATGCCTTGAGATGGCAGAAGAAGTTTTCGACCAGATGGCGCCATTTGTACATTTCTGCATCGTGAGGGATGCGCTTGGCCCGGTCGGCCTTGGAGGGAATGACCGCGATTGCGCCGCGTTCGTTCAAGTTGGCACGCAGCCAGTTGTTGTCGAAGGCCTTGTCGCCGATCAAGGCCTCAAAATCGAGACCGGTGATCAAGGGCTCGACACCGATGCTGTCGTGACGCTGGCCAGGCAACAGCAGGAAGCGAATGAGATTCCCGAGTGCGTCCACCAAGGCCATGATCTTGGTAGTCAGGCCGCCGCGCGAGCGGCCTATGGCCTGAGTTTGAGTCCCCCTTTTGCGCCGGTGCCATGCTGGTGGACCCGGACGAGTGTGCCGTCGATGAGGACATATTCGAAATCGGGATCGTCGCGGAGCGCCTTGAAAACGCGCTCCCAAACGCCCTTCTGCGCCCACCGCCAG
>WNFD01001300.1_pt1 | contig 25128 bp, 21 predicted proteins | sample 5400491 | NCBI WGS metagenome assembly WNFD01 (sample SAMN13153343, study PRJNA577476) | soil metagenome | isolation source: 120 cm saprolite under Douglas fir tree site 2 hole 2 replicate 2 | place: USA:California | collected 2015-04-18
GCATGCTCGCGAGCAGCCCGGCCGGGATCTGAGATCCGCACTGCTCGCAGGATCCGAAGGTGCCCGCCGCCAGCCGGCCGAGGGCTTCCTCGACGTCCGCCAGCTTCCTGCGGGCCGCGACCGCGCGGCGAAGCACGGCCTGTATCTCCGGCTGACCTGTCCCGTCACCGCTGTCGCCCGGGGCCGCCGCGGCCGCCACGTGGTAGGCCAGCGAGAGCTCGGTAACCTCCCGCAGCCGGGCCTGCCACCGGGCCTCAAGCAGCGCCCGCCAGTGCGGGCCGCGAGTTCGGGCGGGCAGTTCCCGGGTCATTGCGGCCGGGCTTCTGCGGTCTTCTCGGGACATTTCGCTTCCTAGTGGCGTGAGCGGAGCAGGAGAATGCAGATGGCGGCCAGGCCTACGCCGAAGACGATCCACGGGGCCAGCACGATCAGGTCGATTCCGGTCATCCGCGTCGCCTCCTCACCTGCCAGTGCTGTCACGATCAGTGCACCCGGTGGTCATGCGAGCCCCGTGAAGCTGACATGGTGACCGTGTGGAGGCGGGCGACGGGCCGCGCCGAGGCAGCGGCGTGCCTGGCGGGCGCTGGGTCGATATGAGCATCATGGGAACGTCCAGACGTGCCGGGCGCGCCCAGCTGAATGGCCGGCGGAAAGGTGGGATGAGCGGCGATGGCGGCGACGGTGCTGGTCGTTGAGGATGAGCGCAAGCTGCGCGACCTGGTCCGTTCCTACCTGGAGCGCGCCGGGTTCACGGTGTTGTCGACCGGCTCGGGCGCGGAGGCGATCACCATGGCGGCCGCCACTTCGCCGGACTTGGTGGTCCTCGATCTCGGGCTGCCGGACGTGCCGGGCGAGGTGGTGGCCCGCGAGCTCAGGGCCGGGTCGGCTACGGGGACTACGCCGATCCTGATGCTGACGGCCAAGAGCGCGGAGGAAGACCGGATCCGCGGGCTCGAGCTTGGCGCTGATGACTACGTGACGAAGCCGTTCAGCCCGCGGGAGTTGGTCCTGCGCGTCCAGGCGATCCTCCGCCGCGGCGGGCCGCCCGCCGCCCAGGGTGTCACCAGCTACGGCGGGGGCGAGCTGGTCATCGACGAGCCGCAGCGCCTGGCTACGGTGCGCGGCGTGGCCGTCGCCCTCACCCCTACCGAGTGGGGTGTCCTCGTCGCCCTGGCCACCGTCCCGGGCCGGGTGTACTCGCGGTTCGAGCTGATCAACCGGGTACGCGGGTATGAGTTCGAAGGGTATGAGCGCACCGTCGACTCACACGTGAAGAACCTGCGCCGGAAGGTCGAGGACGATCCGGGCAATCCCAGGATCGTCCAGACCGTCCTGGGCGGCGGTTACCGGCTCGGCCTGGCCCGCGATGACTGACGATGCGGCCGCACCAGGTCCGGCGACCCGCGGCGGCACGCTCGGCCTCCGGCTGGCCCTGGCGTTCCTCACCGTGGCGCTGGCCGCGGTCGGGCTGCTTGCCGGGCTCACCGCGGCGTTCGCCGCCGCGGACGTCTCGACCCTGGCCAGCCAGCAGCGCGCCGAGCTGGCTAATGCGATCGCGGTCGCCGCCGGGGCGGTATGGGACCGGAACAAGACCTGGTCATCTGCCGACCTTTCCCCGGTCCTCGACCTCGCCGCGAAGACCGGCGAGGCCGTCCAGGTACGCGACCAGACCGGGCATCTCGTCGCCTCATCGACCGCTTTCACCACCGCGGACGGCCCGCAGTCGAGTCTCGCGGTCGTGGTCGGCGGCCAGCACGTGGGCACGGCCGTGGTGCGGTCCACCGGTTCCGGACTCGCCGCCGCCGACCGCGTTCTGGAGACCGCGCTATTGCGGGCCATCGCCGGCACTGCCGGTCTGGCGGCCCTGCTCGCGCTGCTCACCGGACTCGCGGTGGCCCGGCGGATCACCCGCCCGGTTACCCGGCTGATCGCGGTGACCCGGGCCATGGCGGCCGGGGATCACGCCGCCCGGGCGGGCGAGATCCGCGCGCCCGGAGAGTTGCGTGAGCTGGCGGCCGCCTTCGACCAGATGGCCGGCGCCCTGGAACGGCAGGAACAGATCCGCCGCAACCTCGTCGCCGATGTCGCCCACGAGCTGCGTACCCCCATCGCGGTGCTGCAGGCAGGCCACGAGGCGCTGCTTGACGGCGTGGCCGAACCCACCCCCGCCGAGCTCGGCTCGCTGCGCGATGAGGTCTTGCGGCTGGCGCGGATGGTCGGCGACCTGCAGACGCTGGCCGCCGCGGATGCCGCCGCGCTGAACCTGGCGCGGCGCCGCTGTGACCTGGCCGACCTCGCCGCCGCCGCGGCCGACAGCCTGGCCCGCAGATTCGAGGCGGCCGGCCTCACGCTGGACCGGCAGCTGTCCGCGACCGCGGTTCTCGCCGACCCGCACTGGCTGCACCAGGTGATCACGAACCTGCTCACCAACGCGCTGAAGTTCACCCCGTCCGGAGGCCGGGTCATCATCAGCACCGGGCCGTCCGGCGCGGAGGCGGTGCTGCGGGTCACCGACACCGGCACCGGCATCCCCGCCGATGACCTGCCGCGCATCTTCGACCGGTTCTGGCGCGGCCAGCAGGCGACGCCGATCTCCGGCAGCGGCATCGGCCTGGCGGTCGCCGCCGAGCTGGCCCAGGCCCACGGAGGCCGGCTGACCGCCAGCAGCCAGCCGGGACGCGGCACCCAGATGACGCTCACCCTGCCCGCCGCGTGATACCCGCGGGATCCTGCACACCGGTCACCATGGCCGGGTCACCGCGCCGCTGACCGCTAGGACTCGTCGTCTGCTCCCTCGTACCCCGGGCCGTACGCCGGTTCTCCGGTCCTGGCCATCGCTCCGTCCGCCTCTCGCGGGCGGTCGAGCGCGGCCAGGAATTCGGCCGCCCAGCGGGCGACGTCATGTTCGCGTACCCGCCGCCGCATGGCGCGCATCCGGCGCCTGGCCTCTTGCGGGGTGATGGTGGCCGCGCGCACGATGGCATCCTTCAGGCCGTCGATGTCGTGCGGGTTGACCAGGAACGCGCCGGCCAGCTCGTCGGCCGCGCCGGTGAATTCGCTCAGCACCAGCGCGCCGCTCTCGTCGTAGCGGCAGGCGACGTACTCCTTGGCCACCAGGTTCATCCCGTCTCGCAGCGGGGTCACCAGCATCACGTCGCCGGCCAGGTATAGGGCGGCCATTTCCTCGCGGGGATAGGACTGGTACAGGTAGTGGACGGGGGAGTAGCCCACCTCCCCGTGCTCCCCGTTGATCCGGCCCACCGTCACCTCGACCTCGTCGCGCAGGGCCTGGTAGGCCTCGACCCGCTCCCGGCTCGGGCTCGCGACTTGCACCAGCACCACGTGCGGTCCGAGCCGGCCCTCCTCGAGGAGCTCGTCGTAGGCGTTGAGGCGGTGCAGGATGCCCTTGGTGTAGTCGAGCCGGTCCACCCCGAGCAGGACGAGCTCGGGATCGCCGAGGACCTGCCGGATTTCCCTGGCGCGCTTCCTGACGTCCTCCCGCTGGGCCATCTCGGTCAAGGCCGCCGAGTCGATCGAGATCGGGAACGCGGCCGCCCGCACCTCGCGCGCTTCGTCCTGGTCGTGGACCCGCACCGTCGGTCCCTTGGTGGTAAGGCCCGCGGCCCGGCGGCAGGCCCGCAGGAAGTTCGCGGTGTCGGCCCGGCGCTGGAACCCGAGCAGGTCCGCGCCGAGCAGGCCCTCGACCACTTGCCGGCGCCACGGCAGCTGGGCGAAGATCTCATAGCCGGGGAACGGTATGTGGTTGAAAAAGCCGATGCGGATATCGCCGCGCAGACGGCGCAGCATCTGCGGTACCAGCTGGAGCTGGTAGTCGTGCACCCAGACCGTCGCCCCGGGCGCGGCCTGCCTGGCTGCCGCCTCCGCGAAGCGCCCGTTGACCGCCACGTAGGCCTCCCACCACTGGCGGTGAAACTCCGGCGGCGCGATGACGTCGTGGTACAGCGGCCACAGCGTCGCGTTGCAGAAGCCCTCGTAATAGTCCCGGACCTCCGCCTCGGACAGGCCGATCCCGACGAGGTGCAGGCCGTTGGCCTCGAACGGCCCCGGAGCCGGGCCCGCATCGCCGGACCAGCCGATCCACGCGCCGCCGGCCTGGCGCATGACGGGTTCGAGGGCGGTAACCAGCCCGCCGGGACTGGGCCGCCATACCGTCTCGCCGTCCGGGCCCTCGATCCGGTCGACCGGCAGCCGGCTGGCCACCACCACGAAGTCGCGGTCCGCGGTTGAACCCTCGCCGGTTGACTTCCTCATCGAAGACATTTGTTACACCCTAACCAATACCGGACGAGGGAATAGGGCTCAGGGCGGCCTGGCCGTCATCGACGAGTTCGACACCACGACCTGAACCCGCTGGTAGCCGGGCGCACGGCTACAGTGGCGAAGGTGATGGCTGACCAGACTCCCCGCCTGACCTCGCTGTCGCCCGGCGCGGGCTGCGCGTGCAAGCTGCCGCTGGCCAAGCTCGAGGCGCTCTTCGCCACCATGGCTGGCCCCGACGAGATGGGCCGGGCGTCGATGGGACCCGCCTCGGGTGACCTGCTCATCGGCGCGCTCGAAGGCGACGACGCGGCGGTGCTCCGCCTCGACGATGCGCGCGCGCTGGTGCTGACCACGGACTTCTTCACCCCCATCGTCGACGACCCGGCGGACTGGGGCCGGATCGCCGCCGCCAACGCGCTGTCCGACGTGTACGCGATGGGCGGCAGGCCGCTGTTCGCGGTCAACATCGCCGCCTGGCCGGGCGACGGACTCGACATCGCGATCCTCGGCCAGGTGCTGCGCGGCGGCGCGCAGGTGGCGGCCGAGGCCGGGTGCTTCATCGCGGGCGGGCACACGATCGACGACCCGGTGCCGAAGTACGGCCTGGCCGTGGTGGGGCTGGCGGACCCGGGCGCGCTGATGACCATCGACCGCGCGGCGCCCGGAGACCAGCTGATCCTCACCAAGGCAGTCGGCACCGGGGTGGTCGCCACCGCGCTCAAGCACGGCGCGGCATCAGAGGCGGCGGTCGAGGCCGCCGTGGCGTCGATGACGGTGCTCAACGCGGGCGCGAGCCGGGCGGCCCTGGCCGCGGGGGTACGGGCGGCCACCGACGTGACGGGCTTCGGCCTGCTCGGCCACCTGCACCGGATGCTGGCGGCCAGCGGGGCCGCGGCGCGGCTATGGGCCGCGGCCGTCCCGCTGCTGCCGGGAGCCGCGGAGCTGGCCGCGGCCGGCTTCGTGTCCGGCGGGACCAAAGCCAACACCGAACGCATGCGCGGCGTCGCGGTCCTGGACGACGCGATACCGGCCGAACTCGCCGTGCTCCTGCACGACGCCCAGACCTCAGGCGGGCTGCTGCTGGCCGCGCCGCGGCAGGCGGCGCCCGCGCTGGTCAGCGAACTGCGGGCAGACGGCCTCCCGGCCGCGCTGATCGGCGAAGTCGTGCCGGGCGAAAGCGGTCATGTCCACGTGCACCCGGCTCGTTCGGAGCTGTGCTAGCCCGGGGGGACGACCCCCCGGACCCCCCGATCTGGTTTTCCCCGGATACCGTGGGGCGGTGAGGATGCGGCCAGGTGCGGTGCGGACCCTCCTTTCCGCCTGCCTGCTCGCGGCCCTGGCCCTAGGGGCGGTCATCTCGATGGCCGGGTCCCGCCCCGCGAGCGCCGCGACCCAGGGAAACCAGGCGACACGGCATGTGGTCGTCGTCGGCCTCTCCGGCCTGCGGTGGAGCGATGTGTCCCCGGCCGCCACGCCCACGCTGTGGCGGCTGGCCGGCCAGGGCTCGGTGGGATCGCTGGTCGACTACGCCGTGCTGCCGCTCACCTGCCCGGCCGACGGCTGGCTCACGCTGAACGCGGGCGCCCGGGCGCAGTCCGATCACGCCAACGCCGGCTGCGGCGCGTTCCCCGCGGTCAGTCCCGCCGGAACCGGCGCCGTGGTCCCCGGCCTGGGCTCGCTGATGACCTACAACACGCAGTTCCACAACAACCCCGACTGGGGGCTGCTGGCCAGCGCCGCGAGCTGCTCCACCGCCGTCGGCCCGGGGGCCGCGCTGGCGCTGGCCGATCGCACCGGGCACGTCGCCTCGTACCTGCCCTCGCCGTCCGACCTCACCGCGGGGGTGCTGTCCCGCTGCCCGCTGACCGTCGTGGACCTGGGAAATCTCGGATATGCCGAACGGTCCTCGGTGCTCGCCTCGATGGACGCCGAACTCGCGCGCATCGTGGCGGACCTGCCGGCCGGCTCGACGCTGCTGGTTACCGCGCCCGGCGCGACCACCAAGCCGCCGCACCTGCAGCTAGCCCTGGTCAGCGGGCCCGGCTACCGGGCCGGCCTGCTCGACGCCGCCTCCACGCGGCAGCCGGGCATGGTGGTGCTCACCGACCTCACCTCGACCGTGCTCGGCTGGCTGGGCCGGCCCGTGTCGGCCAGCACCGAGCCCGCCGATCTCTCCGGCGCGCAGATCACCCGCGGCGACCGGGGCAGCCTGGTCTCGACGGTCAGGTCGCTCGTCGGCCGGGACACGGCCGAGCAGGTGTGGCGGTCCACGCACGACGAGTTCTTCTGGGCCTACGCGCTGGCCGACGCGGTGGTCCTGGCCGCGATCGGGCTGGCGTCCTGGGGGTCCGCCGAGGAAAAACGCAGGCGGCGGGCCCGGGGGTGGCGGGTGGCCGGGGTGTTCGCCGCCTCGGTGCCCGCGGGCACGTTCCTGGTCAACCTGGCGCCGTGGTGGCTGTCCGCCCATCCGGCCGCATGGCTGTACGCGGTCTCGGTGGCGCTGGCGGTGGTCATCGCCGTGCCCGCGCTGCTCCTCGGCTCTAAGGGGCCCTGGCGGCGCGATCCGCTCGGGCCGTTCGGCATCGTGTGCCTGTTCACCCTGGTGGTGCTGGGGATCGACGTGATGACCGGGTCGCGGCTGCAGCTGGAGACGCCGTTCGGGCTCTCCGTGCTCGAGGCCGGCCGGTTCTACGGCATCGGCAACGAGGCGCTGGGCATCTACGGCATCAGCGGGCTGCTGGCCGCGGCCTGGCTGGGCCTGCGGATGCTGCGCCGGTACCCGTCGTCCCGGCGTCCCGCGGTGCTCGCGGTGGCCGTGGTCGCGGTATTCGCGGTGTTCGCCTCCGGCTGGCCGGGGTTCGGCGGCAAGGTGGGCGGCACGATCGCGATGGTGCCGTGTTTCCTGCTGCTGGCCATGGTCGTGGCCGGGGTCAGGCTGAACTGGCGCCGGGTGCTGCTGGTCGCCGTCAGCGGGCTCGCCCTGTTCGCGATCTTCGCGCTGATCAGCTACCTCACGCCGGTCACCGGGAAGTCCGACATCGGCTCGTTCGCGGGCAGCTCGCTGCACGGCAACTCCGGCGGCCTGCTGCTCCGGAAGATCAACTCGAACATCGGCTCGCTCTCGGTCAACGCGTTCAGCCCGCTGATCCCCATCGTGGTCGTGCTCACCGGGCTCATGCTGTGGCGGCCTGCGTGGTTCGGGCTGAAGACCGAGCCGCGGGCGTATGCGGCCGAGCCGCTGATCGGCCCGGTCCTCGGCGTGCTGTGGCTAATGCCGGTACTCGGCTGGTTCGCCGACGACTCCGGCGTGATCGTGCCGGCCGCGGTGCTGCCGTTCGCGCTGCCGCTCGGCATCGCCCTGCTCGCCGCCGCGGCGTATCAAGATCACGAGGCACGTTATCTTGGTACGACCGTCGCCGGACCCTCCGTCGCTGGTTCTCAGCTTTCCGAGGGTTCTGGGGCCCATTCCGCGTAAGCAGAAAGACACCAGTGCAATACCAGCTATCGCGCCTTGTCGCCGGGCCGTTCCTGCACACGATCTGGCGGCCGAAGGTGACCGGCGCCGAGCACGTGCCCGCGTCCGGCGGCGCCATCCTGGCCGCCAACCACCTGTCGGTGGTCGATTCGGTCTTCCTGCCGCTGATGCTCGACCGGCCGGTGACGTTCTCGGCGAAGGCCGAGTACTTCACCGCCTCCGGCCCCGCCGCGCGGCTGTGGGCCGCGTACCTGAAGGCCACGAACCAGCTGCGGATGGACCGGGACGGGCCGCGGGCCGCCCAGGACACGCTGGAGGCGGCGCTGGCTTTGCTGCAGGCGGGGAACCTGTTCGGCATCTACCCGGAAGGCACCAGGTCGCCGGACGGGCGGCTGTACCGCGGCCGGCCCGGCGTCGGCTGGCTGGCGCTCAAGTCCGGCCTGCCGGTCATCCCGGTCGCCATGCTCGGCACCAGGCGGGTGCTGCCGCCGGGTCACGTGGTGCCCCGGCCTGGGCGGATCGAGGTCAGGATCGGCGCGCCGCTCATGTTCCTGCCCGAGGTCACCTCCGGGCCGCCGGGGAAGGCGAGGCAGCTGATCACCGAGCAGGTGATGAGCGCGATCAGCGAGCTGTCCGGCCAGGAGTACGTGCACATGTTCGCCTCCGATCGCAAGGCGGAAATCGAGGCCGCCGCGCGGGCGGCTGACTCGCGCCCTCGCGCCTAGCCCGCGTCCTGGCGCCTAGCCTGCGCACTGGGGGCACAGGCCGAACAGTTCCACCGTGTGGCCCACGTCGGTAAAGCCTGCTTCTGCAGCGACCCGTTCGGCCCACTGCTCCACCGCCCGGCCCTCGACTTCCACGCTCCGCCCGCAGTTGCGGCAGGTCAGGTGGTGGTGGTGCACGCTGGTCCCGCACTGCCGGTAGAGGGTCTCGCCGCTGGCGTCGCGGATGGCGTCGACGGTGCCCTGCTCGCTGAGCGCCTGCAGGTGGCGGTAGACGGTGGTGAGCCCGACGTGCTCGCCCTTGCGCCGCAGCTCGGCGTGGATCTCCTGGGCGCTGCAGAAGCCGGGCAGGCTGTCCAGCGCGGCCGCCAGGGCCTGCGCCTGCCGGGTCCCGCGCACCCGGGTACCGCGCGCAGGCCTGACCCGCACATGCTCTTCTGGCTGCGGCATCGTCACAGTCGCACGGTACAACCTTGACCGGCGTTCCGGCTAACGCGGGCCGTGTTGCAGACGCCGTGTTGCAGACGAAATTGGGAATCGTTATCATTACGACGAAGGTACACCTCTTCCCCCCGAACCGAGGAGTTCCCCGGCTATGCCGAGCCGCTGCAAGTTCCTGGCCGCTGTCGTGCCGCTCGGCGTGGCGCTGCTGGTGAGCGCCTGCTCCCCGGCCTCGGCGTCCGGCTCGTCCGGCTCGTCCGCCTTGAGCGGCAAGATCGCCGTGGTAGGGGCCGAGAACGAGTACGCGTCCGTCCTGGCGCAGGTCGGCGGGAAATACGTCCAGGTCAGCGCGATCATGAGCAACCCGGCTACGGACCCGCACACGTTCGAGGCGAGCGCGTCGGTGGCCCGGCTGGTCAGCGCGGCCCAGCTCGTGGTGCAGAACGGCGCCGGCTACGACAGGTTCATGAACACGATCGAGGACGCGGCCCCGAGCTCGTCGCGCAAGGTCATCGTGGTGCAGAACCTGCTGGGCCTGCCGGCCAGCACGCCGAACCCGCACCTGTGGTACAAGCCGGGCACCATGCCGGCCGTCGCGAACGCCGTAGCCGCTGACCTGGCCGCTCTGCAGCCCGCCCATGCCTCGTACTTCAAGGCCAACGCGGCCGCCTTCACCGCCTCGCTCACCGCGTGGGATAACGCGATCGCGACGTTCAAGGCGCAGTACCCTCTCGCGCCGGTAGCGACGACCGAGCCGGTGGCGGATTACATGCTCGAGGCGGCCGGCGCCAGCAACTTGACGCCCTTTGCGTTCCAGGCCGACATCATGAACGGCACCGACTCGTCGGCGCAGAACGTCGCGTTGGAACGGAGCCTGTTCACCCAGCACAAGGTGAAGGTGTTTCTCTACAACCAGCAGGTGACGAATCCGCTGACCGAGTCGTTCATCACGCTCGCGCATGCGAATGGCATCCCGGTGGTGGGGGTCTACGAGACGATGCCCGTCCCTGGGTTCAACTACCAGTCGTGGATGCTGGCCGAGGTCCAGGCCCTGCAAAAGGCCGTGACCAGCAAGATCTCAACGGAGCACCTGTGATGACGGGGGAACTGCTCCGGCTGGACGGGGTCGGAGTAAGGCTGGGCGGCCGGGAGATTCTCCGGGACGTTTCGTTCACCATCCGCCGAGGCGAATTCACCGGGCTCATCGGGCCGAACGGCGCGGGCAAGACCACCTTGCTCCGGGTCATCCTCGGCCTGCAGCCGGCCACTGGGGGCTCGGTGCTCATCGACGGCGCGCCGCGGGTGGGGCGCGACTCCTCGATCGGGTACGTGCCGCAGAAGCTGGCCATCGAGCCGGATATGCCGCTGCGGGTCAGGGACGTGGTCTCGCTCGGGCTTGACGGGCACAAGTTCGGCATCCGGCTCCCGTCCCGGGCCCGCCGCGAGCTCGTCGACGACATGCTGACCGCCGTCGGCGCGCAGCGGTACGCCAGCGCACGGGTCGGCGAGCTGTCCGGGGGCGAGCAGCAGCGGGTCATGATCGCGCACGCCCTGATCAGCCGGCCGCGGCTGCTGCTGCTTGACGAGCCGCTGGCCAACCTCGACATCTCCAGCGAGCAGGGGATCGTCTCGGTGCTGGGCCGGCTGGCCCGGGCCGAGGGGATCGCCGTGCTGCTCTCGGCGCACGACATGAACCCGCTGATGCCGGTGATGGACCGGATCGTCTACGTGGCCGCGGGCCAGGTGGCGGTGGGCCGCACCGACGAGGTGGTTCAGCCCGAGGTCCTCAGCCGTCTGTACGGCCAGCACGTCGACGTGATCCGGGTGCACGGGCGGGTCCTCGTGGTGGCCGCCCCGGAAGGGGTCGACGCCGCCGAGGCCGCCGCCGAGGACGCAAGCGTCGTGAGGTGATCGTGGGTCACCTGTTCAGGTACGTCTTCGAGCCCGGCTTCTTCGGCAGCGGGCCAGTGCACATCGCGCTGGCCGTCGGGGCCGTTATCGCGATCACGTCCGCCGTGGTGGGCGTGTTCACCGTGACGCGCGGGCAGTCGTTCGCCGGCCATTCCCTCGCCGACATCGCCACGACCGGGGGGTCCGGCGCGTTCCTGATCGGCGTCAACCAGTTCTGGGGCTACCTGGCGTTCGGCGCGGGCGCGGCCGCGTTCATGGAGATGATCGGCATCCAGCGCCGCCGCGGCCGGGACGTCGCCACCGGCGTGGTGCTGGGCGCCGCCCTCGGCCTGGCCGCGCTGTTCCTGTACCTGGGCACCCAGTACAGCTCCACGACCGGCGCGTCGTTCACCATCTTGTTCGGCTCCATCTTCGTCATCACCTCCTCCACCGTTCCCGTCCTGATCGTGTCCGCGCTGCTCGCGCTGGCCACGGTCGTGGTGCTGGCCCGGATGCTGCTGCTCAGCTCGCTGAGCCCGGACATCGCGGCCGCCCGCGGCGTGCCCGTCCGCGCCGTGGGCGTGGCCTACCTGATGGCGCTCGCCGTGTCCGTGGCGCTGTCGGCGGTGATCATCGGCGCCGTGCTGAGCACCGCGCTGCTGATCGGGCCGGCCGCGACCGCGCTGCGCGTCGCGAGGGGCCCGGTCCGGGCGATGGCCGTCGCGGCCTGCATCGGCGTGGCGGCCACCTGGCTCGGCATCGTGCTCGCTTACGACAGCTTCTACTGGCCCCCCGCGGGCCGGGGCTGGCCGGTCAGCTTCTTCGTGGTGACGCTGATCGTCGGCGGCTACCTGGTCACGTACCTGCGCCCGCGCGACCGTCGTGAGGTCCCGCGGGAAAGCCCGGACGCGGAGCAGGTATGTTCACCGGCCTGATGCTGAACACCTGGATCGCGGCCACGGCGGTGGCGGTGATCGCCGGGGTGACGGGGTTCTTCGCCGTGCTGCGCGGGTCGACGTTCGCGGCGCACGCCATACCGAACGGCGCGTTCGCCGGCGCGGCGGGAGCCAGCCTGCTCGGGCTCAACGCGTTCGCGGGCCTGGCCGTGTTCTCGGTGGCGGGGGCGCTCGGCATCGCCGGGCTGAGCCGCCGCGCCCGGCCTGACGTGGCCACCGCGCTGACGTTCGTGATGATGCTCGGCATCGGCGCGCTGTTCGTCAGCTGGAGCAGCCAGTACGCGCAGGAGGCGTACGCGCTGCTGTTCGGCGAGGTGTTCGGCGTCAGCCAGGGCGAGGTGCTGCCCATCGTCGCGCTCGGCCTGGTGTCCATCGCCGCGATCATCGTCATGTTCCGGCCGCTGATGCTGTCCTCGGCGCTACCCGAGGTCGCCGAGGCGCGCGGGGTGTCATCCCGCCGGATGGAGCTCGGGTTCCTGCTCGTCATGGCCCTGGCCACCAGCATGACCGTGCCCGTGGTCGGCGCGCTGCTGATGTTCAGCCTGATGATCGGCCCGGCCGCCGCGGCCAGGTCACTGACCGCCAGGCCGGTCCTCGCGATGACCCTGTCCGTGGCCATCGCACTGGTCACGGTCTGGACCGGCATCGTGGTCTCATACCAGTCCAACTGGCCGCTCGGCTTCTTCGTCGGCGTCATGGGGGCCGGCTTCTTCCTGCTCGGCCGGGCCTATCGCGCGGTCGTGGCAAGGGGGGTCCGGGGGGATGGGTCCCCCCGGTAGCGGGGGTTCGGGGGGTCGTCCCCCCGGGCGGCAGCGCGGGGGGTTCGGGGGCCCCCCGCCACGCGTAGCGTAATAACTATGAACCGGCTGCGGAATTCGACGAGCCCCTATCTGCTCCAGCACGCGGACAACCCGGTGGACTGGTGGCCGTGGTGCGACCAGGCCTTCGCCGAGGCGGCCCGGCGGGACGTCCCCGTCATGCTCTCGGTGGGCTACGCCGCCTGTCACTGGTGTCACGTGATGGCCCACGAGTCGTTCGAGGACCCCGAGACGGCCGCGCTGCTCAACGAGCACGTGGTCGCGGTCAAGGTGGACCGGGAGGAACGGCCTGACGTCGACGCGGTCTACATGACCGCGACCCAGGCGATGACCGGGCAGGGCGGCTGGCCGATGACGGTGTTCATGACGCCGGACCAGGAGCCGTTCTTCTGCGGCACTTACTTCCCGAGGGATTACTTCCGGCAGCTGGTGCTGAACGTCTCGCGGGCCTGGCGCAGCCAGCGTGACGGCGTGACCGGCCAGGCCAAGCAGGTCGCCGCCGCCCTGGCCGAGAACGCGTCGGCCACCGCCCGCGCCCTGCGCGAACCGGGCCAGGGGGTCCAGGGGGTCCAGGGGGTCCAGGGGGTCCAGCCCGCGGAGGCCGAGGCGGGCGCCCGGTTCCGCCGGGCCGCGGACGCGGCGGTGCAGGCGCTTGACCGCGATTACGACGCGGCTGAGGGCGGGTTCGGCGGCGCGCCGAAGTTCCCGCCGTCGATGATCCTGGAATTCCTGCTCCGCTACCATCAGCGGACCGGGGCCCCGGCCGCGCTGCGGATGGCCGAAGGCACCTGCGCCGCGATGGCCCGCGGCGGCATGTATGACCAGCTCGCCGGCGGGTTCGCCAGGTACTCGGTCGACGCCGCCTGGGTGGTGCCGCACTTCGAGAAGATGCTCTACGACAACGCCCTGCTGGCTCGCGTTTATGTGAACTTGTGGCGCCGGAGCGGCTCTGAGCTGGCCCGCCGGGTGGCGGAAGAGACGTGCGACTGGATGCTGCGCGAGCTGCGGACGGCCGAAGGCGGGCTCGCGGCTTCCCTGGACGCCGACAGCGAAGGCGAAGAAGGAAAATTCTACGTCTGGCGGCCAGCCGAACTGCGCGCGGTCCTCGGACCCGAGGACGGCGAGTTCGCCGCGCAGGCGTTCGGCGTGACCGAGGCCGGCACCTTCGAGCATGGCGCCTCGGTGCTGCAGCGCCGTACCGAGCCCGCCGACACTGGCCGCCTGGCCCGCGTCCGGAACGCGCTGCTGGCCGCGCGGGGCGGCCGGGTCCGCCCCGCGCGGGACGACAAGGTGGTAGCGGCGTGGAACGGGCTGGCCATCTCCGCGCTCGCCGAATGCGGGCTGTTGTTCGCGCGGCCGGACTTCACCGCGGCCGCGCGCGACGCCGCCGCGCTACTGGCCACCGTGCACCTGGCCGGGGGACGGCTCGTCCGCACCTCGCGGGACGGGACCGCCGGGAGCACCGCGGGCGCGCTCGAGGACTACGCCTGCACCGCCGAGGGGTTCCTCACACTGTCCGGGGTGACGGGCGAGGCACGCTGGATGGAGCTGGCCGGCCAGCTGCTCGAGGTCACGCTCGGCGCCTTCGGCGACGGTCAGGGCGGCTTCTACGACACCGCCGCCGACGACGAGCCGCTGATCTTCCGCCCGGCCGACCCGGCCGACAACGCCACGCCGTCAGGCACGTTCGCCGTGGCGGGAGCGCTCCTGAGCTACTCCGCGCTGACCGGCTCGGCCCGGCACCGGGAGGCCGCCGAGGCGGCGCTCGGCGTGCTCCCCGCCATCGCGGCCCGGTACCCGCGGGCGGCGGGCGCCGGCCTGGCGGTGGCCGAGGCCTGGCTGGCCGGGCCGGCCGAGATAGCGGTGGTGGGCAGCCTCGAGGACGAGCGAACCCGTGCGCTGCACCAGACGGCACTGCACGCGGCCCCGCCCGGCGCGGTCCTCGCCCTCGGCGACGGTACCGAAGCCGTCGGCTCCGAAGCTGGCGTGCCGCTGCTGGCCGGGCGGGGAGTGGTCAACGGAGCGCCCGCCGCGTACGTCTGCCGCCAGTTCACCTGCCAGGCTCCGGTCACCACCCCGCAGCAGCTCAGGGAGGCGCTGGCCACCCCTTACTAGACTCCGCTTACTAGACTCCGCCCGCCCGGGAGTGGACGGTTTGCCGTCTTTAGGGCATCTTAGATCCCGATGCACTTGACGACGGATGTCGCGCGCCGCTCTGGCCGCGGATACGGCGCGGTGGATCCAAGGGGTGGGGATTTTGCGTTCTAGGCGGTTGGTGCCCGTCATCGTCAGCGTTCTGGCGGTGATCGGGACGCTACTGGGGGTGATCGTAGCGACGGCCGGCGGCAAGCCGTCCGGTGCTGGCGGGCTGTATCCCGGTATCCCGAGCACCCGGCCCGCCCCGGCGAAGAGCAGTGCGCCGGTGGTGCCCCTGCTCGCCGGGATCGCCGATGCCCACGGGGCATCGGCAATTCCCGTGGCCGTGGCTCACGCGCCTGCTCCGGCGAGCACCCGGCCCGCGGCGGTCGCCCCCCTGCGCGGGCTGCGGCAGGCGGATCTGCTGGTCGTGGCGCCGTTCTCGCTTTCCGGGCGGGTATTGGCCGCGGTGTCACGGCAGCCGGCGGTCACCGGCGTGGAGCCGATCGAAGCCGCCAAGATCAAGATCAACGGTGCCTACGCGGCCGTGCTCGGCGTCGATCCGTCCACCTTCCGCGGTTATGCCGCCCCGGCCATGGCGGCCTCCAGCCCGCTGTGGCAGGGCGTGGCCGCCGGCGGCGTCGCCGTGTCCTACACCATGGGCACCCTGGACCGGTTGTCCCTCGGCGGCCGGGTCACCGTGTCCGGCCGCCGGCCGGAGCGGTTGCCGGTGGTGGCGTTCGGCACGGTCGGAATCGGCGGGGTGGACGCCGTGGTGTCGGACGTGATCGCCAGGTCGCTGGGGGTGCCCGCCGGGAATGCGATCGTCATCAGCGCGCCACCCGCCAGCGTGGCCTCGCTGGCGTTGCGGATCAAGGCCGTCCTGCCGCCGGGGGCGGCAGTCGAGCCACTGGTCACCGAGGTGACCCGGGCCGGCGCGGCGGCGCCGGCCGGGACCGTCCCGTCCGGCGCCGCCGTCAGCGGCGAAACGTTGACCACGGTCCAGCTGACCGCGGCGCTGCGGGCCGCGGAGAGCAGGCGAGGCCTGCCTTACGTATGGGGCGCCGCCGGGCCGGCGTCGTTCGACTGCTCCGGCCTGGTTCAGTGGGCGTTCGCCCAGGCCGGCGTCAGCATGCCTCGGGTGGCCGCCGACCAGGCCCGAGCCGGCCCGGCTGTCCCGGTCAGCCAGCTAGCACCGGGCGACTTGCTCTTCTACCACACTGACCCCACCGATCCCGGTTACATCTCGCACGTGGCTATGTACCTAGGTAACGGGTGGATGATCCAGGCCCCGCAGCCCGGCATGAACGTCCAGGTGGTGCCGGCCAGCTTCGGCCCGCAGTTCGCGGGCGCTATCCGGGTGTACCCGCGGATCGCGGCCGGACTAGCCTCGGGACTGGCCTAACCCAAGGGTCCCGTCGCGCACCGGAGCGAGTCTCCCGCCGTTCCTTCCCGGTGATTGACCTGGCCATCTTCAGGCGTAATCATAATTACATGAATACAGAGCAAAAAGATTCCGCGCCGGCGCATGACGCGGCCGGGACAGGCAACGACACGAACGCTAGTAGCGAGACGGCTTCCGATGGCGGCCAGCCGGGCGAGTCGGGCGGAGCGGGCCGGGGCAGCAGCGCGGAGGAACTGCGCGGCTGGTTCAGCGGCCGGCTTCCCGGTGACTGGTTCACGGCCGCGCCGGACATCCAGGTGGACCGCGAGGAGGTCACCGTCGTGGGGGTGCTGCCCGCCCCGGACACAGCCGGAGCGTCGGACGCCGAGCGGTCCGCCGCCGCCGAGGGCAGGATCCGCAGGTTCAGGGAGGAGACCCGGGGGCACCGGATCGAGATCGCCCGTGAGGCCGAGCACAAGTTCCGGCGTAAGGTGTCATGGGGAGTCACCTGCGCGGATACGGCTGAGATGTTCACCACACTCTCGGTTCCGGTGATGACCAGGCTGCGCCAGCCCGAGCGCCGCGTGCTCGACACCCTCGTCGACGCGGGCGTGGCGCGCAGTCGTAGCGACGCGCTGGCCTGGTGCGTACGGCTGACCGGAGAAAACGCGGATGCCTGGCTGTCCCGGCTGCGTGTGGCCCTGCGCCACGTCGAGGAGGTCCGGGACCAGGGGCCGGGCAGTGCCTGATTTCATCGGCCACTGGTCCAGGCCATTGGTCTATACCAGGTTACCGGCGCATTAATGAACGATTAGAAAAAGCCCTAAGGTCTATACCAAATCGCCCGGCTCCCGCCTCTCCGGCGTGAAACCGAGCGCAATAACCGTGCCGATTCCGGGTACACTCCACGAAATCGTGCTGGTCTGGATGCGCGCGCCCACCGCGCGCCCGCCAGCGTGCCCGCTAGGGCGTGGAGTTCATGCCCAGGAGGAGGAACGACAGTGCCGTACCAGGTGAACGGCTCGCGGGTGGAGTGGAATCCCACCGCGGCACGGTTGCGCGAACTGACAGAAGAAATGCCGAACGCCTCGGTAACCGAGTTCGGAAACGTCGCGGTTAAGGCTCGCGTTGACTCCCGCAGCACCCGGTCCACCTACATCGCCGAAGACTCAACCAACTCGCGCGGCCAGACGATTACCCGGGCCGAATATGACCGCGTAGCCGCGCTCCAGGACGCACATATCGCGAAGTCGCACATGGTGGTGGTGGACGGCTATATCGGGTCCGATCCGCAGTTCCGCACCCGGGCGCGACTGATCATGGAAGCGGCCAACGCCAACGTGGCGGGCATGCAGAAGCAGCTGTACTACCCGGTCGAGGCGGATTGCGACCCCGCCTCCTGGGAACCAGACACCACGGTCATCTACACGCCGAACCTCGAGGCACCCGGTTATCCCAACGACCGGCTCATCGCGGTGGACCTCGCGAGCAACATCACCCGCGTGCTCAACTCGGACTACTTCGGTGAGTCCAAGAAGGGCGGTCTGCGGATGTGGAACAACATCGTCTACGACCGCGGCGGCCTGGCCCTGCACGCCGGCTGCAAGGTCATCCCGGTCGGCGGGGCGGAGAAGACGGTCCTGATCGTGGGCCTGTCCGGGACCGGCAAGACGACGACCACCTTCACCACCCAGCTTGGCAGCAAGCCGGCCCAGGATGACTTCGTGGCGCTGATGCCCGGCGGGCGCGTCTACACCACCGAGAACGGGTGCTTCGCGAAGACCTTCGGGCTGGACCCGGCGTACGAACCTGCCATCTACAACGCCACCACCAAGCCCGACGCCTACCTGGAGAACGTCTCGGTCGACGACGCGGGGAAGGTGGACTTCTTCGACACCTCGTACACCAAGAACGGCAGGACCACGTGGCCGTTCTCCTACGTCGACCCGTGGCCGGCGGACCGGATCGCGCCGGCCCAGTTCCTGCTCATCCTCAACCGGAACGAGAACATCGTCCCGGGCGTGGCCCGGCTCGACCGCAACCAGACGGCGGCCTATTTCATGCTCGGCGAGACGACGGGCACGTCCGCCGGAGGCAAGGACGAGGAGGGCAAGTTCCTGCGCGTGCCGGGCACCAACCCGTTCTTCCCGCGCGATATGGCCGACATGGGCAACCGGATGCTCGAGCTGCTCGACAACCACGAGATTCAGGCGTTCGTGCTGAACACCGGGCGCGTCGGCGGCGGTGATGACCACCCAGGTTCCAAGAAGGTAACGATTCCCTGCTCCTCCGCGATCGTGCAGGGCATCGTCGAGGGCACCATCGAGTGGACCGAAGATCCCGATTTCGGCTACGAGGTGGCGGCCGCGATACCCGGCGTCGATGACATCGAGATCCTGCAGCCGCGGCAGCTTTACGTCAGGCAGGGCCGGACGGACGAGTACGACGCCATGGTGGCCAGGCTGAAGCGGGAGCGCCGGGAGTTCCTCAACTCCTTCCCCGGGCTTGACGAGTCGCTCGTCAAGTCGCTCGGCTGATCCGGGCCGTGCGGCCCAGAACCTCGGTCGCCGACCGGAGCGTTCCATTTGTTGGATACGTTTCTGGTAGATCATCACGGTGATGAGGAAGGCCGCAAGCATGGGACTTCGTGACCTGGTCTACCGGCTTTACGAGCGCAGGCTCCAGGCTTCCCTGTCGCCGGACGTCATTCCGCGCCACGTCGGGGTGATGTGCGACGGGAACCGTCGGTGGGCCAGGTCGGCGGGGTTCCATGACGTCAGCAGCGGCCATCGCAAGGGCGCGGACAAGATCTTCGAGCTGCTCGAGTGGTGCCGCGAGACCGGCGTCGAGGTGGTCACCCTCTGGCTGCTCTCCACCGACAACCTGACCCGGCCGGCCAGCGAGCTCGTGCCGTTGCTGAAGATCATCGAAGACACCGTGCAGGGCCTGGTCGCGGAGAAGTGGCATGTGAACCCGGTCGGCGCGCTCGACCTGCTGCCCGGAGAGACGGTCCGGGTGCTGAAGGACGCGGGCGAGGCGACCGCGCACTATCCTGGCCTGCTCGTCAACGTGGCGGTCGGATACGGCGGGCGGCGTGAGATCGCCGACGCGGTCCGTTCGCTGCTGCAGGCGCAGGCGACCAAGGGCATCACGATCGAGGAACTGGCCGAGGTGCTCGACGTCGAGCACATCGCCGAGCACCTGTACACGGCGGGCCAGCCGGATCCGGATCTCGTCATCCGCACCTCCGGCGAGCAGCGTCTCGGCGGCTTCCTGCTGTGGCAGAGCACTCACTCGGAGTTCTACTTCTGCGATGCCTATTGGCCCGCCTTCCGCAAGGTGGACTTCTTGCGGGCGCTGCGCTCCTACGCGGCGCGGAACCGCAGGTTCGGTACGTTACCGCAGGTTAAGCACAGAATTGCGGCTTAGTAACCTGGCGGTGCTTTTGCCGAAACGCGAACACGGGTACCTTCGTTAGTGGTGGACGGCGCGGTGCCGTTCCCGGGAAGGCCCTCGGATCTCTGAGCTTCGCGCTTTGCGTGCAGGCGAGATGACAGAAGGGCCGGCGCGGCCCTTCGGGGGGCCAAGTCCGGTCCATCCGACACGTCTGTGTCCTGTCTTGGCGCCGGGCCTGCCCGTGCGCCTAGGGGAGTCTGCGTGGTCAATTCCCAAGGTCGCCGTACGTATGTACTCGACACCAGTGTGCTGCTCGCCGATCCGGCCGCCATCGCTCGTTTTGACGAGCACAAGGTGGTGCTCCCGGTCGTCGTCATCACCGAGCTAGAAGCCAAGCGGCACCATCCCGAACTGGGCTACTTCGCCCGCCAGGCCCTGCGTCACCTCGATGACCTGCGCATCGAGCACGGCAGGCTGGACGCGGAACTGCCGGTCGGCGCGCTCGGCGGCACGGTCAGGGTCGAACTCAACCATTTCGACCCGCAGGTGCTGCCCGCCGGGTTCCGGCTGGGGGACAACGACTCGCGGATCCTGTCGGTGGCGTGCAGCCTCGCGGCCGAGGGCGAGGACGTAGTGCTCGTCAGCAAGGACCTGCCGCTGCGGGTCAAGGCCGCCGCGGTCGGGCTGTCGGCGCAGGAGTACCGCGCCGAGCTGCCGGTGGACTCTGGCTGGACCGGGATGACCGAGCTTGACATCGGCAGCGCCGACATCGAGCAGCTATACGAATCAGGCACCTTGGACTGCGAAGCGGCCCGCGACCTTCCCTGCCACACCGGCCTCGTCCTCACCTCGTCAAACGGCAGCGCACTCGGCCGGATCAAGCCGGACAAGTCGGTCCAGCTGGTGCGGGGCGACCGGGAAGCCTTCGGCCTGCGCGGCCGGAGCGCCGAACAGCGCGTCGCGCTAGATCTGCTGCTCGACCCGGAGATCGGCATCGTGTCGCTCGGCGGCCGGGCCGGCACCGGCAAGTCCGCGCTGGCCCTGTGCGCCGGGCTCGAGGCGGTGATGGAGCGGCGGCAGCACCGCAAGGTCATCGTGTTCCGGCCGCTGTACGCGGTAGGCGGGCAGGAGCTTGGTTACCTGCCCGGGTCCGAAGCGGACAAGATGAGCCCGTGGGCCCAGGCCGTCTACGACACCCTGTCCGCGGTCACCACGCAGGATGTCATCGACGAGGTCCTGGCCAGGGACATGTTCGAGGTCCTGCCGCTGACCCACATCAGAGGCCGGTCGCTGCACGATGCGTTCGTGATCGTAGACGAGGCGCAGTCCCTGGAGCGCGGCGTCCTGCTCACCGTGCTGTCCAGGATCGGCTCCGGGTCCAGGGTGGTGCTCACCCACGACATCGCGCAGCGGGACAACCTGCGGGTCGGCAGGCACGACGGCGTCATCGCGGTGATCGAGAAGCTCAAGGGCCACCCGCTGTTTGCGCACGTGACCCTGGTCAGGTCCGAACGCTCCCAGATCGCCGCCCTCGTCACCGAGATGCTCGAGGATTCAGGGCTCTTATAGACACTGCTCCAGCCGAGACGGGCTGGGTTTGGGCGCTGGCTGCGGTACGGTGACCAGCGTTATGGAATTCCCACCTGTGTCCGTCGTGATGCCGGTCAGGAACGAGGAGCGGCACCTCGCGGATTCCGTGCGGCATGTCCTCGCGCAGGACTACCAGGGCGAGCTTGAGCTTGTGCTCGCGGTCGGGCCATCGTCGGACCGGACCGAGCAGATCGCGCGGGAACTGGCCGCCGCCGAACCGCGTATCACGGTCATCGCCAACCCGAGCGGGAAGATCCCGGCGGCCCTCAACGCCGCCATCCGCGCGGCCCGCCACCGCGTGATCGCCAGGGTTGACGGGCACGCGCTGCTGCCGCCGGGTTACCTGAGGACGAGCGTCGCCGCGCTGGGCGAAACGGGCGCGGTCGACGTCGGCGGGGTCATGGCCGCCGAGGGCGTGACCCCGTTCCAGCGGGCCGTGGCCTGGGGGATGACCTCCAAGGCGGGGGTCGGCTCGGCGGCGTTCCATACCGGCGGCGGATCCGGGCCCGCCGACAGTGTCTACCTCGGCGTATACCGCCGGGAGGCGATCGAGCAGGCCGGTGGCTACGACGAGGAGATGCTCCGCGCCGAGGACTGGGAGCTGAACTACCGCATCAGGTCCGGTGGCGGCCTGATCTGGTTCATCCCCGAGCTTCGCGTCACCTACCGGCCGCGCGCGAGCGTACGCACTCTAGGTTCCCAGTATTTCCACTACGGCCGCTGGCGGCGGGTCATCGTCCGTGAGCACCCGGAAACGGCCAATTTCCGCTACCTGGCGCCGCCAGCCGCCGCGGCCGTGGTCGCGGCCGGGCTGGCGGCCGCTCTGGCGGGGCTGGCCGCCACGGCGGCCGGGGCGCCGCCGGGAGTGCGCTGGCTGACCGCCGGGTTCGTGATCCCGGTCACCTACCTGGCCGGGATCGCTGCCGTCGGGGTCGGTCTCGCGCGGGGCGTGCCGGCCCGGGTACGGGCCCGGGTGCCGCTTGTCCTCGGTGTCATGCACATGTGCTGGGGCACCGGTTTCCTCAGCAGCCCGCGGAAGCTGCACCGGCCACGCGGCCCCGAGGCTGACATCCGTGTTGGACAAACCGAAGCGCCCGGGGAGCCGTCGGCTGCGGTGGGGAGAGAATGAACCATGGACTTCGATCTCCCGGGACTGCTCGCGGCCCATCGTGGTGACGGATATGAGCTCTACGGCCGGTACCTGAACCCGCAGCAGCCGCGGGTGCTGCACGCGATCGGCTTCGACAAGGTCTACGAGCGGGCCGAGGGAGCGTACCTGTACGACTCCGACGGCCACCAGTACACCGACTTCCTGGCCGGCTTCGGCGTCTTCGCGGCGGGGCGCAACCACCCGGTGATCCGCAAGGCGCTGCACGACGCGCTCGACGCCCACCTCGCCGACTGGACCCAGTTCGACTGCGGGCCGCTGCCTGGCCTGCTCGCGGAAAGGCTGCTCGCCAAGGCGCCAGGCCTGGACCGGGTGTTCTTCTGCAACAGCGGCACCGAGGCGGTGGAGTCCGCGCTGAAGTTCGCCAGGTACGCGACCGGGCGCGGGCGCGTCATCTACTGCGATCACGCCTTCCACGGGCTCACCACCGGGTCGCTGTCCATCAACGGCTCGGCCGAGTTCCGCCGCGGGTTCGACCCGCTGCTGCCCGACACGTCCGTCCCGCTCGGCGACCTGGACGCGCTCGCGGCCGAGCTGCGCAAGGGCGACGTCGCGGCGCTCATCATCGAGCCCATCCAGGGCAAGGGCGTGCACACGCCGCCGCCCGGTTTCCTGACCGCGGCGTCGGCGCTGCTGCACGAGCACGGCGCGCTGCTCATCTGCGACGAGGTGCAGAGCGGGTTCGGCCGCACCGGCAAGTTCTTCGCCTATCAGCATGAGCAGGTTGTCCCGGACATCGTCACGGTGGCCAAGGCGCTCTCCGGCGGGTTCGTGCCGGTCGGGGCGATGCTGGCCAAGGGCTGGATCTTCGAGAAGGTCTACTCCTCGATGGACCGGGTGATGGTGCACAGCACCACCTTCAAGGGTGGCGTGCTGGCCATGGCGGCCGGTCTGGCCTCGCTGGCGGTGCTCGACGACGAAGGGCTGGTCGAGAACGCGGCGCGGACCGGGGAAGCGCTACGGTCCGCCCTGGTGTCGATGGCCGGACGCTTCGACGTGCTGGCCGACGTGCGGGGCCGCGGGCTGATGATCGGGCTCGAGTTCGACAAGCCGTCGTCGCTGCGCGCCCGGACCAGCTGGAACATGCTGCAGAAGGCCCGGGTGGGCCTGTTCGCTCAGACGGTGGTGGTGGCGCTGTTCCAGCGGCACCGCATCCTCACCCAGGTGTCAGGCGATCACATGGAGGTGATCAAGCTGATCCCGCCGCTGATGATCGGCGACACCGAGGTGAAGCTGTTCACCGAGGCGTTCGGCGAGGTGCTCGAGGACGCCAGCCGCGGCAGCGGGCTCATCTGGGAGTTCGGCCGCACCCTGGTGAAGCAGGCGGTGCGCGGCTAGCCGGAAAGCCCCGGCTGGCCGGAGATCCCTGCTAGCCGCGGAGCAGGGCCTCGGCGACGGCGAGGTCCTGCGGGTAGGTGATCTTGATGTTGCGCTCGCTGCCCGGCACGATGTGCACCTCGACTTCCGGTAGGTAGCGGAGCACGACGCCGCAGTCGTCGGTGGGGGCGAAGCCGGGGTCGGCGGCGGCCAGCTCGTGGGCGCGGGTGATCACCGAGAGCCGGAAGCACTGCGGGGTCTGGCAGCGCAGCAGCGCCTCCCGTCGCGGCATCGACTGCATCACGCCGTTGTCGGCAATCACCATGGTGTCGGAGGCAGGCACCGCGACCCCGGCCGCGTCATGAACGCGCAGCGCGGCCACGCAGTCCGCGATGATCTGCTGGTCCACGAGCGGGCGGGCGGCGTCGTGCAGCAGCACGCCGCAGTCCCCTGGCTCGTCGGCCGCGATGGCGGCCAGGGCCACGCGAGTCGAGTCCGGCCGGGTCACGCCTCCCTCGATGACGGCGGTGACCTTCCGGTACCCGGCGTCGGTAAGCATGGCCTTGACCTGTCCGGTGTACCCGCGCGCCATCACCACGAGGATCTCATCGATGCCCGGTGCCTGGTCGAAGGCGGCAACACAGTGCTCGACCAGCGTCCTGCCGCCGAGGGTAAGGAGCTGCTTCGGCATCCCCGCGCCGATTCGCTGACCGACGCCGCCGCCGAGCACCACCGCGACCATCCGCATGAGCCGGACTCTAACCCATAAGACCCCGCTACGCGCGGTGACGGTTCTGGCGGTCGGGAGGTAACCGTGGACACGCTGACCGCCGCTCGCTACTGTTCTTACTTAAAGTAATCTTGTAGATACTAAATGTGTTGCGCTGGCGTTACGGCGAACGGGAGCGCCGACATGCCAGCGTGACAGTGCGGACAGCCAGCTGGGGGGAAAGTGGTTACGGGGCAGCCTGAGGTCACAATACGGATGGTTCACCAGGCTGGCGCCGTCCAGCCGGGAGGGAAGTCCAGGCGCCAGCGTGGAGACCTTCCTCCGGCATGGCGTCCGGCGGGGAGATGCCGGTGAGCGCCGTGGTGGTGGCTGGCCTGGGATACGTGGGCCTGCCGCTGGCGATGCGGGCCGTGGCGGCCGGGCACGAGGTGGCCGGCTATGACACCGACCTGGTCCGGGTGAAGCGGCTGGAAGCCGGAGAATCATACGTGGAGGACGTGCCGGCCTGCGAGCTCGCGACGGCGCTGGAATCGGGGCGGTTCCGGCCGTCGGCGAATGCCGACGCGTGCGCCGGCTTCGACGTCGCCGTGATCACGGTCCCCACGCCGCTGCGGGACGGCCTGCCCGATCTGGCCTGCGTCGAGGCGGCCAGCCGCACGCTGTCCCGTTACCTGCGCCCGGGCGCAACGGTGATCGTAGAGTCCACGTCCTATCCCGGGACCACGCAAGAGCAGGTGCTGGCGTGGCTTGAAGACGGGTCCGGGCTGGTCGCAGGGACCGACTTCCGCCTCGGCTACAGCCCTGAACGCATCGACCCGGGGAAC
>WNFD01001303.1_pt1 | contig 25113 bp, 27 predicted proteins | sample 5400491 | NCBI WGS metagenome assembly WNFD01 (sample SAMN13153343, study PRJNA577476) | soil metagenome | isolation source: 120 cm saprolite under Douglas fir tree site 2 hole 2 replicate 2 | place: USA:California | collected 2015-04-18
CCCCGATGGCACGCTCGATCAGCTCGCGATGCTTCTTGGCATCGAGACTCTCGCCGATGATGCGGCCGGCGGCCATTACCGCCAGGTCGGCGACCTGCAGCCGCAAGTCCTGGACCGCCTTTTCGCGCTCCTGCTGGATTTCGGCGCGGGCTTTGACGATCAGCGCCTCGGCCTGCTCACGCGCCTTGGCCTCGAGCTCCTTGCGCAGGTCGTCAGCCTGCTTGGTGATCCGGTCGAGCATCGCCTGCGCCTCGCGCCGCGCCTCCTCGAGCTTCGCCTGGCGTTCTTTCTCGGCCGACTCCAGCTCCTGCATCGCCTTCTGCGTCGCCTCGACGCCTTGCGCGATCCGCGCCCGACGCTCGTTCAGGATCCGCAGGAGTGGGCCCCAGGCCAGCCGGTACAGGATGAACAGCACGAGAAGAAAGATCACCAGTTGGGCGATCAAGGTGCCGTTGATCGTGAGCAGACCGGCGTCGAGACGGGTCACTTTCCGGTGATCTGGGCCAGGAGCGGGTTGGCGAAGATCAGGAACAAGCCGAGTCCAAGTCCGATGATCGGCAGCGCCTCGATGAACCCGATGCCGATGACCATCAGCGTGAACAGGCGTCCCTGCATCTCTGGCTGGCGGGCGGTCCCTTCGACGGTGCGACTCGACACCAGGCCGTCACCGATCCCGGCCCCCAGGGCGCTCAGTCCCAGCAGCAGGCCGAAGGCAATGACGGTGGCACCTAAAACAATTGCGCGTTCCAATCCAATCCTCCCTTAGTGGTTATCCATGTCCTTCTTCAACTTCGGTAGCGATCGCGACGTACGAGACCGTCAAGACGGTAAAGATAAAGGCCTGCACCGCGCCGATGAAGAGGCTGAACAGCGTCCAGGCCGCCCCCGGCAGCCACGAGATCCAGGTCGGGATGAGCACGATGATCAAGGTCAGTAAGAGCTCGCCGACAAAGATATTGAAATAGAGCCGGAAGGAGAGCGTGATCGGCTTGGCGAGCTCATCGATGACCGTGAGTGGGAAATAGGGCGGCACCAGGAGCAGGTGCTTGAGGTAGCCCCCGAGGTGCCGGCTGCGGATGCTGTAGTACTGCACCAGCACGAACGACATCAACGCCAGCCCGAGCGTCGTGTTCCAGTCGTTGGTCGGTGACTTGAGCCCGGGCACGAGCCCCAACCAGTTCGCGATCAGCAGAAAGGTGATCAGCGTGATCGCCAGCGGGCCGAGCGTGACGTTTCGACCCTGCAATGTCTCCTCGGTCAGGTTGTTGATGTATTCGACGACGGCCTCCGTGGCGTTCTGCAACTGGGTTGGCACGCCGACTCTCAGCTGGCTGCGCAGGATGACCCCGAGGATGAGCAGGATCGCGCACACGATGAGCGTGTTGCGAATCGTGTCGACGTTGAAATCGAGACCGGCGACGTTGACCGTCGGGTGGGTGACTTCGATTTGAAGCCGCGCTAAGACGATCATGCCGTGACCCCTGGCTGGACGCGCAGGATGCGCCATCCGGCGACGGCGGCCGCGATCGGGAAACAGCCGTAGCCGATGACGGCACCGACCGGGTCGACGCGGCTGACGATGAGCACAAGGCCTAGCAAGATCGCGATGGTGAGAAATCGGAAGGCAGCCGCGACCTGAAGCATTCGGGCGGTCGGGGCGAAGCCAACGAAACGCCTGGCAGTTCCAACCATCCAGACCATGTTGGCGAGGCCGAGCAGCCCGCCCGCAACAAGGCCGGCAACGGCGCGAGGGTGACCGAGGGCGATGAGGCCGCCTCCGACCACCAGCAGCAAGGCGACCAATACCAGCGACGCGGTTACCTCGAACCGGCGCAGGTCACTCACTTCGACGCATCTCCTTCATCACCAATCGCACGACGCTATAGCCCCCCGCCAGAACCCCGAGCAGCAACCCCACCAGCAGGAACCAGGGCGATGTGTGAAAGGCCCGGTCAGCGAGGTAGCCGAGACCCAACCCAACCAACACCGAAGCGGCGAGTTGGAGGCCGATGCCGGACGCGAGGCCCAAAGCCGCCAGCATGCTGGGGTCCTTGCGCTTTTCCGCCGGGGCCATCACAGCCTCCCAGAATTAGGCCTCAACCATTCCAAGCTTATCAGGGGCTGAATACGCCCCGCCATCGGGCGACGGCCCGAACCGAGCTCAACCCCGACTGGTTCGACGGAACCGGCGGATGACGATGATGGCGATCCCGAGCAGCAGCAGCAAGACCGCGCCGAGGAGGACCTTCCGATGCCCATAGATGGTCAGTGCCACTGCGGAGCAGATCGCCGTCGCGAAGTAGAAGACGAGTGCCGTTTCTCGGGGGCTCAGGCCGAAATCGAGCAGACGGTGGTGCAGGTGCTCGGTGTCCGGCGTCGCAATCGATTTGCCGCGCCGCCGGCGGCGCACGATCGCCCAGGCGGTGTCAGCAATCGGGATGGCGAGGGCGGCAACCGGCACGATCAAGGCCAGCACGACCGTGCCCTTCGCGACCGAGAGCACCGAGAGGGCGGCCAGAGTGAAGCCGAGGAAGTTGCTGCCGCTGTCGCCCATGAAGACCCGAGCGGGATGCCAGTTGAAGAGCAAAAAGCCCACGCACGCGCCGATCAAGGCGCCGGCGAGGATCACGATGCCGGTCTCGTTCCGATTGATGGCAGCCAGGAGGAGGGTCGCCGCCACGATCGCCACCACGCCCGCGGCCAGGCCGTCGACCCCATCCAGGAAGTTCGTGGTGTTCTCCAGGCCGACGAACCAGACGAGCGTCACCAGCACCGACAGGATGGGCGCCAGCGTGACGATGCCTATTTTTGGAAGTCCGATGAAACGGATGGAGATATCGAAGCCGACGATCGCGATCAGCGAAGCGGCCACCTGGAAGGCCAGCTTGAAGAGTGGCCGCACGCCGCCGAGATCGTCAAAGACCATCAGCGTCGTGATGACCGCCGCCGATAAGAGCAAGCCCAGGGTGGACGGCTCGGTCGAAAAGAGCGCGGCCGAAAGTCCGAACCCGAGATACATCGCCAGCCCGCCAAGGCGCGCCGTCGGCTGCTGATGGATAAAGCGGTCACCGGGCTTGGCGACGGCGCCGAGGCGGAAGGCCAGCCATCGGACCGGAAGTACCACGATCGCGGTGCAGACCAGCGCCGCGAGAAACGGCACCACCGCTGGGCCGAAGCGTGCAGGTGAGAAATCAGACCAGAAGGTCGGGTCGCTGAAAACGCCGGCGCCGCCTAATACGGCAGCGGAAATCGTTCGCACAGCGCCCGGCTGCGGGCGCGCACCTGCTCATGCACGGTTCGGTCCTCGAGGTTAAACAGCATTTCGGCGACCATCTCGGCGATCTGGGTCATCTCCTGCGGGCCCATCCCGCGCGTCGTCACCGAGGGCGATCCCAGGCGGATCCCACTCGGATTGAACTTGCTTGCGGTGTCGAACGGAATCGAGTTGCGGTTCACCGTGATGCCGACCGTGTCGAAAGTCTCCTGAACGTGCTTTCCGGTCAGGTTCAGCGGTCGCAGGTCGATCAGCATCAGGTGGTTGTCAGTCCCACCGCTGACGAGCCGCAGCTTGCGCTCGTTCAGCCCCTCGGCGAGAACCCGCGCGTTGTTGACCACCGCCTGCGCGTAGGACTTGAACTCCGGGGTTTTCCACTGCGCCAGCATCACCGCCTTCCCGGCGATGGCGTGATTGAGGGGTCCGCCCTGGCTCCCCGGGAAGACGCTCTTGTCGATTTCGGCCGCGTACTTCGCCTTGGACAAGATCATCGCGCCCCACGGTCCCCGCATCGTCTTGTGCGTGGTAAAGCTGACGAAGTCCGCGTGGGGGACGGGGCTAGGATGGGCGCCGCCGGCAACCAGGCCGGCGAAGTGCGCCATGTCGACAAAGAAGTAGGCATCGACCGCCTTCGCGATCGCGGCGAACCGCTCGAAGTCGAGGATCCGCGGGTACGCACTGTAGCCGGCGAGCAGCATCTTCGGCCGTACCTCTTTCGCCTGCTTCTCCAGCAGGTCGTAATCGATCCGCTCGGTCGTCGGATCGACCCCGTACGGCACGAAGTGGTAGAGCTTGCCGGAGAAGTTCACCGGGCTGCCGTGGCTCAGGTGCCCGCCCTGGCTGAGGTCCATCCCCATGACGGTGTCGCCGACGTTGAGCACGGCCGCGTAGACGGCATAGTTCGCCGTCGTGCCGCAGTGCGATTGCACGTTGGCGTGCTCGGCGCCGAAGAGCGCCTTCGCGCGATCGATGGCCAGCGTCTCGATCCGGTCGACGATCTGGGTGCCGCCGTAGTAGCGCTTGCCCGGGTAGCCCTCGGCATACTTGTTGTTGAGCAGCGAACCGAGGGCTTGGAGGACAGCCGGACTGGCGATGTTCTCCGAGGGAATCAGCTCCAGCGTGTACTGCTGGCGCTCGTATTCGTCGCGGATCGCGGCACCGACCTCGGGATCGACCATGTCGATCCGGCTGGTGAGGTCGGTACGGGCCTGCAACATCCCGCCCATTATCCTCGAATCAGTTCAAAGTCCGGAATCGCGCCCTGGCGCAGGATGCGAGGGGTCGCGCCGCTCAGGTCGAGGATGGTCGAGGGCTGCCCGATGCGACATGGCCCGCCGTCGAGCACGATATCGAGGCGGTCGCCCAGGCCGGCGATGACCTGGTCGGCATCGACCGGCGGCGGCTGACCCGCCGGGTTGGCGCTGCTGCTCGCGATCGGTTCGCCCAACGCCCTCAGCAGTGCGAGCGCGACGTCGTGGTCGGGGGCGCGCACCGCGATCGTTGGTCCATCGCTGCGGATGCGCGCCGGCAGCACGAGCGTCAGTGGGCCGGGCCAGTAGCGGGCCATCAGCTCGCCGGCGGATGCGGAGACGACCGCGAAGCGTTCGACCTGGGCCCGGTCCAGGACCAGCCATACCACCAGCTGTCCGCGTGGGCGTTCTTTCACCTGGTACAGGCGCGCTACGGCGACCGGGTCCGCGGCCCGCGCGGCGACGGCATACAGCGTGTCGGTTGGGAAGGCGAGCACGGCACCAGCGCGCAGCCGCTCAGCGGCCTGCGCGATGTGCGAGGGATCCGCAGGCCACCGCACCGTCACGTCTGGATGCGCACCACCCGGTCCTGACCGGCCAGGTCCTTGTGCACACTCACGTCGGCAGTGGGCCAGTGCCCGTTCGCCAATCGCACGATACGGCGAGTCTGCGCCGGGTCGCACTCGAACAGGACGAGCCCGCCGGGCTTCACCGCCGCGGGCGCTTGCGTCAGCGCGGTGCGAATCAGGTCCAGCCCGTCCTTGCCGCCGTCGAGGGCGAGCGCCGGCTCGTAGTCGAGCTCCTTCGGCCGGACGCGCCGGAGCGCGTCGGGGATGTACGGCAAGTTGGCGAGGATCACGTCGGCTGGGGCGGCGCCGCGCAGCAAGTCGGCCTTGACGGTGGTGATGCGCCGGCGGAGCCGCTGGCGGGCGATGTTGTCGTCCGCCACCCGTAGCGCGCGCGCGCTGACGTCGCGGGCCTCGATGCGAACCTGCGGGACGGCCTTGGCGACCGAAATCGCCACCGCGCCGCTGCCCGTGCCCAGATCGATGACCCGCCGTGCCTCTGGATGCGCCTTCAGCCAATCGATCGCGAGCTCGACGAGCAGCTCGCTCGACGGCCGCGGAATCAGGACCGCCGGCGTGACGCGGAACATGTGGCCGTAGAACTCGCGCTCCCCCACCAGGTAGGGCACCGGTACGCGGGCGGCGCGGCGGCTGGTCAACCGGCGCAGCCGCGTGCGCTGCGCGACGGTCAGCTGGCGGTCGGGGTGACTGTGGAGCCGCTCCCGCGAACTTTTGAGAACGTGCGCCACCAGGATCTCGGCATCGAGCCAGGGTAATGGAATACCCGCCGTTGCCAGCCTGGCCCGTGCCTTGGCGAGCTGCGCCTTGACCCGGCCGCTATCAGTTGCGGGCGGCGCCATTCGGCGGCTCGCTCAGGCGGTTGCTCTGGTCCCAGGCGATCAGGCGATCGATCACCGGGTCGAGATCGCCTGCCTCGACGAACTGGGGCAGCTTGTAGTACTTGAAGTCGATCCGGTGGTCGGTGATGCGTCCCTCGGGATAGTTATAGGTGCGGACCTTTTCGCTGCGGTCGCCGGAGCCGACGGCCGAACGACGAACTTCGGTCAGGGCCTCCTGCTGCTGCGCCATCTGGCGATCGAGCAAGCGGGCCATCAGCACCTTCTCCGCCTTGGCCTTGTTCTTGAGCTGCGAGCGCTCGTCCTGGCACGTGACCACGATCGGCGCACCGCCGTCCTCCGGCGTGTAGGTGAGGCGTACCGCCGAGTCCGTCGTGTTGACGCTCTGCCCGCCGTGCCCACCGGAGCGGTAGACGTCGACCTTGAGCCGCTCCGGATTGATCACGACGTCGACGTCTTCGGCCTCCGGCATCACAACCACGGTGGCCGTCGAGGTGTGAATGCGGCCCTGGGCCTCAGTCTCCGGCACGCGCTGCACCCGGTGGACGCCGTTTTCGAATTTCAGCCGTGAGTAGGCGCCCCGACCGCGAATTTCGAAGACGACCTCTTTGAAGCCGCCACGCTCTGTCGGGCTCTCAGACAATAGTTCGACCTTCCACCGCCGCGACTCTGCATATCGGCTGTACATCTTGAAGAGGTCGGCCGCAAACAATCCCGCCTCATCCCCACCGGTGCCCTGGCGAATCTCGACGATGACGTCCTTGTCGTCGGTCGGGTCTTTCGGCACCAGCGCGGTCTTGAGCGCTCCTTCGAGGCGATCCCGCTCGGCCTGTTGCTTCTCGAACTCCTGCCGCGCGTAGGCCTGCATCTCGGGGTCTCGCTCGTGCTCCGACAGCTCACGGGCCTCCGCCATGCCACGCTCGGCGCGCCGGTACGCGTCATAGAGCGCCACCAGGTCCCGTAGCTGGGCCTGTTCTTTGCCCAACCGCTGGAGCTCCTTGAGGTCGGCGTGCACCGCGGGGTCGGCCAGTCGCTCGGTGATCGCCTCGTATCGCGTCCGAACGGCTTCGAGCTGTTCGAACATCAGGCCGCGGCCTCTTTCTCCTCTTGGCGGGCTCCGTTGAAGGCCGCCAGCGCCACCTCGATCTGACGGTCGTCCGGTTCCCGAGTCGTCAGCTTCTGCGTGAGCAGGAACGGAAGGATCAGGACTTTGATGACCGCATTGTTCCGGTGCCGGCCGGCAAACCGAATGAACTCGTACGCGAGCATCGCGATGACGGGGATCAGCACGATCCGCGAGAGCAGAAGGATCGGTAAGGCCGGCCGCCCGACGAGTCCGAAGACGAAGGCGCTCACGACCATGACGGCGAGCAAGAACCCGGTGCCACAGCGCGGGTGGAGCGTGCTCTGGGTCCGCACGTTGGGCACGTCGAGCGGAAGCCCGGCTTCATAGGCATTGATCGTCTTGTGCTCGGCGCCGTGGTAGGCGAAGAGGCGAGCGATCTCGGACTTGAAGGAAATCGCGTAGAGATAAATCAGGAGCAGCCCGATGCGGACCAGGCCGTCGACGATCCCAAAGAAGAGGTTGCCGTGGCCGCGGCTGAGGAATCCGGCGGCGACCAGTGGGACGCCGAGGAAAAAGAGCAAGGCGCCGACGATGGCGATCCCCATCGTGACCCGCATCGCGCTCGCGCTCAGCTCGACCTGCTCGGCGGCGGCCTGGATGTTCGCCGACCACATCAACGCCTTCATGCCAAGGTGAAGCTGCTCCCAGAGTCCGGCGAGGCCGCGCAGCAGGGGCAGCTTCCAGATCGGGTGGGTGTACATGATGGAGAGCAGGCGCTCGCGCAGGACCTGGATCTCGCCGTCTGGCTTGCGCACGGCGACCGCATAGGTCGTCCGGCCGCGCATCATCACGCCCTCGAGCACGGCCTGGCCGCCGTAGAAGAACTTCTCCTGGCTCACAGCCGCGCTCATCCTAGTCCCTGCGCGATTCCGTGGGCCACACAGGGCCCAACGACCCCGCGGCTTATCTCTTCCGCTGCTGGCGCTGCTGGAACCGGTCGACGCGGCCCTGGGTATCGACGATCCGCTGCTGGCCGCTGAAGAAGGGATGGCATACCGAGCAGACCTCGGTCTTGAGCTCTTTCTGCGTCGAGCCAGTGGTGAATTTATTGCCGCAGAGGCAGGTCACGACCGCGTTGTGGTGGTAGGTAGGATGGATGGTGGCTTTCATTGGGGGTCCCCTATTCTATCGCAAGATTGCCGAAGTCTGGAGCATGCCGAGCCCCAGCGCGAGGAGTAGCGCGAGGTAAAGCGAGCCGACGACGACCTTGGTCTGGGCGTCGACGGCGTAATACGCGGGGTTGAGCTGAGTCGACCGAAATCGCTGCCAGGTCGAGAAGGCCCCGAAGATCAAGACCAGGAAGAGAACCGGGCTCACGCTGGTTCCCGATTGCGTCTCGTATAGCAGAAGGGCGGCGGCAATCACCAGCCCGGCCACGTTGAACCACTTCGACAGCAGCGACGTCACGCGGCCGCCGTCGAGCGGCGTCAGCGGGATCAGGTTGAAGAGGTTGATCAGGAAACCGAAGTAGGCCAGGGCCCGGAGCAGCTGACCGGTGCTCGAGTCCGGCATCGACAGGTAACCGAGGTAGCAGAGGCCCGCCGCGATCGACCCCAGCACCGGACCGCCGATCGCCATGATCGACTCCTGGGCGACGGTGCGCGGCTGTTGCTTCATGCTGACGAAGGCCCCGAGGAACGGAATCATGACCGGAAGGGTGACCGGCATGCCCATGATGCGGGCCACCACGACGTGACCGCTTTCATGGATCAGGATGAGGAGCACGATCCCGACGCCGAAGGCCCACCCGAAGAGCTGCGCGTAGATCAATGCCGTCACTCCGGTCGAGATGAGGGTGAACAGCAAGCCCTTGAACTTGAGCGCGAACAGCCCGATGTAGGACAGCTTGCTCAGGACCAGCCCGAGGAAGGCGAGAATGCCCGCCGCCAGGCCGTTGCGGCGGCCGCGGTTGCTGCTGGGCTGCGCCGGGATATCGGCTTGCACCGGCCGATCGGTGCCGTGGCCGTAGTCGGCAGTACCCATATGGGGATCGTTCGGCGAATAGAGGCCAGCCACTAGCTCAGAGCATGCCCAGCCGCGGCGGCTTTTAACCAGTCTGAATTGGCGCGAACCGGCCACGGCCGGGTGAAATTCCCGAGACTCAGCCCTGGGCAGCGCGCCGTGAGTTCCCGGACGAACGCCCGCATGCCGATGCCCCGAGTCCGATCGGGAATCTGCGCCAGCAGCCAGTGGGGATCGACGTTCAGGCTGCGCAGCTGCACCTGGTGTACGCGGTGCTCCCGAACGAAGGCGACCAGCGCCTCGAGCTCTGATGGGGCGTCGCTGATCCCAGGGAAGGTCAGCAGGTTGATCGTGACCTGGCCGCCCGCCCCGGCCACCAGGTCCGCGCACTGCGCGACCTGCTCCAGCCCGTAACCTACCGGCCGGTAATAGGCGCGGAATCGCTTGTCGTCAAGGCTGAAGATGCTGATCCGGACGGAGTTCAGTCCGGCCTCGACCAGGCGGCGGAGCACGGAAGGACGCGAGCCGTTGGTATTGATGTGGATGGTGGCCGCCGGCCAGGCCGACCGGATGCGGCGGGTTGCGTCCACCAGGGCGGCGCCGCGGGTCAAGGGCTCGCCTTCGCACCCCTGGCCGAAGCTCACGAAGTTCGCGTTGCTTGCGCTCAAATGCCAGGCGGCGAGCTCGGCAATTTCCGTGGCGGTCGGCGCGAAGCCCAGGCGCGTCTGGGGCGAGGCGACGTCGCCCCATTGCTCCGAGATGCAACCCAGGCAAGCAGCATTGCAAGCGGGCGAAACGGGGATCGCCCCTTCACCCCGGCGCAGGAAGACATTCTGCGCGGTCAGGCAACGGTAGTCGGTGGCACAGGTCTCGAGGTGGCGCAGCAGCCGGCTGTCCGGAAGCGCCTGCTGTCCGCCGCGGATCCCGCGGTCGACGTGCCGCCGGTCCTCGGCCTGTGGATCCCACGCGCTCCAGCGATCGGTCCGGAGGGCCGCCACGTGCGGCTCGCCATCGACCGCGGCGACCGCCGCGTATCCGTAGAGCGGCAGCACCGGCGGCCGGCCATCATCTTCGTAGGCGGGCAGCCAGGTCCGCAGGTAGCCCGGCGGCAGAACGGCGGCCACGGCCAGTGCAAGGTCCCCTTCGACACGCACGTCCGAACCCGCGGCCGTCCGTCCGAGGGCGAACCGCCCCGGCAGATGCATCAGGGCGGTGCCGGGCGGCATCGGAATCAGGCGATCAATCGCACCGATCTCCCAGCCGCTGCGCGCGACCGGCTCCAGCGAGCGATGGACGCGTAGCTGCCCGGTCGCCGACGCATAGAGGAGGCGTTGCACGCCCTCTACCTTATCGACACGCGCGCTTTCTCACACCGGAGCGCGCTTATCGGGCCGAGATGAGAAATCTACGTCGGAAGGAGGTCGATCGGGTTTTGGGGTACCCCCTGGTAGCGAATTTCAAAGTGCAGGTGGGTGCCGGTGGCACGCCCGGTCGCGCCCATCAGTCCGATTAGCTGCCCCTGCGTCACGATGTCGCCGGTCTTCACCAGCACGGCCGACATGTGGCCGTAGATCGAATGGAACCCGTTGCCGTGGTCGATCTCGACGTAGATCCCGTACGATCCCCAACCGGCGAAGACCACCTGTCCGTCGGCGGTGGCGAACTCCTGGGTGCCGGCGCCGGCCGCAATGTCGATGCCGGGGTGGTATTGCCAGAAGTACTGGGTGATGACGCCGTGCGTCGGCCAGAGGAACCGGATGACCTTCTGACGGCTTCCGCCGGGATCGGTGGCGGTCGCCGGCCGCGTCAGGGGATCGACATTGATGTCCGCCGCCAGGCCATCTGCGGTTCCACCCTGGTGATGGCGCAGCGGCGCAACCGCACCCGCCTGGGCGGCCGTCGCCGGGTAGCGAAAGGCCGGCTCGCCCAGCCTGGTCCCCATGAACGGCGGGCCGCTGGCGGTTGCTTGCGCCTCGGCGACCGGGTGCTTGAATGCAAGCGGCGCCAGCAGAAGGACAAGCACCGCCAGGGCGAGCGCCCAGCCGTGGGCGGCCAGTCTTGGGATTCCCCTTGCCAAAACTGGGGCAGTCTAGCCGACTTTTGGTCCCGGCGTCAAACAGCGCACCACCGCTTGCACAGTTTGTGCGGCGTGAGCCGCACCTTTCTGGCTTCCGCGCCCGTCCTAACGGACTTTTCGGTGTGCCCCCTCGACGGACTTCAGTGCGTAGTGGTGCTTGGTGTTGAGATGGCGGACGGTCCCGCTCTTGCTGCGGAAGACCATCGACTCGGTCTCGGCCCAGAAGTGGTGGTAGATGGCGCCGTGGAGGAACTCGCCGTCGGTCACGCCGGTGGCCGCAAACGCTACGTCTTCGCCGCGAACGAGGTCGTCGACCGCGTAGACGCGGCGCAGGTCCTCGAAGCCGGCGGCCCGCGCCTTCTCCTCGTCATCCCGCGAGCGCAGCCACAAACGACACTGCAGGTCACCGCCGAGGCACTTGAGCGCACAGGCCGCGAGTACCGCCTCTGGTAGCCCGCCAACCCCCAGCATCACGTCGATCCCGGTGCCTTCGAGGGTCGCCATGATCGCCGCCGCGATGTCGCCGTCGCTCAGCAGCGTGATGCGGGCCCCGACCTGGCGCACCTGGTCCATCAGGGCTTCGTGGCGAGGGCGGTCGAGCATGACGATCGTCAGATCGGAGACCTGCACCTTCTTGGCGAACGCCACCCGTTGCAGGTTGTTCTCGACGGAATCGGTCACGTCGATCGAACCCCGGGCGTCGGGCCCCACCGCGATCTTCTCCGCGTACATGCCGACGGGGGCCCGCAGCAGCGAGCCGCGCTCGGCGGTGGCGATGACGGAGACCGCGTTGGGGAGACCCTTCGCCACCAGGGTCGAGCCGTCGATCGGCTTGAGTGCCACATCACAGGGTTCACCGATGCCGTCCCCGGCCGGCTGGCCGACCGCCAGGGGTGCCGACGCCGGCTCCTCGCCGATGACGATCGTCCCCTTCATATGCACGCCCTGGATGGCTTCGCGCATCGCCTTCCCAGCGGTCGCCCGGATGCCCTCCCGGTCGAGGTTGCCCATCCAGCGCCCCGCCGAGAGCGCCGCCGCCTCGGTGGCGCGAACCAGCTCCAGCCCCAGGTTCGGTTGAACCGTCCGCGGCACAGCGATGCCGCCCGTGGAAGGTGTCGAGACGTCAGATCTCACGCGGTCTGGGAGGTCTTATCCGTAGCAACCGCCGGCTTCGCCGCCGCCCCGTCGGCCGGCAGCGCGCCCGCCTTGACCGCGGCGGCCTTGACGAAGTCCCGAAAGAGTGGATGTGGACGGTTCGGCCGGGAACGGAATTCCGGGTGAAACTGCGACGCCACGAACCAGGGGTGGTCGCGCAGTTCGATGATTTCGACCAGCCGGTCGTTGGGCGAAGTACCGGAGAAAATCATCCCCGCCTCCCACATCGCCTCACGGTAGGCGTTGTTGAACTCGAAGCGATGCCGGTGGCGCTCGTACACGAGCGGCTCGCCGTAGGCCTGCGCCGCCAGGGTCCCGGGCTGCAGCTTGCAGGGGTAGAGGCCGAGCCGCATCGTGCCGCCCTTCTCGGCGACGTCCCGCTGCTCGGGGAGGAGGTCGATCACCGGATGGCTGGTGAAGGCGTTGAACTCCGTGCTATTGGCGTCCGCGTCACCGAGCTTGTCGCGGCCGAACTCGATGACGGCGCATTGCATACCGAGGCAGAGCCCGAGGTAGGGGGTTCGTGAGATCCGGGCGAATCGGGCCGCGGCAATCTTCCCCTCGATTCCGCGATGACCGAACCCACCCGGAACCACGACGCCGTCGACGTCGTCGAGCGCCCGCAGGTCGCCGGCTTCGAGGGTTTCGGATGCGATCCATTTGATGTCGACTCGCAGGTTGTGGTGCACGCCCGCGTGGCGCAAGGCTTCGGTGACGCTGATGTAGGCATCGGGCGCCGGCAGGTACTTTCCCACTACGCCGATGCGGACGTTGCCCGCCGGGTGCTGGATGCGATGCACCAGCTCTTTCCAGTCGCTCAGGTCGGGCGGCGATGCGGGCGCGTCCAGTGCCTCGACGATCACGTTCCCCAGACCCGAGTCTTCGAGCATCAAAGGCACTTCGTAGATCGAGTCGGCGTCAGGAACCGAGATCACCGCGCGTCGGTCGACGTCGCAGAACAGGGCGATCTTGTCTTTGAGCGCGACGCTGATCTCCCTCGCCGAGCGGCAGACGATGGCGTCAGGCTGAATGCCGATGCTGCGCAAGGCCGCGACGCTGTGCTGGGTTGGCTTGCTCTTGAACTCCTCGGAGGCTTCGATGAACGGCACCAGCGTGAGGTGGACATAGAAGACGTTCTTGCGGCCAAGGTCATTCTTCAACTGCCGGATCGCTTCCAGGAAGGGCAGCGATTCGATGTCGCCGACCGTACCGCCGACCTCCACGATGACGACGTCGGGATTGTCCTCCCAGGTCACCCGTGTGATCCGTTCTTTGATCTCGTTTGTCACATGAGGGATGACCTGCACCGTCCCGCCCAGGTAATCACCGCGACGCTCCTTGGCGATGACCTCGGCGTAGATCTTGCCGGTGGTGACATTGCTCGCCTTGCTGAGGTTGGCGTCGATGAACCGCTCGTAGTGGCCGAGGTCGAGGTCGGTTTCGGCCCCGTCGTCGGTCACGAAGACCTCGCCATGCTGGTAGGGCGACATGGTGCCTGGATCGATGTTGATGTAGGGATCCAGCTTTTGGAGGGAAACGTTCAGTCCGCGCGCCTTAAGGATCGTTCCTATCGACGCCGCGGTGATCCCCTTGCCGATGGAGGAAACCACGCCACCGGTCACGAAGACGTACTTCGGCACCGGGACTCTATTCTACGCCGGTGCGGCGGGGTCCGCGAGTCAGTTTTTCACCGAGAGAGCGTTGGATTGGTTAGACAACCGACGTTTGACTCGTTGGCTCTAAGCTCATAAGGTCAAGCAGTGTATCCCTACGGACTGATCGGTAATTGTGAAACCGCCGCCCTGGTCTCGACCAGCGGCGCCATCGACTGGTTCTGCTATCCACGCTTCGACTCGCCCTCCATCTTCGCGGCAATCCTGGACCGGCAGCGCGGCGGCAGTTTTCGGATTGCCCCGGTCAACCCCGTGCCGACCGGGGAACAGGCCTACCTCCACGACAGCAACATCCTGACCACCACCTTCCACCGCGCCGAAGGGACGCTGGTCGTGACCGATTTCATGCCCTGCTTCAACGAAGGCGAACGCTTCCTCTCCCTCAAACGCATCTGCCGCGGCCTCGAGGCGCGCGGCGGTCCCGTCGAGGTCGAATGCGTCCTCGACCCGGCGCCGGCCTACGGTCGCGCGCGGACCAGCTTCGCCGAGCGCGAGGGCATCGTCATCGCATCCGGTGGGTCGCAGGAGGTGATCCTCTCCTCTACCGTGCCGCTCCATGGCAAAGTGGAGGTGATCGACGGCCGCCCGCGGTATGTCTTGCGCTTCACCGTTGAGCCCGGGCCGCAGGTCTGGCTGACGCTGGGGTTCGGTGAGCGCTACTTCGCCCTCGGTCGGAAGTTTCCCAGCAGCAACGACGCCACGGAGCTTGCCGAACGCACGCGCGCCTTCTGGGCTGGGTGGCTCGAGCAATGTCTTTATCAAGGACCATTTCAAGACGCCGTCCGGCGCTCAGCCCTGGTGATCAAGTTGCTGACCTATGCACCGACCGGGGCGCTGTGCGCCGCGCCGACGACCTCCATCCCGGAAGATCCGGGTGGCGATCGCAACTGGGATTACCGCTACTGCTGGTTGCGTGACGCGTCCTATGGCGTCGCGGCACTCTTCCGCACCGGCTTCGAGCAGGAAGCCGTCGATTTCATCAACTGGATCCGCGACCGTGCCTACGACCATGACTTCGCGATACAAATCCTCTATCGCGTGGATGGCGACCCGCACCTGCCCGAGCAGTACCTCGAGCACCTGGCGGGCTACGAAGGCGCCCAACCGGTTCGCATCGGCAACCGCGCGGCCGGCCAGAAGCAGCTCGATGTTTTCGGTGCGGTGATCGACTGCATGGCGGTGTATCAACGAAAGGGCGGCTTCATCTCGACCAAGCTCTGGCACGTGATCGAGCGCCTGGCCGACGGGGTCTGGGATTTGAGCCGCGAGCCCGACAATGGCATCTGGGAATTCCAGGGCGAGCGCAAGCATCACACCCATAGCAAGCTCTGGTGCTGGGTGGCACTGGACCGGGCGATCACGCTGGCGAAGGGCACCGGCAACACGGAGCACCTCGCCGTCTGGGAGCAACAGGCTCAGGACCTGAGGAACGAGATCGAAATGCGTGCCTGGAATCCGAAGATCGGCGCCTTCACCCAAGCCTACGACGACGAATGCCTGGACGCGGCTGTCCTGCAAATGCCGGTCTTAGGGTTTCTGCCCGCCACCGACCCCCGCATGCGCGCCACCATCGAGGCCGTAAGCCAGCGATTGCTGAACGGCCCTTACGTCCGGCGCTACGACTGCAGGGACGACCAGGGGTACCTGAGCGCGGCGTTCCTGCTGGTCAGCTTCTGGTACGTGGACGGGCTGATCGGCCTGAACCACCTCGACGCTGCGGAGCGCCAGCTGGGTGAGCTGATCGCGCTCTCCTCACCGCTTGGCTTGCTGGCCGAGGGCAGCGACCCGGTGTCCGGGGCACCGCGTGGCAATTTCCCTCAGGCCTACAGTCACCTCGGCCTGATCGACAGCGCGGTGCGCCTGGAGCGGGCGCGTGCGGCGCAAGCGTCAGAAGCGCAGGCTCGCCAGCCGCAAGAAGCCGCCGGCTAAACGAGCCCAATAAACCGGGCGGATTGCGCCGTCCAGCCGCTCGCAGCGCTCTCGCGCCAAAAGCGAGGATGCGCTCGATTGCTCGCACGAGCGGCATGCGGCGCCCGCCCTCTTACGCGCGAAAGCGCGGCTCGGCCTGCGGCCTCGCTATTCCTTTAATCCACAGCGGCGTTCGCCGTCGCGCCGCGCGGCTCGAGGATGACGAGCTTGGTCTCGTCGACCGAGGGCGTGGTTGAGATTTGCAGCTTGGGCTGCGGCGTCAGATCGGTCGCGCCCATCTCTTTCACGAACTTCTCGAGACCTTCGAGGTTCTGCGCGAGCAACGTGAGACCGGGCAGCTTGTAAGAGATCGGAATCACGAGCTTGGGCTCGATCTGGTTGACGATCTCGGTTGCCTGCGCGGAGTTGATGTGACTGCCGCCGCCGATCGGCACGAAGAGCACATCGATCTTGCTGCCGATCCCCTCCAGCTGGTCTTCGCTGAGGGCGTGCCCGAGGTGACCGAGATGACAGATGCGAAGGTCGTCGAGCTCGACGGTGTAGGCGAAATTCTTTCCCCGCTCCGCCCCCTTCTTGGCATCGTGGTACGTCTGCGTGCCGGTCATCGCGACCCCCTTGATCTCGAACTCTCCGGCGCCGCGCACGACGTGGGGCTCGCCGGACAATCCCTGGAGGCTGAAGTGCGTCGGATCATCGTGGGTGAAGATGACGATCTGCACGTTCAGCCGGACCGGCGAAAGGCCGAGCTTGGGCTCGTAAGGATCGATCATCACCGTGGCCTCGCGGCCGCGTAGGCGCACCGCGTTCAGGCCGAAATAGGTAATTTCCACCGGCCGTAGTCTACATGCGGTCGGGTGCCGAAACGCCCATCAGCCCCAGTGCGTTGGCGATCGTGGTGCGGGCCGCGCGAGAGAGCAGCAATCGGGCCGCGGTCAGCGGCGCATCGTCGGTGAGCACGCGGCAGTTCTTGTAGAAACGGTGGATCGCCGCCGCCAGCTCATCCGTGAAGAAGGCAAGGCGATGGGGCTCGAGCGCCTCCGCCGACTCGCGGACGACGTCTGGCCAGCGCATCATGACGCGCATCAGCTCCAGCTCCCACTCCGAGTTCAACCGCTCGAGAGCGGCCGAGCCCGATGCTTGCCCACCGAGCTTGAGCACGTTGGCGAGCCGGGCGTGGGCGTACTGCGCGTAGTAGACGGGGTTCTCACTCGACTGCCGTCGCGCCAGGTCGACGTCGAACTCCATCTGGGCATCGGCCGAGCGCAAGAGAAAGAAATAGCGCACCGCATCGGGACCGACTTCGTCGAGCATTTCCTTGAGTGAGATGCCGACACCGGCGCGACGCGACATCCGCACGGTTTCCTCGCCGCGCTTCACGGAGACCAGCTGAACCAGCAAGACCGATAGCCGGGCCGGATCGATGCCAAGCACCCCAAGTGCTTCCTTGACCCGCCCGACCTGACCCTGGTGGTCGGCGCCCCAGACATCGACCACGCGGTCGAAGCCGCGCTTCTCGAACTTGTCGCGGTGATAGAGGATGTCCGACCAAAAATAGGTCGGATAACCGTCGCGCTTGATCAGCACCTCATCTTTATCGCCGTCCGTTTTGAACCAGGTTGCGCCGTCCTTCTCCTCGATCCGTCCCAGGTCACGCAGTTTGCGCATCGTTTCCTGGTCCCACCCGCTGTACAAGCTGCTCTCCGAGAAGAAGTGGTCATGACGGACCGACAGCCGCGAGAGGTCGTCGGTGATGCGCCGTTGAACCCATTCCATGCCGAATTCGGCCAGCGCCGACGGTTCTACGGTCAGCCCCTTGGCGGACGCCTCGCGCGCAATCTCGTCGATGTAGCCGCCGCTATATCCGCCCTCTGGCACCGGCTGCGCCTGGATGCGAGCGGCAAGCGATTCTCCAAACAGGCGGACCTGCCGGCCCTTGTCGTTGATGTAGTACTCACGCTGCACCGTGAAGCCCGCCGCTTCCACCACCCGTGCGACGACATCGCCCACGACCGCGCCGCGCCCGTGACTGAACAGCATTGGCCCGGTCGGGTTCGAGCTCACGAACTCCACCTGTACACGGATGCCTCGGCCGACCTCGCTCCTCCCCCACTGTTCGCCGGCGCCGGCGATGGCATCCAGCTGCGCCTGAAGCCAGGCCGGCTCCAGGGTGATATTGATGAACCCCGGCGCGGCCACCACCGTCCGCCCTAGCGAGAGTGGTAGGGCGATCGCCGACGCCAGTTCGTTTGCAATCGTCATCGGTGGCCGCCGAAGGGTTTTTGCGAGTTTCAGCGCCAGCGTGACCGAGTAATCGCCGTGGGCGGGATTCTGAGCCCGCTCAACCAGCACCGCCGGCAAGGTGGTCCCGGCCGGCCAGCCGCTGACCGACGTAACTGCCTGCCGGACCGCCTCATCGATGATCGACGATGGAGACCTGGGCGGCGACGCGATCAGGGGTGCGTTCCGAGCGTGACCTGCAGCGTCTGGTTCTTCCCGCCGCGGGAGATGGTGACGCTGACCTTGGTTCCAGGCGCGTACTGACGCAGTACGTCCTTCAGTGGATGGGAATCGTCGATCGACTGGTCATTCACCTTGGTGATGACGTCCTGGAGCTTGATCCCGGCGTGGTCGGCCGGCGACCCGGGCGTGATGGCCGTGACGACGGCGCCGACCACCAGCCCATTCGCCGCGGCGGTCGTCTCGTCGATCTGGTTGTAGGTCACGCCCAGGAACGGACGGTTGACGTGCCCGGTCTGGACCAGCTGGTTTGCGATGTCCCGGGCGGCATTGCCGTCGAGGGCGAAGCCGAGGCCGGGGCCGGCCTGCGCCTGCTCGATCGCGAAGTTGACGCCGACGACCTGGCCGGCGGAGTTCAACAGCGGACCTCCGCTGTTGCCCGGGTTGATCTGCGCGTCCGTCTGGATGGCATTCAGGATGTCTTCGGTCTGGCCCGTGGACGAGTTCGGTATCGAGATGAAGCGGTGGAGTGCGCTGATGACTCCCTTGGTCACGCTGTTCTGCTGCCCAAGCGGGCTCCCGATCGCGATCGCAAGTTGCCCTACCTTGAGCGCGCTCGAGTCGGCCCAGTTGAGGACGGGCAGGTCTGTCGCATCGATCTTGATGACCGCGACATCGTCGTCGGGACTGGTGCCAATGACCCGCGCGTCATATTTCTTTGCCTGGTCACGCAGGATGACCTGTAACTGGCGCGCATTTTCGACGACATGGTTGTTGGTCACGATGTAGCCATCCGACCTGACGATGAAGCCGGACCCGATGCCGTGCTGCTCCTGCTGGATGAACGTGTCCGGCGAGGTGATCGTGGTCTTGATCTCGACCACGGCTTTTCCAGCCTGAGCGGCGACGTTGATGACTGCCGATTCCTCGGTCAGGTTATTCGTGATCGGCGCCAATGGCGCCACCACGGTTGTGCCCGAGGGCGTCACCTTGATGAACTGGGGGGCTAGCAGGATGGTGCCCGCGGAGCCGACCAGGCCACCGACGATCGCGCTCGTCAGCACGATCCCGAGGATACCCATGCGGCGGCGTGGTTGAACCGGTTTTTCTACCGGCACGGGCGACAGTGGCGCCGGTTCGGGTGGGGGTGGGAAGAATTGAGGTTCGCTCGCCATCGAACTCAGCCCAATTCTACGCTCGTAAGTTTCAGCGACCGGGCAGCGGAAGCCACGTAAGGACCAACTGCTCGGTCCGTCGGAATCCTGCCTCCTCGTAGAGGCGCACCGCCTGCGGATTGTTCTCCCGGGTCCAGACCGCGGCAAAGGTGACATTTCGCTGACGAAACAGTTGCACGGCCTCACGAAGCAGGCGTCCGCCGATCCCCTGGGATCGGAAGGCGGCATCGACGTAAACCTCGGCGACCTCGGCCTCGAGACCCGTGCCCGGATTGAAGAGCACACACCAGCAGAGCCCGACGACCTTTCCCGCCGCCCTGGCCGCCAGGATGATGTTTTCCCCGGTGAACCGCGGACCGGGCGCGGTCGCGATGTCGTGCTCGATTTGCTCTTCGCTCAGCTGGGGATGGTCGTAATGCCGCTGCTCGTCGAGCATCAGCTCGCGCAGCAGCGGGCGAATCAACTCATGTTCAGCGGGATCGAGAACGGTGATCGAGATGTCGGTCGCTGCGGGCCGGTCTATGACTTGGCGCCACCCGCTGGCGCGGCATCGAGCACGCCGCGGATCGCCTGGACGGCCCCCAGCAGGGCCGCGGTCTCCACTGGCACGACGATCTTGGTGTTCTCGCTGGCCGCGAACTTGGACAGCGTGTCCAGTTGCAGGATGGATACGAGTGTCGGATCCGGGGCGGCGGACTTGATCGCCTGATAGACGTTGGCGATCGCCTGCGCCCGGCCCTCCGCCTCGAGGATGGTCGCCTGCCGCAAACCCTCCGCCCGCAGGATGGCCGACTGCTTGTCGCCCTCCGCGGTCTTGATCTGCGCCTGCTTCTGGCCGTCCGCGATGTTGATTTGCGACTGCTGCTGCCCTTCCGATTTCAGAATGAAGGCGCGCTTCTCCTGATCGGCGGTCTTCTGCAGGGCGAGGGCGTTGAGAATCATCTGTGGCGGCGTGATGTCGACGATCTCGATCCGGTTGATCCGGATGCCCCACTTGTCGGTCACCGACTCCATCTGGGCCTGCAGCTGCGCGTTGATCCGCTCCCGCTGACTGAGCGCATCGTCCAGGCTCATTCCGCCGAAAATCGCACGCAAGGTCGTGCGGGAGAGCTGGTCGATCGCGACAAAATAATTGCTGACGCTGAAGAGCGCCAGCCGGGGATCGACGACCTGGCTGAAGATGGTGGCGTTCACACTGACGGTGACGTTGTCGCGCGTGATCACGTCCTGCTTGTCGCCGGTGCGAGGCGTTTCTCGAATGTCAACCGTGACCATCGAGTCGACCAGGGGGACGAGGAACGTCACACCGGGCTGCCGCACCGAATGGAATTCCCCGAGGCGCTTGACGATCCCGACGTAACCCTGCTGGATGATGTTGACGGTGCGGGCGATGATGACGATCGCGAGCAGAACGAGAACGGCGACGACGATTAGCGGTGCTGACATCTATTCCACCTCTTCTCAGACGGACGGCATTGACGGGGACGACGCAGGCGGCAACGACGCCGCGCGAACGACCAGGACGGTGCTGCGCAGGTCGGTGACGATCACCGACGTGGTGGCCGGCAAGGGACTCCCGTCTTCGGTGATGGCGGGCCAGAGCTCGCCGGCGATCTTGACGTGACCCGGTTGGCCTGAGGCCAGAATCGGGTCGGTCAGCACCGCCCGTTGGCCCACCATGCTCTCCGCCCCGGACTGAAGCCGCCGGCGGCCGATGCCCAGGCGCTCGACCAGGAACGGGCGGGCGGCGAAGATGCCGACGACCCCGATCACCCCCAGGACGATGGCCTGCACAAAGAGACCGAACCCGAGCAGGCTCACGACGGCGGCCGCCAGCGCCCCAATGCTAAGAAAAACGGCGAAGAAAGCGACCGTCATGACCTCGGCGATCGCTAAGGCAACGGCGACGATGATCCAGAACCAGAACGCCGTCATCCGCGGCCATTCTAAGCCTACGGAACGGGTCTCTTCAGGCGGCTTCGGCCTGCAACCGGCCGCGCGCATGGCGCTCGACCGCCACCGGCACGATGCCGGCAGCCTGAATGACCTCGAGGACGTCCGTCAGCCCGATTTCTTTTCGCCCGGCCGGGAAATCGATTCCGATAACGGACATCGCCGCATCGCAATCAGGACAGCTCGTGGCGGTCACCGCGTCGGTCGGGTCCCAGGCCCGCCTGGCGCATGCGCCGCAGCCTCGACAGATGAGATCGAAGACCATCCCCGTCCCCGCCGCCATAGGCGCGCTGTCCTCACATCGCTCCACGCAGATACAACGACGAGTAGAGTCTTTACTTTTGCTGGTCGATCATGTCGCGCAAGTTCACCGCCGCTGCTTCGATATCCGCGTACTTGCGCTGGCCCGCGCGGACCTCAGCCGCGAGCACGCCACACCGGTGCACGTTCTTGAAGTCGCCATACGGAAACTTGTAGTGCCCTTTGGTGTTGACGTTCGCCTCCGTGTCGATACCGAGGTGCCACCTGCCGTACTCGGCAAAGCCGTGCTCTTCGATGAAGCGATTCTCATCCTGGGTTGAGGGCTGATGCTCGCTCCACAGATCGCGGTCGTCGCGCACGACCTTGCCTTGATCGACGAGTCGCTTCGCGTGGTCGAATCCGCTGCGATTCAGCTTGACCGACGTGACCCTTACTGCCATAACGATTTCACGCTATACCCTTCGTGCGGGCTCGCGCCACTACGGCCAAATTAGGCGCTGAGAGTACGCCGCCAGCGTGCCGGCATGCCGCCGTCGTAGTCGATCGCAGTGGCGCCGACGAACGTGGCGAGCTGCGCAATGGCGTCTTTCGTCGCTCGGGCGATGCTGGCATCCTCGCAACCGGGCTCGACGCTGATGGCCCGGATCGATAGCCGCCTCGAATTCCGGTCGAAAGCCGGATCCACGCGCGCCACCAGTCGGTCCTCGTGGAGCACCGGCATGGCGAAGTAGCCATGCTGCCGCTTCGCCACCGGGACATAGATCTCGAGCTTGTAATCGAACCCAAACATCAGCCGGGTCCTTGCCCGGTCGCGGATCAGGTTGTCGAACGGCGACAGCAGCGTCGTCCGCGGACTCCATTTCCCCAGCTCGATGCGGTCGAGCAGCGCGAGGTCCTCGGTGTGTACGTACCAGGTTGATGGCCACGATCGATCAGCGCCGGTGACCCTCAGGGGCACGATGCGTCCCTGCTTCTCGAGCGTAAGCAGGGCAGACGCGAGATTCGGATAGTGCGACGAAATGAAGTGGTGGCTGATGTCCATCGCGCGGCCCACGCCCAGGGCGCGCAGCGAGATTTCCGCCGACCAGCCGACGATGGCTGGCTCCGACAGCGCCGTCATTGGCGTCCATGGAGGAAGGCACCGTTCTGGGAAATCCCATAGCTTCTGCCCGCCCTGACGTCCCGCCACCATCAGCTTTCCAGATCGCGAGAGGATGGCCAGCATCATGCCAACGTTGCGATTGCCGGTCCATCCGCTCGACTGCCAGCCAACGCTCGAGGCATCCTCGAACGCGCGCGAGGGCAGCGGCCCATGTTCGCGTAACCGACGTAGGATGCTTCGCCGTAGTGCATCGTTGGCCTTCACCCACGCCAGCGCTCGCGTGTTCCAACTCCATTTGCCCGACGCGTAGCTGCGTGTGATCCAGCGGTGAATCGGGTAGTGCTCGGTGAGCACGATCGAGGCGGCATGTGCCCAGGCTTCAAACAGGCGGCGCTCTTCCCAGAGCAACGTGTCGAGGTGCTTTCGTTGGTAAGGCCCGACGCGGCTGAACACCACGAGCTGGTGGCTCGGCGCCACCACGCTGGTCGGGTCGAGTTGCAGGCAGCCTAAATCCCGAACGACGTCGAGGATGCCATCGGCATTCGGCTTGCTCCTCGGTCCCGCCAGCCGCTGGCGCGTGATCGCCAGCCGTCGCGCCGTCTGAGCCGAGATGGTGCGCACCGACGAAGCTTAGCCAGCGAGCCCGGTTACGATGCCAACATGTCCAATACCAAAATCCGCGATGCCCTCGCGCAAGCGACCGCGTATCTCACGGCGCACCCGGGTGAAGCCCGATACACCGACAGCCCCGCAACCGCTGTGTTGGAGTCCGGCCTCGCCGTGACGGTCCAGGGGCCGAACCGCATATCAGTCCATACCGACATGCCGAAATCGGTCGGTGGCGGTGACGGGTCGCCGTCCCCGGGTTGGCTACTTCGGGCCGCGCAGGCCAGCTGCCTGGCGACACTGATCGCGATGCGCGCGGCGCAGCTGGGTGTCGAGCTCGGTCGTATCGAGGTCGTCGTCGATAGCGAGTCGGACGACCGTGGAATTCTCGGTCTCGACGATTCGATCCCTGCCGGGCCGTTGAGCTCGCGCGCACGGGTCCAGATCGGAGGGAATAGCCCGCCAGCGGAACAGCTCAAATCGATCATTCGGTGGGCCGAGGTGCACTGTCCGGTACAGGACGCGGTGCGGCGCGCCATCCCGTGCGCCGTGGAGATTGGTTCGTAAAAGCTGGAGCCGCCTCGGGGATTCGAACCCCGGACCGATGGTTTACGAAACCATTGCTCTACCGCTGAGCTAAGGCGGCTCGCCAGCGCTCGGCTATTTTACGGCTCCGAGCCATCTGACGAACCGGCGGCCACAGCGGCAGGCTCGCGAGCACCCGCTTTGCGCAGGATCAGCTCGCCCTTCTCGGCGTCGACCAGGACAGTCTCGCCCTCGCGGAATTTGCCGTCGAGCACCGCCATCGCAAGGGGATCCTGGATACGCCGCTGGATGACGCGCTTGAGCGGTCGGGCGCCGTAGGCCGGATCGTAGCCTTCGTTCGCGATCACCTCGAGGGCGGCCGGCGTCAGCTGTAGCGTGATCCGCCGCTCGCCGAGACGCTTGCGGAGCCGCTCGAGCTGGATGTCGACGATGTGTTTGATCTGGTCCTTGGTCAGCGGTTTGAAGATGATGATCTCGTCGACACGGTTGAGGAACTCGGGCCGGAAGTTGTGCCGCACCGCTTCCAGCACGGCTTTCTGCTTGTCGTCCTCACTCAGGGTCGGGTCCTGCAGGATATGGCCGCCGAGGTTCGAGGTCATGATGATGACCGTATTCCGGAAGTCGACGGTGCGACCCTGACCGTCGGTTAGTCGTCCGTCCTCAAGGATCTGCAGCAGGATGTTGAACACATCCGGGTGCGCCTTCTCGATCTCGTCGAACAAAATGACGCTGTAGGGGCGGCGGCGAACCGCCTCGGTCAACTGACCACCCTCTTCGTAGCCGACGTAACCGGGAGGCGCGCCGACGAGCCGCGCCACGGTGTGCTTCTCCATGTACTCGGACATGTCGATCCGGACCATGGCCTGCTCGGCGTCGAAAAGGAATTCCGCCAGTGCCCGCGCCAGCTCGGTCTTCCCCACCCCGGTCGGTCCCAGGAAGATGAAGGAGCCGATCGGTCGATTGGGATCGCTGAGTCCGGCGCGGCCGCGGCGAACCGCGTTGGCGACGGCCATCACGGCCTCGTCCTGGCCGACGACGCGCGCGTGCAGCCGCTCCTCCATCTTGATCAACTTCTGGACTTCGCCTTCGAGCATCTTCTGTACCGGGATGCCGGTCCAGCGCGACACGATCTTGGCAATGTCCT
>WNFD01001306.1_pt1 | contig 25102 bp, 22 predicted proteins | sample 5400491 | NCBI WGS metagenome assembly WNFD01 (sample SAMN13153343, study PRJNA577476) | soil metagenome | isolation source: 120 cm saprolite under Douglas fir tree site 2 hole 2 replicate 2 | place: USA:California | collected 2015-04-18
GCTGAATACGCTCGAGACGACTTTCCTGGGAGGCATTCGCGAAGATCCCGACGAATTGCAGAAGCACTTGGTTTCGGCACCGCCGCCGGCGTATCCGGAAATTGCGCGGCGCGCCGGAGTGCAAGGGATTGTGCGGCTGCAAGTGCATGCGACGAAAGACGGACGCATCGAAGTGGACAAGATCCTTAGCGGTTCGCCGACGCTGGCGGACGCTGCGATTGCGGCGGTGAAGCGGTGGCGCGTAAGGCCGTTTTCGACGGGAGGCAAGCCGGTGGACGTGATCTCGACAGTTACGTTTAATTTTCAATTACATTAGGAGTGGAGCGCCAATTCGGCGCCGCAAACGAGTTTCGTTCTGGTCTTCGATTCTGGAACCCGATTCTGGAATGCCGGTCCTCGAAGGAGGTAGAACGTTATGCTCCGCCGCTCTGTTAGTTTTGCCGCGCTGTTTATCCTGGTGTTGGCCGCAGCTTCTGCTCCGGCTGGCCTGGCCATCACCAAAGAATTCAATCAAACCTATCCGCTGCAGCCGGGCGGCTCATTCGAGCTGCAGAACGTCAACGGCACGGTGGATGTGCAGGGTTGGGACCGCGACACCATTGAGATTCACGCCGTGAAGACGGCGAAACACAAGGAGTCCGACCTGGACCTTGTGTCTATCGATGTGGACGCCAAGCCGAGCGTGGTCTCCGTGGCGACGCGCTACCCGCAGAACGAGGGAGTGGAAGTGGCCGTGGAGTACACGGTGCACGTGCCGCATTGCGCGCACGTAGAGCATCTGGGCACGGTAAACGGGACGTTGCGCGTGTCAGGAATCGAGAGAGTGGAAGATTTGCGAACGGTGAACGGAAACATTGAGGTTTTCGAAGCCGGCGGGTCGGTGCACGCGCGCACCACGAACGGCAATGTGCACTTGGAGCTTTTGCACGTTCAAAACAAGGACGGGGCAATTGCAGAGACCACGAATGGCTCGGTGCTGCTGGCGGTCCCCGCCGACACGCACGCCGATCTGGAGGCGCGGTGTCTTAATGGAAACTTTTCCTCAGAACTGCCGGTGGCTTTCGAGAGCACGCTGAAGCCGCGCGAGATGCACGGGAGACTGGGCCGCGGCGGCGCGCCGATCCGGCTGCACACGGTGAACGGAGGGATTCGATTGGTGGCGTTGCGGTCGACGGTTTAGCGCGGCGTGCGTCTAAGGAAGCAAGGAGTCACCAAGGCAAAGAGGAGAATCACGACGATGAGGAAAAATATTTTGTTGGTCAGCGGGGGCATTGGGGCTCTCGGTGCCGCATTGCTTGTGCTGCCGAGCCGATCGGCAGCTCTTCAAGAGCAGGAAAATACTTCACCGGAAGTGAAGGTGGAGCGCCTTCCGAAAGTGCGTGAGTTGCAGCGAGTTCAAATTGATGGGGACCGCGTGTTGCAAGATGTGGGGCGAGCGCTGGAGCAATCTGGAGGTGTCTTAGCGAGCGTGCGGGCGCTGTCCGATCCGGAGTTCGATCAGATTGCCATTTTCGACGGTGAAGAAGGGCCGAGCTGGCTGGGTATCGAGACCCAAGAAGTTACGGCGGAGAATGCCAAGGAGTTGAAGCTGCCTGCGGAACGCGGGGTGGTTGTGGCGGGCGTGACGAAGGATAGTCCCGCGGCCAAGGCCGGGCTGAAGGAGAAGGACGTCATCACCGAAGTGAATGGACAGCGCGTGGAAGGCGCGGCGCAGTTCCGGAGAATGATTCACGAAATTCCGGCGGGGCGGGCGGCGCAGCTTACCGTGTGGCGGGAAGGACGCGCGCAAACGCTTAGCGCCACTCTAGGCAAAGCTGAGGAGCGGCATAACACATGGATGAATGCGACTCCCGGCGGCTTCGCGTTTCGCATGCCGGAAGTGCAGATTCCGGAGATGCCGTCGATTGACTTGGGCGAAGGCATGGGCATGGTGATGGCCGGCCGGCCGCGGCTGGGAATCGACGCGGAGGACATGGGCGGGCAATTGGGCTCGTTCTTCGGTGCTCCCGACGGCGAAGGAATCCTGGTGCGCAGCGTGAACAGCGGGTCTCCTGCGGAGAAAGCCGGGATGAAAGCGGGAGACGTGATCACCAGCTTCAATGGCGAACGCGTGCGCAGCCTGGGTGATCTGCGGCAAAAGCTGGCGGCGCAGAACGACGCCAAGACCGCGAAGATTGGCGTGCTGCGAAACAGGAGCGAGGTGACACTTTCCGTGGAGTTGCCGGAGCGAACGTCGAAGTCGACGCGCAGGATTATGCAACGCACGAATATTTAGCTGCTTCCCTTGGAGAAGGTCCGGGCGTACGTGCCCGGACCTTTTTTTGCGGCGTTTAATTATTGGATCGGCGGCTGTGTTTTCTTGCGAGGCGAAGCGGCCTGCTGATGGCGTCCAGGAGCGCGGGTCGATTTCCTTCTTTGCCTGGAGTCCAATCTTCTTCTGTGGGAGAGAGCGAGAGGCGCAGCAGGTAGGCCGCGCCTACCATCAAGCCGCCGCGCATCTTAGTGCGAAAGGCAGCGCGCTGTAGTATTCCGATGGTGTGAGGCTCGTGGGAGGCGAGGCGACTTTCGATTTGTTCCCCAAGCTTTGCGACGGTGCGGTCTGATCGCACGTCGGCTTCGACTTGCGCGGGCAATTCGGCGCCGAGCACGTCCAAAGCGAGGCGCAGTCCCAAGCGCAAGATTCGCTCTGCACCGACCTCGTGGGCTACTGCCAGAGCGCGATCCCACTCCGGCGCTTGTCTCGCAATCAGCGCGGCTACGTCAGCAATCCACATGAGGCGTTCCCAAAAATGCTTGGCGCCGTGCACACAAATAAGCATCAGCTCGTCTTCCAGCGAGAGCGCCGGAACATCACGACCGTCGACTGCGACAACCGCTCGGCGCTGAAATATTTTCTCTATCTGTAGCGGTCGTGGATGATAACGGAACGTGCGTTCGGTGTGAAATTCCAAGAGAAGCTGCGTGCCGGATTTTCGGAAGGCGTATTCGCCGGGGATTTTCTTGGCGTCGATGACCGTCAGAGGGACGCGTGGCTGGTATCCAAGGTCGAGCATGGCCTGCGTCGCAGGGCGAATATCTTTTTCTCGAATGACCAGATCGAGGTCAGAATATTGACGCATGCCCGGGTCGCCAAAGCAGCGAACGGAGAGTGCGGGGCCCTTGGTCGCCAAAGTTTCGATACCAACTACGGCAAAACGCTCCAGCAGGCAAAATAGCTCAGCGGTCATTTGCAGGCTGCATGCGGTAAACGCGCGGCGTGATTCGCGCAACCTGTCGCGAATGTCCGGAGGCACCAACACGGGGTCTAGAGTCATTAGGCGCTCAGCGAGAAGCGGCATTACGCCATGACTTTCGGCGTCCCGGAGCAAGATCGGCCAGTCGAAAGCATCTTGCAAGAGATCCGCAAGATGGTCGACATTTGCTCGAGACGCGGCGCATTCGAGCAGGACCAGCCATTCTGCTGACAGCCGATGTCTGTGCGTCGGTAAAGTTTTCAGCAGCGAATTCTCCATGGATCCCGCGAGTATAAGCGACGGGATCGCTTTGGCGGAGGCAAGAGTGTGACTCAGAATCCGAACAGCCCGCAGCCGGGACTCAACCTCTCACTGCGCCGGAGTGGGCGAGATTGCAGGCAGCGTCATGAGTTCCTTTGCGCTCTGGATGTGGACCAGTGCCTCCCATCGCGGCTTCCTAGATAGCAGATTGTGGGACGGAATCCCTGTTTTGGCGAAAGATTTTTCGCAATCCTGGGAGGATGGTCCGCGCATGTTGCCCTCCATGTATGCCAGGCCGGGGCAACGAGTACAGCCCACGACATGAACGCACCGAGAGCAACTTGGCAAGTCACGAGTCCTGATGGAGCGAACCTCATTCAATTGGTCGGAATGGCGCCAAATATCCAGAAATGGCGTACGCCTGACATTTCCGCTAGGTAGGGGAAACTGCACGCAAGGGTAGACGTCGCCGTAGGGCGAGACGTAGCAGGCACTGTGCCCGGCGCTACACGGCAGAACGTCCAGATCGTCGTCATCCGCCTGCTTCGGAGGGGCGCAGAATTCCTCCACATCACCAACCAGAGCTTCATCGCGGAACACTTGTCGCAGCGAGGCCTGATTGATATTCAGGCTTAAAATCGACCTGTCTCCGTCCATTCTCGGCGTGATTGTTGGATCAATCGTAAACGCGACGCCCAGATCGGCGGCCAATGCCTTGACGCCAGGGTAGTCATGGATGTTCTGAAGCATCAGAACGTTGGCAATGATGACTTTCAAGCCTTGGGCTCTGAGAAACCGAATGGCATCGAGCGATCGCCTTAGCGAGCCAGGAACTTTGGTAATGGCGTCGTGAATCTCCGGGCGGTGCGAGTAGATACTGATTTGGATCGAGTCAACGCCGAGAGACCTGATGCGGTCCGCCTGGTGCTCACGAATCAAGATCGCGTTGGACTTGAGTTTGACGCAGAAGAGCAGCGCGCGGGCGTACTCCAGGATGTCGAAAAAGTCTTTTCGCAGCAGGATCTCGCCACCACTCATGGTGAGAAAGAAAACCCCGGCCTCGGCTAGCTGGTCAAGAAGACTCCTGATTTCCGGCGTCGTCATCTCACCATGGTCATCGTGGTCGAGATAACAATGGATGCATCGTTCGTTGCAGCGGTACGTCAAGTCTAACTGCACACTAAGCGGAATCCCCAATCGGAGCGCCTTGGCATTCATTTCCTGCATCAAGGCGCTCATTTCTGCTCCTTGCCTGAATGCGAAGACTGGAACGGCTTGTCGGAGAGGAGGAATATACCGTGTTCTGCAAGTGCCTCAGCCAGGGCCTCCGCATCCCGCAAGGCCACGGCTAACTCGACGTCAAACTCCTGACAAATCCTATGCTCCACGATTTCGTCCAGCGCAGTCAGACCGTCGGCCGCCTCCCAAATGACGGTCGCTACCTCATTCAAGGAGAATAGAGTGGAATCCCGGCCCGACATAATCATCATCTCGTTGCCAAGGCGGCGCGCCGCAATCTCGGAGCTCCGCGCCACGTATCGATGGTTATTCATGCAATCATCTCCCACACGCGGGTGTCTGGCACGAACGTCAGGCGGTAAACCGGCACGCGGCTGACGAATTCGCAGGCCGACGCAAACACCAACTTAACCAACTCCTCATCCTCTGCAAAAAAAAGAATATTTGCGAGCAGTGCGCGGCCTGCTTCGGCGCGGGCAAGAGGCTCGATTCGGTTTTTCGGGCCTTTCGCCAGTAGATACAAAGCGGCAATCGGTGCGCAGATATTGTCACCCACCTTGGCCAGCTCTCCGGTAAAAGGCGTACCGAAGGCAGAGTATCCGCCATCCTGCTCCCGCACATAAGAGATCTCATCTGTGAGCAGCGTGGCGTTTCCTGGCGCCAGCCTTGCAATGGTCGTTTTACCGGCGCCGGACACGCCGGCGAACAGGAACGCCCTTCCGTTGCGCACCGCGCTGGCCGCGTGCACAAGGAAGCCTCCCTGCTTTGAGAGAACCAGAGTGTGTACGATGCGGAGTATCGAGTCGATGGAATACGGGTTAGCAGATTGCCGAATATTGCCGCTTTTAGAAGCCGAATCCCATTCGGCGTGAAAGTCACCGCGTTCCAGCGACCAGCGCCCTGATCGCTGGAGCACGCGCACATCGTCGTCTGCCCCGACGTCAGCCGGGGGAGTCAAATCCACATCAAACTCGAACTCCGCGCGTCTTTTGCGGTTAATGAAACCTGTATAGCGCTTTTCCAGCAGATGCAAGAAGGCTGAGTCACCCGTTCGCACGCGCACGGGAACGTCGCCGATTTCGATGACGATGTCACGGTCGAGCGCAGTCGTCAGCTCTGACACAGGGCCTCACGCTCGCAAGGACGACGCCGACTCGCGCGGAGACGCGAGAGAATTGCGGTGGCCCGTCCAGAGCGAGAAACCAGCATTGCCACCGTTCGCGCACCGAAACTGAGCTGCCTGGGAGGCTGGACCCACTCCACGCCGCGAAGGATGCCAGACACCTTTCCGAGCAGCTGAGCAGGGCTGATGGGGGAATCCTGTGACGGGAGCGCGTCGCCTCGGGTGATTAAGCTCGGAGCTTCCGGATCATTTGTCTTGAACACGACGCGGTGCGCGATAAGCCTGCCATGGCGAGCGAAAAGCACGATGTCGCCCGGATAGATTTGCTCCATCTGCTGCCGGCGAATCAATAGGAGATCGCCTGGCCACACGGAAGGAAGCATGCTGAACCCGATTACTCGCAAACGCAAGCTGCCGAACAGTCGCAGCGTCTTCTCCGCCAGTTCGCATTTCACGGCATGCGCGATTTCAAGCGTGGCATGGACGGGGGGGTTCGAGCGCCCCCTCACGCGCGCACCGTCGTGATGCGGCCGCGAAACGCTATACTCCAAGAGAGAAGCCAAATGTGAAACTCCGCCCATCCGCGTGAACTAGGAGCTCTTTTGATTGTGCCGGCACGAGGCCTGCGTGTCGTTGATTTTACCGCACGACAAGGCCCTGGTCTCGAACACCCGCTCATGCAGAAATGCAGGTTTTTGGTAGCGCTTCTTCCTCTTCTCGCTTGGTTTTTCAGCAGCCGCATCTCTCGAATTGTGACTGTCTTGTTCGCGCATATGCGTTTCAGTTTAACCCCGATTGCGTTGCTTTCACAGCGCAACCAACGCCAGTCGTTGCGCCACAACGGTGGGCAGCCGTCGAATTCCGTAGAATGGAGAAGTAAATGCTGGAGGCCTGCCCAGCGGCGCTTACGTTGTCAATCACAATCGCGCTGCTGCCGCCGCTCTCGGGTAGCGCGGCGGCAACCGCGGCCGGGAATGTGAAAGGACTCGCGGTGGGCACGGAGGCAGACATCACGCAGCCAAACGCGGCGCATGCCGCCGGGCTGCCAGAAGCCTGCACGCCGAAGAACATCCAGTCGGTCGCGCCGTTCAAGATCTCGGTGACCGGGGAACATGTTGTCGGGGCCGTAGCTAGGAGGAGGGTGCCGGCGTCCACAACGGCCATGGTGCCGTCGCTATTGAAGGAAATACGCTTCAGCGTCGGTTGATTGTCAGCAACAAGTCCACTGGACGGCCCTGAATTCGCGCCGCTGTTTGCGCAAACATAAAGGTGGCCTGTCGCCACACTGGAAAAGTAAGTGTCATCAAAAGCGCCATCGTGCAGATGGAACCTTCTGCCAGTTCCCACATCGAGTCGCGTAACGCTCGCGGCGCTCAAAGCCGTATCGGCCTGCACCACATTTGCGCCGCCCAATATGACGTCGGTATGGTTGCCGGTGAACGAAAAAACCCTGCCTTGCGTGGAATCGACGATTGGCGCGTCCGTAATGCTGCCAGCGTTGCCGCTGACGGCGACGCTTGTCGAACCCAAGCAAGGCGGAATCCCTACGCCACACGCACCAACAGTACTGCCTACTTCTCTGACGTAGCCTAGAGTTCCGTCCACGTCATTCACAAAAATGTTTCCCGACGTGTTGTCCACCACGGGCCCAGTAAGCACGTGTCCGCTGCGTACCGCAATCGGCCAACCACCCGTAGTCACTTCGGCCGGTGCGCCGAAGAACACTCCGGTGAACTTATGGAGATTGCCGCTATCATCACCGACGTAGAGGTTGTCCGTATCGAAGTCATAGAAGGGCTCGGACCTGGTACTGCCGCTGGCGTTGCCAAAGACCAGGCTGAGCAGGCAAGATGTTGCCGTGGCTTTACAAGCGACATAGTTTGCGCCTGTGGTGACCCGAATGGTAGGAAGCACTGGGGCCCCTACTGTGCCACCATCGCCGGATTCCCATCGCAGTATGTGCAGGACTCCCGTCAAGCCAACCCCGCCTTCCGTGTAGGCTATCTGCGTGCCGTCAAAGGAAAGCGTAGGAGAAGTGAAGGTACCGGAGAGACCGCTGTCGGTCTTGGTGTGATAGGCAAACAAGACTGAAGGCCCAGTGCTGCAAATTCCACCCGCACCCGCATAAAGGTGGTTAAAACCAACGATATTCAGTGATGTATTACCAGTTAGCTGAGTATTGAAGACGGCGTAGTCATTGGCGCAACTGGCGGTGGCGTTGATATCGAACGTAAACTTCGCAGGGGACATACCCTCGCCGACGGTAGCGCCTGCGCCCAGCGAGATGCCCCAATCTCTTTGCCAGCCATCGCCGTCGTCATCCGCGTCATGACGATGGTCGAATTCAGGGGAGAACGCGCCGCCCCCGTCAGGTAGTTCGACACGCACGTTGCGGCGGAACCATTGGTGCCAAAAACGATGGCGTTGCTGGTTTTGCAGCGCCTGCCCCAAGGTACTCGCGCGCGAATAAACCAGGTGTCGATGGCTCCAGTCATGGGGCAACGGGACCCTGTAGCGAAAAGGGCCTGGAGGGTTAGGAGCCTGACCCCGCAAAGCCATGGCTACCGCTGCAAAACACACTAAGGCGAAAACAAATCGAATGGGTCTCGCTCTCGGCAGCTTCACGCAGACCTCTCCATGAGCTATGGAACTAGAGGACGATTATAGCGCGTGACCCAAATCGGGAAAGTGAATTGTTGCCGGTTAGTGTCGTAGTGGTCGATTCAGCGCGCTCAGTCTCTCGACGACCGAACGGATCGGCTATAGCTGCCTTCCGAAGGCGGTGGCGGAGGCAAGGACAGACTGCGTAAAGGCAAAAAACCCGGCTCCGAAATTGCGGAGCCGGCCGAGTCGCGGGATATCTTCAGGATTTCTTTTTCTTTATCTTGGTGTCGATGCCGGGGGCGACCTGCTGCAGTGCCTCCAGGCCTTGCTTGGCTTGCTGACCGTACGGGCCATTGGGATCCAGCTCAGCGGCCTTCTGGTACGCCTCCACAGTGCCGGGCTGTACTATAACCTCCAACTTGCTGCCGACCTGTTTGTAATCCATGGAGCCGACTAGCGCGGCACCCAGCAGATACCAGGCTTGCGCGCTTTTAGGATCCAGTTCGGTTGCTTTCTTCAAAGGCTCGACGGCTTCCTTCATTTTTCCGGCGTTGTAGAGAGTGATGCCGCCGTTGCGATATGCCTGCGCCGCATTTGTGGGATCCAGTTCCGCGCTCTTCTTGTAAGCATCCATGGCTTCAGGAATCTTGCCGGCGCGGCCGTAGATGCCGCCTAAATTGTTGTAGTAGGCGGCGGAGGGCTTCAGCTCGATAGCTTGCTTGTAAGCGTTGGCGGCGTCATCGGCGCGGCCGTCGGCGTCGTAGGCATCCCCCAGACGCGCCCATATAAGGTTAAGATTGGCGTCCTTTTCGCCGGCTGCGGCTTTTGACGCTTCGAGCTCCGTCACGGCTTTGTCCGACAGATCCTTCACCTGCTGTTTCAGCGCATCACGCTGGTCCGCCGGAGCTTTCGCCAGATCCGTCTTGGCTTGACCAGCCTGGTTCAGGAAACCGACCCCAGCGTCAAAGTGTGCCTTCATTCCCTGGAACTTCTGCTTCTCTTCTTCCTGCTTCTTAGCCTGTTCTTGTGCCGCCGCGCCCTGTTTTGCAAGTACCTCTTTGAAATTTGCATCGGCCTTTGCGTCTTCGCCGCTCTGCACCCGGACCTTGGCCATTTGATAGGGTGGTTGCTTGTCGTTCGGCGGAGGAAAGGAGATAACCGTGACGTCGTAGACGCCAGGCCGCAGACTGCGAATGGTGTATCTGCCGTCATTATCGGTCTTCGCCTCCTGCTTTACGCCTTGGTCGCTTACCGCTTGAACGGTAAGGCCAGCCCAGGGTTTTGCGTTTAGGTCCAAAATCACGCCGCTAATAGATCCGGTTTGTGCCGAGGCGCCTGGCGCAAGAACAGAGACCAATGCCCCAACAGTGAGTGCGACAAACACCAAGAAATTATTAGCTCTCTTCATGCCCATTTCTCCTTTTAACAAAGACGAGGCCTGCCTCGCCGGCGTGCGCTTATTAACTCCAACTTGGCCGGACGCCAAGCTCAAGGCTATGCTACTGCCGTTCGCCGGTAAGAGATCGGATCAGGCACTCCAGCTTCGGCGAACGCCCGCAAGCGCAACAGGCAACTATCGCAAGCGCCACAGGCTGCATCTTCGCTCTGATAGCAGGACCACGTCAAATGCAGCGGGGCCCCGAGTTCGACGCCGCGCCGAATGATCTCGCTCTTCTTCAATTTGATGACCGGAGTCAAAATTTCGATGTTCGTTTCGGGCCGTGTGCCAGCCTTCACCAATTCCTGAAATGCCCGGTAATACTCGGGCCGGCAGTCCGGGTAGCCCGAGCTATCCTCGGCAACGGCGCCGATGTAAACAGCTTCCGCGCCCATGGCCTCCGCCCAACTCACTGCCACGGAGAGGAAATGGGCGTTGCGAAACGGCACGTAGGTCACGGGAATGTCGCCGTGGGGCCCGGGAACACCTAACTGGTCTTCGGGCACGGCGATCTTCTGATCCGTCAGGGCGGAGCCGCCTATGGCGCGGAAGTGGTCGAGTTGCACGACGAGTCGCTTGTGTATTCCATAGAAGTCAGCAATCTCTTCGAATGCCCTCCGCTCGCGAGCCTGTGTGCGCTGCCCGTAGCTGGCGTGAAGGGCGGCGACGCTCCCGGTACCGTGGCTTTCGCATGCCAAGGCAGCCGAGACGCAGGAATCCATTCCTCCGCTCAGAAGCACCACGGCTTGTCGTTGCTTCCTGTCCATAAGCATCTTCGCACTCGTTTTGCGGTTACACGCCCTTCGTCGCCGGGTCCCAGACAAACTTGTGAAGCTGCAACCCGAGACGCACCGGCAATCGGTCCGCGAGAATCCATTCCACCAGGGCGCGCGGCTGCAATCCCTGCCACTTCCCTTCCGGATCGTCAAATACCGGGGAAAAGAGCACGGCACGCACTCTCTGGGGGAGCTGATGTTGCAGGGTGAAGTCGCGTGCAAACTCGTAATCACGCCGCGTTGAAAGGACAAACTTCACTTCATCGTTTGCGCTGATGGCGTCGAGATTCTTCATCTCGAAGGTATCCGCTTCTCCGGAGTCCGGACACTTCACGTCCACAATCTTGATGACCTCTCGCGGCAGACGTCCGACAAACCGCTCGCCGCTTGTTTCGATCAGCACGGTATATCCTGCGGCCAACAGTTTCTCCGCCAGGGGGTAGATTTCTTCTTGCAAGAGCGGTTCGCCGCCAGTCAACTCCACGAGGGGAACTACTGTGTGGGAAGCGCTCGCACCCTCACGCCGCTCGGCAAGTTCATCGACGCGCGCCATCACTTCGTCGACGCTCATCTTCTTTCCGTCGTGAAAAGCATAGGCGGTATCACACCACGTGCACCGCAAATTACATCCCGTCAGGCGGACAAAAATGCACGGCAGGCCGGCACGCGTGCCTTCTCCCTGAATCGACTTGAAAATTTCGGTGATGAACATGAAATGTACCGGCTGGGCGCCTACTGCGGGCCTGAGTCAGAGCTCCTGCTTTGTGCCGCTCTCCTACGTCCCGGGACGATATTGCGCGCTGGCGGTGTCCGTCTCCCAGATCACGATGTCAGTAACCCGGGCTCCGGCGGGCAACGCCTTAACATGGCCGGTGACCTCGTCGTAAAAATATTTCGCAAGATTTTCGGCCGAAGGATTCAAGCTGCGAAACGGCTCCAGATCGTTGATGAACTGGTGGTCGAGACCGCCGATGATCTCGCGAATCACTCTCTTCAATTCCGTAAAGTCGCAGAGCAAGCCGATGGAATCGAGTTGCGGGCCTTCGACGGTCACTCGCACGCGGTAGTTGTGGCCATGCACGTTCTCGCATTTACCGCGGTAACCGCGAAGGGCGTGCCCGGCCGAAAATGTCTCTTCTACACTAACTTGAAACATAGTTTGTTCTTTTCTTCGCTCGCTGCTGGTCCTTTCCTTTTACTGCGCATCCAGAAACTTTGCGACGTCTCTCAGATCCTGCGTTGTCGAATATCCCGGCAGAGACTCCAAGAAAATTTTACCATACGCCATGCGCTGAATCCGGCTATCGAGCAGCGCTAGCACGCCGCGATCGGTCTTTGTCCGAACGAGGCGTCCAAACCCTTGCTTCAGCGCGAGCACCGCTTGGGGAACCTGGAACTCCGAAAACGCGTTGCGCCCATCCTCCTGCAAAGCCTTCACCCGCGCCGCGACAATCGGGTCGCTGGGTACCGCGAAGGGCAACCGATCCACAATGACGCAAGAGAGTTGCTCCCCCGGGACGTCGACGCCTTGCCAAAAGCTCGATGTGGCAAACAGCACTGCACCTTGTGTGTTCTTGAATCGCTCGAGCAGCGCCGATCGCGGCGCCGTGCCTTGCAGGAGCAACGGAAACGGCACGCGGACGCGTACGCGCTCGAACAGATCATTCATCTGCAAATAGCTGGTGAACAAACAAAAAGCGCGCCCCCGGCTGATCTCCAGCAATTTCACGATTTCATCAGCCGCCGCCTGCGAAAACGCCGGATGGCGCACGTCCGGAATGGCACGGGGCATATACAGAAGCGCCTGCTTCGCCCAATCAAACTCGGGTGGCAGCGCTCCTTCTTTTGCGTGATCGAGTCCCAGCCGTTGCCGGATGAACTCGAAGCGCCCGGCGACCGTGAGTGTGGCGGATGTCAGCACGATGGAATCGAACTGCTCGAACAGCCGGGCGCGGAGCACTTGGCTCATGTCAATCGGCGTAGCGGTCAGAAAAATACCTTTGTTTCGGCGCTCGTACCAGTAGACGAAATTGCGTTCGTGCGATTCCAAAAGAAACGACAGCTCCTGGCGAATCTCGAAACTCCTGCGCGAGATGCGCAACAACTCCTCCGGCTTCTGCGTCATTGCCGCAAACTCGGTTTCCAGCCCCTTCAAGGCGCTCACCAAAGCGTCGTAGGTTTCCCGATGCTGCTCCAGGAACGCCGCGCGTTCATTTCTTTCGAAGGGATAACGCCCATCACGCGCGGGGAACGCGTCAAAAAAGGCCCGGCTACGCTCACGAATCCGCTGCGTGCGCCGCAACAGCGCCGGCGTGCCGAGGTGCAGTAACCGCATTCCTATGTCGGCGTCACCCGCCAGTTCCTCGAAACGATAGTTCGAAATCTGCCGGCCGAAGTAGTCGCTGGCTACGTCCTCCAACTCGTGCGCTTCATCAAATACCACCGCCGAATATTCCGGCAGAATGCTGCCGAAGTCGTCTTGCTTCAGGGCGAGGTCCGCGAAAAACAAATGATGATTTACGATGATCAGATCCGCTTCCTTGGCGCGCTGCTGCATGGCGGTGATGAAGCATTGCTTAAACTCCGGACATTTCTGTCCCGTGCAGGTATCGCGTCGCGCGTCGATTCGCGTCCACAATTCCGAATCGTCGGGCAGAAAAGTGAGCTCGGCGCGATCGCCGGTTTCCGTCAGCTTGGACCAATCCTGAATCTGCCGCAAGGCATCCGTCTCTTCAATACCCTTAAGAATCGGCTGGTCGGCTATCTGATGCAGCTTCGCGCGGCACAAAAAATTCGAGCGCCCCTTCATGACCGCTACCTTTAGTTCCGGGGCAAAGTGCTTTTGCAAAAACGGAATGTCTTTCTGGTAGAGCTGCTCCTGCAAGGACTTCGTGGCAGTGGAGATCACCACGCGGCGCCCGCTGCAAATCGCGGGCAATAAATACGCCAGCGTCTTCCCTGTTCCGGTTCCGGCTTCGACCACCACGTGATGGCGGGATTCGAACGCGTCCTGCACCAACTCGGCCATCAGGAGCTGCGCGCGGCGGTGCTCGTAGCCGCCAATCATGCAGCGTTCCAGCAGTCCGCCCGGCCCAAACACGTCCAGCATGCTTGGCTGATTTTTCTTGTCCGTTACGGACGCTTCCGCGAAGACTTCGCTTTTCTCGAGGCGCGCAGGCTCTTCATCAAGCGGAACATAGCGTCTCTCGGCGGCAGGACTCTTCTCCCTCTGCGCCGCAGACGCCTGCCGCCCTACTGCTGTTCCTTCGCGTTTTGCCAAAGAATCGATGCCCTCTGACTGTCCGAACGCACAGGTTCTGTCTCCCAACGATAGCATACGGATTGACATAATCATGACACGAGCGCAACCCTGCGCTTCTGTATGATCGAACTGCGCTGCCGCATTTAGCAGTTGAACAAACTGCTCTGCTTTTGCATCTATTCTTAACAGGCAGGCGATAAAGTTGTACTCGAGACGTTGGTGCCTGGCCCGGCTTAGGCTCGGCGCTCAATCTGCCGTGGGGGCTCAATGACCTTCCGAAAGGGTTTCGTCGCTTTGGTCTTACTGTCCACCGTTGCCTTGATCTCGTGCAGCGGTTCGCCGAAGCCGTGCACCGTGAATTGCGGAGGCGGTGGCACTGCGACGCTCAGCATGACATGGAAGGCAACTCCGCTCTCACCGCCACCCAACACCAACCTTCTCTCCTTCATCGTCGACGTAAACACCATCACGCTCACTTCGACCACCGGGACCAACGTAAATCTTCCACTGAACAGCACCAACCTCAGCGTCGATCTCACCAAGTTGCAGAGCGACTCCATTTTTCTTGGCACGTCGACAACGGTGCCCGCGGGCTCCTACACCAGCATGACCGTTAGCCTTTCAAATCCCGTGGTTACTTTCTGTACCCAAACGCTGGGGAATACCGGCTGCGCCGCGGGCAGCATCGCAACCATCTCCGGAGGGGCAGCCGCAGCTCCGAAAATTAGCTCCGCGCCATTCCCTCTGACGTTGACTTCAAACCAGCAAACCGGACTGGCGCTCACCTTCAATCTGGGGAACGCGTTGACCGTAAACACCTCTCAAGTCGTAACGGCGGTGAGCCTCGGCGGCGCTAATGTGTTAAGCGTCAACAGTCTTCCGCCGACATCCACCAGCCTCGCCGCAGGACAACTTGATTTCGTGGAAGACGTCACAGGAGTAGTGACGGCCGTCAACACTACCACTCAGTCGGTCACGGTGCATACCGCGACGCGCGGCTCCCTCACCGCCGTTGCGAACTCCTCGACGGTCTTTTCGCCCAACTGCACGGCTTTTAGCCTCGGCCTCACGTTTGCATCCTGCGTTGTGCAGGGACACGTCGCCAGCTTGGATATGGTTCTGAAACCCGATGGCACGCTTACTCTGCTTGAGTATGACCCTCTGGCAACCACCGCAGGCGATTGGATCGAAGGCGTCGTGCCCGCTGCCCCAACCTCGTCGACGCAGTTCTCGCTGGTCACGAACGACGCGGTGTTTGCGACTTCGGGCAGCATCATCAGCCCCAAGCTATCTTTTGGCACTTCCGTGAACGCCACGCTGCTGAATCCCAAGCCTTTCCTGGTCGATAGCAAGGGACTCACCATCCCGGTGAATCTTTTTACGGGCACCGATGCTTCCATCCTTCTACCAGGGCAAACTTTGTCCGTGCATGTGACAGCTTTCACCCCGGCTTCCGGCAGCACTCCCGCCGCCGCCAGCATCGACCGGGTATACCTGCGGTTTACCCGTGTTTCCGGGACTGTGGCTGCAACGGGAACGCAAGCCAGCTTCAACATGCAGAACCTGCCTTCATTCTTCGGCCTGCCGACCCAACAGTCGGTGCAACTCACGCCGGGCGCACCCCCATCAACCCCAACGACCAACTTCGATGGTGTCAGTTCTGGGACCGCTCTCAGCAATCCCCAGACTGTTTCCATCAGGGCGCTTTACTTTGGGCGGGGAACGGCGACGCCCTTCAGCGCCGCCAAGGTCCGCGTCCCTTAACGAATTTCACCGCCTCCGCAAAGGCAGAACGGGCCGGCCCGAGTTGAATCGGACCGGCCGCTCCTTTTCTAAATCCGTTCCTGGCTCTTAGTCGTGGCTACTGCCCTTTGTTCTTCAAGCCGGCTGCATCCCACCGACGGTCGTATTCGGCGGCAGCGGCGGCGTGTACGGCGCAGACGGGGTGTTAGCCGCAAGAGTAGGTTGGAAGCGATCATACAGGGCCAGCGAAATTGCACCCAAACCCCACAAGATAACGCCGAACTTAATCCATCCTCCCACGCCTGGAATCACGGTGGCCAGACGGACGATTACCAATCCCACGGCCATCCTTCCGATTAGAGGCCACGTCTCGCTCGTGCGCCCCATCAGCCACTGCCCCACAACGGCCCCAACGATGACTTGGGCAAAGTATATAGCCGCGTACCAAACGAAAAATGTCGAAATCCCTACGAACAAACCCACCACAGTTACGCACGCGATCAATGCCGCAATCGGAACACCGAACAAAACCAGCACGCCCAAGCCAAACGATGCGCCGTAGCGCTCCGCGTTTCCCACCGCTTCTGCCGCAAATTTCGGCATCAGCTGGAATAGGACCAACCCGAACAATACGAAAGCCGCCAGCCAGATCACCTGCCAGACGTAATAGTGTCCCTCCATGTACCGTGGTCTGTGCTCCAGTTTGCGATAGTCGACCGGCGAGGCAAGCTTTGCCTGCGGCGAGACCTCCGGTTCTTTGTTTCCCTCATAACGAATAGGACCGGTGACTTGCGCGGAAGAATTGATCGTAAGCATATCTCCCTTCATTTTGATCGCGCCGTCGACCTTGCCCGCCAACGTCAGATGCTTCGCAAAGATCAACAGGTCTCGACCCAAGCTCCCCTCAAGGTTGAGGTGCTCCACAAATATGGTCAAGCTGCCGCCTATCTTGCCGCCGGAATCGACATCGGCCGCTTCTTGGAACGTCAAAACGTTCTTCGCGACCGTTCCCCGAATCGTCAGTGTGTTCCCGGCCGCTCGGACATTCCCGTCTATCTGCCCAGTGATCTCAAGAATTTGTGCACAGACAATTACATCACCCTTTACATGCCCGGTTACGTTGACGTTGTGCCCGAAGGCAAAGACGTCGCCATCTACCGTGCCCTCGATTCGCACACGATCGCCGAACAGGAAGATATCTCCCTTGATCGTTTCATCCGGAGCCACTCCGACGGAGTCGCCCCTGCGCGTCTCCGAAGCCATGGCCGACGCAGGCTGCAGCAATATCGCCGCGCAGAATCCGGCAAGCATCAGTGCCAACGCCGAACCCCGGCGCACCCGCTTGCGGAAAAACGCCACGGCGAATCCCGACAGGGTCACCAGCGCCAGCACCTCCAACAATGTGATCATCGATCGCCATCCTTTCCACAAGGCGCCTTGAAAAATGAGCAAACTCAAAAGGTTCGACCCGCCAAATCCCGCCTGCTCCAACTGCTGCTGCCAGGGCTCAATGTAACCGGTATACAACGCGTACACGCCGGTTGCCGCCAGGCCAAACGCTACGGTCCAAATCCATTGCATGGACCTCCGCGCCCGCTCTTGAAACTGCGCCAGCCGCGCGGGCAGCGCCTCCTCTTCCTCCAGCATCGCGCGCGTCAACAAACGCGATTCGCGCTCCAGGGCGCGCAGCAACGTGCGGCATGCCGCGCAGTCCTGGGTATGCGCGGAAACATCCTGCGCACGTGCGCGGTCCAGTTGCCGCTCGATATACATCAAGCAGGTCATTTCGTCGAGGTGCTGCATGGCTGCGTCACCCGACAAATTATCGGCTTCTTTCACGAGGTCCCTCCCGCGGCCAGCGCGCCGCCTTGCCCCAGCGCCTGCCGCAGTTCATGCCGCGCGCGCAGCAGGACCACGCCCACGAAGGCGCGCCGCACTCCCAGCGCATCGGCAATTTCGTCGTAGCTCATATCCGAGTAGTAGCGCATCACCAGTGCCATGCGCGCGCGAGCTCCCAGCTTATCCAGCGCTCGCCGGACCTCTTCGCTGGTCCTCTGCTCAATCAGTTTGTCCAATTGATTCGGGTCCGGATGCTCCAGCGGCACGTTCTCCAGGTCGTCGGTTTCTTTGTCCTGGCGCGTCTTGCGGCGCCGCAGCACGTCCCAGCAATGGTTGGCAGCGACTTTGTAAAGCCATGCCGTGAACGACCGGGTCTGGTCGTATTGCAGCAGCCTGTTGTCGCGCATCAACTTCGCAAAAATATCCATGGTGGCGTCTTCGGCGTCTTCCCGGGTCGGCAGAGCCCGCCGGCAAAAGCGGAAAATCGCGGATGCATATTCCCGGTACAGCACCCCCCAGGCATCGGCATCCCCTGTCCGTGCCCGAGCGATTGCTTCCGTAGGCTCGGTCTTTCCCGGCGCGCTCATCCGCTCTGGTCTCGGCGCATCCATAGACTAGTACGCAGCAGACACCGCAAAAATTACACATTGCAATGCCGCAGGTTGGCCTAGAAGCTACCGCGCAGCACTGGAGCGTGTAAGGGTGTCCTACTCGCTGCCGACACGCCGCCCGCGGCGTACTGGTCCAGCACTCTACCAGAAAAGCAGCGAGCGCTGACGTTAAGGGCATTTGCCCGCGCTAGGCGCCGGAACAGCTCTAGCTTGAGATCAGGGAATTCAGGAGTGCGTTAAGATCTGAAGAGTGCGGGACTATTTGGGGTTAATTCGCTCGTGCAGCCAGCCGCCGGTCGAGGCTCATGGCGAGGTTTTGATCCAGAACAACTGCGACATAGCGAGCGCAAGTCTGCATCTCGCGCGCGGCCCAGGCCGAGATACTTGGAATCTTAGCCTTGCTAACCTGCTCAAGCCTCGCTATCGCGCGATAGTAGATGGAGACTTCGTTGAGCCAGGGGCTGCTCTGTTTCAGTTCGGGCGACAGCTGGTCGCACAAATTCATCAGCCGCCCAAAATCCCCGGCGCCAATAGCAGCGGCGTCAATTCCGGCGGTGAACTGCAGCGAATCCGACACCGGCTGGTTCGCGGAGCTTATCCAAATAGCTCGCCACTGCGATACGGCGAACCGTATCAGCGCCAAGCCCGAGAGCACGAGGATGCAGAGAGAGACCATTTCTTGCCTTTCCTGACACTGACATTTTCCAGCGACTCCCTGTTCCTGCCAATGGTCCAACCGTACCGTCCCACCCGGGCGTCTGTACAGCTGGCCGAAATTCTAAATGTTTGAAGATAAACGGCTTACGAGTTTGGCCTCTGAACACATGATTGCAATCCGCACCGCGCGAGGGCAGTAACTACCGTGTAGTGTTACGTGGAATCTGCCTTGACCCCCGCAGCGACACCCCCTAAGTTGGATAGATTGAGATTGGTCCTTCCCCTTACAGATGCAATGAACGACACCACTCAGGTCCGCCCCCTGCCTCCTCCAGCGGAGACAGGTGCCAAGGAACTAGCGGAGGAACGCCGGCGCATCGACAGGCGCGACTGGTGGGTGCGCGGCTATTCCATTTTCGTCATTCTTCTTCTTACCTTTGCCGTGATCTCTCTCACGCTGCCGGCCCTCCTCGCCGATGCGGAGACATTCTTCAAAATCAAGCTGACCGAAGCTGTCTTCGGTCTGATCACTCTGGTCGTGCTTTTCAACATCTACACGATCTATCAGGAAATACTCATCAAACGTCTGCGTCGACAGCTCCTCGAAAGACAGGACCATTCCTACATCCTCCGCAACCTCGCGATGATTGATCCTCTGACCGGCCTCTACAACCGCCGTTTTGCGGAGCAGCGCCTCGCCTCTGAGGTCGCTCGCTCCGAGCGCCGCGGCCATCCCCTAACCGTACTTACTCTGGACCTGAACAATTTTAAGGAGATCAACGACACGTACGGCCATCCTGCCGGCGATCTAGTGCTCCAGGAATTTGCTTCGCGCTTGAACAAAGTCATCCGCGGATCAGACCTGGCGGTCCGTCTGGGGGGCGACGAGTTTCTCGTCGTGTTGCCCGAGTGCACGCTCGACCAACTCAAACTTGTCATGGAGCGTCTCAGCTCCTTCGAACTCGACTGGCAAGGTCAGAAGATTCCCGTGACGTTCTCCGCTGGCTGGAAGGATTACGAAATGGGAGACCGGCCGGAAGAAATGCTAGCTCGCGCCGACCAAGCTTTGTACACCAGCAAACGCGGTGCCAAGAAGCCTTTGCCCGCCCCTAAGGCCAAGGTCAAATTAAAAGCCTAGTTCTCGCCAACAGGAGTTCTTTCCGACTTCTCTTCTAATGCGCTACAGTGGAATCTCGCATTGCCGCCGGAGTCTCGCGGTGTGTCCCGCGGCTCGCATCCATGACCAAAAACCTACCCCCGCCATCTCTGGTAATAGTGGGCCGCCCCAACGTCGGCAAGTCTACGCTTTTCAACCGTCTGACCGGGACGCGCCGCTCCATTGTGACCAACGAGCCGGGCATCACTCGCGATCGCATCTATGGCAAAGCGGAATGGCGCGGCCACTCGTTTGAGATTGTAGATACGGGTGGCATTATTCCTGACGACAAGGCGCTCATTCCCCAGGAGATTCTGCGGCAAGCCCATGTGGCCATCGACAAGGCTGCGCTGCTTTTGCTCGTGGTCGACAGCCAGGCCGGAATCACCCCGCTGGACGAAGAGCTAGCCCGCCTTCTACGCAGCACCGGCAAACCTTTTTTTGTCGCGGTAAACAAGGTCGATTCGCCGCTGCAAGAATCTAATGCGGCCACTTTCCACCGCCTCGGTGTACCCGTGTTCCCCATCACCGCCGAGCGCGGTACGGGCGTGGACGATCTCCTCGATGCCGCTATTGCGCGGGCCTCGGGCGCCTCTAGCCTAGAGCCGGAAGATGCGCCGTTGGCAACCGCAAATGAAGAGAGCGGACCCGTAGAAGTTGCTATTATCGGCCGGCCCAACGTCGGCAAATCCACTCTGCTCAATCGCATGGTCGGCGAAGAACGCGCCATCGTCTCTCCCGTCCCGGGGACAACCATGGACACTGTAGACACTGAGGTCACTCGCGACGGCCGTCTTTACCGCTTCGTGGACACCGCAGGCATTCGCCGCAAGGGCAAGACCAACCTAGTCGCGGAAAAACTCAGCGTGGTAATGGCGCGACGCGGGCTCGAGCGCGCCGACGTCGCGCTGCTCGTGGTCGACAGCGAGCAGGGCGTAACGCAAGGCGATGCACAAATCGCCAGCTACGCCGAAGAGTCCGGCTGCTCCGTCATTATCGTCATGAACAAATGGGACTTGGCCGCCGAAGCTGCGCGCCAATCTGCCGCGCGCGATGCAGACACCACCAAGGGCAGAGCGAAGCGCGGCCCGCACGAAAAACACAAATTCGATGACCTGGATAAGAGCAAACTGCTATTCGATTACGAGAAAATGGTCCGAGGCAAACTGAAATTCCTCAGCTACGCTCCCATCGTCTTTCTCTCCGCCAAAACAGGCGAGCGCGCGCAAAAGCTATTTCCGCTGATCGATCAGGTGGCCATTGCTCGAAAGCACCGCATCTCCACGCCGGAGCTTAATCGTTGGCTCAAGGAAGACGTGGACCTGCAGCGCGGCAGCACGCCGAAGGCGCGCCCTGTCCGTATCTACTACATCACGCAAGCAAAAGCGTCACCACCCACATTTCTTCTCTTCACCAACCAGAAGACGCCCCTGCACTTCAGCTTCGAGCGCTTCCTGGAGAACCAACTGCGCAAAAAATTCGATTTCACCGGCTCGCCCGTTCACTTCGTCCAACGCCTCCGCAAACGCGGTAACAGAACACGAGCCGAGGATTAGCGCCGGCGAACGGCGCAGCCTTTTGTGGAGTGCGGCGGTCTCGCCGCCGCTTTCACGCCTTCAACCCGCCTGGCAGTGTGGCATCCCGTGAAACCCGCAAAGCGGGAGCAAGACTCCCGCACTCCCAAAAAAATTGTTACCACAAACCCTCTACTGCGATGCCCGCCAAACTGCTAGGATTGTGGCACGCAAGCCGGATCACGCATGGCGCATAACGGCACCGCAACGCAAACCGCCGCCGAGCAGAAGCTCTATCGCATCGGCGAAGTCAGCCGCCTCACCGAACTGAAACCTTTCGTGCTTCGCTATTGGGAAACTGAATTTCCAATGCTCGAGCCGGTGAAGAGTCCCCACGGCCACCGCATGTATCGCCAGGAAGACGTCGACTTGGTTTTCAAAATCAAGCGCTTGCTCTACGACGAAGGATTTACGATTGCAGGCGCACGCCGCCATCTCCGCGAAAATGGATCCACCGGTTCCGAGGCCATTTCTTCGGGGCCGCACAACGAAAACGACGCCGAACTTTTGAGCCGCAAAATGCTGCTCGATTTGCGCGACACCCTGCGCGCTTTCTTGACGCTTCTCGAACGCCGGTGATACGCTCGTTGTTGTCGAATGCGGCCCTTATCGGGTCGCCTTCGGCGGCGGCTCTGCCCGAGCCGCCGCGGTCGGGACGTAGCGCAGCCTGGTAGCGCGCACGCTTGGGGTGCGTGAGGTCGCTGGTTCAAATCCAGTCGTCCCGACCACTTCTTCCTTCCCTCGCGACGATTTGCGCAATTTTCGGTGCAGCACGCGCGCGATTTTTGAGACTACATTTTGCCAATGCCGCACATTTTGTTGACCAATGACGACGGAATTCACGCCGCCGGGCTGAAAGCGCTCGCGGCGGGGCTCGAAGGATTTGCCACGCTGAGCATTGTCGCGCCGCATCGCGAGCAAAGCGGAACAGCGCAATCGCTGACCTTGCGGCAACCAATTATCTGCAACCACGTCGGCGAACGCCAGTGGGCCGTAGAAGGCACGCCGGCGGACGCAGTGATCGTCGCCCTTCACCGGCTTTTGCCCGAGCCGCCCGACCTAGTGATTTCCGGAATCAATTTCGGCGCAAATCTCGGCGAGAACGTCTACTACTCGGGTACCGTTGGCGCCGCGCGCGAGGCCGCGCTTCACCACATCCCCGCCCTGGCCATGTCCTTATGCTCGAAAGGCCCCGGTGTGAAGTTTGACACCGCAGCGCGTATCGCCCGTTCCACGGCGGAGTTAATCCTGAGAGAAGGTTTGCCGGATCAGGTCTTGCTCAACGTAAACGTCCCCGAGCCGTGGACCGGCGGCGTAAAATTCACGCGCCAGTCCAAAAAAATCACCCGCAATCAACTGAGCGAAGGAAAAGATCCCCGCGGCCGCACCTACTATTGGCTTTTCGAGCAGCGCATCGATAAAGACGTCGCACCGGATACCGACTACGCCGCGATTTTTTCCGGCGCCGTCTCCATCACTCCGCTCCACCTCGATCCCACCGACACCAAGTCCCTGAATCACCTCTCGCACTGGGCCGTACCCATCGAGCAGTCCGCTAAGTAAACAATCTTCAGTAGCACAGGCTTTAGCCTGTGCTCTCTACGGCGACGTCGCGCACCAACCAGCAGCGCACGAAGACGATTTGACACCGCGCGATGACGTCGCTACCGTTATTCTCTTGCTTGCACCGCTTTCCGCGCGCTAGCAACGCAGCACCTGCAAACAAATACGCGAGGCCCGATGAAAGTCATTGTTGCAGATAAAATCAGTGAACGCGGCGTAGAACTCCTGCGCAGCGCCGGCTGGAACATCGTCCTGACCACAAAGGACACGCTCAACACGGAAATCGCCGACGCGGACGCGCTCATCGTGCGCAGCGCAACCAAGGTAACTCCCGACCTGCTGGAAAAAGCGCTGCGTCTCCGCGTGGTTGGCCGCGCCGGGGTCGGCGTCGACAACATCGACCTCGAGGAGGCCACGCGCCGCGGCGTCCTGGTCATGAGCACGCCCGGCGGAAACGCCGTCAGCGTCGCGGAACACACCTTCGCGCTGTTGCTCGCGCTGGCCCGGCAAGTGCCGCGACACGACAAAGCTATTCACGAAGGCCGTTGGGAAAAATCCAGCGCTGCAGGCACCGAAGTACGGGGCAAAACGCTGGGCCTCATCGGGCTCGGACGTATCGGCAGCGAAGTCGCCGTGCGCGCCGAAGCTTTCGACATGCGCGTGCTTGGCTATGACCCGTACATCAGCGAAGCCGCCGCCCGCGAAGTGCAAGTCGAGCTGGTCCCGCTCGAGAGGCTGCTTGCCGAGAGCGACTTCGTCTCTCTGCACACGGCGCTGAGCCCGGCCACGCAAAATCTGATCAACGCATCCACCTTGGCGCAAATGAAAACGGGTGCGCGATTGATCAACGCCGCTCGCGGCGAACTGATCGACGAAGCCGCCCTGGCCGAAGCCCTGAAAAGCGGCAAACTCGCCGGAGCCGCCCTCGACGTCTTTGTCGAAGAGCCTCCCAAAAATTCGCACCTAACAGGTCTCCCCAACGTGATCGCGACCCCTCACGTCGCCGGTTCGACCACTGAAGCGCAGGAAGAGGTCGGCACGCAAGTCGCTGTACAAGTCCGCGATTACCTTGGTGAAGGCATTATCCGCAACGCTGTAAACCTTCCGGCACTCTCCGCCGACCAGTACCGCCGCGGTCGGCCCTACGTCGCGCTGGCGGAGTGTCTCGGCTCCTTCGTCGCGCAAGCCGCGCCATCGCGTCCGGCGCGCATTCGCATTCGCTACGCAGGCGAAGTTGCTGAGGTGGGCACGCATCTTCTTCGCAGCGCGGTGCTTACCGGTTTGCTGAACGCCGTGCTGGACGAAAAAGTGAACGTAGTCAACGCCCCGCAAGTGGCTGCCGCCCGCCGCCTTGCCGTGGAAGAGGAAACCCGCCGCCGCGAGCACGGCTTCCCCAACACCCTTGAAGTTTCTGTCCTGCCGGACAAGACCGCCTCAGGCCCCGTCGCGGAATTCACAGTAGAAGGCACGGTTCTACACGACGGTTCCCCGCGCGTGCTGCAAATAAATGGGATACCTGTGGAATCGCAGCTCGAAGGCACAATTCTGTACCTCCGCAACCGCGATGAACCCGGCGTTATCGGCCAAGTAGGCTCGACCCTGGGCCAGCTTGGGGTCAACATAGCGACGTTCGCCCTAGGGCGGCGAGAAGCCTCGCGGGGAGCGGAGGCGGTGTCCCTCGTCCGCCTGGACGGAGATGTATCCCCGTCCATTCTTGAGCCGATAAGGCAAATCCGCGCCATCACCGAAGCCCGCCTCCTCCACCTCGGCGCTAGCTAAAACTCACCCGCTGTTATTTCCGTCGAGAATCTTCCCTCGGCGGTTTTCCTTTGGCGCGCTAGCGTGCTATTCGGCTGGAGGCAGTCGCTGTTTCTCCTCGGATGCTTTTCTCGCGCGCGAATCGCCGTTCCGCAGTAACAATCTCTATGCTAAGCTGTAACTCCCGCTTAGATTGAAGTCTAAGCGGATCGTCGGGGCGTAGCGCAGCCTGGCTAGCGCGCCTGGTTCGGGACCAGGAGGTCGA
>WNFD01003290.1_pt1 | contig 25073 bp, 27 predicted proteins | sample 5400491 | NCBI WGS metagenome assembly WNFD01 (sample SAMN13153343, study PRJNA577476) | soil metagenome | isolation source: 120 cm saprolite under Douglas fir tree site 2 hole 2 replicate 2 | place: USA:California | collected 2015-04-18
TTGCCCAGAGAAGCGGGCACGATGAACGATCCCGCGGCCACAGCCGTGCCTGTTGGCGCGGTGGTGATCGAAGGAACATGGCAGAAGTCGCAGCCGACGCTATGGAAGAGGCTTGCACCGGCTACGCCGTCCGAAGAAGCGGCCAACGCGGTGTCGCGAGGCGGCACTTTGGTGGCCCGCATGAATCGTGCGAAATGGTCGATGTCGTTGAGGCCCGCGGAATCAGGCGTGTTGTCATTGGGATCGGGAATGACGTCGCAGAGGCGAGTCACGTCGACGTTGTTGGGAGGCAAGCGATTGCTGATGCCCATCTCGTTCAAATAGGCGTCGCTGGAGAAGGAGAGGAGCGAAGCGTGCTGGTCCTTCCATCCGAAGCGGCCGACGGCAAGTGCGCCGTTCGCTTCCAGAACAGGAACGCGCACAGACTCGCCGCAAATGAGGCCGCCCGTGTTTGAGCACTGGGACGAAGCAAGATTGAGGAGCGTCTGGTCCGCGATGGATTCAATGAATCCGTCGCCGAGCGTGTTGAGCGAGATGCGGAACGCGCGAATGGTTTCCGCGGTGCTGATGCGCTCTTGTCCCTGGGTCTGCGGAAAATTAAACGTCTGCGGCTGACCGTTGACGGTGATGGTGTCCACAGCGGGACAGATGGCGCGCTGGTTGATGAGCGAGCGGTTTGCAATTGTCACCGTGCCATCGGCGAGAGTCGCGGTGGCTCCGACAAAATTACCGAAGCTGTCCTGGTGGCCGGCGCGGAGTTCCTTGACCTGGCTGGTGGAGCCGGTGACCGGGTTCTGGTGGCACTCGCGGCAGGATTGCGCATTGAAGATGGGACCGAGTCCATCGCCGATGGCTTCGATCTCTTCAAATTTGCCACGGTCCAGGGAGAAAGTAGCCGTGCCTGTCAGGCCGTTGGGTTGATTGTCGTAACCAGATGGAGCCTCAGTCGCAGTGCTGGAGTTCTGCCCCGAGGATTGGCCCGCCATGGCAAGCGCCATCGCGAGCCCGGTGAGTAGACAAACGCATACTGTCGTTTTCTTCGACCACATCCCATAGTCCTCCAAGTCGAGAATCTATTGAAGATTGTTGCTGGGCACCCGGAAGAACAGAGTTACGACTGTTCCTTCCAGAGTGAATTGACGCGGACAATACAAGAAGGGAGATTTGGTGTCAATGGTAATATCAGTAATTGTTATCTGATCCTTTCAGACGGCAAGGACGACTTTGCCGAACTGCGAGCTGGACTCGAGGTAGGCGTGAGCGGCGGCAGCTTCGGCGAGCGGGAAAACGCGGTCGACAATGGGCTTGAAGCGTCCAGAGGCCACGAGGCGCATGACGCTGTGGAGGTCGGACTTGGCGCCCATGTAGGAGCCGAGGAGCGAAAGCTGGCGGCTAAAAAGGAAGCGGAGATCGACCTTGGCGTCGTAACCGGTGGTGGCACCGCAGGTGACCAGGCGGCCTCCGGCGGCGAGGCTGGCGAGGCTGTCGTCCCAGGTGGCCGTGCCGACGTGTTCGAAAACGACATCGACGCCGCGCTTGTTGGTGATGCGGCGGACTTCTTCGCGGATTTTTTGTGTTTTGTGATTGATGAGATGGTCGGCGCCGAGCTCTTTGGCTTTTGCTAGTTTTTCGTCGCTGCCAGCGGTGGCGATGACGCGCGCGCCGAAGAATTTCGCAATTTGAATGGCGGCGCTGCCAACACCGCTACCGGCCCCGAGGACAAGAACATCCTCGCCGGGCTGCAGCTCCGCTCGCGCAAGAAGCATGTGCCAGGCGGTTTGGAAGACAAGCGGAATGGAAGCCGCCTCTTCAAAAGTCAGGTTTTCCGGATACGGCAGGCAATTCACTTCGGGAGCGCGCACGAATTCGGCGTAGCCGCCGTCGATCAGGTAGCCTAGATTGGTGAAGTAGCGGCAGCGGTTGTCCTGGCCGGAGACGCAGGCGGCGCATTTGCCGCAGGTCACGCCAGGGGCGAGGACGACTTTCTGGCCGACGCGCACGGTGGTGACATCCGCGCCGATCTGGGCGATCTCGCCGGAAACATCGCTGCCGGGAATGTGCGGGAGCGGGATCGGAACGCCCGGGATGCCGCGTCGCACCCAGAGATCGAGGTGGTTCAGGGCGCAGGCCCTCACCCGCACGAGGACTTCGCTCGGGCGGATCGCTGGATCAAGCGCATCAGTGTATTTCAGTACGTCGGCTGCGCCGTGCTGATGGAAGACGATCGCTTTCATGAGAGCTCCTGCGTGATGAGCGGCGAGTGTACGCTATCACTGGGACAAAAATGTGTCTAGAAAGGGCGACAACAGTGAACCAGGAAGCTGGTCGCCAGAACCACGGCACGCATTTGGCGAGCACACCACCCTCTTGAAAGGCTGACGCGGCGGGAGTACGATTCTCTCTGTCTCAAGCCCGCAGGAACGCGCCACTGCGTTCCTCATCAAAACCACAGGAGGTAACCCACCATGCCAGTCAGCAAGGAGTTCAGCATCCAAATGGAAGACCGGCCGGGCACTCTCGGCAAACTTTGCCGGGCGCTCGCCGATCGCAACGTAAACATCATCGCTTTCCAGTCCGCTCCAGCCGAAGGCAAGAGCCTGGTGCATCTCGTCGTGGACAACACGGCAGCCGCGAAGACCGTGCTGGATTCAGAGCGGCTAACTTACACAGAAACCGATGTGGCGCGCGTGGCGCTGCCCCACCGGGTCGGAGAACTCGCGCGAGCCGCAGAGCGCCTCGGCGATGCGAAAATCAATATCAACTTTGCGTATTCAGGTATGGAACCCGGGAAAAATGAGCCGATTCTTTTCTTTGGTGTGGCAGATGCCAGCCGTGCCGCCACAATCCTGGACCAAGCGGCCGCAGCCGCGGCGGGCCGTTGATCCACAACCTTCACGTAAACGTTCCGAGAGGCCGCCTTTTGCGGCCTCTCGCTTTTGGTGGCCGCAGTGGAACGTCGCTGCTGGCAGCGACAAGGGGCGCCGCGAATTGACATGGTCATCCCCGCGGCGTAGCGTAATTCGCGAGGGACTCCATGGACCTTTTCGAGGAGATTGTGAACATGCGGCGGGCCGGGCGGCGCGCGGCGCTGGCCACGATCGTGCACACCAACGGCTCGATCCCGAGTTATGAGAGCTCGCGGATGCTGGTGCGCGAGGACGGCTCGATCGCCGGAACGATCGGCGGCGGGTGCGTGGAGGCGGAGGTGTGGGCCGCGGCGAAAGAGGTGATGCAGAAGGAATCGCCGCGCAAGATGGTCTTCAATCTCAACAACGACGCAAAGTATGACAACGGGCTGATTTGCGGCGGGACGCTGGAAGTCTTCGTCGAGCCGATTCTGCCGCAGCCGATGCTCTACCTCTTTGGGGGCGGCCACGTTTCGATGGCGGTGGCAAACGCGGCCAGCGCGGCGGGCTTCGGCATCGGAGTCGTGGATGACCGGGAAGCCTTTGCGAACAAAGAACGATTTCCGATGGCGCAGGAGATTTACATCAGTTACGAGGATGCGTTTGAGAAAATTCATCCGAATGCATCAAGCTACCTGGTGATCGTGACGCGCGGCCACAAAGAAGACATGCGCGTGCTAGCCTGGGCGGTGCGCACCGAAGCACGCTACCTGGGAATGATCGGAAGCAAGCGCAAAGTTTTATCCGTCTACAGGGCGCTGGAGAATGACGGCTACAAGCCGGAAGAGTTCGAACGCGTCTACGCGCCCATGGGGCTGGAGATCGGCGCGCTCTCGCCGGAAGAAATTGCGGTCAGCATAGCAGCAGAACTGGTGGCGGTGCGCCGGAATGCGGCGAACGCTGCGCACAAGAAATTGAAATATGAAGCGCGCCCGGCAGCGGTCCACTCCGGGAACGAGCGCTGAAAGGTCGCCCATGCTGGCCGCCGTCATCCTCTCCGGCGGGGCCTCGATTCGAATGGGCTCGCCGAAGGCGCTGCTTCCCTTCCAGGGGCGGCCCTTCCTCGAACATCTTCTGGAAGTCACTTCCCACCGGGAAATTGGCGCGCGGAGGGTGGTGCTCGGCGCGCATGCGGAGCCCATCTCAAAAGCGGTCGACCTCAAAGCGGATGAAATCGTAATCAATCACGAATGGGAGAAAGGACAGTTGAGTTCGATCCAGGCGGCGTTGCGAAGCCTGCCGCCGGGAACCGACGGAATCCTGCTCTGCCTGATCGATCACCCGCTCATCAGCAGCGCGCTGGTTCAGGAATTGATCGAACAGTTTTACAAAACGAAAAGCGCCATCGTCCTGCCCGTCTATGAAGGCCGCCGCGGCCATCCGGTCATTTTTTCCGCATCTTTGTATGACGAACTGCTTCGCGGGCCGCTCGAAACGGGTGCGCGGGCGGTGGTCTGGGCGCACAAGGGAGAAATCGAAGAAGTGCGGACGAACGAAGAAGGCTGCGTGCTGAATCTGAACGATCCGGAGACCATGAATACCGCGCTTCGGCAAAAGAACTAACGATTTGCAAAAGGCAGCTTTTGAAGCAGAGCGTTGACCGCATCAGCGGCGAGCTGTGCGCCGTGGAAAGTCGCCGATGGAAGTCCGCCGAGAATCTGAGAGAGAGATTCTGGGGTGATGGCGCGGGCATCGGCAGGCGTGCGGCCGCGGAGTTCTTCGGTCAAGATGGAGGCGCAGGCAATCGAAGTAGTGCAGCCTCGGCAGAGGAAACGCGCTTCAGCGATGCGCCCGTCAACGATGCGCGCCGAGAGCTTGAGGACGTCGCCGCAGACGGGATTGTTTACCTCCACCGTTGCGGTGGCGCCGGGTAGATCTCCGGCATTGCGCGGATTACGAAAATGATCGAGAACAGCTTCGCTGAACATCACTGAAAGTATCCCAAAGGCAGGGCCAGAAGTGCAACGCAGCAGAAATCAAGAAAGCTTAACGCAGAGACGCAGAGATCGCAGAGAGCAGAAAGAACGGGCAAATATGCCCCTTCAGCAAAAGATTTACTTCTTTGGGGGCAAATATTTTTTCTCGATGGAGGCAATGACCACGTAGTTCGGATCAACCATCTCCGTGAGATGGATTTTGCCGACTTTCGAAAGCAGCTCATAGGCATCGAGATCCGACAGGCCGTAGTCGGCGTGAATCCAACCTACCAACTCGGTGAAAGCGATCCGCACGGCGTCGTCGACAGGACGATAGATCCCCGCGGCCATGATTTCTTTTTCGTTTTCGAAGCGCGGCCAGCCCGTGTGCTTCCCTTTCACGAGATCGAATTGCAGCCGAGCCTTCATGGGAACTTCAATGGCGCTGCCCGCAATTTCGCCGTCGCCCATGGCGGCGTGGCCATCGCCGAAGTAAAACAGCGCCCCGGCTACGTTCACCGGCAGATAGAGAGTGTTTCCAACGGAAACTTCCGGAGCGTCCATGTTGCCGCCGAATTCCGCGGGCACGATGGAGCTGCGCGCTTCCCCGTTAGCGGGCGCGACCCCGATGCAGCCAAGAAATGGATGGAGCGGAATTTTCACCTTGTAGTTGGAATCGAGGGCCTGAAACGTAGCGGTGTGATCCGCGTGATCGATCGGGTAAAACCAGATTTTTTCCGGCAGCGCTTCTTTTTCGAGCATCGGCGTGTAGTGCGTGGCGTTGATGGCCCCGAAGCCCGGTGAAAACGTACCCACACCCTGTTTGCCATCGACCTGCAGATCGAGGATATGAACAACCAGCGTATCGCCGGGTTCCGCACCATCGATATAGAAAGGACCCGTGAGCGGGTTATCGCCTTTGACGAGCGCAAAGGTATCACCGGGCTTTTGCAGCGCGTTGCCGAAGCAGTCCAGGGAGTTCGCGTCGAGAATGTTGCCGGGTTTGAGCCGCGCGACGGGCGGAGCGGCACCGAAGAGGTATTTCACCGTGTCGATCGTGGCGTGGTACTGGACGACTTCGGATTTGGACGGCGCAGATGGCGTCTGCGCTAGAGTTGAGATCGGCAGAATCAAGCTAAGAGCAAAGAGATGGACACGCACGAAAGGCCTCCGAAAATTAAGAGACGCAGTGCAACATACTCCTGGAGCGGAGTCAATCCACACTCGTGCGCACCAACGGAAGCGTGGCTGTCTGCTATTCTCTTCCGATAGCCATGAAAACGACGCGACGAGCAGCATTGCGGATTGTTTCGCTGGCCCCCAGCGCGACCTCGATTCTGTGCGCCATTGGGGCGAGGCGCGCCCTGGTCGGTGTAACCAAGTGGTGCGCGGATGTGGCCCCGGTCGGAAAATTGCCGAAACTTGGCGATTGCTGGCACATGGAGTCGGTGGATCTGATTCTGCGGCTGAAGCCAACGTTGGTGATCGGCTCCGTGCCGTACAAGCAGGAGACGGTCGTTAAACTCCTCGAGCAGCCGTTCGCTTTTCTGGCCATGAACCCGCGGACGCTCGCTGATATTGAAGCCGACATTCGCTTGTTGGGCGGGATTACGCAAAAGGCGGACGCTGCCGAGAAACTTGTAAAAAAGATGCGGCGTACATTTTCGGAGATCGAGAACAAGGCGCGGCGACGGAAGCAGCGCGTGCGCGTTTATTGCGAGGCGTGGCCGAATCCGCGAATCAGTTCTCCGCCCTGGGTGGCGGAGTTGGTGAACATCTGCGGCGGTGAGATGGTCGTTCCCGCCGGCGCGAAAATTACCGAGGCGCAGGTAGCGCTGGCCATGCCAGAAGTGATTGTGCTCGCCTGGGCGGCGACGGGGTCGAAGGCGGATCTCAAGCAGGCGTATAAAGTCACGGCGTGGAAAGATGTGCCGGCAATTCAAAACCGGCAGGTGCACGTAATTAGCGATGAGATGCTAAATACTCCGGCGCTCCCCTTGGTACAAGGAGCGCGAGAATTGTGGAGAGCGCTGCGATTGCAAAATCGGAGCGAGCGTGAAAAGCGAACAAAAGTTAAGGCGGAGACGCTGAGAGCGCGGAGGAACGCAAAGAGATGACAACCGTAGTGGCAGCGGTGATTGAGCGTAACGACCGGCGATTGCTGATCGGCCAGCGCCGGAAGAACGATACTTCTCCGCTGAAGTGGGAATTTCCCGGTGGGAAGGTCCGGGACGGCGAATCGCCAGAGGTTGCACTCGCGCGGGAATTGCAGGAAGAACTCGGCGTGACGCTGGTGAAAAGCGTTGAGCTTGGCCGCGTGCGCCATCAATATGCTGGGACAGGCGATGAGCTTGAAATCCGCTTCTTTGCCGCAGCAATCGTGGAATCCGAATTAGTGCCGCGCACATTTGAGAAGACCGTCTGGGCCTTGCCAAAAGAGCTTGGAGAATACGATTTTCTGGCGGCGAATCGCGAACTCATCGCGCAATTGGCCACCGGACGGATCAAGCCCGCCGATATCCTCGAGAATGCAGAAGAATCCGGCGCGAGCCGCGGCCCGGCTGCGGACTGATTCCCTGTTTCTTAAACGGCAGGCGTCAAGAGATCACCGGATTTGGCTTGTCGGCATGAATGCCCAGGTCAGTGATGGCTTTGTCGAGGACGGAGCGTTCAATCTTACCGTCCACGAAAAGTTCATGCAGCGTGGCGAGCGTGATAAAACGCGAATCGACCTCGAAAAAGTCGCGAAGCGCGGCGCGGCCTTCGCTGCGCCCGAAGCCATCGGTGCCGAGTGACGCCAGGTGCCGCGGCATCCATTTGCTGATCATATTGGGCATGGTCTTCAAGTAGTCGGAAGCTGCGACCAGCACCCCGGGAGCGTCCGCGAGACATTTGGTGACGTATGGCACGCGCGCCTTTTCGCCCGGATGCAAACGGTTCCAGCGCTCGGTCTCAATGCCGTCGTTGTAGAGTTCCTTGTAGCTGGTCACGCTCCACACATCGGCGGCCACGCCGTACTTGGTCTCGAGGATTTCCTGCGCTCGCAACGCTTCGTTGAGAATCGCGCCGCTTCCAAACAACTGCGCGCGCAGCTTTGCCTTTGCGTTTGCCGCAGGCCTGAAGCGGTACATGCCCCGGAGGATGCCGTCCTTCACGTCGCCCCGCATGGCGGGCATGGCATAGGGTTCGTTCATGACGGTGATGTAGTAGAAAACGTTTTCGCCGTCTTTGTACATGCGGCGAATGCCATCCTGGATGATGACCGCGATTTCATACGCAAACGCGGGATCGTAGGCTTTTATGTTCGGAACCGGCAGCGCGAGGATATGGCTGTTACCGTCCTGGTGCTGGAGGCCTTCGCCGGAGAGCGTCGTGCGTCCCGACGTGCCGCCGAGCAGGAAGCCGCGCGTGCGCATATCGGCTGCCGCCCAGATGAAATCCGCAATGCGCTGGAAACCAAACATGGAGTAATAGATGAAAAACGGGATCGTGTTGATGCCGTGCGTGGCGTACGCGGACCCCGCGGCGATAAACGATGCCATCGAGCCGGCTTCGGTGATGCCTTCTTCGAGAATCTGGCCGTCTTTTGCTTCCTTGTAATAGAGCAGTGTGTTTACGTCGACGGGTTCGTACTTCTGTCCCGCGCTGGAATAAATGCCGGCGGTGCGGAAAAGCGATTCCATGCCGAACGTGCGGGCTTCGTCCGGAACGATGGGCACGACGAGCTTGCCGATCTCCGCATCCTTCAGCATTTTGCGAAGCATGCCCACGAACGCCATCGTCGTGGAAACTTCCCGGCCTTCGCTGCCGTCCAGGAATTCTTTGAAGAGTTCGTCGTGATCGGCAACGAGAGGCTTTGCGCGAACGCTGCGCTTGGGAACGTAGCCGCCCAGCGCTTCGCGCCGGGAACGAAGATACTGAATTTCAACGCTATCCTCCGCCGGCCGGTAAAACGGAACTTCGATGCAATCCTCGTCGTTCAGAGGAATGCCGAAGCGCGAGCGGAACTCGCGCAGCTCGTCTTCGTTGAGTTTCTTCTGCTGGTGCGTGACGTTCTTGCCTTCGCCTGCCTCGCCAAGGCCGTAGCCCTTGATGGTGCGCGCGAGAATCACCGTCGGTGAGCCCTTGTGCTCCACGGCCGCTTTGTACGCGGCATAAACCTTGCGCGGATCGTGCCCGCCGAGGCGCAGCCGCCGCAAACTCTCATCGGACATGGGCTCGACAAGCTGAAGCAAGCGCGGATCACTACCGAAGAAATGTTCGCGAACGTAGGCGCCAGAGGAAACGACCAGCTTCTGGTATTCGCCGTCCACCAATTCGCCCATGCGCTTGACCAGCAAGCCCCCCGTGTCGCGTTCGAAGATGGGGTCCCATTCGCTTCCCCACAGAACCTTGATGACGTTCCAGCCCGCGCCGCGGAACGCGGATTCTAGCTCCTGAATAATCTGTCCATTGCCGCGCACCGGGCCGTCCAGGCGCTGCAAATTGCAGTTGATGACAAAGATCAGATTGTCTAGCTTCTCGCGCGATGCCAGCGTGATCGCTCCGAGCGATTCCGGTTCGTCGGTCTCGCCGTCACCGAGGTACGCCCAAACCTTCGCGTCCGTGGCAGGCTTCATGCCGCGATCCGCGAGATAACGGTTGAAGCGAGCTTGATAAATCGCCATCAGCGGGCTGAGTCCCATGGAAACCGTCGGAAATTCCCAGAAATCAGGCATCAGCCACGGATGCGGATAGGAAGAAAGCCCGCCGCCGGGCTTCAGTTCGCGGCGGAAATTTTCCAGCTTCTGCGCGCTGATGCGGCCTTCCAGAAACGCACGGGCGTAAATGCCGGGTGAGGCGTGCCCTTGAAAATAAACCGTGTCGCCCTCGAACTCCTCGGTGCGCGCGCGGAAGAAATGGTTGAAACCTACTTCGTAGAGCGTTGCCGCCGAGGCATACGTGGAAATGTGACCGCCGATGTTGTGCTCGACGCGGTTGGCGCGCACCACCATGGCCAGCGCGTTCCAGCGGATGAGGCTCTTGATGCGGCGCTCAAGTTCCTGGTCGCCGGGAAAAAGCGGCTGCAAGCGCGCGGGAATCGTATTCGCGTAAGGAGTATTCGCGCTGAACGGCAGGTCGATGCCATTGACCGTGGCGTGCGCGCGGAGCCGTTCGAGGATTTCCGCGGCCACCTCGGGTCCGCTGGATTCCAGAACGGAATCCAGCGACTCAAGCCATTCCTGAATCTCTACGTCTTCCATGCCATGCGGCTGGGTCGATAATTCGTTGTCCATAACTTCGGTTGGTCCCTCTTCTTTTGATTTGCCGGATGTGCCGCGCTATGCACGGCGGATTTATGCATGCAATAAGCAGAATAGAATACACCGCGGAGCGATTCTCTGCACGGCCAGATGGAAGATTTTCTTGAGCGAAGTTGAGGAGCGGCGGCCGGTGGACCCGCGTTCTCCGGACATCACAACGTGCGCCCGCCATCGACCACCAACACCTGGCCGGTGATGAACTCCGAGTGGATAAGAAACAATATCCCGTCGGCGATGTCGGATGGCTCGCCGGTGCGGTGAAGCGGAGCGCGCTTGATGAAGTCAGTCTCCCATTCTGGCGGGTCACCGGGCATGGTAATCGTGCCGGGAGCAATGGCATTCACGCGCACTTCCGGGGCTAGCGCCTTCGCCAGCACTTTCGTCAGCATCACCACACCGGCTTTCGAAACCGAGTGTGCAATGTATCCAGGCCAGCCGAGCAGCCCGCCGGTATCCGCAAAATTAACGATAGTCCCCCTTGTCCGCCGGAGAAGCGGCGCCGCCGCTTGCGCGCAAAAAAAAGGCGCTTTCAGATTCGAATCGAGTGAAGTGTCCCAGATCTCCTCCGTCGTGGAAACGATGCTCGACGGAAGAAAATTGGCGGCATTGTTGACCAGTATGTCCAGCCGGCCGAACTGCTTCGCGGCTTCGTCAAAGAGTCGCTTGATGTCAGGAACCTTGGCTAGATCGGCAGCGATCGCACGACTCCGCCGCCCAGCTTTCTCGATCTCGGCGACCGCCGACTGCGCGTCCACTGTTGAAGAATGGTAGTGGATGATGACGTCCGCGCCCTCCTCCGCCAGGCGCAATGCCACCGCACGTCCCAGGCGCTTCGCCGACCCAGTGACAAGCGCAACGCGCCCTTGCAACGACTCCCCCGACTTTCTGCCGTATTCCATAATCTTCGACGCTGAAAAAGTAGCACATTCCCGTAGGACAGGCATTCTTGCCTGTCATCTTTCTTCTTCGATGAACTTTACAGACGACAAACAAAACTGTCTGTCCTACCCTACAATCACCATACGCTGGAGGACAAATGCATCTCGATCTATTGGCAATCGCCGCGCATCCCGACGACGTCGAGCTGACCTGTGGCGGGACGCTCCTGAAGATGGCACAGCGCGGCTACAAGACGGGAATCCTTGATTTGACCGCGGGCGAGATGGGAACGCGTGGCACCCCGGAGACCCGGGCAAAAGAGGCGGCGCGCGCGGCAAAATTCCTCGCCGTTAAGTGGCGCGGCACGCTCGGCGTACCGGATTCAGATGTTCAGCCGAACCGCCAGCACAAATTGCGCCTCGCGGCCATGATCCGTCAGCTCCGCCCGGAAACCGTCATCCTTCCCTACTGGGAAGCGCGGCATCCCGACCATTACCATGCCTCAACTCTCGGTTATGAGGGGTGCTTCCTGGCGGGACTGAAACAATTGCCCATCGAAGGCGAAGCCTACCGCCCCTTCAAGATCCTTTATTCGATCTCTTACGCCGACGTGCGGCCGACCTTCGTCGTGGACATTACCTCGCAATACCAGCAGCGCCGCAAGGCCATCCTCGCCTTCGGTTCGCAATTCCGGCCCCGCAAGAGCGAAAAGAAAAGCAAAGTGCACCTCGCCATCGACCGGCTGGAAGCGGAGATGAATCAGTTGGCGCGGCACTATGGCCAGATGATCGGCGTGGACTACGGCGAGCCGTTCCTGCAAAAGGAACTCATGAAGGTAGATGACGTTGTAAAGATGGAGGTTCGGTCGATTTGAAGCTAGAACTTCTCATCTTCCTGAGCGGGAGAAAACCCGGGAATCTTCTGGCCTCCGGCGGCGCGCTCGACCCGCACGCGGATCTGCGCCTCGTCCTCGGCGCCGGACTTGCGCAGGATCACTATGGTATTCAACGCCTCGGAGTACAGCCGGGTGACCAGGTAGATATCGCCGGTACCGACCTTCTTCCAAAGCTGCCCAATCTGGATCTTGGAGACGCTCATACTCATAAAGGACCGGCTTTGACTCTAGAGTGAGCCGCAAAGTGTGTCAACTGCCTCCGGCGGCAGGAGCTACTCACTCAGTACGCCGTAGTGTGAACTCCCCCCCACGGCCCGCCTCCGCCACTCAGAATGGCCTCCTGCTGCCTGAAACCGCCTGGAACTTCGTGGGAATAGGAAACCTTCCTGGACGGTCTGACATCCTAGTAGTCATTCAAGTATCGTAGGGGCCTGCCCGGCAACTGCAGGTGTATAATTGTGGGCAAGCGGAGGTACACGATATGCAAGAGATTCTACGGCATACCCTGAAACTGGCGCTGGTTAGCGCCCTCTTGGCGGGTACGGCCTTCGCTGCCCCCCAAAGTCAAGATCCCCCGAGCCAGGATCCCGCGAAGACACCGCCGCCTGCCCAACAGCAGACGCAGCAGCAAACCGGCTCCCAACCTGTCCCACAAAAAGACACCGTAACTCCCAAGAATTCAAAGGAAGACGTCGAGGCCATCGGCAACCGCAACGTCGGAAAAGGCATTAATCTCTACTCTCTCGAACGAGAAATCTCCCTTGGCAAGGCCTTGGCTCAGGAAGTCGAGCGCTCTTCGAAGCTGATCGACGACCCGGTCGTCACTGAATACGTCAACCGCGTTGGCCAGAACCTCGTCCGCAATTCCGATGCGCGGGTTCCCTTCACCATCAAGGTGATCGATTCCGACGAAGTCAACGCCTTCGCGCTACCCGGCGGCTTCTTCTACGTGAACAGCGGCTTGATCCTGCACGCCCAGGAAGAATCCGAACTCGCTGGCGTTATGGCGCATGAGATTTCCCACGTCACCGCCCGCCACGGCACCAAGAATGCCACCAAGGGCGAATTGATGCAGTTTGCCACCATCCCTTTGATTCTGCTCGGCCCTGGCGGCTGGGCAGGCTATGGCCTTTATCAGGGACTGAACCTCGCGATTCCCGTGACCTACCTGAAGTTCAGCCGCGACGCCGAACGTGAAGCGGACTTCCTCGGCCTGCAATACATGTACAAGGCCGGCTACGACCCGAACTCCTACGTGACCTTCTTCGAGCGCATCCAAGCCGATGAAAAGCGCCGCCCCGGCACGATCCCCAAGGTTTTCTCCACGCATCCGCCGACGCCGGAGCGCATCGAAAACGCGCAAAAGGAAATCGCCCGCATCCTCCCGGCGAGGCAGGAATACATTGTCACCACTTCCGAATTCGATTCCGTGAAGGGCCGCCTGCGCAACATCATGTTTTCGCGCAAGGTTTCGGACAACGCGCCCGGCAAGCCCACCCTGCGCACGAAAACCGAGCAATCCAAGAAGCAGCCCACCGGCAACGATCCCAACAGCACCGACGACGATCGCCCGACGCTCAAGCGCCGCCCCGATTCGCAACCATAATCCCGTAATGGCGGGTCTTCCCGGTGCTTTTTGTCGGGAAGACCCGTTCTTTTTCTTCACCAGGCGGACCCAGGCCGCCCGATCTTCTTCGAGCAGCCGAATCCGCTGCTCCTCGCCGGCGGCGGGACCTTGCTTGTCCATAATCAGGTCCTTGATTACCTAGAGCTGGCCTGGACTTGCCATCCTTATACCTCGCATAACGAATTTCACTACAGACAGCTTCTGGACGGATCCAATGGAAGCGCCATCTCCATTACTACTGGCTATTGCTGGCGGAAGGACATCTGAACCGGCAGCGGTTCCGCGCGATGCTGGGCCGGATCGCAAACCGATCAGGGCGCCTCCGGATGAAATCGTCTCAGCAACGTCGGTGCTGGCGATTGGGGCGTATAATGTCTCCGGTTTTCGAACTCAGAGGGGGTTTCGAGTCAAATGCCTACCAGTTAGAGAGTCGAGATCATGCACGTGAGGTGAGCAATGAAATCACTAAGACGGAGAAGCATCTGGATACTACCGGCCACTCTGTGCTTGGCATTCTTGGTTGCCCATTCCCAGGAAAAGGCCAAGACCAGCTACATGAAACTAGACATTACGGAATCCTTCTCGTCGATCTTCGCCCGATTGTCCGCAGAAAAACCAGCCGTTGCAAAAGAACACATGAACGTTCTAAACGAGCGCTACGACCTCAGCAACCGCCCTGCTGCTGGTGTCACCATGGACCGCACCAAACCTCTGCAGGAAGGTGTGCGTGTCAAGCTGCCTGCAGGCATGACTTGGGAAAAATTGGCGTCCATGACGCCGGACGAAATCATCCAGCAGAATCTGTTCCCGAAGGGTTTCTATCCTCTGCCGCACCCGAAACACCCCGAAGGCGGTATGGTCTTTCCCAACTTCCAAATCGAAGAGATTCAGAAGCAGGAAGCGCGCGATCTAACTCGCTTTGACGTCGATTTCGACATCCCCGATCACTTTCTGCCCGAGTTCCCACCGGCGATCTATCTGACCCAGCGCACCGACTTGGGCGACGTTTCTCAAGGCAAAGTCGTAACCATCGAGAATTACTACGAGATGTTCAACGGTATTATCAACCCGAAGCAGCTAGAGGGCTTGCGGCTGCTGCTAACGCCTTTTGCGCAGCAGCAATTCAACCAAACCGAAGATCGGCGCACGAAGGCGCCGAGCCGCGGTGTAACTTGCTTCGACTGTCACGTAAACGGACACACCAACAAGGCCACGCATCTCGCGCCGGATGCCCGTCCCCAGGAATCTCGCCATCGCATCGTCACGCCGACGCTTCGCGGCGTGAGCATTCAGCGCCTGTTCGGCTCGCAACGCTGTTTGAGATCGATTGAGGATTTCACTCAATTCGAACAGAGCGGTGCGTATTTCGATGGCGATCACGTGATCGCGGCCAAAAAAGGCGTAAACATTCTCGACCGCCAGACTCAAGTCAACTTTATGGCCGAGTTTCAGGAAATGCTGGACTTCCCTCCCGCTCCCAAACTGGACCTCTTCGGAAAGCTTGATCCCACAAAGGCCACTCCCGCCGAATTGCATGGCCAAGAAATCTTCTTCGGCAAAGGACAATGCTCGAACTGCCACGCCGCTCCGTATTACACGGACAATCTTACCCACGATCTCCACACCGAGCGTTTTTTCAAGCCAGCGAGGATCAACGGCATGTTGGCCGTGGGTGACGGCCCGATCAAGACGTTTCCACTGCGCGGTATCAAGGACACGCCTCCCTACCTGCACGATGGGCGCCTCCTGACATTGGAGGATGCCGTGGAATTCTTCAACTTGATTGATGGGACAAAACTAACCCCGCAGGAGAAGAAAGACCTCGTCGCTTTTCTGCGCGAGCTCTGATGGCAAGGAGGCCTGACCAATGCCAGGCTTCCTCATCGGTCTCTTGACCTCTTGCTTGCCCATTTCGCGGATCCCGTTTCACGCGGTTACGAGGGAAGGGGTGCGCGAAGAACTGTCGAGATGGTGGGCCACCCGCCGCCTCTGCCAAAACGCCCCTGCCTCCATCGCGCTCCCAGGAAATGCCAGCGACAACTGCCCCGGCACACTCTTCTTCCCTTTCCCGCGCAGCGCTCGTGAAACTTTCTGCTTCAGCACTTGCAGTACTGTCGATGGCGTCCCTTTCTCCGGTTCGCTGAGGAGCAAGTGGACATGTTCCGGCATCACGACATAACCGATCAGCTTGAAAGCATGCCTGGAACGTACTTCCTCGAGGATTCTGGCAAATCGATTTCGAGCGCGTGCCGTTCCAAGAAGTGGGAGACGTCGATAACAACTGAAGGTAACGAAGTGCAGATCGCCGCGGCCACAGTGGCGTCGTAGAGGGTTGCGCATCGAAGAAAAAACCCGCACCCTTAAAACCGAAGGGTGCGGCACCGACGTCTTCTACCTACAATGGGTAGTGCCCGGATGATATACTCCTTCAGTGCCACATGACCAGGAATTCGCGGAGCAATTTCTCTGGCCCACCCGCCGTGGAAGAAGCGGGCGGCAAAACCATCCCGCCGTGAATGACAGCGTCCGTATTGCGGACAGCCGCGATTGAGGATTGACGAAGACTAAGGGTGCAACGGGCGAGTCTGTGGTTCGCTCGCCAACGGTACGGCCTTGGCCAAATCAGCAAATCCAGCGATCACGTAAATTGTTGATTATTTCTGACTTCGTACTATTGACATTGATGTAAAAGAGGCGCGTAGACTTCGTACTATTGACATTGATGCAAAAGAGGCGCCTAGTGTCCGCCACTAAGGCGGGATGCGCCGTGCCTGAACACGAACGCACCCCTGTGCAATCCGAGCCGATAAATAGGAAACCCGGATGCCTGTTGCGATTCTACCTCACCACGCCCGTCCCGCAATTCCCTTCACAAGGAGCGATCCATGACCCGTTATGTGACCACGGTACTTATTCTATTTGTGTTCGCGCTTGGAGCTTGGGCGCAAAATTCTCCACCGCAACATCAACATTCACAGGTCGCCGTCACAACGCTTGATGGCTCCGCACATCCAGAGCTTATTTCTGACTCAACGGCGTATCGGCTCTATTTAGTTACGGTCTCTGAAGAGCCGAACGCCACAGCCGAAGCCAGAGCACGCCAGAACTCGCATCTAGGAATGATCGGCCTACAGGACGGCGACCGCCAACAACTCGTCACCATCCTCGCGGACTTCAAGTCCCAATACCTAGCTCTGATTGATCGCTTCAACCAGTCGGCAACAGCGGCTTTGGCGCAGGGTATGCAGCCAGATCAGAAGACCTTCTTGCAGCAGCGTGACGACCTCGTCCAATCCACCCGCGATGCCATAAAGCGTGCTCTCACCGCCGATGGTGTGGCTCGCTTCGACGCGCATGTGCAAGGGGAAAGGAAACGCATGAAAATCTATACGACAAAGGAGGGCCAATGAAATACACAAACGCGCTTCAGGCTAAAGGAGGTCGGTGCGCAGTGAAATACGCAAGACTTGTTGTGATGGGATTCGTTTTCTGCGTGCTGTTCTCGGGTACCGCCTCTGCTCAATGTTACTTTGTTTATTCCGCGAATTACGCCGTATACACCTCTGAGAGTTACGACGGAAACAACCTCTTCACGTCAGTACTCACTGATGGAAGTGCGTCGATGACGATAGGGGGAGGTAATTGCGGGCCAGGATACCAAATAATGCAAAATCAAATCAATTCGGCCACGCATACCCCCTCTGCATATAACGTCATTGGCGGTACTGGAGGTTGGGGCACAGGATCATCTGGCTGCGTAAATTGCTACCTGTCGTACCAGAACAATCAAAGCATCGCTGCCACTCCAGGTACAGACTACCAGTTCCAAGAAGGCGGACAAGTGTATTGCAGTGTAGGCGGTACTATTTTTTCTCTGCCAATTACAGTCCACACGTACTCTATTCGGTTGAGTGCCTATATATTTAACGGATTGTCTAACGGTCGTTGTACGTGGGTGCCGACCTGTGCGGGAAAATGTAGCACTCAGTACACAACGAACACCGTTAACGGCATCTGCTACACGACCGGACCCTTTAGGCAGTGCTTTGACATACTTCAGGACGGCGTGTGCTGGGATTACCGAACATTTTGTTATGGCAAACCTGGTCCCGGCATCTGTACCAATTAGAGGTCGTACCAGACTGGAGTGGAGATCGCTTTACGCCTTAGAATAGCGATCTCTCTCCAGGAAGCATGGAGGTTCAAAAGATGGCTCAGGCATTTTGGAAAATTACACTGTGGTTTTTCCTTGGGGCAGCGTGTTTGTTTCTTCTTTCAGCGGGGTTTCTGGCTGCAACAACACATTCGCTTGATGTGCAAATACACGATAAGTACCTGGTAATCGTACCGAGTCGCCTGCTACTACTATCAGCTCTCCTCTTTATCGCAACTTTTGTTGTTTGGAAGACGAGAGTTTCACACTAAAGGAATTTGCCGAAGGCGATAGGAGGAAATTATGGCGTACTTGAGGTTCGTTGTCTTGCTGGGCTTTGCCAGTATCACGGGACTAAGTTTTGGGCAGGAAACCAAAAGCGATGCCACAGACATAGCGACACTGAAACGCGACGTGAAGGTGCTCGTAGAAAATCAGCAACAGATAATCGCTCAGCTAAATGAACTCAAGCAACTCCTTCTGGCAGGCTCGGAATCAGTTCATCCGCCAGTCAACCTATCGGTTAATGGGGAACCATTCAAGGGAGCCGTTGCCGCTCAGGTAGCCATAATCGAGTACGCTGACTTTGAATGCTCATTCTGCGGAGACTTCATGCGCGAAGTGTATCCGCAAATTATCGAAAACTACATTAAGCCGGGTAAAGTAAAGTATTTTTATCGAGACCTACCCATGCCAAGCCACACCCATGCGATGGCCGCTGCTCGTGCGGCTCGCTGTGCGGGCGAGCAAGGTAAGTTCTGGCAAATGCACGAGAGTTTGTTTGCGGATCAAACGGCTCTCGCAGAAAAAGACATCTTCGGTCGTGCTGCGGCGGTCGGCTTGAATACCAGCAAGTTTGCGGCATGTCTCTCCAGCGAAAGACACACCGATGACATTCGCAGGAGCACGGCAGAAGCGCAAAAGATGGGGATTAATGGCACGCCCACTTTCCTGTTTGGCGTCGTGGAAGCGAACGGCGATGTAATGAGGATTGAGAAGACGTTTGTGGGAGCACCCCCCTACGAGCTTTTCAAATCGGAGATCGATGGTCTGCTTGCCTTGAAAAAACCGTAGGATTGCTCGGACTGTTTGGACAGATGAGCGATTAAAGTCCCTTGGAGTATGACCCTCCGCGAATTGCTCAAGGGCTGATTAGATGACGGCGTCGGCTCCCTCGACCGAGTAGACTTGGTTGCGCAAACGACCAGGGCTTGGAAGAAAGGAGCCGAGCGATGATAATTATAGGTTGCGATTTTCATACACGCTATCAGCAGATTGCCATGGCAGAAGAAACCACCGGAAGCTGCTTCTCGAGGCGGGTGGCCCAGACGATAAACCGCGCGTGGCGAAGACATAAACCGCGAAGACGATTCTGGGTGCCGGGTGGCGGGTGCCCCACACGTCGGGTTTACGTGTGGGGCCTTTGACTTTGCTTTTTTCTTGCGCTTCTCGCGTCCGCGGAAACCGTTCACCCCGGGCGGGTGGCCCGGACGATAAATCCTAATACGAATGTGGGTGCCCCACACGTCGGGTTTACGTGTGGGGCCTTTGACTTTGCTTTTTTCTTGCGCTTCTCGCGTCCGCGGAAACCGTTCACCCCGCCTCCTATCTGGATCTCCCATCGCGTCGACTTTCCTACTCTCTGATTTCAAATTTCTAGTTTCTAATTTCCAGAATTGCCGTTCAACCCTCAATTTCCACCATTCCCTGCAAAACACTTAACAACTTGATACCCGCGTGCTATCCTGTCCCCGTGTTGGCCGCCACACATCCTCGCCGGTCTCCTGATTCTTTCTCTGGCTTAACCCCTGCTCTCCGCCCCCTATCCCCTAACTCCTTTCCTTGCCACACATCCGAAAACTCGCCCGTAAGTCCAAGTAGTGCCACACTTCCGAAAACGGGTGTTTCTAAACCCTGTGTTTGCCACACTTCCGAGCCCCCCGGGGGGCTTGGGCCTCTCCGACGTTCGGACTTTCAAACCTGCGAACCTTCCAACGTGTTTCCGATCTATCCCCTGTCTTTTCACATTCTTGGGCACTCTTTTGCGCTTTTTTGCACTCGCGCAAAACTCAACCCTTTTATTTTCAAGCGATTCCACACTCTTTGCACAAAACACCCGGGGGTGGGGGGAGGGGGAGGATAGTAGTGGGTTTGCTTAACCAGACCAGAACCGCTTATTGCGACCGCCGCTACGGATCTCTAGTCCACGGGGCACAGACCACGGGAGACAAGGGATTCCAGTTCCCCGCTCTTCCATTACTGTCAACTTACCACTGTGGACTGTCAACTGCCTCAGAGAGGCTACGAGCGATGGCGGTCGTCGGGAGCGGCGGCGATACCCATGCGGCGAAGCTCATCCTGGTAATACTTCTTGTGGAGGACGTCCCACTCTTCGCTGCCTTCCAGGATTTCCTTTTTCTGCGAAGTGATTCGCTTGCGCACTTCCAGTTCGATCTTCTCTTCGTCTTTCAGCGTGGCGGTCAGAATCTGCACCACCTGCTGGCGAATCGTATCGCGGTCGTCGACGAATTCTACTTCTTCGCTTTCGACAAGCACTTCCGTGATCTGGTGCGAGAGCCGTATGATTTTTTCGCGGGTGAGGCGCATCGTTTCTGAAAATCCTCGTATGAACTCGACTTTGATTGCGTGAAGCGGATGATGCAAGTACGGCACAGGCCGAAGCAGGTGTTACCGCTAGCGAAGAAACGGCTAGCGAAGGATCAGCTTGCGGTCCCTCGCCAACTGCTGCTTCACCTTTTTGTACATCTCTTGATAAGAGACGCTGGTCCGGCGCATCTCGTCCTGATGGTCGATCAGGATCTGCCGCACCTCCTCGTTGAGCCGGTCTTCGACCGTAAGCTCTTCCAGCATGCGCAGCCGGACCCGGTTAGCCACGGCAGCGGCAGCCTTGGTTTCGATGTGCCCGCCCTCGACCAGCCGTTTCACTACCTCATTGGCCATGTGCGCTACAAAGTCCCGTACGAGAAGCATCTCAGAGAGTTTCCTTTACACAAACGCAAGAGAGTGAGTTTACTGGCTGCGTCAATAAAGTGCAAGGAAGGCCGCAGAATCGCGCGGAAATCCCCTGCTGCAGGGTGCGGCATGCTGCGCCTCTGCTCGGCAAACAATTCAATTATTGAAGATGGATCCGCAAATAAGAACGGGAGCATTCGACTGTGCGTTGACGCCTCCTGTCGCATCCTGTACGATGAATTGGGTAAGGGCGCTTAGCTCAGCGGTTAGAGCGTTCGGTTTACACCCGAAAGGTCGTCCGTTCAAATCGGACAGTGCCCACCATTGTGACGCAACACCCTTCAGCGCAGACGTAGTTCAGTTGGTTAGAACGCTCCCCTGTCACGCTGCCCCGGACTCAACTCCCGTCGCTCCCGCCATTCTTTTCAAGCACTTGCACGAATCGAGCTGCCTAGTCCGGACCAATCTCGCCCCAGTCCTTATACTTGCACCGGTCCTTATATATGTGCGTCGCAGTCGCCCCCGGATCCTCGTCTCCGTACTTGTCGGAGCCAAGAGCCGATGGTCGATCCGAGTTTGCCCGCTGAATCGCAATTAGGGCCCATTCCTCCAAGACAGAACGCCTGCCTGGGGTGCACACCCCTCGACTCCTACCACTCCATCCATTTCTTCTAACTACTAACGTTTCCAATAAATCGGGGAATCTGCTTTTCGCTCAAATGTAACTCGAACGGATTGCAAACGTTGGATTCTGGCACAGTTTTGGCACAGTGACATTCGGCCGTCTTTAAAGGCTGAGCCTCTGAGCAAACGAGCGAGACAACCTTAAAATCAAGAAACTAAATCGTCTAGCGCGATTATCGCTCCCAGCGCACTTCCAATCAGAATCGCAAGTTAGGCAAAGATACCGAAGAGTCGACGTCTGTGGACACGCTAATCTCGCGCCAGCGTTCCGCGTCGAAAGCAGCGATGAAACTTGCTCGTGTAGTTAGAGCATTCGTCCGACCGTTTCAAAGGTGGCACACGAGTCGCCGAGAGACTGCATAGGATCTGCTGCCCTCTGCAGCCAGTAACGACACAGTGAATCCTTTTCAAAACAAGCCGGCGCTATCCGGGACAGTAGCCCGGGCCATTTCGAAACTATTCGATGCTTCTCTCAACAGCTTGATCTTTCCATTCTCGGCGACCAGGCGGCCAAAGAAGAGCTGATGAACGGATCGTCCCGTTTTGCTCGACACCGCGGTGAACTCGTATTCGCCAAGGGCCTGCTCGGGAGTATCGATCAGCACCTTGATATTCTCGAACTCGAAGCCTGGATAGAGATCGCGCACGAATTTGAAGTCGTTTTCGCGAGAGGCAATCTTCCTATTCAGAGATGCCTTTTGCGGCATCAATTCCTAGTCACCTTACAATGGTGGAAGCTCGAGGTTGATCGCCACGGAAACAGCCGAATTTCGATGTGGTGCCTTGTGGCACCTTGTGAACTTTGGTCAGCGGTGCCAGCCAAGACCGCAGAGGGTGATTTGTCGAGTCATTGCTGCGGGTTGGATTTGGCGCAATAAGGCTATAAGCTTGGCTCACGCTGGCAATGGCCAGCACCCTTGCAGGGAACCTGACCATCACGGGTTCCGTCGCCAACATCATCGTTGTGGAACGAGCCCGCAAAGAGGTAATAATCGGCTTCTTCGACTACTTTCGAATCGGTCTGCCCGTCACGCTTCTAACGCTGTTGTTTGGCTGGCTCTGGCTTTCCTGGATTCAGGTTGATACAAAGCCGCCAGCAGGATTCCTACCACGCCTGCGTTGACGCCCGCGAAAAGTGCGCGCGTCTTCGCGTTCGAACGCAGTTGATTCCAAAACGGCAAGACACTGATCACGAGCAGAAGGCCAGGCAGAAACAGAGCCAGCAGTGCGATGGTTGCTCCGACGGCCCCGTGAGGCTCGGGCTTTACAACCGCACCCAAATAGGCGGAGAACGTGAAGAGTGGTCCGGGAACTGCTTGCGCTGCGCCATAACCCGCCAGGAAAGTATTGTCGTCGATCCATCCGGTGCTGACGGTGGCCGCTCGGAGTAACGGCAAAACAACATGCCCGCCGCCGAAGACGAGCGCACCACTCCGATAGAAAGCTTGGAACAAGGCGACGGCCTGACTCCGTGTGGCCGCCACAAGAATGGCAGGAGCAATCAAGAGAACGGCAAATACCACAAGGGAGGTGAGGGCAGCAAAGCGAGGAATGGAGATGTGGAAAGCCTGACGCGATGAAGCGCTAGCCTCGCGGCACACGAGCAGCCCGAGAATTGCAGCAAGAGCAATCGCCGCGAGTTGGCTCGACGCACGAGAGGACAGCAATACGACTCCAGCGGCAAGCACAGCAATCGTTGCCCGCGTCCGGTCCGGCGCAAGTGTTTGCATCATTCCCCACACCGCTTGCGCAATCACCGCTACCGCAACGAGCTCCAATCCGTGCAGGATTCCCGAACCCACGCGCCCCGCAAAGAGATTGTGGCCGTAGGCAAAGGCGAACATCAGAAGCGCCGAAGGCAACGTGAAAGCAGTCCACGCGGCTAATGCGCCCAACGGGCCACCCTCGAGGAGTCCGATCGTGAAGCCGACTTGGCTGCTTGCCGGACCTGGAAGGAACTGGCAAAGCCCGACGATGTCGGCGTAGGTTGCCTCATCGAGCCATTTGCGCCGAATGACAAACTCGTTTCGGAAATAGCCAAGGTGCGCGATGGGACCGCCGAACGACGTGCAGCCGAGACGCAGAAAGCTCAGAAAGATGGTCCAGGCCGACGAGCGCGGCCTCGTTCCGATGGATGTTTCCAGCGGCTCCGTCATGCTGGCTTGTGCCGCGAACTCAGGAAGTTGTCGAGCGCCAATGATCCGCCGCCCACGATGAGGAGGAATATCAGACCAAGTAACATGCTCACATCCGTGCGCGCTTCATGAAGGGTGCTCCAAAGACCGTTCTTCGCAAGTGAAACGATCTTCGTGGTGTAGAGAGCGACCGTGATGTTGATCAAGAGCGGTATCGCGGCCAGTCTGGTCAAGAAGCCAACTAAGATCAAGCTGCCACACACAATTTCTACGACGCCAACGAACGGAGCCATTACGTGCGGCGCAGGAATTCCGATCTTGATGAAGCGGCCCACTCCGAGCAAATCCGGAAACAGAAACTTCTGAATGCCCTCGGACAAAAAGACCCAGCCTACAAGGATTCGTACAAGCAAGACCGCTCTTGCAGTGCGCGCTGCCCAGGTTGCGTCAGTGTTCGAGACCATGTGCTCGTCTCCTGGTCGTAGCTCAACTAGTACGAATGCGCTTCGAACCGTTCAGAGGTAGTCGAACAGACTCATGAATCCAGAATCCATGTGCAGTTGCTGGTGGCAATGAAACAGCGTTAAGCCGGGGTTGTCCGCTGTGAAGTCTACTTCGACTTCTTGATAGCCACCGACCATCACAACGTCCTTCAGCACGCCCGATGTCGGCTTACCCGCAAACTTGGTCAGCTCGAAACTGTGCCGGTGAAGATGAACCGGATGGATGTCGTCGCTGGCGTTGTGCATGCGCAGACGGTAGCGGCGGCCTTGCCGCAGATGAACCATCGGCGGCGTCTTGTGCATCGAAAACTCCACGTCGTTAATGGTCCACTCGTTGAACCCGTGGTCGGCCGCATTGCGCTTGGCGAAGGTCATATCGATGACTTCATCTGGTTCGGCGGCAGCCTCAGACTTTCCGAAGCGCAAATAGCTCCAGCGAAACGGCTTCGGTGTGATCCACTGTGGTTTACCGGCACGCCCCGCATATTCCACCACGATTCCCATCCCATGATTCCGGTCGTCGTCTGCGAGATCGCCCAGTACCCACACGCCGGGATGCTTCATCTCTACGATTGCAGATATGCGCTTCGCGGTGCCTAGCCAGAGCACCGGGACTTCCGCGGGCGTCGGGACTGGATTGCCATCGAGCGCCATTACGTTGAAGGTGTGTCCCGGCAGTGCGAGGCTACGAATCTCCGTCGCACTCCCATTGAGCACATGAAACAGCACCCGCTCTCCCAGTTTCACGCGGATTGGTTCTCCGTGACCGAGCATGCGGCCGTTGACCGTGAAGTAGCGATAGCCGTCTTCGTAGCCGTGGGGCATTCCCTTTGCAAGCGACGCTTTCATCGACGATTCCCCAGCGTCTTTGAGTGATTGAACCTCCGTCGCGGGAGCGAGGAAATCCATGGCCATGTCGCCGCCTTGACTGAAAGATGGTTCGAATTCTTTGAGTACGAGGAAGATCTCCCGGTCGTAACTTCCCGGCTCGCGCTTGGGCTCAATGTAAACTGGCCCGACTTGGCCGCTGTACTGTCCGGCGTGAAGATCGCCGCCCGCGCGGTTGTGTGTGTGATAGAAACGGAGACCGGCAGGTCGC
>WNFD01006905.1_pt1 | contig 25065 bp, 22 predicted proteins | sample 5400491 | NCBI WGS metagenome assembly WNFD01 (sample SAMN13153343, study PRJNA577476) | soil metagenome | isolation source: 120 cm saprolite under Douglas fir tree site 2 hole 2 replicate 2 | place: USA:California | collected 2015-04-18
CGTTCGAGCCGTTCACCATGAAACCATTTGCGGATTCCCGCTGCCCGTTCACCGACTGGTTGCCCGAATTCAGGCCTCCATCCACCGAGCGGTCACTGATGCCCGGAGTACCGCTGTCACCCGCTGTGTATGGAGAAACGCCCGGCTGGAGTGCCAGCAGGTCGGTGTAGGCCCGGCCATTCAGCGGCACTGCAGTCATGGTCTTCCCGCTGATCACGTCTCCCATCTGCGTGCTTTCGGTTTCGACGTGGACGGCCTCCGCTGTAATTGTGATTTGTTCCACGCTCTGGCCGACTTGCAGCGTGAAATCTGCGCGCAAGGCGGAGTTGGCATCGACGACCATGTCCGTTCGATTCGCGGTCTTGAAACCTGCCTGCTGCACCTCAACCGTGTAACTGCCAATCTGCAGCGCGGGGAAATTGTAGAAGCCTTTGGAGTCCGTCTTAAGCGTGGCCTGAATACCAGTTTGCGTGTTCGTGGCCGTGACGGTCGCGCCGCTGATGACCGCGCCGCTGGAATCGCTCACCACCCCGGAGATACTGCCGGTAATGCTCGCCTCGGCCGAAGTGGTAGCCAGGAGGGCCAGGAAAAACACCAGCGTGAAGAACTTGGAAACTGGATTCATGCTTCCTCCTTGCGACCGGGAACTGCGCTGTTAGGAACGGGGCCAGTTAATTACTGCAATCATGGCGGAAAAAGTTTATTAAAACGAATGAATACTGCTAGATATTGAGGTTGAGTGTCAAGCTAAAAACGCCTTTCAGTCCCGGAAAACGTGCGGCTCAGGCCCCGAATGCCTGCGGGTGGATCCCCGCTCTGTGAGTTCCGGCGCCACCTTCCGGTGGACTGCCTGCAGCTTGCGTTTTTCCATCACCGCGTTGATTCCGTCCAAAACGATCCCGGCCGCCATGCTGCCCATAATCTCCATCGGCTGTCGCACCGTGGTCAGCGGAGGAGTGTACAAACTGGACGCGGCGACATCGTCAAATCCAACCACCGAGCACTGTTCCGGAACATGGATACGTGCCTTAGCCAGCGCGCGTATAGCGCCAAAGGCGGTCAGGTCGTCGAACGCCATCAAAGCGGTAAAGGAGCGCCGCTGCTGGATAAGCTTCTCCGTCAGTTCCATCCCGGCCTCGAACCCGGAAGTTGGGTCCCGTGACTCCGGCAGATCCACGACTAGCCGAGAATCAATTTCCAAACCGTTGGCTTTGGCGAAGGACCGGATCCCTCGCCAGCGGGGCGCGGTGTCCCCTAAAGTTTTGGGGCCCCGGATGAAGGCGATCTTCCGATGGCCCAGCGAGTGCAGGTGTTCAATCGCCGCGTAGGTGCCCAGTTCGTTGTCAACGATGACAGAGCTGATCGAGTCGTTTTTCAATTCCCGCCCAATCACCGCCGTGGGAATGCGGCTCTTCTCCAGGTCCGCGAGCACGTCAATGTTCACGAACAGCCAGTTTGCCACCACGATCAGTCCTTCCACGCGGCGCTCCAGCAGCATCTCTAGATATCTTTCAAACCTGCTGCGCTCATTGTGGACATCGGTGAGAATCGGCAAGAACGAAGACTGGTACAGAGAATTCTCAATGCCGCGCAACACCAAAGTACAGAACGGATCGGTCATATCGAAGACCATGACTCCCACCGCGTGGCTGCGGCTGCTGCGCAGCGAACGAGCGAACAGGTTCGGCCGGTATCCCAGCTTCTTGGCCGCGCCTGTAATTTTGTTCTTCGTGGAATCGGGGATATAGCGGGCCAGGGGAGCGTTGTTCAGCACAATCGAAACCGTGGTGGAGGAGAATCCACTCGCCTTCGCGACATCACGGATAGTAACCATCACTCCTCTTTTTTCGCGGCCGCACCGAACAAGGCTCAAGTTCAGGCGCGCGAATTCCAGGCAATCTCGAGTACGAGCCGTTGTTGGCGGACACTACAGCAGGCAGGAAACGGTGTCAAGCGCGCGGCGAGGTATGACCACAGCTGCTCGCCTGTTGCAACCCTTGCCCGCTTGCGCCATGGCTGCATCCCACTTCGCGGCTAATGCTCCGTTCGGTTCAGCCTCTGATGCTGGGCTCCTTGTTCTCTGGCGCAAGCCTCAAGCCGCCAGGCTAAACCGTTCCTGCAGAACGCAAGCGCTCACCAGAAGCATAAGCACCTGATCATTGGCAACGCGAGCGCTTTCATCCATGGTGTGCAAGCTGTCGAGAAGGCTGATGACCTTCTTCTGATTGAAGTATGGGATTGAAGCCAGAACCGGGCCGCGGAGTGTCTCCTGCACCAGCGTGCTGAGTTTCTCATCAGGGTTCAAGGTTGCCGGCGGGCTCAGGAACGGGTGCTTCTGTCTCCGATAGACGGTGTCGGTAATGACGTCACGAACTGCCTCTCTGAGGACAAACTTCTCAGTCATGCCACGAATCTTCTGGTTAACCGGTTGCGAACAGATCACCTCGACAAGTCGATGATCGAGGAAAGGCACGCGTCCTTCGATCGAGTGCGCCATTTCCATGCGGTCGCCTAGCATGGTTAAGATGTAGCTGGGTAGCCCGGTTTTCGCCCAAATATAGAGTGACTGGTTCAGCGGGTCCCGTCCAGTGAGTTGGCCGCGGACGTCCATGTCGCTGAAAAAGGCCTGGTAACCCTCGCGCTGCCCGAACTGCTCCAGAAAATCCCCTGCCAGCAAGGCCCGCATCTTTACCGACCGGGCGGAGAAGGTTTCGATCCACGAAGGAACAAAGCCGAGAAGGCGCTTGACCCCACCGAGCGGCCCTGCTTCCCCGTGTGGCAGCAACAGCCCGCGAGACACAGGATTGAGCTTTTCAAGATCTTCAAGCAGGCCCGCGATAACGGCCGGGTCCTGCCCTTCCCGGTTGTAAAGCAGCACGTCGCGGCGAAAATGCGCGTAGCCGCCCAGGATTTCATCCGACCCTTCTCCGGTGATGACAACCTTATAGCCGGCATCGCGCACGGCCCGGCTCAACAGGTACTTGGCCACGCCGTGGGCGTTGACGCAAAGCGTCTCCGATTGCGATATGGCATCGGCAAAATGATCGGCCAGATCGTCCTGACGCATGGGGATGGGGAAGAAATCAGCGCCCACCTTTGCCGCCATTTCCTTCGCTTCTTTTTCCTCGTCGTATTCGGCGCTGTCGAAGGTCAGAGTAAAGGCGCGGATGGGGTCGGGATGATGTTTCGCCGCGAGGCCGAGGACCGCACAGGAATCCAATCCACCGCTGAGGTAGCAACCCACGGGTACGTCGGCGCGCAGCCGAATGCGGACCGCCTCCTCCAGCGTCTGTCGGAATTCGGCCGCATAATCAGCATCAGAGCGGTGCGGTAGGTGCCCGTCGGTTCTTGGGTAATCGAAATCCCAATATTGCGTGAGCTGAATGTGCTTTTCGGTTGCGAGAAAGTAGTGGCCGGGCGGGACCTGGAAAATTCCGTCAAAGAGCGTACGCACCTGATGTCCGCCGAATTCGACGGAATTATAGACGGACTCGGCATCCCAGCGGGCCGGCACTCCGGCAGCAAACAGAGCCTTCACTTCCGATGCGAAATAGAGCGTTTCTTTGTGGAACGCGTAGAACAACGGCTTAATGCCGAAGCGGTCACGGGCGGCGAACATGGTGCGGTTGGTCTCATCCCAAACTACAAACGCGAATTCGCCGCGCAGGCGATGCAAGCACTGAGCGCCAATATCTTCGTAAAGGTGCAGAGCGATCTCGCTGTCGGAGCGGGTGCGCAGGCGGTGACCCGACTGTTCGAGCTCCCGCTGAATGGATTCGTAACCGTAGAATTCGCCGTTAACGACGATGCGGGTAAGTTCGTCCTCGCTGGCGATGGGCTGATCGCCAGTCGCCAAGTCTATGATGCTGAGCCGCGCATGGCCGAGAGCGACTCGGCGGTCGGGCGAAATCCAATGACGCTGCCCGTCAGGCCCGCGATGATAAAGACTCTGCGTGGCCCGTTGCATGATCGCCGGCGAGACCGGATCACGGCGCGAAAACATGGCGACAATTCCGCACATATGATGTGCTCCTTGGTCTCAGTTTTCGTGTTGATCTGACCCAAACGTCGCGCCTGAGGCGAGCACCATGGGCGTGAGGATTATAGCTGGGTGACGGAACTGACTTCTACGTTCTTCATTCCCCGCGTTCGATTGAACAAGTTTCCCTCTCCTTCCGTAATACCTTTAGGGACACCTCTACCCGGCTTACTTTCCACCCGGGCGAGCGTCCAACCCTGAGCCATGGTCCTGCGCGATCTCATTCACGATGTCTTTCGCACCCTATGGTCGCATAAGCTGCGCACGTTTCTAACCATGTTTGGAATTGCCTGGGGGATTGTTTCGATTGTGCTGATGGTCGCGGCCGGCGAAGGCCTCCGCAAAGGCCAGGAAGAGCAAACCAGGAATCTGGGTAAAGACATAATGATCGTCTTCCACGGGCGCACTAGTTTGCAGGCGGGGGGGACGCGGGCTGGCCGGGTTGTCCATTGGGAGGATGCCGATGTGCAGGCGGTGCAGGCCGAAGGGCCGGATTGCCAATATGCGCTTCCGGAACTGGAGCAGAACGATGTCCGCATACACAGCAACTACAACAACGCCGCGTTCCTGGTGACCGGGTCTTATCCCGAGTTCGGCGACATTCGCAGCCTGAGCGTGGGCAACGGCCGGTTCTACAACTGGGACGACCAAAGAGAAGCGCGCCGGGTTGCGTTTTTGGGGAGCGATGCGGCGAAGCAGCTTTTTCCTGAGGGGCGCAATCCGCTTGGAGAAAATGTCTATCTGAATGACATTCCTTATCTCGTGATCGGGGTGATGGCCAAGAAGAAGCAGGATTCCAGCTATGACGGATGGGATGTGAACAAAGTCTTCGTTCCGTTTGGGGCGATGCGGCGGGACTTCCCCGACAAACCCCCGGGAACGGCACGCACTTTCGACCAGTTATTGGTAACGCCGAAATCAGTGCAACAGCATGAGGCTTGCAAACACCAGGTGCGGGCGGCACTGGGGAAAATGCACCGTTATGATCCAACGGATAAAGAGGCGTGTCCGATCTGGGACACAGTGCAGGAGGCGAAGGCGTTCAGTCAAATGACGGACGGCATGAAGTACTTTTTGGGCGCGGTTGGTTTTGTGACGCTGTTTCTAGGCGGGATCGGAGTGATGAACGTGATGATGGTGGCGGTACGCGAGCGTACCCGCGAAATTGGCGTGCGCAAGGCGTTGGGAGCTCCGGCACACGCGATTATGAAGCAGTTCTTTATTGAAGCGATGATCATCGCCTTGTTCAGCGGAGCCATAGGCATGGGCATTGCTTACGGGCTGTGCTGGTTGGTGGATCTGCTGCCGATGCCGGATTTCTTTGCGGGGCTGCTGCCGACGTGGCAGTCGGGACTGCTGGCCTGCGGAATGCTGGGCGCAATTGCGGTGCTCTCGGCACTGTTTCCGGCACGGAGAGCGGCGTCGGTGGATCCGATTGAAGCCTTGCGATTTGAGGCGGGGGGATAGAGGAAGTGATCGGTGGGCAGTGGTCAGTCGCCGGTGAACAGCCAACTACTGACCACTGACAACTGATTTTCCATGTTGACTGAAATCATTCGCGAAGCCTGGGTGGCGCTGAAGAGGAATTACACCCGTACCCTGCTGACCATGCTGGGCATTGTCTGGGGGATTGCGACGGTCACTCTGCTGATCGCCTACGGCAGCAGCTTTCGCAGCATTCTGGTCGGCGGCTTCAACGCCTTCGGGAAGAGTGTAGTCATCTGCTGGCCGCAGCAGACTAGCGAGCAGCCGGGTGGCCAGCGCGCGGGGAAGAAAGTTGTCCTGGAGCAGGCTGATCTGGACATGGTGAAGGCCAATGCGTCCCTTGTGAAATGCCAGGGATTGCGTATCAGGACCGGCTGGTGGGAACAGCGGCGGTGCGCGGAGTGTGTCCGGAATATGGCGAGATGCGCAACGAAGTTCCCTCCGAAGGCCGCTGGATCAGCGCCAATGACGAACTGGAACGGCGGCGCGTCTGTTTTTTGGGGGGACGGATTCGCGAACAGCTTTTCAGCGGACGGCCAGCGGTGGGCGAGAACGTGGAGATCGCCGGCGTGCGCTTTGAAGTCATCGGCGTGATGCAACGCAAGATCCAGCTCAGTAACTATTTTTCCAGCGACGACGAGTCAGTCTGGATCCCATATTCAGCGGCAGGCGAGCTCTGGAACACGAAATACGCAGCGGTCCTGGTGTTTGCGCCAGTTGCCCCGCAGTTTGAAAAGAAAGCCATGGCCCAGGTGCTGGCGGCGGTTGCGACGCGGCAAAATTTTTCGCCGACCGACCAAAAAGCTTTCCAGATGTTCGGACGCGACGAGTTTCGTCCGGTGATTGATGCGATCACGATCGGCCTGGAAGTACTGCTCACGTTTGTGGGCGCGCTGACATTGGGCATTGGCGGCGTGGGTGTGATGAATATCATGCTGGTTTCGGTCGAGGAACGCATTCGCGAAATCGGCCTGCGGCGGGCGCTGGGCGCGAAAAAAAGTCATATCAAGTTGCAGTTTCTGGCTGAGACTTTACTGATCATGCTGCTGGGCGGGATTATTGGCGTGATCGTTTCCTACGCGGTCGCGGCCGCGGTCGGGACGCTCCCTCTGATGGGGCCGCTGTTTGAGGATGACTCCGGCAGGGGCGACATTCATTTGCGAATCTCGATGATGACGCTTGCGGTCTCCACTCTGGTTTTGCTGTTTGTGGGCGTAATCAGCGGACTGGTGCCAGCGATGCGCGCTTCGAAGCTCGATCCAGTCGAAGCGCTGAGGTACGAGTGAACTATCGGGTGATCTGGTGTTCGGGTCATCGGGTGAAGTGAAAACGGGAGGCGAATCGGGTTATCGTTTTTCAGATCGCCCGATGACCCGATCACCAGATCATCCGATTACTTGCCAGAGTGGAGCGTTCCCACCGCCAAAGAAATCCGTTGACCTGCCGCGCCGCCCGCAGTACCTTCATTCGCATCTCGACCGCGTGAGGTGTTCCAGTGCCACAATCTGCCGTGGACTCCGTCAGTCCGGCCTTCGAACATGCGAAAACGCAGTTGTTCCGTCCATTCCGGTTGGGACAGTGGAGCCGGCTGGCGCTGGTCGGATTGTTTGCCGGAGAAATGAGTTCCGGCGGCGGCTGCAACAACTTTCAAATTCCCACCCACACCGGCGCTGGCCATCGGGAACTGACATTGAGCGCGTTTCCGGATCCGTGGATGTTCGGTCCTGTGTTGGTGGTGCTGCTAATTGCCCTACCGGTGGTGTGGGTCTTGTTCCTTTATCTAAGCAGCCGCATGCGCTTCGTCCTGTTTGATAGCGTGATTGCCCAGCGGTGTGAGATCCGGCGGATGTGGCGCCAGCGGGGTGAACCCGCGATGCGCTATTTTGTCTGGCAGATTGTGCTTTCTTTGGTCAGCTTGGCGGGGATGGCATTGATTATTGGAGTGCCAGCGCTGATCGCCTTTTCTCTGGGTTGGTTCACCGAGCCGCGAAACCATTTGGCGGGCTTGATTTCCGTTGGCATTCTTGTATTTTTCGCGTTTATGGGATGGGCGCTGCTCGCATTATTGGTGCACGTTTTCACCAAAGATTTTGTGGTGCCGCAGATGGCGCTGGAAGGTATTTCGGCGTTTGAAGGCTGGAGCCGGCTCTGGAAAATGCTGCAGAGCGAAAAGGGCGGGTACGCGGGCTACGCCGGCATGAAGTTGCTGTTGGCGATTGGCGCCGCTTTTGCCGTCGGCATCGCTGCGTTTATTTTACTGCTGGTGCTGCTGATAGCGGGCAGGCAGGCGGCCTGACCTGGAACGTTTTCACGATCACGCTGGCGGTAGTTGCGGGCTGCATATTCCTGCTGGTGTTTTTCTACGCCGTCGCGCTGATTTCGGTGCCGGTCATCGTGTTTTTTCCCGCGTACGCAATTTATTTTTTTGCCGGCCGTTATCCGCAACTTGGGAGTTTGATTTATCCTCCTCCGCCGGTGCCGGTTCCAGAGCCGGCGCCTTAAATCGCTGATCGAGCTGTGCTTGTGTGGGTCGGACATTCCTGTCCGACGCTTTTGATTTTGACTCTGGTTCTTAACCGGATTCAGGGACACATTGCGCAGCCAAAAAGCGACGTCAAGAGCGTCGGACAGGAGTGTCCGACCCACACAAGTACAGCCCGATTACTTGTGTTTCTTCCAATCGAACCTTCTGCCCACGATGCATTTCACGATCAGATGATCGGTTGCGCTGGTCACGCCGACGCCTACGCCGAGGTTAAATTCCCACTGCGGACCGAAGTCCACGTCAATTGCAGGCACGATCTGCTGTTGCTGATCATGTAGGGGATCGAAGCCGGTGAGCGGACCGTAGCTCGCGTAGTATTCGAGGCCGCCGGCGATCTTCTTGGTGAAATCGTAGCTGACCTTCGCGTTGGGGGAAAACTCCACGCCTTTGTTGACGCTGGGACCGTGAAAGGACCGGTCGAGGGTGGGATTGAAGCTCAAATACCAGGGGCCGAGTTTGCGGTCCACGATGGGACGAATCTCCCATGTCCAGGTATCGGCGGAGAAGGCGGCGCGCTGATATCCAATTTCGTTCGACAGACTAACGCCGACCGGCCAGTGCCAGGATTCAGGAACACGGACTCGCGGGCGAATGTGATCGCCCACCCAATCCCATCCGCCGTTGGGTTGAATGCTGGTGAAGATGTAGAAACCAGTTTCAAACCAGTCGTTGATCCCCTGCGTGATTTCGACGGTTTCGTGTTCAGCGTGATTTGTGGGCTGGACGCCATCCATCACGGTTTTCGTTCCGTCCACCGTGAAATTGGAGTGCAGTTCGAGCATGGTGCTTCCGGGAGAGACGGTGTCCGCGCCGTAAACCTGGATTTCGTAGTTGTCCTGGGCGGCGGCGGGGAGGCAGATCAGGAGCATCGCGAAAAGGAAGAACCGAGAAATGAAGTTTCTTCGCTCGGAATCAGGTTGCTGATGCATCGCGACTCGGCTCATCATGCATGGATTCGTAATTCGGGCGCAAGGATGCGGAATTGCTTGCAGGCAGACAACGATTCGTGTCAGGGCACGACTTCAGTCGTGCAGCTTGAACTGCAATTCTTCGCGTCTTCAGCCGCTGCCTCGGTGCCTGAAGGCGCAAGCGACCGCATCTCATTTCGGCAAGACTGAAGTCGTGCCCTGGACACGAATCATGAAATCAAACCCAGCCCCACGGAACTTATCTGCTGCGTTCTTTGTCCAATCTTAAGACACGCGCGTGCTTGAGAGGAGCTTCAGATGGCATTCTCGACAGCAGGCAGCGGTGCGCTCCGGGCAGAGATCAACATCACTCCGATGATTGATATTCTGCTGGTGCTCATTATTGTGTTCATGGTTGTGGTCTCGATGTCCCAGCAAAAGGGACTGCAGGCGGAGATTCCGCAGTCGGCAAACAGTCCGCAGACCCCGGCGGCTCCGCGAACCATTGTGATCCAGCTTAACTGGACGGCGGAGGGCCAGGCACCCTCGATCAAGATCAACGAAGAGAGCGTGAAGTGGGAGAATCTGCACGACCGGCTGTTTGATGTATTCAAACAACGGGCTGAAAAGGTGGCGTTCGTGAAGGGTGATGACGATGTGGACTTCGAGTATGTGGCGGATGCGATCTCGATTGCGCGGGACTCGGGAGTAGAGAGGATTGGACTGCTAACGAAAACCGGGCCGGAGACGCCGTGAATTTATCTTGCTTTTACCTTAATCCAGATCGGCGTACCGACGAAGCCGAATTCTTTGCGAATCTGGTTTTCCAAAAATCGCTGATAGGAAAAGTGGAGCTTCACTTGGCGGTCGGTGAAGAGCACAAATGTGGGCGGGGACGCCGCGGTCTGAGTCAGGTAAAGAATCCTCACTCGCTGGCGCATGGGGACGGACGCGCGGTCGAAATCAATGTGTTTGAGGAATCGGTTCATCTGGCCAGTGGTGACGCGCTTGCGGCGTTCAGCAGCAACTTGCGCGAGAGTGAGGAAAATCTTGTCGGTGCCTTTGCCGCTGGCAGCGGAAATGAAGAGCACGGGCGCGTAGCTGAGAAATTTAAGCTCGTCGCGGAGACGGTCTTCGTAGGCCTCGCGGTCACTCGGGAGCTGCTTGTGCGGTCTTCTTTTATTTGCCTTTCGCTCGGCCGAATCCTCGGTTTCGCTCGGGGCATTGCTCTGTCCTGACTTTTGGCGAACGAACGCGCCGGGTCCGAACAGATCCCATTTATTGACGACGATGATCACCGAGCGGCCGCTTTCGTGGGCGTAACCGGCGATGGCGGCATCGAGCGCGCTCACTCCCTCGGTGGCATCAATCACCAGCAGCGCAATGTCGGCAGCTTCGAGATGTTTGCGCGCCATCACGACGGAGAGCTTCTCGGCCATCATGTGAGTCTTGCCTTTGCGGCGGATTCCGGCGGTGTCAATGAATCGGAAGTTGTTGCCGTCGCGAATGACGAGTTCGTCCACCGCATCGCGAGTGGTGCCAGGGATGGGAGAGACAATGGCGCGCTCGGCTCCGGTGAGACGATTCAGCAGCGTGGACTTGCCGACGTTGGGATGGCCGATAATGGCGACTCGGACTTCGGACGGTGGGCGTTCGTCAACTGAAGCTTCGTCGTCGGTCGTCGGTTGGTCATCGATCTTCAGTCGTTGGTCGTCGGCTGCCTCTTCCAGCCTTCGCGTTGAACGGGAAGAACGGGGGACATGGTCGACGGGTTTCAGAGGTTCAGGTTTTGAGGTTTTGAGGTTCAGAACCTGGAAGATGCCGTCCAGTAGTTCTTCAATGCCGCGACCATGTTCGGCTGAAATCGGAAAGAGGTTGCGGATTCCGAGGCGGTGCAGGTCGTCGGCGAGCGACGACTGTCTCTCTGAATCAACCTTGTTTGCGGCGAGGAAGATTGGCTTGCCGGTGCGCTGGAGCAGGCGCGCAAGTTCGAGATCGGGGGCGGCGAGTTCGGTGCGCGCATCCACCACCATCACAATAACGGCTGCTTCATCGAGTGCAAACCTGGCCTGGCGGAAAATTTCCGACGGAATGAAGTCCGTGTCATCGGGAAGGATGCCGCCGGTATCTACAATGCGCAGATCGTGTCCGCGCCAGTGGGCTTTTCCGTAGAGGCGGTCGCGTGTAATGCCGGGTTCATCGCCGACAATGGCGCGGCGCGACCCAACGAGACGGTTGAATAGCGTTGACTTACCGACGTTGGGACGGCCGACGATGGCGATGAGAGGAGTTTTTTCCATTCTGGTGAGATGGGAAATTTTGTCGGGCTTCGCTCGACCGAACAACGGAGGGCGGCTGTCCCCACATGGCCTATGCTCGATACCCACACGGCCTGTGCTGATTCCGGTGTCACAGCTATTATAGAGACTCTGTGTCCTTGAGTCCCCAGCCCGCGTCCGCCGCAGCATCCAACCGTTCGGCGACTAGTGGTACTTCACTGTATCAGTTCTTCGCGCCTGGAGGATTGCTGTCGCGCACGCATACGGCTTACGAATTCCGGCGCGGACAGTTGCAGATGGCGCAGGCAGTGGAGCAGGCGATCGAAGAGAAGCGGCATCTGATCGTGGAAGCGGGCACCGGTACCGGGAAGACGCTGGCTTATCTGATGCCGGTGATCCGCTCGGGCAAGCGCGTCATTATTTCTACGGGGACCAAGAATCTTCAGGAGCAGCTCTTCCAGAAAGACATTCCGTTTCTGGAGCAGGCGCTGTTTCCCGAGGGCAATCGCAAGCTGAGCGTCTGCTATATGAAGGGGCGAAATAATTATTTGTGCCGCAAAAAGCTGTATGACCTGACGGGACAGCCGGTGCTGAGCGGACTGGAGGAGATCGAGCATTATCGCGCGATCGCAGCCTGGGAGCAGACGACAGAGATTGGCGACCGCGCCGAGCTGACGACGCTGCCGGAAGCCAGCGCGCTGTGGCACAAGCTGGATGCGCGCGCCGACACTTGCCTGGGGCAGAAGTGCAGTTCGTGGGACAAATGCTTTGTCACCGAAATGCGGCGGCGCGGGATGGAGAGCGACATCATCATCGTGAACCATCATTTATTTTTTGCCGACCTGGGGATCAAGCAGCAGGCGGACCACGCGCCGGATGCGGGAATCCTGCCAGATGCCGGCGTTGTGATTTTCGACGAAGCGCACGAGCTGGAAGATGTGGCGGGCAGCTATTTTGGGATTTCTGTCAGCGCGGCGCGGTTGGAAGAACTGTGCCGCGACGTCGAGGCTTCCCTGCAGCGGAATAAGACCTACACGGCCTCGCTGTCCGGCGCGATCAAGAGCCTGCGCGAGCGCTCGGGATTTTTCTTTTCATTGCTGCCGGAAGGGGACGGGCGGTTTGCCTTTGAAAACCGGCGGGAATTCCTGGAAGAGAATGGCAACGAGTTCATTGGACTGAGGCAGTCGCTGGCACGGCTGGGCGCGGAGATTGAAAATCTCCCGCAAAAGCCTGAGGAAGCGTTTGCTTTTGCGCGGCGGGCCCAGGAACTGCAGGTACAGCTTGGCTTTTTGATGGAATCGGAAGACAAGAACACAGTGTTCTGGATTGAGCGAAGACGCGGCGGGCGCGAGAGGATCTCGCTTCAAGCTACGCCCATTGATGTTGGCCCGATTCTGCGCGACTGCCTGTGGTCGAAACTGGAAAGCTCGGTGCTGACTTCGGCGACGCTGGCGGTCGGCGGCGGGTTCGATTACATACGCGGGCGGCTTGGAGTCGAGCACGCGCGCGATTTGGTCCTCCCTTCGCACTTTGATTATCAGAAACAAGCGCTGTTGTATGTGCCCCCTGATTTGCCAGATCCGCGCACACCTCAGTTTGCGGCCAAGGCAGCGGAGCGAATCCGCCAGTTGCTCGAGATCACGCGCGGGCGAGCGTTTGTGCTGTTCACCAGCTATGCGCAGATGAGGGATGTTTACCAGCGGCTGCTTGGCAAAGTGGAGTTTCCCATGCTTCTACAGGGGGGCGCTCCGAAGAACGCGCTGCTTGAAGAATTTCGGCTGACGCCACACTGCGTGCTGTTTGCGACGTCTTCATTCTGGCAGGGTGTGGATGTGCAGGGAGAACAATTGAGCTGCGTGATTATTGATCGGTTACCATTTGCGGTACCGTCCGATCCGGTGGTGGCGGCGCGGATCAAGGCGATTGACGCCGAGGGCGGAAATGCGTTTTTTCAGTACCAGGTTCCGGCGGCAGTGATTACGTTGAAGCAAGGGTTTGGAAGGCTGATCCGGTCGTTGAATGATCGCGGGCTGCTGGCGCTGCTGGATAATCGCATCCTTAAGAAGCAGTACGGGCGCGTGTTCGTGGAGAGTTTGCCGGACTATCGGAGGACGACGGAGCTGGGGGTAGTGGAGCAGTGGTTTGGGGTGGGCGAATGAGACGCCACGACATGGCAGAGCTATAAGTGCTCGATTGCACCTAACCCGAGAAAGAGCAAAAAGAATTCGCCGCAAAAATAAGAGGCGTTGCTCTCTGCGCATGGGGCTTTCCAGCTTCATTCCTGCCTCAAAGAACGATGCCAGTAGGCATTCGTTTGTCCCAGGCCGCCTTCATTAGGCCAAGGCGTAGCTCGGCGAGTGGACGCGTAGGTCACCGGAGTTCAACGGAAGTGCGTCTTCGGTAATGGTATGGCTTTGGAGGGACCTCACTGCAGAAGTTTCATCCCCGTCGCGCCCGCGGCGCGACGGTCGAAGGTTATGGTGTGCTGGCAACCGGCGGCATGTCCGGAACGCTCGATCAGGCAATCGGTAAAGTCGCTGCGGCTAGTCTTGAAGCTACTTAAGGCCTGCCACACTATTTCTGCCCGTTCAACGATCAATTCTCTGCTCCTCAAGAACGTCTCTAAGGTCTGGATAGTTTCTGACTTTGAAAATCGATAGTAGCCCTCCAGAGGCGCGCCGGGCGATTGCCCCGTTCATTTCCTCAATGGACACCGGTTTGCTTCGCCTGCCTCGGAATAAGCCTTTCAGTTCTTTCACCGAACGGGTGGCTGGGACAATCGCGAATTGACCGTGCCCAATTTCAACGAACTCGACGCGGTCGCCTGTACCCAAGCCCAGCTCGGCGCGCACCCGCGCGGGGATCGTAATCTGACCTTTTGAGGTAACGGTAGCGGTTGCCATAAGCGGTAGCTTACTACAAATGCTTATTCCTTACAACTAGGTAAGGAATGGGCGGAGGCAATGCGCCTTTGGCGCCAGTACAATAGGACTTCAAACCACGATTGAGGTTTCATGTTCGAAGTCACGGTTGAAGATTCGTTTGCTGCGGGGCACTACCTGCGGAATTACAAGGGGAAGTGCGAGAACCCGCATGGGCATAACTATAAGGTACGGGTGACGCTGGCGGGCCGGGACCTCGACAAGGCCGGGTTGCTACTGGATTTCAAGGACTTGCGTGAAGTGATAAAGCACGTGATTGACCGGCTCGACCATCAGATGATCAACGACGTTGTGCCTTTTACCGAGTTGAATCCTTCGGCGGAAAATCTGGCCAAGTATTTTTATGATGAGACGAATGGGCGGCTCCGGCAAGTGACCAGCGGGCGCGTGTTTGTGAAGGACGTCACGGTATTTGAGACGGATTCGACGACCGCGAAATATTCAGAATGAAATCATCTGGTGATCTGGTGATCGCGTCATCGGGTGATCTGAACGCTAGACCCCATACGGATTAGGTTTTCAGAGCATCCGATGACCCGATGATCCGATCACCCGATGCAATCATGCAAATCAGCGAAATCTACAAATCGCTCCAGGGGGAATCCACATACACGGGGTTGCCGTGCGTGTTCGTGCGGCTGACTGGGTGCAATCTGCGCTGCACCTGGTGCGATACGGAATACAGTTTTTATGGCGGGAAGAAGATGACTCTGGAGCAGGTGTTTGATGAAGTGGAGCATTTGAACCCGTCCCGCGGACTGGTTGAGATTACAGGTGGGGAACCGATGTTGCAGGAGCGTGAAGTGGTGCCGCTGATGCAGCGGTTGCTCGGTGCGGGATACAAGGTGCTGCTTGAGACCAGCGGGGAGCGTCCGCTGGAGACGGTGCCGGCTGGCGTGGTCAAGATTGTGGATGTGAAGTGTCCGGACTCCGGGGAGGCAGATACGTTTCGCATGGAAAATCTTGCGACTCTCCGGCCGCATGACGAAGTGAAGTTTGTGATCAGCGATCGGGTGGACTATGAGTTTGCGCGGGACTTCGCGGCGCAGCATCAGTTGGCAGGCCGGGTGAATGCGGTGCTTTTCTCTCCGGCGTTCAGCAAAGATGCTTCCGGCGCGCGAGACGCATCCAAATGCTTGCTGGATCCGCAGCAGCTTGCGGAATGGATTCTGGAGGACAACGTTCCGGCGCGGTTGGGGTTACAGATTCATAAGCTGATATGGGACCCGGCGATGAAGGGGGTTTAGCGATTGAATCATTGAATCATCGGGGGATTGAATCATTTGGACGTGCTGCGCAATGATTCAATGATTTAATCGCTCAATGATTCAATCCAGCAAATCCCGTGCTGTTGTACTCCTCAGCGGAGGGATGGACTCGTGCGTGTGCGCGGCGCTGGCGGTCCGCGATCATGATACGGCTGCGGTGCACATTCGCTACGGACAGCGGACCGAAGAGCGCGAACTGAAATCATTTCTGGCAGTGTGCGAACGGCTGGGTATTCGCGAACGGCTGGTGGTGCGCAATGAGGCATTGAAGCTGATTGGAGGTTCGGCGCTGACGGACGAAAACATCGCGGTGCCCGAATCCCATGCGTTGGGACACGATATTCCGGTTACTTACGTCCCCTTCCGCAATGCACATTTCCTGGCCGTGGCCGTGAGTTGGGCGGAAGTGCTGGGAGCATCTAAAATATATATTGGAGCGGTGGAGCAGGACAGTTCGGGGTATCCGGATTGCCGGCCCGCGTATTATCAGGCATTCAACCAAGTAATTAAGGCCGGCACCAAGCAAGGCGGCATCGAAGTGGTGACGCCGCTGATTGCCCTGCGCAAGGCGGAGATTGTGCGCCTGGGCCTTGAACTGGGTGCGCCTTTCGATTTAACGTGGTCGTGCTACAGCCGTGAAGACCGCGCCTGCGGAGTGTGTGATAGTTGCGTGCTGCGGCTGCGGGCGTTCCAGGAAGCGGGTGCGGTTGATCCGCTCCCGTATGCGTCACTAGCGCAGACAGTCTGAAATCGGCCGCGGGTTTTCCGTCCCAGGCCCAGCCGGGAGGCTTACATGAAGCGAAATCTTGGTTACGCAGTGTTGCTGGCAATCCTATGCGCCATTTTTGCAGTTCCAGCGGTTTCGCAGTCCGCCACGGTCAAAGGCATTTGTAAGGATGCGCAGGGAGATCCCATAACTGACGCGCAGGTGGTGTGGCGCAACAACGACAACGGTCGGACGTTTAATTTAAAGACGGACAAGAAGGGCGAATATTTTTCGCTGGGCCTGGATCCGGGCAAATACACGGTCACTTTGAGCAAAGATGGCAAGGAACTGGACTCGGTTAAGAATTACCAAATCGGCGCGGACGAAATCATTCTGGATTTTGATCTTAAGAAATCAAAGGAGCAGGCGGTCCAGGATACGGCTAAACAGCAGGGCTTGACTCCCGAGCAGGTCAAGCAGAAGCGGGAGGAGGCGGCAAATGCTGAGAAATACAACAACAACGTCAAAGCCGTCAATGAAAAGCTCAACGCCGCCAAGGCTGCGACCCAGCCTCCGACACCTGATTACGACAAAGCGATTGCTCTGCTGAACGAAGCCGTGGGGATGGCGCCCAACGAGAACCTGGTCTGGTTCCGGCGGGGGGTGATCTATATGGATTCTGCCAAGGTTCAGACCGATCCCGCAGAGAAGACCAAACGCTACACCAGCGCATACGACGATCTGCAAAAGGCGGTTGAGCTTAAGAAGAGCGCGATGAGCAGCTCGCCCCAAGCCGCGAAATCGCCTACCCAAGGGGTCTCGGATAACAGCGTGCTGGCCGCCTATTACGATAGTCTGGGTGCGGCTGCGGCCAGGATTGGCAAGGCGGAGGAAGGGATCAGCGCCTACAAACAGGCGGCCGAACTTGATCCCGCCGCCGCCGGACATTACTACCTTAATCTGGGAATCCTGCTCACCAACAGCAACACAAAAGGTGACCCTGCACTGACCAAGCAGGCGGTGGACGCATTCGACAAAGCCATTGCCGCAGACCCAAAGAACGCGGATGCTTACTACCTGAAGGGATCCAATCTCATTGGGCTGGCCAAGACGGACAGCAGCAATAAGGTGATTGCACCGCCAGGTACAGCCGAAGCGTTCCAGAAGTATCTGGAACTGCAACCCAACGGACCTCACGCCGCAGACGCTAAATCCATGCTCGCGCTAGTCGGAAGCACCCTGGAGACCACTTACGGGAAGAAGAAGAAAAATTGAAAAATGCAGGCTTCTTCAGGGGCGGCTGCGGCCGCCCCTTCTTGCTGTCCGCCAAGGGGCCAGCCGCGGGACAATTGAGGTTACCAAGGTCTATAAACCGGGCTGATCTCTCTAGAAGCGCGCAGTCAACTTGGTTAAAGTGGATCTGAAGTCCGGGCTAGGAAGCCCGCACAGCAGAGGCGCAATTGGCCGCAACCGGCACGGCTCCGATTCAAGTTTCGCTCGATCCAATTTCTGCAAACGCGGCGACGGATGATCTCCTCGCCGCCATGCTGCGGGCCAATCCTCGGGTAAGTGATCTGATCTTTTCTCCCGGACGGAAACTGCAGGTGCAGGTAAACGCCCAATTGGTGACCATCGAGTTGCCCGGGCTTTCTTCTCTGACCGCAGACGACACCCGCCGCATCGCCTCCGAATTAATCGGCAACAACAAGCCCGCCATCGCCATGTTGCGGGAGCAAGGTTACTGCGATGTTTCCTATGCCCTGCCAGGCCTGGCGCGGTTTCGAGTGAATGTCTTTATCCAGCGAGGCAGTTGCGCGGTGGTGATGCGCGTGATTCCAACCGCAGTTCCCGACTTCAAGTCGCTGGGAGCGCCAGAGCAATTGCGCGAAGTGGCCGCTCTTCACGAGGGACTGGTGTTGATTGCCGGGCCGCGGGGATCGGGCAAGTCTTCCACGCTGGCGGCCTTGCTCGATTGCATCAACGAAACCGAAACTTGCCACATCATCACCATTGAAGACCCTATAGAGTTCCTCCACAATCACAAGCGCGCGACCATCCATCAGCGTGAGCTGCACAGCGATACCCCCAGCGTCTCCCACGCCATGCGGGCGGCTTTGCGGCAAGTCCCCAACGTGATTGCGGTGGGCGAGCTCAAAGACCGGGAAACCATGGACCTGGCTCTCGAAGCTGCCGAGACTGGGCACCTGGTGCTTTCCACCATGAACACTCTGAACGCGCATAAGACGGTAGAGCGTTTTGTGGGAGCGTTCCCCGCCGCGGAACAGCCGGCAGTTCGCGAACGGCTTGTCCTGATGTTGCGTTGCGTAATCTCGCAGCGCCTGCTGCCGCGAAAGAACGAAGGCGGGCGGGTTGCAGCCTACGAGATTGTGAATTCTCGTTCGGAACTCCGGGGCGATTTGCAGGGAGCCCCCAGCGGCGGCTCCCCCAATCACGCCGACCCGCTTTCGTCTGGCGGCGCAAGCAGTCTGGACGCGGAACTCGAGCGGCTGGTGGCGAGCGGGGCAGTCACTGCGGAAATTGCTCTGGCGCATGCGACGGACGCAGGTGAGCTCGCGAAACGGCTGGCTGCAGCGCAGAAGTAGCCGCCGCACAACTTACTTTTATTCCTTTCCCTTTATCTCTTTCCCTTATCATTCCAGCATGGCAGCAGAGCCATCGAGCCTTCTCAGCTTCGAAGAAGCACGGCGCCTGGTAGAAGACCATGCCTCTCGCCTGCGTCCGAAAGGGCGTGAACTTCTTGGATTGCTGGACGCGAGCGGACGTGTACTGGCGGAGCCGATCCATGCCGATCGCGACTTCCCTCCGTTTCCCCGAGCTGCGCGTGACGGATATGCAGTCCGCGCCGCTGACCTGGAAAACCTCCCCGCGAACCTGGAAGTAATCGGAGAAATAAGAGCGGGAGCTGCCCCTGCGCAAATACCAGAAATCACGCCCGGCAAGACGGTTGCGATCATGACTGGCGCTGCCGCCCCCGCCGGCGCCGACGCTGTGGTCATGGTGGAATTCACCACGCGCGTGGGAGACGGCGTCGAGATTGCAAGAGGTGTTGCCACGGGAGAAAACATCGTTCCCGCCGGCTCGGAAGCGAAACGCGGCGACCGGTTGCTGTCTGCTGGTGCGCGGGTGAGCTACGCTGAAATTGCAGTCGCCGCTGCGGTGGGACGGTCTCGCCTGCTGGTGTACGCGAAACCGCGGGTCGCCGTGCTTTCGACGGGCGATGAAGTGGTTGACGTGGACGTGCCGCCCGGACCAAACCAGATCCGCAACTCCAACAGCTACTCGCTGGCAGCGCAGATCCAGGCGGCAGGAGGCGAAGCGGTGCTGTTGCCCATCGCTCCGGATGAGCCCGCCCGGCTGCGCGAATTGCTGAAAGAAGGCTTGGAGTCAGACCTGTTGCTGATTGCCGGTGGCGTTTCTCTGGGTAAGTACGATCTGGTCGAGCAGGTTCTCGCGGAAATGCAAGCCGAGTTCTTCTTCACCGGCGCGAAAATTCAGCCGGGAAAGCCAATTGTCTTCGGGCGGGTCCCATGTGGCGCGGGCGCCCCCGACCGCGATTCAGCGTCAAAGACTGATGGTCGGTATTTCTTCGGCCTTCCCGGAAACCCAACTTCTACCATGGTCACCTTTGAGCTGTTCGCCCGGCCGGTGCTCGAAGCTCTCGCCGGACTAGGTATCCGCAGCCTCATTTTTGTGCACGCGAAGTTGAAGACGGCGATCAAGACAAGAACAGGGTTGAAGCGTTTTTTGCCGGCCTCGCTCACCGGAGAATTTGAAGGCGCGGAGGTAGAACTGGTCAGCTGGCAAGGCTCCGGTGACATCGCCGCAGTCGCGCGCGCCAACTGCTACATCGTCGTCCCCCCAGAACGCGAGCGCATCGAGGCGGGAGAGTGGGTGCCATTGCTATTGCGGTGAGGGTGGTCCGCATCGAGGGTGAGAGCCACCGTCATCTTGCTAAACTGTTAGGAGCAGGCGCGGAGGGATGCGTGAGCGGTTGAAACGGGTGGTCTTGAAAACCACTGTACGGGAAACCGTACCGGGGGTTCGAATCCCTCTCCCTCCGCCAGCGAGTCTATTGATTTCCGCGGGCTGACGAACTTCGCGCCAAGCCAAGGCCGGAGAACAAAAGTACAACTTTCTTCTCGATTTTCCTGCTTGCCAAGAACTCGCAACTTCTACTGGAACTCAAGCATTACAATTTCGGGATTCGATCCCAGACGCAGCGGCGGCCCCCATGTTCCTGCTCCGCTTGAAGTGAAAACCTGCATCTTCCCGATCCGGCTTAAGCCGTACACAAACTGCCGGTAAATCCGTCGCGCCATCCAGCTCCAAGGTATAAACTGCCCAACGTGAGTATGCCCGGATAGCTGCAGTGAAACGCCCGCAGCCTCCGCGATTTCCGGATGGTCGGGTGCATGGGTCAATAGAATGCTCGCGCGGTCGCGATCCAAGTTGATGCCGTGTAGCGCCAACGCTAAGTGCCCGTCCTGCGTCGCGTTCCGGTACGGCACGCCAATAATCTGCAAACCGTCAACTTCCACCTTTTCATTGTTGAGTACGCGCACTCCGGCCGCCGCAATGGCATGGAGATATTTGCTGTCGTCCCCAAATTGCTCGTGATTTCCCGCGACGAAATACACGCCGTGTGGCGCTACGAGCTTGTTCAATGGCTCGGCTGCTCGCCGTGCGTCGATGGCCGTCCCGTCGTACAGATCTCCAGCAATAAAAATTGCGTCCGGCTCTTCCCGCAAAATTTTCGCGACCATACGACGCAGAAAACTGCCGTTTCGCACGTGCCCCAGGTGCACATCGCTAATCAGCGCCGCCCTTCGCCCGCGCCAAGCTGCCGGCAAGTTCGCCAGCCGCACCGTGGTTCGCGTGATTCGTGTCCAGCTTGCATTGAAAACCCCGTAGAGTCCTGCCACTACCGCAGCAGCGTACAGCAGTTCCACGGTCCGATGGAAGTTCACGTTCAGCCCGGCCAGCTGCGCAATTCCGAAAATAATCCAGGAGGAAACCGCCGCCAGGAATAGGAACGTCAGCAGACCCACCCAAACCGCAGCCGCCCTGTAAAACGCGCGCAGGGCGGCGTTTGTATAGCGAAAGGCGAGTAGCGAAGCGACAACAAAGCTCACTGACAGAAAGCCGAGAACCAGCTTGATCCACAGGCCCCCGTGAGTATCGCTTCCTGCGGGCGAAAATCTCCAGGTCTCATAGAGGAAAAAATGCGTCAGAAAAAGAACGGACTGAATAATTGCAATGAAAGCGAGTATGGGTTTTCGTAGCCGCATGATGTATTAGATTCCCCAACCAGCCATTCGGATTGTTGCGTAATGTCTCCGAAATTCGGACGGGGATCAACCAAATCCAGCACCGGCACATTTGCGTGAGTTCAAAACCGACCCTGGGGGATCTGCTCGCCCTATGTTTCTGTCGAATTCGGGTAGATCAGATGACGCACTTTGGGGTCGCCCGCCACGTAACTGCGCAAGCGTTGCTCCAGTTCGCGGTCTGCTTGGGTCTGGCGTTCGTGTTGCCGCAGATGTTCTGCCCACGAATGCACCAGGAATATCTCCAGATAACGATCCGCGACCTCAGTATCGCGGAAAATTCCCCAGCGATACGCTCCATCGCGACGCCGTATGCGAGCATATCGGTGGATCGCCTCCACGAACTCTGCTTTCTTTTCTGGAATGACAGCGTACTCGGTTGTAACCAGCACCGGTCCGTGGTGAAGGTCAGCTCCAACCTCTCTGACGACAACCGGCATACGCCAGTGGTTCCAAGGACTCAGGTCCGCGGTCGAATCGGGAAGTTTTGCGAAAAGCGCGAACACCGTAGTCCCGATGGTTCCAATACCGGCATAGATAAGAGCAACCCGGATGCCTGCTCGTTGGGCTACCGCGCCCCACGCTGCGCTCCCAAGAGCGAAGCTTCCCTGATAAACCAGAATGAAGATTGCCAGGACTCGCGCTCGCACCCAATCCGGCGCCAGGTTCTGAACCAGAGCGTTGATAAGAGAAATGAAGGTCAGCCATGCTGCGCCGCCAAGCAACATGACTGGAGCGAGGGTGCTCAACCGGTGCAAATCACCGATCGTTACAATCACCAATCCCAGGATCACTACGCCACCCGACACAATAGCCTCGGTTGACCACCTGGCGCGGGCCGGCTGCATTATCAAAGCACCGCCAATTGCACCAGCCCCAAAGCATCCGAGCAAGAGTCCATAGCCGACCGCAGTCTCACTCACGCTCCGGGCAACCGTAGGCAACAACGCAAACAGGGCGCTGGAGAAGAACATGACTATGCCTGTTCGAACCACAACAGTCAGGATTTTGGGTGAGTAGCGGACATACCGAACGGCAGCGACTGTGGCTCCGGCTAACGTTTCTGGCGGCGCAGTCCGCTTGCGAACCGGTCTTTTCCACTTCGCAACGACCAGAATGACGCCGAAAAACGACACAACGTTTGCCACAAATGCCGCAGCAATGCCAGCCGCTGCGATAAGGGCGCCAGCGAGCGCAGGCCCTATTGCCCGAGCCAGGTTGAATTCGATTCCGTTGAGCGCCGAAGCCGCCGCCAGGTCGTCTTTTGGAACTAACTCGGGAAGGACTGCCCGCCACGTCGGTGTTTCAAAGGCATCTCCCGCCGAGAGCGCAAACGTCAAGGCCAGCAGCAGCCATGGCGACATGAAACCAGCGATGGTCAACCCTGCGAGAAGCAGCGCTACGCCCAACATCCAAGACTCGGTGAACAGAATCAGCTTGCGTCGATCGAAGATGTCGCCAGCGGAACCCGCAGGCAGGGCCAGCAGAAAGAACGGTAATGAAGAAGCGGTTTGTGTGAGCGCGACGTAAATCGGCCCGGCGCCGAGTGACACCATCAACCATGCCGCGCCAACGCTCTGCATGAAAGTGCCGATATCAGAGACAACATCCGCGACCAACAGATTGCGGAACGTCGGCACACGCAGCGGCCGCAACAAACTCGAGGAACCCCGAGACTTCAAGTTTTTTTCAGCAGTATCTGTCAATTGCCTGTACCACTGTTTTATCTTTTTATCGTGCTGACTCTAAACGGAGGCTATTCTATCTCTACCGGCGGGAGCTACTCGACAGCTTTGGCTGCCAACGTCTCCACTACTGCGATGCTCTGCATCAACTCCTGCGGTACGCGGTGCCGCTCCTGCAAATACGCCGGGCTGTTGTAGGAAACCCAGACTTTTGCCTGGGCATCTTCCCACACCAGAATCTTGAGCGGGAGATCGATGGCGATGCTGGGAGCGGCCAGCATCACAGGGGTGCCGGCCTTCGGACTGCCGAAGATCAGCAGCTTGGTGGGACGCATTTTCATTCCGGCTTTTTCCGCTTCTCCGCTGTGGTCGACCAGCGCAAACAGCGTGACTCCTTTTGCCGCTAGAATGCCCTTGAGTTTTTCCACTGTCTGGTCAACCGAGTGATTGCTGGGTGTCTCGGTAATTCCGTTGCCTGTGCTGCGCGTCATAGATATCTCCTCCATTTGCAGACTGCGAACGAATGGAACTTCGGGCCGAAATCAGATAGACCGCCATTGCCAGCCCGACCAATGCCAGAAAGAAGTAATCGCGACGAAGAGTCCGAGGCGCGATCCACAAAACCGAGTCCCATCAGGTCAGACGCGTGCGAATCCATCATTTGATCGCGCTGCGATCGGTCAGGATGCACCTAGAAACGGTGCGGGGCGGGAACTGACACTCTGGGCTGTGACGCCAACCATGGCCTCCCACGCTCGGTTAGGGCGCCGACCTGACCAGGTTCCCTCTGCAGCCTTCGCAGGAAAGTAATCGTAATTACAGAGACATAGCCGGGGGTGCATTTAACAGATTCCAGTCCAGGACCTCCCATTTTTGGGCGGAAAGTGGACGCATGCTACAATCCAGATAATTCACGAGGCTTCCCCCAGCTTCCGACCAGCTACCGATCCGGAGGAGTCCATGAAGTCCTGTCAGAGGTTTCCAACTGCGTTTTTGGTGGGTTGTTTGTGCGTTGTATTCGTCACAATTCCGGCTTACGGTTACACCGATCCCAACACGGTGGGTTTGATTTCCCAGATTTTGACTCCTCTACTGATAACCGCCGGCGCCTGCCTCACATTCCTTAGAAAAAGCGTGGGGGCGGCCCTCTCCGGACTCTCGCGGCGCCTGCGCCGACGATCGGATGTCTAACCTTCCGATGCGCGACGAGCGCTTTCGCTCCGCGGTCGCGTCGCTCTGGTTCCGGCTCGTCAGCCTGGGGATGGTCGGTTTGGTATTCGCCGAAGCGCTCTTTCTGGCGCCGGGAAAAGTTCAAAACTGGTCGTATTACCTCACCGCTGCGGCGTTGACAACTTTGATGACGTGGTCTCGCCACGGCGGAAGATATTCGCGATTTCCAGATCTAGTGCAAGAATCCACGTGAGCCGACAATATCTGAACCTGACTGCGGGCGCGTGGCGGCAACTGCGCCGGAACTGGCGCCTCCGGCCGAGTCCCATGCTGCTTTGGCAGACACTGGCGCCCGGTTCGCTGTTCTCCGTGGTGGCGGGACTGCAACAAGCGGTCTCGCGCGAGCAACTGGCCCAGGCAAATTACCGGAACGCCGTCGTGGTTCTTGGCTACTGGCGCTCCGGCACCACGCTGCTGCATGAGTTGCTCTGCCTGGATACGCGTTACACGTATCCCACGACGCATGCCTGCATGAACCCTCATCACTTCCTGCTCACAGAAGCTTCGGCCCTGGCTCGCGGCGGCGCCAGCGCCCAGCGGCCGATGGACGAGATGGAAGTCCGGTCCAGTTCGCCGCAGGAAGACGAGTTCGCGCTTCTGTCACTGGGCGCGCGGTCTCCTTACGAAGCG
>WNFD01006503.1_pt1 | contig 25052 bp, 19 predicted proteins | sample 5400491 | NCBI WGS metagenome assembly WNFD01 (sample SAMN13153343, study PRJNA577476) | soil metagenome | isolation source: 120 cm saprolite under Douglas fir tree site 2 hole 2 replicate 2 | place: USA:California | collected 2015-04-18
CGCGCGGCGTTCTGGATCGAGAACGGCGGCGTCTACGCCCTTCCCAACCTGCGCGGCGGGGGCGAGTTCGGCGAGTCCTGGCACCAGGCGGGGATGCTGGGCAAGAAACAGAACGTGTTCGACGACTTCATCGCCGCCGCCGAGTGGCTCATCGCCAACAAGTACACGAGCCCCGCCCGGCTCGCGATCTCGGGCGGATCCAACGGCGGCCTCCTCGTAGGCGCGGCGATGACCCAACGACCCGACCTGTTCCAGGCGGTCGTGTGCTCGTTCCCCCTGCTCGACATGGTGCGCTACCAGCGGTTTCTGGTGGCCCGCTTCTGGGTGCCCGAGTACGGCTCCGCTGAGGATTCGACACAGTTCAAATGGATCCTCGCGTACTCGCCCTACCAGCACGTCAGGGCGAGAGAGCAATACCCCGCCGTGCTGTTCATCACGGGGGACGCCGATACGCGCGTGGCGCCGTTGCACGCCCGCAAGATGGCCGCCCTGATGCAGGCCGCGTCCGCTTCCGGGAAGCCGGTTCTGCTCCGCTATAACACCAAGGCCGGGCACTCGGGCGGGCTGCCCGTGAGCCAGATCGTGGACGACCTCACGGACGAGATGCGGTTCCTGTTCTGGCAGCTCAACGTGGCGGCCGGTGGGGCGACGGCCGCGGGCAGCCGGTGAAACGGTTGGCGATGGCGATCGTGTGCACCGCCGCGCTGCCAGCGGTGGCGGTGGCCCAGGCGACAGCCACCACCGAGTGGCCGACCTACGGCGGGGACGCCGGCGGGAAGCGCTACGCGCCGCTCACCCAGATCACCGTAGCCAACGTCTCGAGCCTGCGGCTCGCCTGGGTCTACCGCACCGGCGACCTGTTAGACGGCCGTGGCCGCTTCGAGGCCACGCCACTCCTCGTGGACGGAACGCTGTACCTGGCGACGCCCCTCGGACGGGTGATCGCGCTCGATCCAGCAACCGGCACTGAGCACTGGAACTTCGATCCCCACATCGACCTGCACGGCGACTACGGGGACTTTGCCAATCGCGGCGTCTCTACGTGGGTGGACGGAGTCGCCCTGTCGGGAGCGTCATGCCGGCGTCGCATCTACGTGGCGACCGTGGACGCGCGGCTGATCGCCCTCGACGGCGTTACCGGGAAGTCGTGCGAGGATTTCGGCGCCCGAGGAAGCGTCGACCTGACGCGCGGCCTCCTCAACGCGCCGATGTATGCGAGCGAGTACGGGGTCACGTCTCCGCCCGCCGTGGTGGGCGACCTCGTGATCGTGGGGTCGGCGGTGTCGGACAACAAACGCACCGATGCCCCGAGCGGTGTGGTGCGGGCCTACGACGCCCGCACGGGTCGCGAGCGCTGGAGTTGGGATCCCGTGCCGCGCGACAGCGCCGCTCCCGGCTACGATACGTGGCGCGGCCGGTGGGCCCATGCCACGGGCGGGGCCAACGCCTGGAGCGTACTCTCGGCCGATCCCGCAGCCGATCTCGTGTTCGTGCCGACCGGCAGCGCCAGCCCCGACTACTTCGGAGGTGAGCGGCTGGGACAGAACCTGTACGCCAACTCGGTCGTGGCACTGCGCGCTTCGACGGGCGCGCTCGTGTGGCACTTCCAGGTGGTGCACCACGATCTGTGGGATTATGACGTCCCCGCACAGCCGGTCGTCTTCACGCTGCGCCGCGACGGCCGCGAGACTCCTGCGATCGCCGTGGCAACCAAGATGGGGCATATCTTCATCCTTGACCGGCGTACCGGCGCGCCGCTCTTCCCGGTGGAGGAGCGCCCCGTGCCTCACACCGACGTGCCCGGTGAGGAGAGCTGGCCCACGCAGCCGTTCCCACCCCCGGCGTTCCGGCTGGTGCCCGAGAGCCTACCGGCCGCCGATGCGTTCGGCATCACGCCCGCAGCCCGCGAACAGTGCCGTCAGTACATCGCCGCGCGGCGCTCGGAGGGAATCTTCACCCCGCCCTCGCTCCGCGGGATGGTGGTGTTTCCCGGCAACCTCGGCGGATCGAACTGGTCGGGGATCGCGATCGATGAGCGACGCGGGCTAATCGTCGCGCCGACGAACCGGCTGGCGATGGTCGTGACGCTGATCCCGCGTGACTCGTTGCGTGCCGCGAGGATGGCGCACCCCGACATCGAGACCGGACGCATGCGCGGCACGCCGTTCGGCATGACGCGGCAACTCCTCTGGACCGGGGAGCGGGACCGCGGCCTCTGCAACCCGCCGCCCTGGGGCCAGCTGGCCGCGCTGGACCTTGCCGCGGGCCGGGTGAAGTGGCAGGTGCCGCTCGGGTTCCTGCCCTGGCTGGCCGACAAGCCGGAGGCGAGACAGTGGGGATCGCCCGGCGTAGGCGGCGCCCTCATCACGGCCGGTGGTCTCGTCTTCATCGCTGGCACCCTCGACCAACACCTGCGCGCCTTCGATCTCGAGACCGGGCGTGAGCTGTGGAGCACGCCGCTCCCCGCCGGGGGGCACGCCTTGCCGATGACTTACGCCACAGGCGGCCGCCAGTACGTGGTCCTCGCCGCAGGAGGGCACGACCGGCTCCGCACTACATTCGGCGACCACGTGCTGGCGTTCACACTCCCCGGTCCTGGCGCGCCGACGCCGGACACGGTGGCCCGACCGCTCGCGGGCCGGTGGACCGGCGAGTTGCGCATCGAGGAGGACCGGCACCCAGCGACCTTCGCGCTGCGCGCCAGCGGCGACTCGCTGCTTGGCGAGATGCGGCTCGATGACGTCGGGATGACGGGCACCGTCACCGCGAGGCCGAGTGGCAACGCACTGACCTACACCGTGGCGTTCCTCTACCCGGCCAAGCATTGCCAGGGAACGATCGGAGGCACGGGCGAGCAGGCGAACGGTGGACGGCTGCTGGTCGGGACGCTGAGCCTGATCAGTACCTGCGGCGAGCACCCCGAGCCCGGCACCTTCGCGCTGCGGCGGTCGGAGTGACCATGGCGCGCGATCGGCGGACCAAGCTGCTGCTGGACGTGTTCAACCAGGCGTTCTCGGGCCACTCCTGGCATGGCACGCCGCTGTGGGGAGCGTTGCGCGGCGTGAGTCCGTCCCTGGCGCTGTGGCGCCCGGGGCGGGGAAGGCACAACATCTGGGAGTTGGTACTCCACACGGCTTACTGGAAGTGCATCGTGCGGCGCCGTTTGCTGGCTGACCCGGCGATCACATTCCCCCGCCCGGGCAGCAACTGGCCTTCGCTTCCCAAGCCCGCTGACGCCGCGGCCTGGGCCAGGGATCGCGCGCTCTTGAAGCACGAGCACTTGTTGCTGCGGAGTGTCATCGCCCGTTTCCACCCCGCTCAGCTCCGGCACCGGGGCTGGCGTTCGCAGTGGAGCAACGCCGCACACATCTACGGGATCGCCTCCCACGACCTCTATCACGCAGGACAGATCCAGCTGCTCAAGCGATTGGCCCGGAAGGAGTGAGGAAGCCATGCAGCAACGTCGACTGGGCACCGAAGGTCTCACGGTCTCCGCGCTGGGGCTCGGGTGCATGGGCATGTCCGACTTCTACAGCGGCCGTGACGACGCCGAGTCGGTCGCCACGATCCACCGCGCGCTCGAGCTCGGCGTCACGCTGCTCGACACCGCCGACATCTACGGCCCGTTTACCAACGAGCAGCTCGTGGGCGCGGCGATCCGGGACCGGCGGGACGGGGTTGTGCTGGCCACCAAGTTCGGCAACGTCCGCGGCGCGGACGGCAGCTTCCTGGGCGTGAATGGCCGCCCCGAGTACGTGCGGCAGTGTTGCGACGCGTCCCTGAAGCGACTCGGCGTGGACCACATCGACCTCTATTACCAGCATCGGGTGGACCGCACCGTGCCAATTGAGGAGACGGTCGGCGCGATGGGGGAGCTAGTGCGCCAGGGCAAGGTCCTCTACCTCGGTCTGTCCGAGGCGTCCCCCGCAACAATCCGCCGGGCCCACGCCGCGTACCCGATCAGCGCCCTGCAGACCGAATACTCGCTGTGGAGCCGCGATCCGGAGGACGAGATCCTGCCGACGTGCCGGGAGCTGGGGATCGGGTTCGTGCCCTACAGCCCCATCGGGCGCGGATTCCTTTCGGGGCGGTTCAAGTCGTTCGACGACCTGCCGCCCGACGACTGGCGTCGTCAGAACCCACGCTTCCAGGGCGCGAACTTCACGAAGAACCTCGACCTCGTCGCGCGAGTGGAGCAGCTGGCGCGAGAGAAGGGATGCACGCCGTCGCAGCTCGCGCTAGCGTGGCTGTTGGCGCAGGGCGAAGACATCGTGCCGATTCCCGGCACCAAGCGGCGGCCTTACCTGGAGGAGAACCTCGGGGCCGAACGCGTAAAGCTTGGCGCGAAGGATCTGCGAGGCATCGAGCAGGTCGCACCGAAGGGCGTGGCCGCCGGCGCCCGCTATCAGGAAGGGGGAATGCGGGCGGTCAACGGGTAGGGACTAGGGGAAACCAATGAAAGCGATCCGTGTGAATGCCCCGGGCGGCGTCGAGGCGCTGCGGCTCGAGGACCTCCCCCAGCCGTCACCGGCGGCCGGTCAGGCGGTGGTCAAGATCGCCGCGGCCGGCGTCAACTTCATGGACGTCTACCAGCGCACTGGCCAGTACAAGACCCCGCTGCCGCTCACGCTGGGGCAGGAGGCGGCCGGCGTCGTGACCGCCGTCGGCCCGGGGGTGAAGGACGCTCGAGTGGGCGACCGTGTCGCCTACACCAGCGTGCAGGGCGCTTACGCCGAGTACGCCGCGGTGCCGGCCGATCGCCTGGTCGCGCTGCCCGACGGGGTGAGCGCCCAGCAGGGCGCGGCAGCGATGCTGCAGGGGATCACGGCGCACTACCTGGCGACATCCACTTATCCATTGAAAGCCGGCGACACGTGCCTCGTGCACGCGGCGGCGGGCGGCCTCGGATTGCTGCTGGTGCAGATCGCCAAGCGGTGCGGGGCGCGCGTGATCGGGACCGTGTCGACCAAAGAGAAGGCCGCGCTCGCCCGCGACGCGGGCGCCGACGAAGTGATCCCGTACACCGAGCGGGACTTCGAGGCCGAAGTGCGGCAGCTGACCGACGGGGCGGGCGTGCAGGTCGTGTACGACTCGGTGGGGAAGACGACGTTTGACAAGGGGCTGAATGTCCTCGCGCGGCGTGGGATGATGGTGTTGTGCGGACAGTCGAGTGGGGCGGTCGCCCCGTTCGACCCGCAGCTGCTGAACCAGAAGGGCTCCCTGTTTCTGACGCGGCCGACGATCGCGCATTACATCGCGACGCGCAGCGAGCTAGTCGCGCGGGCGGCGGATGTGTTGGGATGGGTTCGCGCCGGCACGCTCAAGCTGCGCATCGGCCTGGAGCTGCCGCTGGCGCAGGCGGCTGAAGCGCACCGCCGGCTCGAGGGACGGCAGACGACGGGGAAGGTGCTGCTGATTCCGTGACCTACGTCGCGCTCCTCCGGGCCATCAATCTCCCCCACCACAAGCAGGTCGCCATGGCGGACCTGCGCGACCTCCTCACCCAACTAGGTTTTGTCGACCCGCGCTCGCTGCTCCAGAGCGGCAATCTCCTATTTCGCGGCGGTGCCCGCTCCGGTGCGCAGCTCGAGCGTCGGCTGGAGAAGGAGGCGGCGAGCCGTCTCGCGCTGGAAACGGACCTTTTCGTCCGCACTGCTGCGGAATGGCAGTCGGTCATCGCCCACAACCCCTTTCGCAAGGAAGCGGAGCGCGATCCCGCCCGTCTGGTCGTCATATTTCTCAAAGACGCGCCGAGTGCCAAGGCGGTGAGGGCGTTGCAGGTCGCCATCACCGGCCCGGAGGTCGTTCGCGCGTCAGGCAGACACGCCTACATCGTCTACCCTAACGGGACTGGCCGCTCGCGCCTGACGAACGCCCTCATCGAAAAGCACCTGGGGACGCGCGGTACGGGTCGCAACTGGAACACCGTCCTCAAGCTCAGGGCCCTCGTCCAGGCTTGAGCCCTCTGGATCGCCGTTGTCGATTTCCGACCACGCTGAACGACTATCCAGCGTCCCCAGCATGTTCCCCCACGATCCGGAGGAAGCCATGAAGTACCTGTGCCTGATCTACTCGGATGAGGCCGAGTTTCCGAAGATGCCGAAGGCCGAGGCCGACAAGTGGATGAGTGAGTACGCGGAGTTCACCGACCGCATCACGAAGAGCGGCCATTACCTCGGGGGAAACCGGCTGCACCCGACCCAGGCCGCCACCACACTCCGCATTCGCAACGGCAAGCTCTCGACCACCGACGGGCCGTTCGCCGAAACTAAGGAGCAGCTCGGTGGCTACTACCTCATCGAGGCCAGGGATCTCAACGACGCCCTGCAGGTCGCCTCGAGGATTCCGGGGGCGCGGCACGGGAGCGTCGAGGTACGGCCGGTGGTGGACAGGCCATAGTCGACGGGCTGCCACGAGTGAGCGAGGACGCGGCCGACCGAGCGCGCGAGCGGGTGGACGCCGTCTACCGCAGCGACTCCCGGCGCGTCCTCGCCACGCTGATCCGCTTGCTCGGCGACTTTGACCTCGCCGAGGAGGCGCTGCACGATGCCTTCACCGCCGCTGTGGAGCGCTGGCCGCTCGAGGGCGTACCCGCTAACCCCCGCGCCTGGCTGGTGTCGGCGGGCCGGTTCAAGGCGATCGACGGCCTGCGTCGGCGCGCGCGGTTCGACGCCTCGCTCGCGCACCTCGCCCAGCGGCTGGACGCCGACAGCGCCGGTGCCCCGCGCGGGTGGGAAGAGGACGACGAAGGCGTCGAGGACGACCGCCTGCGCCTGATCTTCACCTGCTGCCATCCCGCCCTGCCGCCGGACGCGCAAGTGGCGCTGACGCTGCGCGAGGTGTGTGGTCTCACGACCGAGGAGATCGCCCACGCCTTTCTCACCGCAGCGTCCACGGTGGCCCAGCGGATCGTCCGCGCCAAAGGGAAGATCCGCGACGCCGGCATTCCCTATCAGCTGCCGTCGCGGGCCGACCTGCCCGACCGGCTGGCGAGCGTGCTGCACGTGATCTACTTGGTTTTCAACGAAGGGTACTCGGCCTCCGCGGGCGCGTCGCTGACGCGGCCCGATCTTTCAGGTGAGGCGATCCGTCTGGGGCGGCTCCTTGTTGAGTTGCTCCCGGAGCCCGAGGCCTTCGGTCTCCTGGCGCTGATGCTGCTGCACGAATCGCGGCGCGTCGCGCGCACCTCGCCGACGGGCGAGCTGGTCCTGCTCGACGATCAGGACCGCGCACTGTGGAGCCGTGAGCAAATCGCGGAGGGGCAGGCACTGGTAGAACGGGCGCTGTCCTCGCGCCGCTTCGGCCCCTACACGCTGCAGGCCGCGATCGCGGCGGTGCACGCGGACGCGCCGCGAGCGGCGGCGACGGACTGGGCGCAAATCGTGGGGCTGTACGACGTGCTGGCGCGGGCCGATGCGTCTCCGGTGGTCGAGCTGAACCGCGCCGCGGCGGTGGCGATGCGAGACGGCCCGTCGGCCGGTCTCGCCCTGATCGACGCTCTCCTGGCCCGCGGCGACCTTGCGGATTACCACCTGGCGCACTCGGCGCGGGCGGATCTGCTGCGGCGCCTAGGGAAAACCGCGGAAGCCCGTGCCGCCTACGAGGTGGCCCTCAAGCTCACGCGCCAGGCGCCCGAGCGGCGGTTTCTCGAGCGACGATTGCGGGAACTGCCGAGCTGAGGTGGCCACTGCAAGGTCCACAATCCTACATACATTGGAGGTAGCTCATCGGAGGAGACATGCTCATGCGCGTTGGCCTTTGCAGCGGCGCGCTCGCCGCGGCGCTGCTCGTCCCCGTTGCCAGAAGCGCCGCCCAACAGCTGCACTATCCCATTGCGCCCAGAGGGAGGGTGGTGGACAGCTACTTCGGGCGCGCTGTAGTCGACCCTTATCGCCCGCTCGAGAATCTCGACGCGCCGGCCACCACAGCGTGGGTCGACTCGGAGAACGCTGTCACCTTCGGTTATCTCGCCGGGATCGCGCGGCGCGACTCGATCCGCGCCCGGCTCACGGCACTGTGGAATTATCCCCGTGTGACAGTCCCCGTACGCGAGGCAGGAGAGCTGTGGTTCCGGAAGAATACCGGCCTGCAGAAGCAGTCGGTCCTCTACCGAGAGACCACACTCGGCGGGCGGCCGGCTCTCGCGCTCGACCCTAACGCGCTCTCGACCGACGGGTCGATCGCCGTTGCCCAGTGGTCGGTCTCTTCGGACGGCCGCACTCTGGGGTACACGACCGCCGTGGGCGGGTCGGACCTCCAGGACATCCACCTGCGCGACCTCGCCACGGGGCGCGAGCTCCCTGACGTGGTAGCACGCGTGAAGTTCACCGGGATCTCCTGGACCCGCGACGGTCACGGATTCTACTACTCCCGGTTCCGCGGCTCCGCCGAGCGGGCGAACCTCCGGGAGGCGAACACCCACCACCAGTTGTTCTACCACCCGTTGGGCGGCGGGCCGGAGCGGCTGGTGTTCGAGCGCCAGGATGACTCGACCGCGGGCGTGAACGGTGGCGTCTCCGACGACGGGCGCTGGCTCTTCATCTATTCGAGCAGCGGCACGTCGAACAACCGGCTCTGGATGGCCGACCTGAAGGACGCGCACCAGCCCGATCTCGCCGCGCTGGCCCTGCCGGTGGTCACTGCGGAGGATGCGGCCAACTCACCACTCGGCGTCGTGGGCGGGGGGAGCACGCTGTTCCTCTACACCAATTGGCAGGCCCCGAAGGGCCGGATAGTAGCGGTCGCCGTTGGGGACAGCGACCGTACGCACTGGCGCACAGTTGTTGCCGAAGGGCCTGACGTGATCAACGAGACGCTGTTGGTGGGGGAGCGGCTCATCATTACCTATTTGGTGGACGTCCAGACCCGGCTGCGGTTGTTCGATCTCGGCGGTGGCCCGCGCGGCGAGGTGACGTTGCCGGAGGTGGGCTCGGCGGCAGACCTCTCCGGCCGCAACGACGGCGACGACTTCTTCTTCACCTTCACCTCCTACCTCCGGCCGGCGACGGTGTATCGCTACGACCTGCGCGCCGGTCGGCTGGAACCGTTCCAGCCCGCCAAAACGCCGTTCGATGCCGCGCCGTACGAGACCCGGGCGACCTTCTACCAGTCGAAGGACGGCTCCCGGATCCCCATTTTTATCACGGCACGCAAGGGCCTGGCCAAGGATGGCAGCCATCCCACGCTGCTGTACGGCTACGGCGGGTTCGACATCAGTCTCCAGCCGCGCTATTCGCCGGCGGTCGCCACGTGGCTCGAGCTGGGCGGAGTGTACGCCGTAGCGAACCTCCGTGGGGGGGCCGAATACGGCGAGGCCTGGCACCACGCCGGGATGCGGGAAAAGAAGCAGAACGTGTTCGACGATTTTCTGGCAGCGGCGGAGTTCCTGGAGCACGAGGGGTACGCGAGCCCACGCACCCTCGCCATCCAAGGTGGCTCGAACGGCGGGCTGCTCGTGGGCGCCGCGATGACTCAGCGGCCTGACCTGTTCGGCGTGGCGCTGCCCGCGGTGGGCGTGATGGACATGCTGCGCTACCAGAAGTTCACCGGTGGACAGTTCTGGGCCGAGGAGTACGGCTCGTCAGACGATTCCACCGCTGTGCGGTATCTGCTTGCCTATTCTCCGCTGCACAATCTGAAACCTGGGACCTGCTATCCCGCTACTCTGGTCACGACGGCCGATCACGATGACCGGGTGGTGCCAAGCCACTCCTTCAAGTTCGTAGCGACCCTACAAGGGGCGCAGGGGTGCGACCGACCCGTCCTGATCCGGGTGGAAAGGGCCGGGAGCCACGGCTATCGCCCCACGGACCGTGTGATCGCCGAGATCGCCGACGAGTACGCGTTCGCCCTCGCCAACCTCGGCGTGCGCGCGCCCTAAGCGCACCGGCGAAGCTTAGCGCGCAACCCCGAACGCGAACACCGTTCGCGAACCGTACGCCTCGCCCGGCCGCAGGATGGTGGATGGGAAAGCCGGATGATTGGGCGAGTCCGGGAAATGCTGGGTCTCGAGACAGAACCCGTCGTGCTGTTTGTAGACGTGCCCACCTTTCCCCGTGATCGTTCCGTCGAGGAAGTTCCCCGAATAGAACTGCAGGCCCGGTTCGGTCGTGGAAATATCGAGCGTGCGCCCGGTGGTCGGCTCGAGCACACGCACCGCACGGACTAGGCCGGGCCCGGTCCGATTCAGCACGAAGTTGTGGTCGTAGCCGCGGCCGTTCTTGAGCTGCGGATCGGGCTGCCCGATGTGCGCGCCGATCGGCGTCGGAGCGCGGAAGTCGAACGGTGTCCCCACGACGCCTGCGAGGTCCCCGATGGGGATCAGCGTCGAATCGACCGGCGTGTAGCGGTCGGCAGCGATCGTCAGGAGGTGCCCGAGGATGTCCCCGCTGCCCTCACCGGCCAGGTTGAAATAGCTGTGCTGCGAGAGGTTCACCGGCGTCGCCTTGTCGGCCGTCGCCGCGTAGTCCACGACCAGCTCGTTCGCCGGAGTGAGCGTGTAGGTGACATGGGCCACGAGCGTGCCGGGATATCCCTCGTCGCCGTCCGGGCTAGTGTGGCTCAGCCGGACACCGACGGTGTCGCCGTGCTGGAACGGTTCGGCCTCCCACACAACCTTGTCGAACCCGCGCAGACCGCCGTGCAGGTGGTTCGGCCCGTTGTTGGTCGCGAGCTGGTAGGTCTTGCCGTCTAGGGCGAATCGCCCGTTGGCGATACGGTTGGCGTACCGCCCGACAATCGCGCCGAAAAAAGGCGACGACGTGAGGTAGCCGTCGAGGGAATCGAACCCAAGCGTCACGTCGCCCGGGCGGCCGGTCTTGTCGGGAACGCGGATCCCCTGGATGATCGCGCCATAGGTGATGGCCCGGACCTGCATCCCGTGGGCGTTGGTGAGTGTGTAGATCTCCACGGCCTTTCCGTCTGGCGTCCGGCCGAACGGCGCTCGCGTCACGGTCGCTCCTTGCTGGTCGGGTTCCCCCCCCCAACGCTCGTATAGCCGGTCGTTCACCGCCGCCACTGCCGCCGGCAGCTTCACCACGGCTCGGTCATAAGTCATTAGGCCGTTGACTTCGATTTCCACGTCGGAGGTCTGGGTGTACACGGCTGCGGCGAGCCCCTCGCCCTCGAGGGCCCGCAGGCGTTCGAGTAGATCGTGGTAGGCAGCCCACAGCGCGGTCGTGTCGGCGTAGCGCCGGTAGCCCCAGTTGTCCTTCGCCTGCCAGGTGTGCCCGTCAAGCGGCAGGCCGAGGCCCCCGAATTCGCCCAGCACGCGCGCGCGTGTCGAGTCAGGCGGGGGAATCTTCGGGCCGGGGTAGTCGTGGACGTCGAGCACATCGCCCACGTGCGCATCGGTCCAGCCGCTCGCATTGTCCACCAGTCGTGTCGGGTCGTAGTGCTTGAGCCAAGACACGATGTGCTCGGTGTCGTGCTGGCCCCACCCTTCGTTGAACGGCACCCACATCACGATAGCGGGGTGGTTGCGCAGCGCGTCCACGACGCGCCGCAGCTCGTCGGCAAATTCCTGCTGCGCCGCCGCTGTCTTATTGTCACCGCTCGGCATGTCCTGCCACACCAGCATCCCCAGCCGGTCGCAATCGTAGTACCAGCGCGCCGGCTCTACTTTCACGTGCTTACGGATCAGGTTGAAGCCGAGGCGCTGCAGCGTCTCGATGTCCGAGCGCAGCGCCTCGACCAACCTTGATCGAGGGTGCCGAGCTCGAATAGCGGGCGGTTATTCAGGAAGAGTCGCAGCATACCGCCACTGTCCCGGGCGACCGCGATCTTGCGCAGCCCGAAATAGCTTGCGACCGAATCCTCTCCTATGCTCGCGAGCCGGGCACGCAACCCGTACAGAAACGGATGGCCGGGGCCCCAGAGCCTTGCGTCGGGGATATGAAGCGTCACCGGCTGGCCTACTGCGCCGGTCGCCGTCGCAACCTGACGGTCACCGTCGAACGCGGACACGCTGACACCGAGTGCCGGCGTCGGTCCGGCAGCGTCCACGCGGATCGTCACGGTGGCGGCGTCCACGTCGGGTCGCACGTCCAGCGCCGTGATATGGTCGGACGGCACCGGCTCAAGCCACACCGTCTGCCAGATGCCGGTGACCGCGGTGTACCAGATGCTGCCGGGCTTGGAGACCTGCTTGCCGCGCGGCTGCTCGCCCTGGTCGGTCGGGTCCCAGACGCGCACCAGGAGCTCCTGCTCGGCGTCGCCGAGGTGAAGTTGCTCGGTTACGTCGACGGTGAACGGGTCGTAGCCGCCGCGGTGTGTGGTGACCGCGTGAGCGTTGACGTAGACGGTGGCCTCCCAGTCGACCGCCCCGAAATGCAGCAGCCAGTGCGTCCCGCGGGGCACCATGGGCAAGCGAACCGTACGGCGGTACCAGAGGCGTTGCCGGTCGGTCACCGCACGCCGGACCCCGGAGAGCTGGGACTCGATCGGGAACGGTACCAGGATCTTTCCGTCGAAGCGGGCTGGTCGTGGCGCGCCGCTGTCCTGGACCGCGTATTCCCAGGGTCCATTCAGGTTCACCCAGCGGGGTCGGGCCATCTGGGGCCGCGGGTATTCGGGCAGCGGGTGGGTGGAATCGACGGCGGCGGTCCAGCGGGTCCGGAGGTGGGACGGCTCAGGTGCAGCGGGTTGTTGCGTCGCCAGCAGGACGGCGGAGGCCGCAAGGATGGCATTCATGGTAGCGAATCCCAGATCATGAGCTCGGTCATGCCGGATGCAGCGGGGAGATCGTGCTGGAAGACCACCCGCACCCTCGCAGTCCGGACGGGGGCGATCCGCACGGTATTCACGGCGAACGTCGCCGGTCGCGCCGGCGTTCGTACCAGCTCGTGCGCCTCCGCCCAGCGCGCGCCGTCCCAGTACTGGACGGTGTAGGCCCTCGGAGCCTTCACGCCTCCGCCGTCGCCCCACAAGTACAGCTCGAGGGTGCGCACGGTCTTGGGAGCTCCGAAATCGATCTCGACCCAGTCGCTCGGGTTGGAGGAGCCGTACGCCGTCCAGCGGTTGCGGGACTCGCGCGTGAAGGCGATTTGGCCATCATTCACCTCTTCTATCTTGTCCCATCGCGAGGTGAATGAAGCGGACGCCTTCGCGCCGTAGGCGAGGTCGGGCACGGACGCCGTCGGCAGGGCCAGCGGCAGGTCGGTGTGCGCCCAGGACTCGATCTCAGTAAGCCCGGTGGCCGCACCGGGTCGCGGCGTGAAAACGAACCGGAGCTTCGACGTCGTGATGTCGCCGAGGGTGACGACGTTGGGCCGGTGACCCGTCGGCTCGGCAGGCTCACGGCGCTGGCCGCCCCCCGGCACCTCTACCCAGCGACCGGAGGTCCAGGTCTCCACCGTGTAGCGCAACGGCGGCCGTACCTCTCCCGCATTCCCTGTACTGTCGTCCAGAAAGTAGAGCTTCAGCGTCTCGACCGGCCTGGGGACGCCGAAGTCGAGCACGACCCAGTCGCTGGGGTGTGGCGAGCCCGTCGTCGTCCAGCGGTTGGGAGGTGTGGTGTGGTACCAGTAGTTGCCGTCGTTCAGATAAAAGGGCGGAGTCCCGGGCTCGCTGTAGGAGGCCGTGAGGCGCGGGTAGAATCCCCGACCGTTGTTCACGGCGAGGTTGCGGGGGGGGGGTGGGGGACGGTCCGCCGGGAGTTGTGCCGCTGCGGTGCCGAGCAACGCCGTGAGCCGACCCAACCTCGGCGCGTTGGCGACCGCGCGGCTGTCCACGAGGAGGGTGAGACCCGCGCCCCGGTGGTAGCGCCTGCCATCCCTGTCCCATACGACCGACACCAGGTGCCCGTGGTAGGAAACGTTGTCCAGCGCGAAGTAGGCCCAGTCGTCCGGGGCAAGGGGATTCACCTCGAGCAAGCTGTCGGCGCGCGGGCGGAGGCCCACAAGCCCCGTGATGATCGGGTCGACGTACCCGGAGTGAAAATAGTGCTCGCTGTGATAGAAGGAGTTGTGGCCGTCCCAGGAGCCGTTGTCAGGGTTCGCCGCTTCCGCGATGAAGGGCCGCCCGCGAAGTCGCTGGGTGCTGGTGTACACGCGGAGCAGCCGCAGATAGTCGGCCTTGGTGACGTAGGACTGATGGTAGTCGTTCAATAGGTTGGCGAGCGCGACGAGCGTCTGGGTGGTCGCATACGGCCAGGAGTTGCCACTCCAGACGCAACAGTTGGGAGAGATGGAGAACTGCGGGTCGTGCCGCTCGACCGTGGTCGGCCCGTAGGGCGCGAAGAAGTAGGCGGTGTCCATTAGGTATTGCCAGGCGGCTTCGTAGCCCGAGTCGGGTAGCTCGAACTGCCAGGGGACGAATCCGATCTCCTCGCGGCCGTGCGGATTGCCGGCGTAGGGGCCCGTCTGGTAGGTGAGCGTGCCGGCTGCGATCCCGCCCGGCTCGTCATGGGCGAACCGGTGGAAGAAAAAGTGCCGCGCCGGATCCCACAGCTGCTGCTCGACGCGGCGCTTGAGCGCAGTCGCACGCTCGGCGAACGCGCGGGCCGCGGCCGAGTCGCCTAGCAGCGCCGCAGTCCGGGCGATCGCCACTTCGTCGCCGTAGAGATAGCTGTTCAGGGTGGGTCGGTACCCCTCGCCTCCGGCGAACGGGTCCGCGGTCTGGCGGCTGTTGATGTTGGTCTCCATGCCGTCGTGCATGCCGTCCCACCGAAACATGGCGGCGGCCGAGTCCCAGTGCTCAGCCACCCAACCCCGGTACTGGGCCTGCATGTGAGGGTACACGGCGCGCAGCAGGCCGGTGTCGCCTAGCACCAGGAACGTGGCCCACACAGCGGTGCCGTACCAGTTGCTGTAGCTGCGGGGCTGCGCGCCTGGCGTCTCGAACCAGTAGTGCGCGAAGTCTTCGATCACGCCGCGGTCCTTGAGCCAGCGCACCTCGTCCAACTGGTGGCCGAGCGGGCAGCTGATGGAGCCGTAGGCGCCGGACCAGAAGGGCCGGTTGATGAACTCGGTGAAGGTGTAGCCAGTCTCGGGGGAGCCGTATGTGAGGTGTTTGGTGACCAGCTCCCAGCGGTAGTAGTACGTAGCGTCGATGGCGCTGTCCGGCGATTCAAAAAACGGGATCTTCGCCGCGTACCAGTCCCAGTCGCGGTTATCCAGAAACGACCAGCGAGCTAGCTGGGTCGCGGGCTCGAGGATCCGCGGGCCATGGGTCGGGAGCGGGAGGGAGGGGGGAGGGGGGGGAGCGACGCGGAGGCGGGGGGCGGCGAAGGCAGCGAGCAGCGCGGCGAGCGGGACGATGAGGTGGCGGATATTCGGCACGCCAGTAATCTGCCCCCGGTCGACCGCCCCGGAAGGGCACGTCCCCTTGCTGCACGGCGCGGCGGGCGCATCTTAGGGGCCGACCGAACGGAGGAGCGCATGCCAGCGACGACGCTGCATTGGATCGACTACGTCGTGATGGTGCTGTATTTCGCGTTCGTGGTCGGCATCGGCGTGGCGCTGAAACGCAGCGTGCGCACGAGCAACGATTTCTTCCTGTCGGGCCGCGCGATGCCCGCGTGGGTCTCGGGTCTCGCCTTCCTTTCGGCTAATCTGGGCGCGCAGGAAGTCATCGGGATGGGCGCCTCGGGCGCGAAATATGGCATCGCGACCAGCCATTTCTATTGGATCGGCGCGATTCCCGCGATGATCTTCATTGCGCTGTTCATGATGCCCTTCTACTACGGCTCACGCGCCCGCTCCGTCCCGGAGTACCTGAAGCTGCGCTTCGACGAGAAGACCCGCGCCGTGAACGCGATCTCGTTCGCCACGATGACCGTGTTCTCCTCCGGCATCTCACTCTACGCCATGGGTAAGCTGCTCCACCTGCTGCTCGGCTGGAGCTTCGACGTGAGCATTCTCGTGGCCGCTGGGATCGTGCTCGCCTACACCTTTCTCGGCGGGCTCGCCAGCGCGATCTATAACGAGGTGCTGCAATTCTTCCTGATCGTGCTCGGCTTCGCGCCGCTGGTGTGGCTTGGCCTGCGTGACGTGGGCGGGTGGGCTGGGCTAGTGGCCCGGCTGGCGCCGGTTTCGACGGCCAACGGCTTCGCGCCGGACGCCTACACGCGCAGCTGGGCCTACATGGGGCAGGCGTCCCACAACCCCGTTGGCGTGGAGTGGTTCGGTCTGGTCATGGGGCTGGGGTTCGTGCTGTCGTTCGGCTACTGGTGCACCGACTTCCTCGTCGTGCAGCGCGCCATGGCTGCCAACTCGATGAGCGCCGCACGTCGCACCCCGCTGATCGCCGCGATCCCGAAGATGCTGTTCCCCTTCCTCGTCATTCTCCCGGGGATGCTCGCCCTAGGACATGGCCTCGTCCCGCCGAAGCTCGGGCTCGGCGGGCTGCCACTACACGATCTCCACGGCCACCTGGTGCTCGACTACGACCTCGCCACGCCGATGCTGCTCGTCCACTTCTTCCCGGCGGGCCTGCTGGGTCTGGGCCTGACCGCGCTGCTGGCCTCGTTCATGTCCGGGATGGCGGGCAACGTAACGGCGTTCAACACGGTGTGGACCTATGACATTTACCAGAGCTACGTCCGCCCCGGCGCGCCTGACGGGCATTATCTCGCGATGGGGCGGTTCGCCACGGTGTTCGGGGTCGCGCTGTCCGTCCTCGCCGCTTACGTCGCCGCGTCGTTCAACAACATTATGGACTTCCTGCAGCTGGTGTTCGCGTTCGTCAACGCACCGCTGTTCGCGACCTTCGCGCTCGGCATGTTCTGGAAGCGGGCCACGGGGCACGGAGCATTCGTCGGGCTCGTCGCGGGGACGCTAGCCGCGGCAGTCCATCACGGGCTCACGCTCCCGTCGGGAGCTGTCGTAGGAGTGAAGGGTGGCTACTTCGGCGTCGTGGCGACGTTCCCGAGCGAACTGGCGCAGACGTTCTGGACCGCGATCGTCGCGTGGACGACCTGCTTCGTCGTGACGATCCTGGTGAGCTTGGCGACCGCACCCCGGCCCGCCGAGGAGTTGCGGGGGCTGGTGTACGGCTTCACCGAGCGGCCGGAAGACGACTCGACGAGCTGGTACCAGCGCCCGGCTGTGCTGGCAGTGATCGTGCTCGTGCTCACCCTGACCCTCAACGTGATCTTCTTCTAGCGGAGGCGGTGTGCGACTCGACGTGCGGCTCCCGATCGGGGTGTTGTTCAGCATGCTGGGTGCGCTGGTCGCGGCGTACGGTGCGGCCACATGGGGTCAGCCCGGCACGGCCCCCACCGGCGTTCCGATCGATCTCGTCTGGGGCCTGGTGCTGCTAGCGTTCGGAGCACTGATGTTGTTGCTGGCGCGGCGCGCGGCCGGGCGGGCTCCATAGACGAGTGTTGCGCCGGCGCCACAGGGGAGGCTGGCATCACGCGATTGCGCGCATAGCTTAGCGCTAATCCCATGCTCGACCTCCGGATGCAGTCGGTTCGGTTCCTGCAGGTACTCCTTCCCATGAGAGTTCGTACGGTCGCGCTCGGCGCGTTGCTCGCCGCGACCAGAGTGCCTGCGATGGCGCAGGAGCCGACGTCATCTCCCGTGCTGCAAGCGATGAGGGACGAGCTCGCGCGCTCGATGCAAGCGCTGAAGGCCCTACCCACCCCGCCGTATTTTCTCAGTTACGACATCACCGAGCTGCAATCAGTACAAGTCGGAGGGGCGTTCGGCGCGATCACCGAAAGCCAGGAATCGCGCCGGCGTCACCTCGACCTCGACCTCCGTGTCGGCGACTACCGCTTCGATAACACACACGCCGTTCGGGGGGGCTTTCCCGGTATGGGACGGTTCTTCGGCTTCGGCGATCGTTTCGTACAGATCCCTATCGATGACGACCCGCGGCCGATCCGTGCTGCCCTTTGGTACCAGACCGATCGCCACTACCGACAGGCCATCGAGCAGCTGATGTGGGTGAAGACCAATGCTCAGGTGAACGTACTGCCTGAGGACACATCGTCGGACTTTTCCGCCGAAGCCCCGGCCCGGTATGTGGAGCCCGTGGTGCGGCCCGCGGTCGATCGCCGCGTCTGGGAAGCCAAGATCCGCCGCTATACCGCGCCCTTCGCACGCTATGGCGATATCTACGAGGGCAGCGCGAGCCTGTCCGTTGAGGTGGAGACACGGTGGTACGTGAACAGCGAAGGCGCTGAGATCCAGACTTCCCAGCCCATCTACCGGCTCTACGTCTCCGCCTACGCCAAGGCGGCCGACGGCATGGAGCTGCCCCGCTACGAGTCGTTTTTCGCGTTCACTCCTCAAGAGCTTCCGAGTGATCAGTCGGTGCTCCGAGCGGTGGAGCGGATGATCACGGACCTCCACGCGTTGCAGCGGGCCCCCGCCATCGACCCCTATACCGGCCCGGCGATCCTATCGGGGCGGGCCAGCGCGGTGTTCTTCCATGAGGTGTTTGGGCATCGCGTCGAGGGCCACCGGCAGAAGTCAGAGGACGAGGGTCAGACGTTCAAGAACAAGGTGAACGAGCCGATCCTCCCGGATGGATTTTCGGTCTACTTCGACCCGACGCTGCGGCGCCTGGGCTCAAGCGATCTTGCCGGGTACTACCGCTACGACGACGAGGGAGTCAATGCGCGTCGCGTGGTGGCCGTTGACCACGGCGTGTTGAAGAGCTTCCTCATGTCCCGGTCGCCGATCGCAGGCTTCCCGCGGTCGAACGGACACGGCCGGCGCCAGGTGGGGTTCGCCCCGGTCGCCCGCCAGTCGAACTTGATCGTCGAAGTGGCCCGGCCGCATACGCGCACCGAGTTGAAGTTCACGATCACGGGCCGCGGCATTCCTAACGCCTTCAACGTGCTGCCGGTCATGGTCTACCGCGTCTTTCCCGACGGCCGGGAAGAGCTAGTCCGCGGAGTTGATTTCATCGGCACACCGCTCGTCACCTTCAGCCGCATCACGGCCGCGGACGACAGCGTCGAAGTCTTCAACGGGCTCTGTGGCGCCGAATCGGGCCTCGTCCCCGTGTCGGCCGTGTCGCCGGGGGTTCTGCTCGCGCAAGTCGAGGTGCAGAAAAAGGAGAAATCCGACGAGCGGCCGCCGATCCTGCCACCTCCGCTGGGCCCGGTGACGGGCGCGGCTAGGCGGCGCCCGTGAGACGCTCGACGCTGCTCGCCGGCACTGCCATCTGCCTCCTGTCCGTGGGAAGCAGGGGGCGGTCACCAGCGGAGGATGTCATCCTTCGAGCGATGCGCGACGAACTGGCTCGCACGATGGACCAGCTGCACCTCGACACGCTACCGAAGCCCTACTTCGTGGCGTACCGGGTGGATGATATCGATGCGGCCACCGTCGCCGGCAGCCTCGGCAGCCTACTGTACGATGAAGACGAGCGCCGCCGTCTCTTGGTGGTAGAGCTGCGGGTGGGCGACTACCAGTTCGACAATACCAACTTCTTCGGGATGCCAACCGGATTCGCCGGCATGGCCCGCGGCGGCCGGGCGATAGGGCTGCTGCCCCTCGACGATGACTACCGAGAGTTGCGTCGACAACTTTGGCTGGCGACTGACGCGGCGTACAAGCAAGCCATCGAGGCGGTTTCGCAGAAGCGGGCCGCTTTGCAGAATCAGATCCGCTCGGACAGTCTGCCCGATTTCTCCCACGAGCCGGTAGTAGCCATCGCCGACACGGAGTTGGCTTCCGCGTCGAGGCCCGACCTGCGAGCGACTGAAGCCTTGGTGCGGAGCCTCTCGGCCGAGTTTCGCGGTATGTCGGACATCTTCACCTCTCGCGTCCAGTGGACAGCGGGGATGGTGCGCACCAGGTACGTGAACAGCGAAGGCACCTCCTTCGTGCGCAGCAGCCCCTGGACCAGCGTCCGAGCCGAGGCCGCGACCCAGGCGGTCGACGGTATGGCACTCAGTGACGTCGTGGCGGCGTACGGTGCCACCGTGGCGGACCTCCCCAGCCGCGAAGCCCTCCGCCTGAACGTCCAAGAGCTCGGCACGCGCCTGACGCGCCTGCGGCAGGCGGCCCCGGCGGACGCTTATAATGGTCCTGTGCTGTTCGAAGGGCAGGCGGCCGCTGAGCTGTTCAATCAGGTCTTCGCACCGAACTTGGTCGCCTCCCGCCGCCCAGTCTCTGGGAACCCCTTACTCGAGCGGCTCATGGCGCGGTCCGGGAATCGCTTTCAAGACGAACTGGGTGCACGTGTGCTGCCGCGCTCGTTCAGCGCGGTCGATAACCCTACCGTCACCACCTTCGAGGGACAGTTCGTCGGCGGGTATCGCGTCGACGACGACGGCGTGCTCGCGCGCGAGACGCGAGTCGTTGATCACGGCATCCTCAAAACGCTCCTGACCACGCGGGTCCCGGTGCGAGGAATGCCGCGGAGCACAGGCAATCGCTGGGGGTTCGGGGCGGTAGTGAGCAACCTGTTCGTCTCCGTGGACAGCGGACTCACCGCGGAGCAGCTGAAGGACCGACTGTTGCGGCTGGCCACCGAGCGGGGTTTGGCGTACGGCGTCATCGTACGGCGGATCGCCAACCCGGCGATGAGATCCAGCGCGGATCCGATGGCCCTGCTCTCGTCCATGGGCGGCTCGTCCTCCGAGGGCACGCCGACGCTCGTCGCGGCCCTGGCGGTCAAGGTCTATGCCGATGGTCACGAAGAGTCGATCCGCAACGCCGACATTTCCGGGATCAGCACCGCAACGTTCAAGGAAATCGTTGCGGCGTCGCAGTCGCGCACGGTGTATACGACTCCTTTCCGCGCCCGCTTTGGACTGGGGTTCGGCGGCGCCGGTCTCGGGTATGCCGCTACCTACATTGTACCGTCGGTGCTATTCGACGACGTCTCGCTGAGCCGGCCTTCCGCCGGGACCCCCGCGCTTCCAGCCCTGCGGCCGCCCCAGTAGTCTGTCCCTCGCGATCCTCTCTGCAGGGGGACATCGGGGAGGCCTACGAGGAGCCGACGTCGGTGAGGTGGCGAGCTGCCGAGCGGCTTGCGCCGCTCGGCGAGCCCGTTCAGCGTACGACGACTGTGCCGCTCATCTGCGCGCCGTGCACAGCGCAATTGTACTGATAGGTGCCAGGGGCGGCGAACTTGACGGCGTAGGACTTCCCATCCCCCGTCATCACTGCGCTGCTAGAGAATGACGTCGCCCCCACCGACCGGACGCTGTGGGAGACACCCCCGGTGCTGGTCCACGTCCAGGTAACCGAACCCCCAACCGCGATTGTGTCCACCGCCGGGTTCGCGGTGCCGTTGTGACCGCTGGTGAAAACGATTCCTCCCATGAATCCCACGATCACGGATCCGACGGGGCCGCCTCCGCCACCTCCACCACCTCCGCCCCCCCCGCTGCCCACACCATATCCGTTGCCCCCCCCCATGGACGGGCCGCTTGCCATGTAGCCGCCGCAGCCCGTTAGCGCCGCGAGCGCGACCGCGCCGATGACTGCCTTGAGTAACCGCATTGGATCCCTCAACTCGCCGGCTTCGACGAGCTAGACTTTTCCCAGTTGATGAACAGGAACCCGCCCGGCGCATCGAGTTTCGGCTCGCCCGGACCAGGTAGGATTTGGAGTTGCAGCTCCTCGATTGGGTTCTTCGAGCAATCCCAACAGGCGAGGGCGAAATCACTGTCGCGCCTCGTGCGCGACAGGAGCATCACGTGCACCATGGCGTTGTCGGTCACGAGGGCACCGTTCCTGTACAGATGCCCGAATGCCCACAGCGCGACGGCGCTGTTGATCGTGGGAACGAGCGGCGTGTGCACGCCGGTGTTCCCGTGGTAGTAGAGCCCGAGAATCACGCCGCCGAACCGCGGGTGATGGGGGACGTCCTTCGTCTGCACGCGGTCGAGCACCAGCTTCCAGTGGGTCTCGCCCTGCGTGGTGAACTCGGCGACGCCGTCTACGGAGTCACGCACGGCGCCTTTGTCCCATGCGGTGAACGCGAAGCTGCCGGAGCTCGGCGTCACGTTGTTCGAGTACGGTCCGTTCTTCACCTGCGACTCCAGTCCTTCACGTTCATCGCCGAACTGATGGAGGATCGGGGCAGCGCTGTCGGGGAACGGGAAGGGGCCGGGGAGGATCTGGATGACCGGTCCTCCGCCAGTCACTCGAATCGCCTGGCCTGCGGCGATAGGCTCCTGCGCTTCACGCATCGCGTTCACGCCATAGCCTGAGGATCGGCCTCCGGCGTTCGCGGCGACAACGCGGAGGTGGGACTCCATGCCGAGCTTCTTGTGCGAATCCTCACCCACGGGGCAGTACACCTCGTACATCCCCGGCTTGAGGGTCAGGGTAAGCGTGTCGCTTGCACCTGGCTGGATTGTACTCGTCTCCTTCTCGATCCCCAGTCCCTCGACCTCGAAGGCGTGCGGGATGCTGCCGTCGTTCGTGATGACGAACCTGACGGTCCCCGCCGTGATGTCCTGCCGCGACAGGTCCACCTTCCACTCCGAGAGCCGAACGCTCACTTGGGCCGGGTTATCGACCCCGGGCCGCGACGCCGCGCCGAGCACGGTCAGGAGGGGCAGGACCCAGGGCTTCCAGTGCTTGCTCATATCGGTACTCTCCTAGTCAAAGTGCGTGACAGTGAGTCACCGCTCTTCTGGTGACCTGCCGAAGGCTGTATGGTTCTGTGCAGGAGACTCCACGCGCCTCGCGCTTATTCCCCTGGGAATAAACCCGTCGCTCGTGGAGTCCTTTCTCGAAGGCCTCCCGCTGACATCTTGAGGATTGGGTGGAGCCGAGCGAGCTCGAGCGATTCGAAGCGATCGTGTTGCCGCACTTGGACGCCGCGTACACGCTGGCGCGTTACCTGACACGCAACGACGAGGATGCCCAAGACGTCGTGCAGGACGCCTACATGCGCGCGCTCAAGTATTTCAGCGGATTTCGCGGCGACGACAGCGGCGACGCCCGTGCATGGGTCCTGACGATCGTGCGCAACACCGCGCACACGTGGCGGCGTCGGCACCGTACGGACGCGCTCGCGACCGAGTTCGACGAGGAGCAACACAGCGAGATGATCGCCGGGGACCACCCGGCGGCGGCGCTCGACCGCGACTTGGCACGCACGTCCGTGCGTCAGGCCCTCGAGCAGCTAGGCCCGGAGTTTCGTGAGGTGATCATTTTGCGTGAGCTCGAGGGGTTGTCGTACAAAGAGATCAGCGACGTGGTGGGCGTGCCGGTGGGAACGGTGATGTCGCGGCTCTCGCGCGCACGGCACCGACTCCAGGAGGCGCTGTCCGCCGGAGAGGAGCGAGCGTGACACACCGTGAGTTCGAGCTACAGGTCGATGCCTACGTTGACGGCGAATTGGCGCCCGCGGAGGCACGGGAGCTCGAGGAGCATCTCAAGGAGTGCGGTGATTGTGCTCGAGTGCACCACACGCGGGTCGCGCTCAGCGCCGCTATCGGGGCGCAGGTGCCCGCGTTCCGCGCGCCGGATGCTCTGCGGAGCCGCGTGCGTGCGGCGGTCCGGAGGGAAGCGGGAGTGGCGGAGGGCCCACGGCTCGGCGGCCGGATCGCGCCGCCCGTCGTCGGACGCTGGCTCGCGCTCGCCGCCTCCTTGGCGGTGGTCGCTGTCGGCAGCTGGCAGTTCGGGCGCAGCCGCGCAGGCGATGAGGCTCTGGCCGCTCAGGTGCTCGCGAGTACCTGACCGATGTGGGTTCCTCAGACCAGCACACGGTGAAACCGTGGTTCAACGGCAAACTGGACTTCTCTCCGCCGGTGTACGACTTCGCGGGCCGCGGGTTTCCACTCCTCGGTGGGCGGCTCGACTACGTGGGCGGCCGACCGGTCGCCGCGCTCGTGTACGGGCGACGCCAGCACCTGATCAATGTGTTTCTCTGGCCCCCCCCCCCTCCCGGCCCCTCCACGCTGGCTGGCGGTGGCGCCGCTGGAGCCGCGACGACGACGCAACACGGCTACCACCTGCTGCACTGGGCGACGCCTGCGTACGCCTACTGGGTCGTCTCGGACCTGGGGCTGCCCGAGTTGCAGGATTTCGCAGGATTGCTTCGAGCGGCCGACTCGAGCGCCGCGTCCGCCAGGTGAAGCGAGCGCCACTACCCCGCATGGAGTAGAAACCGCGGTGCGGGGTATAACTCTGGCCCGCCGCTAAAGCGGCGCGTATCCTTCGCTCGGATCCCGCCGGAGCTGTTGTGTGATCGTCTTCTTACTCTTCTTGATTGCGGCGAGCCTGGGGGCGTGCCGGCCTGTGCCGTCTCCGCCCGCTGCGGCGCCTCCGGCCCCGTCTCCCGCCATCCCCGCGGCCATCCCGTCGTCAGCGCGCGAGACGGCGTGCGTCGTGCTCGCTCCGGGACCCGCGCAGCAGGCGGACACGCTCACTGTGGCGATGTCTGGAGCGGTGGATCCTAGCCATGCGCCTGTTCCCGTTTCTGATGCCGAGCGCCTCGTGTTCGCTCAACTCTACGAACCGCTCGTGCGCGTCGATTGCGCCGGGCGCGTAGTGCCCGGCCTGGCCGAGTCTTGGAGCGTGGATTCGGGCGGCCGGCGCTGGACGTTTACGCTGCGCCGCGACGCGCAGTTCTGGGATGGTGCCCCCGTGTCAGCGAAGGATGTGATTGCCAGTTGGCGCGGACGCGACTCGGTGCTGACGGATCAAGCGATCGTACTCGGCCCGCGCGAAGTGCGCGTGGGCTTGCCGGACTCGAGCTACGTCACTCGGCTCACGGGCACGCTCCCAGCGGCGACCAAGCCATCTCCCGACCGCGGATGGCCCATCGGGACCGGCCCGTACTGGATGTCCGGCTCCACAGTGACGGGAGCCCTGGTAGCGCAACCGGTCGCGCGAGGCGGGCGCGCGATTGCGTTCCACGACGTGTCCGGCTCAGACCCGAGGGACGTGTTGGACCGGGGTATCGACCTCCTGCTCACTGACGATCCGAGTGTCCTGAGCTACGCCGGCTCACGGGAGCAATACGCCGTGCTTCCCCTGGTGTGGGACCGGACCTATGTGCTGGCGATGCAGGGCGGACCGGCGCCGGTGGTCGACCGTCAAGATCTGATGACTGCGGTGCATGCAGAGGCGAGGGCGGCTGAAGGGCGCCCGTGCCCGGCGGCCGACGCAGTGGAGGGGGGTGGG
>WNFD01001311.1_pt1 | contig 25038 bp, 27 predicted proteins | sample 5400491 | NCBI WGS metagenome assembly WNFD01 (sample SAMN13153343, study PRJNA577476) | soil metagenome | isolation source: 120 cm saprolite under Douglas fir tree site 2 hole 2 replicate 2 | place: USA:California | collected 2015-04-18
CGCGCCGGCCGTGCTACCTTGTCGGCCGGGACGTGGCCCTTGAACTCGACGGTGAAGACACCGTCAAACAACAAGAGGTCGTTGGAGGGGCCCTTCAAGGCCCCCCATGTAAAAGACCCGCGTACTTTTCGTAGAACGTGTTCGTGAGCAGGCCGCCCGGGTCGTACTGCCGCTTGGCCGCGAAGAACTCCTTGATCCTTGGGTAGGATCGCTGAAGCTGCTCGACGGTGTAGTGCAGCTGGTACGGCAGGAAGAACGTGCCACCCAGGGCCGCCGCGACATCGATCAGCTCGCCGGTCAGCGCCCGCATGCCGGCGTGTCCCGCGGCGTCGGTGGTCTGGTTCAGGTAGAGCACGACGGCGAACATCTCGGCCGGCGCGTACGTGAGGACGTTGTCCTCCTGGTGGACGACCCGCACGGACGCATTCAGCAGATTGGCTCGACGCGTCTTCAACACGGCCCGCAAGCCGTCCACGAACGCGACGAACTGGGCTCGCGGAACGAAGTACTCGTGCAGGATGTCGGTCTCGCCCTCGAGGCCGTTCTTGAGATATTTCACGGAGTCGTGCATCGGGTGATTCCGCGATACCAGGCATGCCTCGCCCTCGGCGAGGGCCTGGTTCCGGCTCACCGGGCAGGACTCCAGGCGCGGCTCGACGTATTTCTCGGCCAGCCACTTGAGGCGCATCGGGAGCGTCCCCTGCTTGGCGAGATTAAAGACGAGCCGTCGCAGCCTCACCGCGCGCACCTCGCCGAGCGGGGGAATCACAGCCCCGCGAGCGCTCTCCCGCCGATAGGTGTAGAGGAGCATCTCGTCCAGGAACGAGTGCGGCGCGGTGGAGAGGTGGCCGTACATCAGCCCGTACTGCGGCGCGGGCCCGATCTCGTCGTTGAAGACGGCTGGGAACTCGCGGTAACGGATCACTCGGCGCTCGGATCGGTAGACGACGTTGGGGGTCACTTCCAGGTCGGCGTCCAGGATCACGCCAAACAGGCCGTAGCCGCCGACGATCAGTTGGAAGAGCCGCGGGTTGTCGGTGGGGCTCAGCGTCTGGATCGAGCCGTCGGCGAGCATGACGCGCATCGCGCGGATCGTCCGCCCGACGGAGCCGGCCTGATGATCCATGCCGTGGGCGTTCACGGCGATCGAGCCGCCGACGGTGAAGATGTCGGTTGATTGCATCGCCATCACCGCAAACCGCGGGTGGAGAAAGCTCTGGATGTCGTGCCAGGTGGCGCCGCTCTGCACGGTCAAGGTCCGGGTCTGCGCGTCGAGCGACATTTGGTTCAGCCGTGTCATGTCCAGGACGACCGCGTTGCGTGCGAACGCCTGGCCCCCCATGCTGTGCCGGACGCCCGCGACCGACACCTTCAGGCCGTTGTCACGGGCGAAGGCGAGGGCGGCCCGGACGTCGTCGACCTCGCGCACCGCCACGACGCCGTAGACGGGCGTCCGGCTGAGGCAGCTCGCGTCGTTGACCGTGCCACCCCGCTGCACCCAGACGAGTGATGCGGGCACCACCGGCCGAATTCGGACGGGCCTGGGCGGATCGGCCCCGGCGGGCACCACGGGCGGGCAGTCCTTCTCGCCATCGGGCTCCGCGGCGTAGTAGAGGGCCTTCCGGAGGGCGACGACCGCGATCAGCAGGAAGAGGAGCAGGGCGATCACAGACGCTCTCGCGAGCGCCCGCCTGAGCGTGGTCAGCGACGACATCGCAGGCGCCACGTGGCTTCAGTAGTCGTAAAGATGCTCGACGCTCACGCCGCGGGTGGGCAGGTCGGCCAGGATCACGTGCAAGGAGCTCACGGGCACCCTGACGGCGATCCGCTTCGCGGCCGGGTCCGTCAGGATCTCGTCGCTGAACAGGAGCCCGCCCGTGGCGAGGCGATAGTCCCAATCGCGGGGCGCGATCGCTGTCAGGAGAATCTCGTCGTTTCCAGCAAGGTCGCGAAACCGCACGCCTTGCTTCACCAGCGCGGTGACCACCTGCGTGAAGGCTTCGTAGCGAGGGAGCGTGACGATGTAGGACCGGGGAGCGACCGCCTTGACCTTCCGGATCCTGTCGTCCTCGAAGATCCGATCGGGAGCGTCGACGATCCATGCGTGGATCACGAGGTCCTCAGGCAGGTACACGGCGCCGGTGCTCCACCGGATGATCCCTCCGTACACCGCCTTCACCGCGTATTCGACGCTCAGGGCGAATCGCCGCTCCCACTTCCGGACGACGTCGGGCCCCCACAGGGGCGTCTCCTTCCACAGGGCCTTGAGCTTGCCCGCGAACGGGAATTCGTACCACGGGGTCGTATGCATGAACTCCGCGTACTCGCGCGCGGTCTTGCGCGCGAAGACGTCCTCGTCGGTGTGATAGAAGCCGATCCCCTCCGTGATCACGCCGACCGTGTTCTCGTACCCACCCTTGACGGCGTTCTCCACCGAGAAGCTCAGGCCGATGATGCCGAGCATGAGATGGACGCCTGCGTCGAAGGGGTAGACGCGCTTGGTCGCCCGGCAGACCTGCTTGTAGTAGCGCCAGTACTGCCGTATGGCGGCGAAGTACGGGAAGCGGCTGGGAGCGCGCGACTTGACGAACGACGCGTATTCCCCGGTGCTGTAGACGATGTACCACTCGGGCAGGGTGAGGTAGGTCGACGATTGGCTGCGGAAATAGCCTTTCACGTCCGCGGTGACGCGCAGGAGCTCCGCCGATGGTCCGGTCGGCTGGCTTCGAACACTGAAGCAGTGGGCGCCGATGAACCGGGCGGGAGCGGCGAGAGCGATCAGGCCGAGCACGGCCGCGCTCACGGCCGCGAGTCCGACAAGGGCCCAGGCGCGTCGGCGGCGTCGGGGCCTACGCCGCACTACGGGCGGGCGGCGGGCTCTTGCGGAACCCGAACACGAGCGCGATCCCGGCGAGCACGATGTGGGGCAGGTTCACCAGGAAGTTCGTGAAGCTGAAATCGGGCGTGCCCATGCCCTGCGTGAAGATGCTGAGATCCAGCAGCCCTCTGCCCTGCGTGAGGCCGGCCACGGCGTCCAGTCCGTAGAGGAGGCCGATCCACTGCAGGTATGTGCGGATCGAGCCCGGCGCCCACATCGCCACGATTCCGCCGGCGATTCCAGAGAGCAGGTGGACGATGTCGTCGATGGGGTCGATCTTGAACAGGCCGAGGAGGTAGCCCCTGGCGTCTGTGAGCCCGGGCGCGTGGGTGATCAGGAAGATGCCCACGAACCCGGCGGTATACACCCAGGCGAGCGACTTGAGCACGGTTCATCTCTCCTCTGGGAAGAGGATCCTGCCCGAGCGTCTTATATCACAGCTGCCGCTCAGCGCCGGCGGCTCATTCGCCCGATGCGCTTGCGGTCACCACGTAACGTAGCGGGCCCCCGGGTCTGACGGCGTCGAACGGATAGCAGGTCACCAGGACCAGCCCGGCCGACCGGTCCTCGGTCCGGATCACCGCGGTGCGTGAATCGACCACCGACGTCTCCTGCACCCGAAGTCGTGAGCGCCGCAGGCCCGGAACCTCCACGATGATTTCGTCGCCTTGCTTCAGCCGCTCCAGAAACCGGAAGTGCGTGTCACGATGCCCGGCGACGATCGCCGTGCCGGGAGCTCCGGGGACGGCGCTTCCCGGCGCATGACCGGGGCCGAAGGCCAGCGTCCGGCCGCTGACGCCGGCGAGGACGATGAGGTCGACGCCGTGCGCCGGCACCTGCAGCCTCGCCACGGGCCAGGTGTCGGCCCACGGCCACGGCCTCGCCTCCGGCTCGCCCCGCAGGGTCCGCGCCCAGGCTCTCTGCAACAGGCGCTGGGCGAGCCGAGCCTTGACGTAGATCCACGCGCCCTGCCCGAGCTGCCACAGCCCGACTCCGGCGAACAAGGCCACCGCACCGATCAGGAGCGTTCGACGCGTCACGCTTTCATTGCGCGAACGACCGCGGTGCCAAGCCCGGCGGCGAGCAGGAGCGCGATGAGCCCGAAAGCCAGGTGAACCGGTCCCTCGGTCGCCCCCTGGCCCAGTCCGAAGACGGCGGTGTAGTCCCAGCCGTGCGGGAGATTCGTCTTGAGCGCGTGACTGTGGAGGGCGTCGTTCCCCGGGCGGACCGGAGTCACGTCGATGGCGACGAGGCTCGTGTACGGGCTCACGAGGTGGTGCGCGAGGGCGAGCTCGACCACCGCGTGACGGATCATCGCGTCAGATGAGCTGGACCGGCGCTGGTCGAGAAGGGAAGCGATCTTCCCGCGCGCCCAGTGCACAGACAGTCCCACGCCTTCGTCGGTGTGCTGGAGCGACAGCTCGCGTTCCCACTGATCCAGACCGAGGTGGCCGCGAAGCATAACGCGCGGTGGCAGCGTCGCCGCTCTCAGCGCAACGGTGACGGGCTCGCCGAGATAGACGTCGGGAATCCGCTCGGGCACGATGTCGGCGCCAAGCCCGCCGGGGAGCTCGAGGCGGACGTCGGTGAGAGCCGGGGACTCGAGCTTACCGAAGAGCGCGAGCATCTTTTCTTTCACTTCGGTGGTGCTGCCGATGTAGATGAAGGTGCCGCGACCGAGCCTGGCCGCTTCGCGCATGAAGTGGCTATTGGGCGCCGAGCCGATACCGATGGTGAACAGGCGGCTGTCGCCGAGCCGCTCGTGGATCGCCGAGAACAGCTGCGCCTCGTTTCCGACGGCGCCGTCGGTCAGGAAGATCACCTGCCGCAAACGGCCGGGGTGCTCATGGCCGTCGAGGGCCTGCTGGAGGGCCGGCAGCATCTCGGTCCCTCCGTCGGCCCGGAGCCCGCCGACGTACCGGTCCGCCACGTTGAGATTCTGCGACGTCGCGGCCCGGGCCTGGGGGAAGAGGGCGTCGGTGGTGTGGTTGAAGCGGATGACGTTGAAGGTGTCCGTGGGGCGAAGGCGCGCGAGGGCCAGCCTCAGCGCCGCCCTGGCCTGATCGATGGACGCTCCGTGCATCGAGCCCGAGTTGTCGATCACGAAGATCACCTCGCGCGGCAGGCGGAGCCTGTCGAGCGCGGCGGGCGCCGGCGGCATCACCATGAGGAGCGCGAACATCTCCTCGCCATTCTTTTCCGTGAACAGTGTCGCGGTTGGGGTGGCCTCGGCGGTGTGCTGCCACACGAGCTCGAAGTCCCGGTCCGCGGGAACGCTGCCCTGGGTGAGCTCGATTCGATAGCGACCGCCCGCGAGAGGCGTCGTCTGAATCTCGTGGTAGGGCGCGTCGACACGCGCCAGGGGGACACCGGGGTCGAGCTCGACCCGGAGGCTGACGGGATTGAGCACGCCTCGCACGGGATGCTCGACCGGAGGAGTGAGACGCGACGCGTCCGGCACCTGGTCCGTCCCGGGAATGTAGCGCGGGCCGATGACCATGGGAAAGCGCAGCCGAAACTGCCCCCCGTCGTATCTGATGGCCTGCTGGTATTCGATCTCGACCGTGATCGCGGCGCCGGGCGGAATGTTGGCGGCCGAGGTCGTGAAGATGTTGGGCCGCTCTTCCTCGACGAGGCTCGCGCGCTTGCCCTCGTGCTTCGCCTGCTCGTACTGCGCCTTGGCCGAAGCGCGCTCCTGGATGACGCCCTCGATCGAGCGATCGCCGATCTGCATCCGCAGATGATCGACGGCAGCGTCCTCGGGCAGGGGGAAGACGTAGATGCCCTCCGCCCACTCGCTGCCGGGGTTGATGAACTCCTGACGGACGCTTGCCCGAGCGACGATTCCGGTCACGACCATGTGAACGTCCGTCTTGAGCACGGGCGCGGGCACGAGCGCCTCTTGCCGGCCCGTCCGCCAGAACATTGTGCCTTCGGTGACGCGCCCGGGCCGCGCGCCGGCGTTACCAGGGCTCTCCGCCCTGGCGGCGGTGACCGCCAGGACGGAGACGAGGCTCACGAACATCAGTCCTGCGAAGCGCCTCGGAGCCCGACGCATCGACTGGATCACGGCTCGCCTGAGGCCGACGTGACGTCGGCCTGTGCCCGATCGCTCGCGTTGGCCCCGGCCACTGCCAGGGTGCTGGGAGCAGCGGCGGCGAGCTTGCGGAACTCGAGATGGACGCGGCGGTTGAGCTCCTGGCACTCCTTGCCCGGGTCGTCGCAGAGCAACCCGTCCTGTCCGAGCGTCACCAGCTTGATCGAGGTTTCGGGGACGCCGAGCTCGACGAGAAACTGCTTGACCGCCTGCGCGCGGCGTTGAGCCAGGACACGGTTGTACTCGGCTGGTCCCTGACGGTCTGCATGGCCCTGGACGAGCACCACCCAGGCGTTTGCTAGATCCATGAGGCCCGTCGTGTCCTGGAGCACGCGGACGGCGTCTGCACGCAGACGCGTGCTCTTGAAATCGAAGTAGACATCGGCGTGGAAGACCCCGGCAGGCGGAGCCGGAACCACGGTGCGGGGGCGTGTCGACTCCCCGGAGGGCTTCCCCGTGACGGCGCTCGCCCCGGGCGCCGCCTCCACTCCTTGCGAGCGAATCCAGTACGTTCCGACTGCTCCGGCGATCACCGTCAAGAGAATCCCCACGAGGATCACCAGCTCCTTCACACCACCGCTCTCGGTCGTCCGCTGCTGCGTGTCGGCCATTGTCCTTCCCCTTTCTGGCTTGCTCGTCGTCGCGTCTCGCTGATCGGGCGCTCCGTGTCCGCCCAGTGCGGCCGGCGCCCGCTCGAGCTCTAGAGCAACGCTCACGCCACGCCGGGCGTCGGCGCAGGGAGCGGGGGATTCGAGCGGATTCGCAGACTTGGCGAGCAGACCCCGCCGGCGGCCGATCAGAGGGATGCGGGGGAACCCCGCATCCCCGCATCAGCCGAGGCTTTTCCCTTCACGGTCCGGGACGGGTCAGACCCTCGCGGTCGGAGAGCGGCGGTCGAAGTACTGGCGGACGAGGAGCTCCAGAGAGCGGAAATGGCGTTCAGGCAGGTTCTTGAAGCGTCTCCGGCACGCGGCGATCGCGTCGCCGGGAGAATCGAAACCCGCGACGACTCTCAGCAGGTGCTCGGAGTACTCGCGCAGTTTCAGCTCTACCGTGCGGCCGAGCGCCGGGTCGCCGGCCAGCGCCAGCGCGGCCTTGGCCCGGTCGCCGTCCGCCTCGACGAGCGCGCGGAAGCCGAGCCCCTTGAGCCGTTGAGTCACCGTGCTCCGGTCCCATCCGAGCGTGCGTGCGGTTGCCTGCATGTCGAACCCGTGCTGGCGGAGGGAGGCGAGAACCGCCGCGTCGCCGCCGGACTCGTCCCGGCCGGGCTCACGGGACTGCAGCCGCAGGTCTTCGACCGTGACAACGGCGCCGTCGGCGAACACCAGGGCCTGGCGCAGGCAGTTTTGAAGCTCGCGTGCGTTGCCCGGCCAGTCGCTTCGCTCGAGCGCGGCCAGCGCGGCCTCGGACAGCGGCAGATGGGGCCGTCCGAGCTCGCCGGCGGCCTGGTGGGCGAACCAGGCGGCCAGCAGGGCAATGTCCTGCCTTCGCTCGCGGAGCGGGGACAAACGCAGGACGAGCCCTTTCAGTCGAAAATAGAGGTCCTCGCGGAACCAGCCGTCCGCGACGCCCCGCTCGAGATCCCTGTTGCTCGCGGCGACCACGCGCACGTCCACGGTCGTCGGGCGTGTCGCCCCGATCCGGTAAAAGCTCTTGTCCTGGAGGACGCGAAGCAGCTTGCTCTGGTGATCGGGACGCAGCTCGCCGACCTCGTCGAGGAAAATCGTCCCCCGGTTCGCCTGCTCGAAGAGCCCCTTCCGATCGCCGACGGCCCCGGTGAAGCTGCCCCTGAGGTGACCGAACATCTCGCTCTCGAACAGCTCTGCGGGAATTGCGGCCATGTTGACAGCGACGAAGGGGCCATCGGCGCGAGGACTCAAGCGGTGGGTGGCCCGCGCGAAAAGCTCCTTGCCCGTCCCGGGCTCTCCGGTGACGAGAATCGGCAGGGAAGAGCGCGCGGCCTTCTCGAGATCCTGGAAAACGGCCAGGAGGGCTCGATCCCGGGTGACGATGCCCATCCGCTCGCACTGATGCCGCAGTCGCTCCTGCTCCGCGTCGCCGAGCGGGGCCTGGCGGCTCGGGTCCAGCGTCCGAGACTCGCGTTCCAGCCGTTCGAGCTGCGTGCGCGTGTGCTCTTCCTGGGCTCGGGCTGCCGCGAGCTGCGCGCGCAATGCCTCCTCGCCGCCGGTCGATCGAGCGATCGCGGCTCGCGCGGCCTCGAGGTCCTCCTCGAGTCCTTCGACCGATGACTCCTGACGCACGAGCGCCTCGCGGATCGCGGCGACTTCACCTTCGAGATGACGAACGCGATAGGACGACGCGAGCTGGTTCCAGAGCAGCGCGCTCGCGCTGGACACGGCCACCGCCACCAGCGGCGCCACCAGAGGCAGCAACACCGCGGCCAGCGACGGGGATAGGAGCAGGCTTGCGACATAGCCGAGCGCCAGGACCGTGACTCCCACTGCCGCCTTCCACCACCGGAGCGCCAGCCAGAGCCACGCCGTCATACCGGACAGGAGAAAGGCGCCGAGCACCGTCCACGCGGCCGGCGCTTCCCTCAGCCAGGACCGTGTCAGGACAGTGACGAGCAGGTTCGCCTGGATGGCCACCCGTTCCTTCCCAGACCCCGGCTCGACAAGGAGAAGGACGATCCGGTCGGCGACCAGGCTCTGGAGCGCCTCCGCCTGCCTCTGCTCGATGGCTTTCCAGACGTCGGCGAGCGGGACTACCTTGTGGCCACGCGAAAGCTCCGGCCCGGCGACGCCGATCAGCATCCGCCCGCGCCGGTCGACCGGGATCTGGTCCGTCTCTACATTCAGGAAGGCGGCGGCGAGCGAGAGCCCGTACGCAGGCACGCCTCGCTCGCCAACCCGAACGAAGAGCGGCACTCTTCGGACGACACCGTCGGGGTCAGCCGGGGTGAGCATGTGTCCGACGCCTTTCGCGTAGTGGGTGAGGCCGGGCAGCGATCCGGTGAGCGGCCGTGCTTCCGGAAATGCTGGGGAAGTCTTGGAGAGCGCCGGCCACGATCGGTGCGCGGGCCTCGTCGCAGGGGCGATGCCCGGGTCCTCCGGCGCGCGCCCATCGGTGAGCTCCAGGGCGATCGGAAACACGACACTGTCGGCCAGCGCGATCGCCTGACTCAGGAGCGCATCACTGGTCGCGCCACCGGGCGCTGGCCCGCTCGGCTGTCCGAGTGGGGCGTCGACGCCGATGACGGCGGCGCCTGCACGCGACAGACCAGTGATGAGGCGGGCAAGAACGACGCGGTCCCAAGCGCCGGTGCCGAACCGGGACTCACTCGCCGGGTCGCGGACGACGACGACCAGCGCCGAGTTCGCCGGCGTAGACTCTCGCGCGCGAAGCCACCTGTCGTACACCGACCAATCGAGCGCAGTGAGCCTGGCACCTCCCAGAGCCAGGACACCGAGGGCCACCAGGGTGGCTGCGAGGCCGATCGCGGCGGCCAGCGCCACGGTCTTCATCATCGCGGGTGTCCGGGCCTAGGGACGGGCCGGCGCGGGAGCGGCCTCGGTGGCGGCCGACAGCTCCTGAAGAAGACGCTGAGCGTCTTCGTGAGGCGTGGCCCTCAGGAGGCTGATGGCGCGCGCCGCATCCTTCGGCACGCCGAGGCCTGCAGCGTAGAACCGCGCAAGAGCGATCCGTGGGCGGGGCCGGCCCTCCTCCGCTGCGGTCTTGAAGTAGTCCAGGATCCGTCCATCGTGCGCGAGAAGCTGTCCCTCGACCCCATGGTAGTAGAGGGCCTCGAGGAGCCCTTGCGCCGGCTCGCTGAGCGACGAAGCCTCGCGGATCAGTACGGGCACCGCCTCGCGGACGCGGCTCTGCCGCAAGAGCGCGGCGCCGACCGTGTCATCGTCGCCGTTTCGAGCAAGGTCCGGGAATTCGTCCCACAGCCTCGCCCGATAGTCTCGAAACGCTTGCTCGACTGCCGAACGCTCGGCCGGCCCACGCGTGCTCCGACCAAGCGCGGTCTGCCGCAGCTCGCCGAGCGACAGCTGGGCCTGGTCGACGCCTTGGTCGGCCGCGCGGGACCACCACATGATCGCCAGCGCGAGATCGCGATCGACGCCGATACCCCCCGCGTAGGCCGCACCGAGGAAGTACTGTGCGGCGGCGTGCCCCGCCCGCGCGGAGACCAGGAATTCCGGCGTCGCCTCGGCGTCCTGATGAGCAAGCTTCAGCGCGAGAGCCAGGTTGTACCGCGCATCCGGGTGATCGGGCCTGCGGGCGAGGAGCTGCCGGTACGCCTCGATCGCGCCGTTCAAATCGCCCAGCGCATACCGCGCCAGGCCGAGGCTGTAGTACGCCTGGGCCAGCTCGGGCTGCTGCCGGAGGACCTCCTCGAGCTCGGCGCGCGCAGACGACCAGTCCTGCCTGGCTATGAGCGCCGCGGCGAGGGTGAGTCGGGCCGGCGCGGCATCACGCTTCTGGCGCAGGAGCGCATGGAGCTCTTCGATCGCCCCGTCCAGATCGCCCATGTTGTAGAGGGCGAGTCCCAGGCTTTCCCGGGCCTCGACCAGCTCAGGTTGGAGGCGGAGCGCCTCGCGCAACTGCATCGTGGCCGCTGCCATGTCGCCCTGCCCAATCGCCGCCCGACCGAGCCCGAGGTACTCGCGCGCCTGCGTCCGCCGCGCCTCGAGGGTGTCCACCGGGGCGGCCTTCCGGGCAGCTCGGCCTGGGCCGGTGGCCGTCGCGCATCCGACCTGGATGATGGCGACCAGCAGGAGGGGAGCAATGGCGCTTTTCAGGTCGGGCCTCCGCGCGCGAACTCGAGCTGCTTTTGATCATAGCAAAGGCCGCGACTGTGACAGGAATGCGGATGACCCGCGAGAGTGACGACGTGTGTCACCCTCGCGGGGTCTGGAAGCACGCCTTCGCTAGTTGTACGCCTCGAAGAGCCCCGCGGCGCCCTGGCCGCCGCCGACGCACATGGTCACCACGCCGTAGCGCGCCTTGCGGCGGAGCATCTCGTTGGCGATGGTACCGACCATGCGCGAGCCCGTCATGCCGAAGGGATGTCCGATCGAGATCGAGCCGCCGTTGACGTTGAGCTTCTCCGGATCGATCCCGAGTCGGTCGCGACAGTAGACGACCTGCGAGGCGAACGCCTCGTTCAGCTCCCACACGTCGATGTCGTCGATCTTCAGGCCGTGGCGCGTGAGGAGCTTGGGCACCGCGTACACGGGGCCGACGCCCATCTCGTCCGGCTCGCAGCCGGCGACCGCGAAGCCGCGGAAGACGAGCTTGGGTCGGATGCCGAGGGCCTTGGCGCGGTCCATCGACATCACGAGCGTCGCGCTGGCGCCGTCGGAGAGCTGCGAGGAGTTGCCGGCCGTGACGGTGCCCTGGCCGGAGTCCTTGTCGAAGTGGGGCGGCAGCTTCAGCAGCCCCTCGAGCGTGGTGTCGGCGCGATTGCACTCGTCCTTCTCGCAGTAGTACGGCTCCTGACCGACGACCGCGCCCGTCTGCTTGTCGAGGATGCCGCGCGTGACGTGCATCGGCGCCAGCTCCTCCTTGAAGAACCCTTCCTGCTGGGCGCGCGCCGTCCGCTGCTGGCTCAAGAGCGCGTAACGGTCCTGGGTCTCGCGGCTGATCTTGTAGCGCTTGGCGACGACCTCGGCCGTGTCGCCCATGACCATGTAGACGCCGGGGAGGTGCTCCTTCACCCACGGGTTCGGGTCGCTGTCGCGTTTGGCCATCGTGATCGACTCGACGCCGCCGCCGATCATGACGTCGGCGCCGTCGTTGATGACGTAGTTCGCCGCGATCGCGATCGCCTGGAGCCCCGAGGAGCAGAAGCGGTTCAGGGTGAGCCCGCCGACCGACACGGGCAGTCCCGCGCGCATCGCCGCCACGCGGGCGATGTTGTGACCCTGCGAGCCGTGCGGCTGGCCGCAGCCCATGATCACGTCCTCGACCTCTTTCGAGTCGAGCTGCGGAACCTTGCCGAGGACGTCCTTGATGGCGTGGGCGGTGAAATCGTCGGGGCGCGTGAGATTGAACGAGCCGCGGAACGACTTGGCCAGCGGCGTCCGCGAGCTGGCGACGATGACGGCTTCTCTCATAACGGTCTCCTTCTTTAGATGGCCGCGACGGCCATGATCTCGACCAGGTACTTGGGCGACGCCAGCCGGGCCTCCACGGTCGCCCGCGCCGGGGTGTTGGCGGGATCGACCCAGGCGTCCCAGGCGGCGTTCATGTCGCCGTACATCCCCATGTTGGCCACGTACACGGTGGCGGAGAGGATCTTCGACTTGTGGCTGCCGACCGCCGCCAGCGTCTCGTCGATCTTCTTGAGAATCTGCTGGGTCTGGCCCTTCGCGTCTGCGGACGGGTCGGCCGCCACCATGCCGGCCAGATACACCGTGTCGCCGTGGACGACTGCCTGGGAGAGCCGCGGCCCGACGCCGTGACGCTTGATGCTCATGCCCTGTTCCTTTCCGCTCCAGAAATGGGGCCCGAACGGTACCGGGATGATACTCCGTCCGGGGCGTTCCCATACAGTGGAGTTGCCCGGGTTCGACGGACTTCACCTTGCACGGGTCCCCGGCTCTCAGTAGAGTTGAGGCGCCATGAGCATCCCTCACGACTTCGCGAAGGCGTTCAACCGGCAGGACGTGGGCGCGCTGGTCGCGTGCTTCACGGAAGGCGCCAGCTATCACGATAACTTTTACGGCGAGCACCGGGGCCACGCCGGGCTGCGCGTGATGTTCGAGCGGATGTTCCGGGAAGGCCGCGACTACAGCTGGGTCATGGACACCGTGGTCGAGTCGCCCGACCGGGCGGCCGCCGAGTGGACGTTCGGCTACGTCGTGACCGACGCCGTCCCGAGGAGCGCCGGCCGGAAGGTCGGGTTCAGGGGGATGAGCCTCTTCGAGCTCGAGCGCGGCAAGATCGCGGCGTACCGCGAGTACTTCGACTCGGGCCAGGCGCTGCTGCAGCTCGGCTTCGCGCCCGAGGCGCTCGCGAAGGTACTACGCCGCAAGCTCGAGGGCCACTGACGATGGCGCTCGACCGCGCGAAGCGCGACGCCCTCATCCAGCAATACGCCGACGGTCCTGCCCGGCTCCGGGCGGCGCTGGCCAAAGTCCCGGCGCCGGCCCTCAAGTGGCGTCCGGCTCCCAAAGAATGGTCGGCCCACGAGATCGTCTGCCACTGCGCTGACTCCGAGACGAACGCCTACGCGCGTATCCGCTTCGTGGTCGCCGAGAAGAGCCCGACGGTCCAGGGCTACGACCAGGACAACTGGGCGGCGGTCTTCGGGTACCACCAGCTGCCGCTCGAACCCGCGCTCGCCGTGGTCGAGGCCGTGCGCGCCAGCACCGCGGCGCTGATCCAGGGCCTGCACGATGAGGCGTGGACGCGCGTCGGGCACCACACGGAGTCCGGGCGCTACACCGCCGAGGACTGGCTGCAGATCTACGCCGACCATCTGGAAGGCCACGCGCGGCAGATCGAGAGCAACGTCGAGCAGTGGAAGTCGACGCAGTCCCGATAGCCTAATCGGAGGGGGCTGGACGGCCCCCTCCGAGCCTCCCCACTCTCCGCCGCCGCCGATCAGCCGCGCACGAGCAGAACGAGCCCCGAGAGCAGGATCAGCGCGAAGACCAGCTGACGGAAGCGGCGCTGGTTCACGCGCTCGAACAGAAGGGCGCCCGTGACCGCGCCGGCGACCGCGGGCAGCGCGAACCCCACGGTGAGACCCCACACCGGGCGCGTGAGCAAGCCGGCCCACCAGTAGCCGGCGAGGATCGCCCCCTGGTTCACGACGAAGAAGGCCTGCAGGTTCGCTTTGACGACGCGCGCGCTCCAGCCCTGTGTCGCCGCGTAGAGAACCACTGGCGGGCCTGGCAAGCCGACCGCGCCGCCGATGACACCGGCCAGGACCCCGGCGCCGAGCCCCCACCGGCGCCCCTCGAGCTTCTGCGGGTAGAGGCCGCGGGCCTCGAGGACGAAGGCCACGACGAGCATCAGGCCGATGAGGCGGTTCAGGGCGCTCGCGGGAAGCGCGGCGAGCCCCCACACGCCGAGCGGCGTGCCCGCGACCGTCCCGATGAGGAGGTCGAGGAGCGCGCGTGGCTCGACGTCGCGGCGGAGCTGAACCAGCATCGCCAGCGAGAAGACGGCCGCGTAGATCGTCAGGAGCACGATCGCGTCGGCGGGCGCCATCAGATAGGGCAGAAAGGCAAGCGCGACGAGTGCGATGCCGAATCCGGCCAGGCCCATCACGAAGCTCGCCGCCGCGATGACGCCGGCGGCCGCTGCCCACGCGAGCGTCACGCGGTCGCGATCAGTCGCGCGAGGAGGTGAACGGGCGGGGCTGCCACCACGGGTAGAACGGCGGCAGATCCGCGCTCGGCCGCAGCGTGAACCGCGCCGGGCGCTTCTCGAGGAACGCGCTGACGCCCGGGAGGGCGTCAGCGGAGCGTCCGGTCCAGAACATCGCCAGCGAGTCGAGGCGATACGCCTCCGCCGGGTGGTCGGCGCCGGACGTTGACCTTGATGCCTGATCGGTGATGAGCGCGACGATCATCCCGAGGGGACGACGACCCGATCGCCGCCCTTGAAGCCGCTCGCCTGAGGCGCCTCGACGATTTCGCCGAAGGTCTCGTGGCCGATGATGCCCCCCTTCGGCACGCGGTGGTTGAGGTGACCCTGAAAGATGTGGAGGTCGGTCCCGCAGATTCCGACGCGGCGCACCCGCAGTAGCGCGTCGTCCGGTCCGGGCCTGGGCGGGGCCATCTCGCCGGTCGTGAACGTCCTTGCCCCCTGGTAGAACGCGGCGCGCATTCTGATCAGCTCGAGCGCTGATACCCCGCGCTCGTCATGCAGTCGCTGAACGCATTAGCCTGACGAGACTCCAGGACCGCGATGCGACCAACGTCGAGGAGGCCCCCGAGGCCCAGGTCTGGCCCCGGCCCGATCTCGAACGCCTTGCGGGCGCATTCCACCTCGACTGCCGACACCTCCTGGAACATGGCGCCGGTCTTCCTCCACTCGGTTCCGCGCAGGTCGAGGACGCAGCCCGTGAGCAGCGCGGCCGCCGCCAGTACGATGAGGACTCGCATAGGGTCTCCTCTCAATGGAGCCTAGAGGATACCAGGGAATCGGTCGGGCAGGCTGACGGCCCGATCGGGCGATTCGCCCTGTTCCTGCTGATCGTCCGTGGGTAAAAGCCCTTGAACTTCTGGGAAATCCGGTCTGGCACGCCTCCTGCGTTACCGCGGAGCCGAGGAGGACGGACGATGGCGCTGGAGAACCTCATCGCATACGCAGTCGCACTCGGCCTTCCGCTCTGGCTCGTCGTCGAGGAGATCCGTCATCGCGCTGCCCCCCGCCGCGAGGCCGAAGCGGCGGCGGCCGCGGCGGCGCCGGCCCTCAAGCGGCGCGCCGCCGAGGGCGCACCCGCTCGCGGGCACGTCTCGGCCGCGTAGCCCGCCGCGCGGCTGCCTCTCGCGCTCTCCCGCCGCCCGTTGTAGAGTGTGCGCACCCCGAGCCCGAAAGGAGCGCACGGCAATGGGCGAGATGCTCCCCCTCAGCACTGAAGACGGTCACGCGCTCGCCAGATACCGCGCCGCGCCGCAAGGAAAGCTCCGGGGCGCCCTCGTGATCATCCAGGAGATCTTCAGCGTCAACTCCCACATCAAGCGTGTCACCGACGGCTTCGCCGCCGACGGCTACGTAGCGCTGGCGCCGGCGATCTTCGACCGGGCCGAGCGGGACTTCCCTGGGGCGAGGCCGATCAGTCGATCTCGCCCGACCACCGGAAGAAGGGCCGCGCACCCGAACCTGCCGATGCACATCTATTCGGCCGGTCACGGCTTCAACGGCGACGAACGGGGGAACCATCACGAGCCCAGCGCCACGCTGGCGCGCACCCGGACGCTGGACTTTCTCAACCAGTACCTGGGGTAGGAGGAGCGGCCCATGCTGAGCGAGTTCAAGACGTTCATCATGCGCGGTAACGTCGTCGACCTCGCGGTCGGCGTGATCATCGGCGCGAGCTTCGGCGCCATCGTCACCTCGCTCGTCAACGATGTCGTGATGCCGCCGGTCGGGCGGCTCCTCGGGGGCGTGGACTTCAAGGACTTCTTCATCAGCCTGTCGGGGCCGTCCTATCCGACGCTCGCCGCCGCGAAGGGCGCGGGCGCCCCGACGCTCAACTACGGGCTGTTCCTGAACGCGGTGATCAACTTCCTCATCGTGTCATTGGCCGTCTTCCTGCTGGTCCGCCAGGTGAACCGCCTGCTCCCGAAGCCGGCCGCCCCTGCGGCGACGCCGACAAAGGACTGTGCCTGGTGCGCGACGCCGATTCCGGTCAACGCGAAGCGATGCCCGCACTGCACCTCGAACCTGGCGGGCTGAGCGAGCGCGCCTAGACAGCCGTCGCGGGGCCGCGGTGCGAGCCGCAGGGCCGGCCGGGAGTGGGGCCCTCAGGCCCGAGGCGAGCGATATGAAAGTCCCGCCGGCCGAAGCGAACCCATGAAAGAAAGTCGGCGCCGTGAGCGCCGATGATCCCTCTGCGACGAGAGCTTCAGCCTCGTCGGAGTGTCGGGCGTCCCCGGCTGGCCCTTCGCCGACTCGCCCGCGCGCCTCGTGCTGAAGAAGATCCGCCGGCCGGCCTAGCCGACGGACAATGGAATATCCCCACGGCCTGCGGGCGCTGAACCACGGCGACTTCCGGCGCTTCTACTTCTCCCAGCTCGCGGCGCAGGTCGGGAGCTGGATGCAGAATGTGACGCAGGCCTGGCTCGTCCTGCAGCTCACGAACTCGCCTTTCAAGCTCGGGCTCCTCGCGACGCTTCAATTCTCGCCGGTGTTGCTCTTCTCCATCGTCAGCGGCGCCGTCGCCGACCGTTTGCCCAAGCGCCCGCTGCTCGTCGCCACCCAGACGACGCTCGCGTGCCAGGGGCTACTGCTCGCCCTGCTGGTGGCGACGGGCCACGTGGAGTACTGGCACGTGGCCGTGCTGGGCCTGGCCCTCGGCTTCGCCAACGTCGTGGACCAGCCCGCTCGCCAGTCGTTCGTGATGGAACTGGTGGGCCGCGCCGACGTGTCGAGCGCGGTCGCGCTCAACTCCGCGGGGTTCAACCTCGCGCGCATCGTCGGGCCGGCGGTCGCCGGAATCGTGATCGCGCGTCTCGGGGTGGCGCCGACGTTCTTCGTCAACAGCCTCGGCTTCATCGGCGTCATCGTCACCCTCCTGAGAATGAAAGCGCGAGGTTTGCCGCCCGGCACGGCGCACGCGTCGATCTTCGAGGAGATCGCGGAGGGTGTGCGGTACGCCGCGGGCACGCCGCGGCTCCGGCTCGCCATCGGTCTCGTCTTCGTGGTGAGCCTCTGCGTCTTCAATTTCAGCGTGTACGTGCCCCTCCTGGCCAAGAACGTGCTGGGGCTGGGCGCGGAGGGATTCGGGTTCCTCATGGCATCGCTCGGCGTCGGCGCAGTGGGCGGAGCCCTCACGGTCGGCGCCCGCGCCGCGCGTCCGTCGGTTCGCTCGATGCTCGTGTCGGCGACGCTGGCGCTGAGCACGCTCATGGCCCTGGGCGTCACTCGCCGCATCGAGCTCGCCATACCCCTGCTGTTCTTCACCGGCTACTGGGGGATCATGCTGATGGCGAGCTGCAACACGTCGATCCAGCTCCAGGCACCCGACGGGCTACGCGGGCGGGTGATGAGCATCTACACGTGGGTGTCGGGCGGCGTCTTCCCGATCGGCGCGTTCATCGTCGGCACGATCTCGCAGGGGTGGGGCGTGTCCGTGGCATTCCTCTGGAACGGCACGCTCGGCCTCGCGGGCGTGGGCGCGCTCGCCCTGTGGTGGCGACTCCGACGGGATTGACGGCAGGGAGCGCTACTTCTTCGGGTACCCTTTGGTCCCCAGCGCCTCGGTGATCTCTGCGAGAATCACGGGGTCGTCGATCGTCGCGGGCGCGCTGTACTCCTGGCCGTCGGCGATCTTCTTCATCGTCCCGCGGAGGATCTTGCCCGAGCGCGTCTTGGGCAGGCGCTTGACGACGAGCGCGGTCTTGAACGCGGCGACCGGGCCGATTTGCTCGCGCACCTTCTCGACGAGCTCCCTCACGATCTCGGCTTCACTGCGCGCGACGCCCGCCTTGGTGACGACGAAGCCGACGGGGACCTCGCCCTTGATCTCGTCCGCGACGCCGACGACGGCGCACTCGGCCACGTCGGGATGGGCGGCGAGCACCTCCTCCATCGCGCCGGTGGAGAGCCGGTGCCCAGCGACATTGATGATGTCGTCCACGCGGCTCATGATGTAGAGGTATCCGTCCGTGTCCTTGAAGCCCGCATCGCCCGTCAGGTAGTGGCCGGGGTGCTTCGTGAGATAGGACGTCTCGTACCCAGCGTCGTTGTTCCAGAGCGTCGGCAGGCACCCCGGCGGTAGGGGCAGCCGGATGGCGATCGAGCCGATCTGTCCGGCGGGCATCTCGTCGTTGTCCTCGCCGAGAACGCGGACGTCGTACCCGGCCACCGGCTTCGTGGGGGATCCGGCCTTCACGGGCAGCATGCCCAGGCCGACGCAATTGGCGGCGATGGGCCACCCCGTCTCCGTCTGCCACCAGTGATCGACGACAGGTACGTGCAGCTTGTCCTCCGCCCAGTGGAGCGTGTCCGGGTCGCAGCGCTCGCCCGCGAGGAAGAGCGTTCGGAACCGCCCGAGGTCGTACTTCGCCATGTGCGTCCCCTGCGGATCCTCCTTCTTGATCGCGCGGAACGCCGTCGGCGCCGTGAAGAGCGCGTTCACGCCGTGCTCGGCGATGAGGCGCCAGAACGCGCCGGGATCGGGTGTGCCCACCGGCTTGCCCTCGTAGAGGATCGTGGTGCAGCCCTTGAGGAGCGGCGCGTAGACGATGTACGAGTGGCCGACCACCCAGCCGATGTCCGAGGCGGCCCAATAGACCTCGCCGGCGCCCATTCCGTACACGGCGCTCATCGACCACTTGAGCGCGACGGCATGGCCGCCGTTGTCGTGCACGACGCCCTTGGGGATGCCGGTGGTGCCCGAGGTGTAGAGGATATAGAGCGGGTCGGTGGCGGAGACGGGCACGCACTCGGCGGGCGTCGCGGCGGCGACCTCCTCGTGCCAATCCCGATCGCGCCCGCGCACCATCGGGGCCACTCCTTCCCGGCGCTGCAGGATCACGCAGCGAGGAACCTTGTGCTGCGCCAGCTCGATCGCGCCGTCGAGCAGAGGCTTGTAGGGAATGACGCGGTTGACCTCGATGCCGCAGGAGGCCGAGAGGATCAGCTTGGGCTTGGCGTCGTCGATGCGCTTGGCCAGCTCGTTGGAGGCGAAGCCGCCGAAGACCACGGAGTGGATCGCGCCCAAACGCGCGCACGCGAGCATCGCGATCACGGCCTCGGGCACCATCGGCATGTAGACGACCACGCGGTCGCCCTTCTCGACCCCCTGGCGCCGGAGCATGCCGGCGCAGAGCGCCACCGCGTCGCGCAGTTCGAGGTAGGTGTACGTCCTCACCGTGCCGGTGACGGGGCTGTCGTAGACGAGCGCGCGCTGCTTGCCGCGGCATCGGTCGATGTGCAGGTCGAGCGCGTTGTAGCAGGTGTTGAGCTCGCCCCCCGTGAACCAGCGGTAGAAGGGCTTACGCGAGTCGTCGAAGACGCGGTCCCAGCGCTTGTCCCAGTGGACATCCTCGGCGGCCGCCGCCCAGAAGCCTTCGGGGTCCCTCATCGACCGCGCGTACGCCTCGTCGTAGACGCTCTTCGCCATTGTGAGCCCTCCCTGGGCGCTGCCGCTGGGCGGCGCGGGAACGTTATCACGGCCCACGTGGGCACCGCCAAGCCCTGATCCCATGGGAGAATCAGTCTCTCTTGACAATCTCGATCGAGAATAGGTATTTTCCATCCTATTGGAGGCGGGATGAGCACTTACGTCCAAGAGCCAGCCTTGCGCTGCCCGGTCTGCAAGGCGCAGGTGGCCGTGAAGCTCCAGAACGAGGTGGTCATCAATAACGCGATCCTGAAGGTCAACCCGCCGACGGGCCGCGTGACTGCCAAGTGCCCGCGATGTAAAGCGTGGGTGCGGGTACCCCTACGGTATGTCGGGTGACATGACTCCGTCGTAAGGCGACGTCGAAGGCAAAGACACAAGCCGGGAGGACGGCCGAGAAGCGCGCCCGCTCCCCGGCTTTTGCGTTTCTGGAGGCACCCATGAGTGAAGCCGTAAAAGAGACGAAGGCGCAGCGCGTGGAGAGGCTCAAGCGCGAGCTGAATCCCTGGGAGGCGTATGCCGACATCCAGCGCTTCGCGCGCGAGGGCTGGGACGCGGTCCCGCCCGAGTGGCTCGGCACGTACTTCCGCTGGTGGGGCATCTATACCCAGGGCGATGGTGTCGGCGCGGTCGGCGGCAAAGGCGGCGAGGGCAAGGCCGTTCGCCACTTCATGGTGCGTATCCGGATCCCGAACGGCGCACTCGAGTCCAACCAGCTCAGGACGATTGCCGACCTCGCCGAGTGGCATGGTCATGGGATCGCCGACATCACGGTCCGCCAGAACATCCAGCTCCACTGGGTGACGCTCGAGAGCTTGCCCGACGTCTTCCGCGCGCTCTGGCTCCAGGGCGTGACGACGATGGGCGCGTGCGGCGACGTCACGCGCAACGTCACCGGCTGCCCGCTCGCCGGCGTGGACGCCGACGAGCTGGTGGACGCCTCGCCGCTCGTCCTCGAGGCGACGCGCCTGCTGAACGGCAACCCCGCTTTCTACAACCTGCCGCGGAAGTTCAAGGTCTCGATCGCGGGTTGCCGTGCCTGGTGCGCGTATCCAGAAATCAACGACATCGGCCTCACCGCGGTCAGCCACCCGGCAACGGGCGAGATTGGCTTCGCGGTCCGCGTCGGCGGAGGGCTCTCGACCGACCCGCACCTCGGGGTGCGGCTCGACGCCTTCGTCCCCTGGGGCCAGGCGGTGGACGTGGTCCGCGCGATCGCCGAGATCTTCCGCGACTCCGACGTGCTTCGACAGAATCGCGAGAAGGCGCGCCTCAAGTTTCTCTTCCTCCAGCACGGCTGGACCGCCGAGCGCTTCCGGGCCGCGATCGAGGAGCGCCTGGGGTTCCCTCTTGAGCCGGGTGTGCCCGACGACCCGCCCGACGACGTATACCGCGACCACGTGGGGATCCACGCCCAGAAGCAGCCGGGCCTCTCCTACGCAGGAGTCGCCGTGCTTCGTGGGCGTCTCACGGCCGACCAGATGCGCGCTGCAGCCGACCTGGCCGAGTGCTACGGCACGGGCGCGCTCAGGACGACCCACATGCAGAACCTCCTGATCCCGAACGTTCGCCGCGAGCGCGTCCACGCCCTCGCGCGCGACCTCGAGACCGCGGGCTTCGCCCTCGACGCCTCGCCGTTCCGGCGTGGGACCGTCGCGTGCACGGGCTCGGAGTTTTGCAAGCTGGCGCTCACCGAGACGAAAGGGTTTGCGCGCGGGCTCGTGGAGACGCTCGAGCGGCGGCTGCCGGGGTTCGACCAGCACCTGAGGATCAACATCACGGGCTGCCCGAACAGCTGCGGCCAGCACTGGATCGCCGACCTCGGCATCGAAGGCAAGAAGGTCAAGCTGGGCGGGGCGCTCGTCGATGCCTACTACTTCTGCGTCGGCGGCGCCGTGGGCCGGCATCAGGCCGTGGCACGACCCATCGGTCTCCGCCTGCCCGCGACCGACGTGGCCCCGGCGATCGAGCGCCTGCTGCGCACCTTTCTGGCCGACCGCCTGCCGGCCGAGAACTTCCGCCAGTTCGCCGCGCGCCACACGGACGACGAGCTCCGCGCGCTCCTGGCGGGCGAGCTCGCCGAGGCGGTCGCGCGCGACGTCGCGTCCGAGCGGCCGCCGCATGGGGTCGACGGCTGAGATGGGGTACTTTCCCGTGCTCCTCGACCTTACGGGCCGACGCTGCCTCATGGTCGGCGGGGGACCGGTCGCCGAGCGGCGGATCACCGGACTCCTGGCGGCTGGCGCGCGGGTGACAGTGATCAGCCCGCGGACGACGCCGACGCTAGCCGCGCTGGCCGCCGAGGGACGCATCGAGCTGGAGTCGCGCGGCTATCGCGAGGGCGATCTCGCCGGCGCCGATCTCGCGTTCGTTGCGACCGACGCGGGCGAGGTCAACATGGCCGTGGCGCGCGAGGCGCGGGAGCGAGGCGTCTGGGTCAATGCCGCCGACGACCCGGCGCACTGCACCTTCATCCTCCCGGCGGTCGTGCGCCGTGGCGATCTCATCGTGGCCGTCGCGACGGGTGGCTCGAGCCCCGCCCTCGCCCGCGCCGTTCGGGAGGAACTCGAGGCCTATCTCACCGCCGAGTACGCGACGCTCGCCGCGATCGCGGCGGAGGCCAGGCGCGAGCTGCGGATGGCGGGGCGGCTGGTCACCGCGGACGCCTGGCGGCGCGCGCTCGGCCCGGAAGTGCGCCGACTCATCGTCGAGCGCGGGCGCGACGACGCCAAGCACCGGCTGCTCGAGCTCCTCGGAGTCGAAGCATGCGCCCCGTAGTGCGAGCCGCAGGACGTCGCGGGGCTGGGGCCCCGCCGTCCGAGGCGAGCGAGAGAGTAATCCGAGCCGCAGGACGTCGCGGGGCTGGGGCCCCGCCGTCCGAGGCGAGCGAGAGAGTAATCCGAGCCGCAGGACGGCGCGGGGCTGGGGCCCCGCCGTCCGAGGCGAGCGAGAGAGTAATCCGAGCCGCAGGACGGCGCGGGGCGGGGACGGTCGCCCTCGTCGGCGCGGGCCCCGGGGATCCCGGGCTCATGACGGTGCGCGGCCTCGAGCTGCTGCGGCGGGCCCACGTCGTTGTCTACGATCGGCTGGTCGACCCACGCCTCCTGGACGCGGCGCCGCGCGCCCGGCGCATCTTCGCGGGCAAGGCGTCCGACCATCACACGCTGCCGCAGGAGCGGATCAACGCGCTCCTGATCATGCACGCGCGGCGCGGGCGCCGGGTCGTGCGGCTCAAGGGCGGCGATCCGTTCGTCTTCGGACGGGGCGGCGAGGAGGCCGATGCGTTGGCGCGCGCCGGGATTCCGTTCGAAGTCGTCCCCGGCGTCAGCTCGGCCGTCGCCGTCCCGGCGTACGCGGGAATCCCGCTCACTCACCGGGGCGTCGCCTCCTCGTTTGCGGTCGTGACCGGTCACGAAGAGGCCTGCAAGCGCGAGTCGAGCGTCGACTGGTCGCGGCTGGCGCGGGCCGTCGACACGCTCGTGGTCTTGATGGGCGTGAAGAGCCTGCCCCGGATCGTGCGCGAGCTCATCGAGCACGGGCGCCCGGCGGCGACGCCCGTCGCCCTCGTGCGCTGGGGGACCACGAACGTCCAGGAGACGATCACCGGCACCCTCGGCGACATCGCGGCCCTTGCGGCGCGCGCTCGGCTCGAGCCGCCCGTCGTGATCGTGATCGGCGAGGTCGTCGCGCTGCGCGACCGGCTCCAGTGGTTCGACGACAACCGCGTCCCTATGGAGGTGGCCCAGTGAGTGTCCGGCTTTCGACACCGATCGGCATCCTCGACGAGCATCCCGAGTGGTCGGCCCGGCTCATCGCCGAGCTCCAGCACCGCCGGTTGCCGTTCGAGAAGATCGACCACTCGAACCACGCCTTCGACCCGCGCGACCGCGTCCCGCGCTACTCGGTCATCGTGAATCGCACGAGCCCCTCGTCTCATCGGCGTGGCCACGGCGCCGTGCTGTTCTACGCCGAGGCGCTGCTGGCCCACTGGGAGGGGCTCGGCGTACCCGTCATCAATCCCGTCCGCGCGTACCGGTTCGAGAAGTCCAAGGCGCTCCAGATCGGGCTCTTCGAGCGGCTGGGCATACACTATCCTCGGACCGTCATCGTGAACCATCGCGACCAGGTACTCAAGGCGAGCGGAGAGCTTCGCTTCCCGCTCCTCGTCAAGCCGAACGTCGGCGGCTCCGGCGCGCTCATCGAGCGCTTCGACTCGCGCGCCGAGCTCGAGGCGAGGAACGCCACGCTCGACTTCGGCCCGGACGGGACGGCCCTGGTCCAGGAGTACGTCGAGTCGGAGGAGGGCGCGATCGTGCGCGTCGAGGTGATGGACGACCGCTACCTCTACGCGATCCGGATCGTCCGCGCCGCGTCCGACTTCAATCTCTGCCCGGCCGACATCTGCCGGGTCCCCGAACCGCCCCCGAGCGCCGACCTCGGCGCCTGTCCCGTCGAGGCGAAGCCGGGGCTCAGCGTCATGCGCTACGAGGCTCCGTCAGCGGTGGTCGAGCAAGCGCGCGCCCTCGCCCGCGCGGCGTCGATCGACGTCGGCGGGATCGAGTATCTGGTCGGCCGCACCGACAGCCGTGTCTACTTCTACGACGTCAACGCCACATCCAACTTCGTCGCCAACGCGCCCACGGTGCTGGGCTTCGACCCCTTCCCGCGATTCGCGGACTACATCGTCCGGGTGGCGACCGGCACAAGAGGAATCCGATGAGCCTGAGGCTCGGAGACACCGCGCCCGACTTCACCGCCGTCACGACCGACGGCCGATCAGCTTTCACGACTGGGTCGGCAACGGCTGGGCCATTCTCTTCTCGCACCCGCGTGACTTCACGCCGGTCTGCACGACCGAGCTCGGCTACGTGGCCCGGCTCAAGCCGGAGTTCGACAAGCGGAGCGTGAAGGCGATCGGCCGTTCGATCGATCCCGTCGACTCGCACAAGGGCTGGGCCGCCGACATCAAGGAGACGCAGGGGCACGCGCCCAACTTCCCGATCATCGCCGACCCGGATCGCAAGGTGGCCGGGCTCTACGGCATGATCCATCCGGCGCACGACGAGGTCTACACCGTGCGGACGGTCTTCGTGATCGACCCGAAGAAGAAGATCCGGTTGATGATCACCTATCGCAGACCACCGGTCGCAACTTCGACGAGATCCTACGCGTCATCGACGCGCTCCAGCTCACGGACGCCCACCGGGTGGCGACGCCCGTCAACTGGAAGCAGGGCGAGGACGTGATCATCGTCCCCGCGGTCAGCGACGGGGAAGCGCGTGCGAA
>WNFD01003667.1_pt1 | contig 25033 bp, 18 predicted proteins | sample 5400491 | NCBI WGS metagenome assembly WNFD01 (sample SAMN13153343, study PRJNA577476) | soil metagenome | isolation source: 120 cm saprolite under Douglas fir tree site 2 hole 2 replicate 2 | place: USA:California | collected 2015-04-18
TTCATGCGGGTGACGGCGACTGTCAACGGCGTTCGGCATCAGGCCGACGATGTCTGGCCTGGCGAAAGCCTGCTGTTCGTGCTCCGCGAGCGGATGGGCCTGCCTGGCTCGAAGAACGCGTGCGAGCAGGGCGAATGCGGCTCGTGCACGGTCTACCTGGACGGGATTCCGGTCTGCGCCTGCCTGGTGGCGGCCGGTCAGGCCCAGGGGCGCGACATCGTCACGGTCGAGGGACTGGCCGGCAGCGACGGTTCCCTGCATCCGGTGCAGCAGGCGTTCATCGAGGCAGGAGCTGTGCAGTGCGGGTTCTGCACGCCGGGACTGCTCGTCGCTGCGCACGATCTGCTGGCTCGTGACCCCGATCCGGCCGATGCCGACGTGCGGGAAGCGCTGGCCGGGAACCTGTGCCGGTGCACGGGCTACGAGAAGATCCTCGATGCCGTCCGGCTGGCAGCGGCACGGCTGCGGGGCTCGGGCGCATGACGGCGCTGGTGCTTCGCGGCTGCCAGGTAGTAACCATGGACGCCGGGCGGGCCGAGTATGCCAGCGGCTACATCGCCATTGACGGCAACCGGATCGCCGCCGTCGCCGCTGGCCAGGTCCCTGACGATCTCGCCGATGGGCGGGTCATCGATGCCTCCGGCTGCGTGGCGACGCCTGGGCTGGTCAACACTCACCATCACCTGTATCAGTGGGCCACGCGTGGCCGGGCCGTGGACTCGACCCTGTTCCAGTGGCTGACCGAGCTTTACCCGGTCTGGGCGCGGATCGACGAGCGGATCGTGCTGGACGCGGCAACGGCGGCGCTGGCCTGGCTGGCGAGGACGGGCTGCACGACGAGCACCGACCACCACTACGTGTTCCCGCGCGGAGCCGGTGACGTGCTCGGTGCGACCGTCGCCGCGGCGCGCGACGTTGGCCTGCGGTTTCACCCCACCCGCGGCTCGATGGATCTGGGTGCTTCGTCGGGCGGCTTGCCGCCCGACGAGGTCGTCGAGGACATTGACAGCATCCTCGCAGCGACTGAGAAGGCCATCTCGTCTTTTCATGATCCGGAGCCTGGCTCGATGCTGCGAATGGGAGTCGCGCCGTGCTCGCCGTTCTCCGTGACTGGCGAGCTGATGCGGGCGGCGGCGGGTCTCGCGCGGGACAGGGGCGTGCGGCTACATACCCACATCGCTGAGACGGCCGACGAGAGCGACTTTTGCGCGGAGCGGTTCGGCTGCACCCCGGTCGAGTACCTCGAGTCGCTCGGCTGGCTGGCCGACGACGTGTGGCTGGCGCATGCGGTCCATCTCGACGACGCTGGGATCGCCAGGCTGGCAGCCACCGGCACTGGCGTCGCGCATTGTCCGTCCTCCAACGCCAGGCTCGGCGCCGGCATCTGCCGGACGGCTGACCTTTTGGTGGCTGGCGTGCCGGTCGGGCTGGGCGTGGACGGGGCGGCCTCGAACGAGGAGAGCTCGCTGCTTGGCGAGGCCCGCGAGGCGGTGCTAATGGCCCGTGCGATCGGCGGCCCGCAAGCACTGACCGTGCGGCAGTCGCTGGAGCTGGCCACGCTCGGCGGGGCAAGGTTGATCGGGCGAGCCGACGAGATCGGGTCGCTGGAGGCGGGCAAGCTGGCCGATATCGCGTTGTGGCGGCTGGACGGCCTGGCGCACGCCGACATCGCCGACCCGGTGGCCGCTCTGGTGCTCGGCGCCCGGCCGCCGCTCGAGTTGCTGATCGTCAACGGCGAGACTGTGGTCGAGCGGGACGAGGTCGTCACCGTGGACGAGCGACATGCCGCCGCGGCCGCCGTCCGAGCCGCCTCGACCTTGCGCGAGAAGCCCTGGGCAGCCTGTCGGCAGCCGGGTGGCACGGCTTGTTCAGCGGAATTTCGGCACAGCCGCTCGAACTCGGTCTTCGCTATGCTGGAGGTCCGGCTGCGCCCGAGGCGGACCGCGGGATGGTGACGCGGGCGCGTTACGCGCGCGGCGGGTACTCGAGCGAGCGGAGGGGCCGCCGTGGATAGCGAGCAGATCTATCCCACGGCCGATGTGGACTCCAGGGCGAAGATCGGGCCGCGAACCACCGTGTGGCACTTGGCCCAGATACGCGAGAATGCCCAGCTCGGAGGCGACTGTATCAGCCGGCTGTGCTCGAGGACGAGGTGTTTATCGGGCCGGCCGCGGTGCTCATCAACGACGTCTACCCGAGGTCCACCGACGTGACCGGACAGGTGAAGCGGCCAGCGGACTGGGATGCCCTCGGCGTGGTGATACGGCACGGCGCATCGGTCGGTGCCCGCGCGGTCATCGGGGCCGGGGTCGTCGTCGGGCGCTGGGCACTGGTCGCCGCCGGTGCGGTGGTCACGAAGCACGTGCCGGACTTCGCGCTGGTAGCTGGGGTACCTGCGCGCAGGACCGGGTGGGTTGGCCGCGCCGGATCAAGGCTGGTCGAGCAGGACGATGGCGCGTGGCGCTGCCCGGCGACTGACGAACGGTACAAGGAGATCGACGGGACGCTCACCCTCGTGACAGATCCAGTCGAGCGCTAGAGCCTCAAGCCGCACCAGCCTGCGCAACGGCTTGCCTCTCCCTGCGAGATCGATCAAAGCCAGCTAGCCCGCTCAGAATCGACGACGGAGCCAGGGCCTCATCTTGTACCAGTATTGTGCGCGCAGGAGGTAATTCTGACCCCCCGAACGGGCGACCGGGCCGTCGTGCCAGTTACCTGAATACCAGGCACCGACGCAACCCCAGATGTCGCCGGCGTGGTAGATGTCCCGTGACTGGTTTCCGTGATCGCGAAGCCACCATACCCAGCCCTCGTAGCAGCCCCGCAGCCAGCCGCCGAGGACATCCACTGCGGCAGCTGTCGAATCGCGGTTCCACGGGAAGATGCCCGGCCAGCTTGTCGATTTGGTGCCGACGATCCCAAACGTGACGGGGCACGGCAGCTTCTTGTATCCGGGTGGGCATTCCGCGGCGTCATGGACGTAGTCACCGAAGTTGGACTGGCGCCAGTCCGACTCCATGTACGCGACTGTCCGGAGCAGGTTGTCCGGCAGTCCCCACTTGACTGCGGCCCACTGAAAAATCTCATCTGTCGTACCAGTGAAATGACCGGTAATACGGCCGACGATGTATTTATTCCAGCGCGGATCAAACGCTTTGGCAGCGGCCTTCTCGCGGTGAATCTTCACATCGATGGCGTTAGTATGGTTATACCGGGAATTAGCTGACCGCGGTTCCCACGCCGAGTAGTGAACCTTTGCTGCCGCTCGGCGGTCGTCGGGCAGCGACGCGTAAGAACCAACCGGCAGCAACCTGAAGTATCCGTCGGTAGGGGGCGGCAGGTCCGTGAATGTCCTAGTTCCTGGCTGGGCCGCGCGCCAGGCCACCACTAGGGCGATGCCGAGCAGCACGACTGCACCCAGCGCTATCAGCGCGCGCCCCCGCGCGCCATCGGCGCTCGTGATCTGCCAGTGCCGTGTCGCGGTCAATGGTCGCTCGCACTCTCAAGATGCTGACTGCGGCGCAACTCGGCCGCAATCTCCGGGGGTGTAAACCAGGCCGGCAGCTCCCTGCCCTCCGCGAGCCGCTGACGGAGTTCAGTACCGGAAATGGCCAGCACGCGTGCCTCGGTCGGGGCCTCATTCTCCGGCATATAGGCGTCGCGCTCCGGAACGTACACCAACCGGGGAAACGTCATGATCTCTATCCCGAGTTCCTGACCGTGCCGACGAAGCAGATCCTGTGCGGCATAGGGCTCATAGAAGGGATGTCCATGGGAATTCTGGCCCGGCCCGGCATGATCCCTGCCCACTATGAAATGGGTCGCGCCGTAATTCCTGCGGATGATGGCGTGCCAGAGCGCCTCACGGGGCCCGGCCATGCGCATGGCCAGCGGAAGCAGCGACAACAGCGCTCCACCCACGGGATAGCGCGGCAGGATCGCCTGGTAACAGCGCACCCTGGTGTTGTGGTCTATGTCACCCGGCTTCGTGACACCCACCACCGGGTGGATCAGCAACTGAGCGCGGGCCTCCCGCGTGGCTCGCAGCGTAAGTTCCTGGTGCGCGCGGTGCATGGGGTTCCTGGTCTGGAAGGCCACGACGCGGCGCCAGCCCCGCAGCGCGAATTCGGCCCTCAGTTGCGCCGGCGTATGCCGGAACTGGGCGAAGTCCGGATGTGAAGGTGACCGAAGTATCTCCAGCTCACCTGTGACATACCAGGGATGAACGTGCCTGAGGAGGTACTCGACACCCGGATGTGATGGGTCGGCGGTCCCGAACACGGCCAAGGCTTCCGCCACTAGATCAGGGCGCCAGGCATCGCTGAGGTGGAGGACGGCAAGCAGCGTCTCATCGCAATCGCGGAGAGCCAGGCTCCTTCGCACCCGGGCGACTTCCGCCAGGTCCTCGGGCACGTCGAGGGTGATGGGGATGGGCCACAAGGTCCCGTCCGCCAGCCGCATGGACTCGCAAACCCTGGCATAGTCATCCGCGCCCAGGAAACTCCGCAGCGGCGAGAACCCTCCGCATGCCAGCAGTTCCAGGTCACAGCGCTGGCGGCGGGTGAGGCGCCAGCTAGGCCATTCGGCTGCACTCCGGGTAAGTTCGGTAGCCCGGTCCGCCGCTACGAACAAGTCCACAAGCTCTCCACCGTGCGGTGGTCGGGTAGTGATGACGGCCAACACCCCTCCTTCGTTAACACATCGTTTGCAGGGTCACGCCACTCGGGCGAAAAGCCCTGCACCGGCTAGGCGGTCCCCAGGAATTCTTCGTAGATCCGCTGAGCGCGCAGCCTGAGCCCGGCCAGGCCTGGCCGGGCCCATTGCTCCCGCAGCGCCGCCTTGGACCGCTCGCGCTCCTGCGACGGGATCCATGCCTCGGGGGTCGGCCCTTGACGCTGCGCCAGGACCGCGACTTCCCGGCGCAGCTCATCGGCGGTGACAGTTCCTGACTCGAAACCGAGCAGCACCGGGGAGAGCGTGCTGCGCAGCTTGATGAGCTCAAAGCACTGGCGCACGTTTGGCTCGGTTGGCTCGAATTCGCGCAGTGCGGTGCCGAAGCGTTCGTTGGCCCGGCGGATCACCGCGCCGAAGTCCTTGGTGATCTCCTCGAAGCCGGCGACAGCGAACCTGTCCCGGTACGGAAGCAGCGATTCGTAAAAGCGTGCGTAGGCGACCAGTGCGTCCCGGAGCGCCACGTCAGGTTCGCGGATCAGCTGGGACAAGATCGCCCCTTGCGGTTCACGGATGACCGTTATCGCGGGAACCCGCCTCCGCGCCGCATCGATGAGCTGCGCCGGTGCGTGGAGATGGTGGGCAAGCCGAACCGGCGTGGCCTGCGCGAGCTGCAGCGCGTAAACCGCGAACGTGGAAGCAGACCTCGTGTAGCCGTCGATGACCAGCTCGGTGGCGGAACTGATCACTTCCGGGCTTGGTCCCGGGTACTTGCGCCGTGCGAAGGGCAGGTAGATGCCAGGGATCTCGGACCCACGGATCCTAAGCCGGTGCCTGGCCCGCCGCATCATTGTGGGCCGTGCCTGCGCCGTCATATGCTCACGCCCTCCTTGGCAGCCGGATCAGCGCTGCTGTCGTGCCGACGGAGAGATGACTGTCCGGATTGCCGTGGCCGTAGAATCTTTTGATAAACCCCGATATAGGCCTCTTCCTGCCGATCCCAGGCGAGGCGCTCCTCTATCAGTTGCCGCCCGGTCTGGCCTAGCTTCCGCCGCCGTGCCGGATCACCGAGCAGCTCATCGATCAGCCCTGCGAAGCAGGCAACATCCCCGGGCGGCACATACGCCCCAGCGTCGCCCCCGAGCCGGCGAGTCTCGGTCAGGTCAAAACTGACGAACGGGAGCCCGAAGGCCATGTACTCCATGCCCTTGACCGGCGAAACGATCTCCTCCATGTTCGGTTCGAGCCCGAGATCTGCGGTGCACAGGTACGTGTAGGCCTCGTCCTGGTCGGCCCAGCCGGGAAAGCTCACCCAGTCCGAGATCCCGAGGTCGGCTGCCAGCTGCTGCGATGACTCCCTCGCTTCGCCCTCTCCGACAAATGCGAAATGGCAATCAACACGGCCGATCACGTGGATCAGGTGATCGATCGCCCGCAACGCGACGTCCAGCCGGTCCTGGGGTCCCATGAGTCCCAGCCAGCAGCACAGGAATCGCCTCCCGTGCTTCAGTTCCGGGCGGGGCGCCCTCCGATAGGTCCGGTCCAGGCTCGGCCCGTTCCCCACCACGGTGACGTTTCCCGCCGGCAGGCCACCGCGGGTGAACGCAACTTCCCGCAGCGAGGAGTTGACCGTGATCACATGGCTCGCCGCGCGGTAGCTTCTCCGCTCGAACCAGCACAGTGCCCGATATACCGCGCCGTCGCGCCGTCCGTAGCGCAGTTCGTAGAGCTCTGGCGAAAGATCCCGCTGGTCGAGCACGACCGGCCGGCCGAGCAGCTTGAACGGCAGCGCGAGCGCGAAGTAGATATCAGGGGTACCGCTGACCTGAATGGCGTCGAACGGGTCGGCAAGAAAGACGCTCACAGCCAGCCAGCTCGCCATGGCAAACGAGTATCCGTACTCCCGCAGGAAGCCCAGCTTGCTGTCGCCGTCGGCAGGTGCGCGGTAGGTGCGCAGGCGGGCTCCAGCGAAAAGGCCGTTATCCCGGTCGCTGCGGCAGATCACGGTGACCCGGTAGCCGTGAGCGTGCAGCGATGACACCTGCTTCTGCAGACGGTGGTCACGGGCGAGGGCAACGTTCTCTACCACCAGCAGGACATGCGGCGGCCGAGCCCGAAGCGCCGCACGCACCTTAGGGCTAGCTGCCAGCCGACGGGCTGAGATCACGCCTCCCTGCCCTCCGCGTCCGGCTCGCCGCCCTCCGGCGAAGACGCCAGGCGGATAGTCCCGTCTTCGACGTCGAAAGCAGCCACCGATCCGCGCCCTACCGGGACCCGCCAGTTCTCGTCATCCACATAAGCGAGGGCCACGAGTGTCAGCCGGATCATGACGGCGTGGGTGACCGCGGCGACAGCCTCACCCGCGTGCCGTGAGCCAACGAGTTGCAGCGCAGCGACCATCCGCTGCTGAGCGTCGCTGAGGCGCTCACCGACAGGGCAGACGGCCCGCCTGGGAGAGGTACGGTAGAGGGCGAACGCCTCCGGGTCGAACATCGCGGCTTCTTCGCAGGTCATGCCCTCCCACGCGCCGTAGTCCACGTTGTTGAGGCCATGCAGAATCCGGATGTCCGGCACTCGCGCCTCGTCGGCGATGATCTGCGCGGTGGCGATTGTCCGACGCAGCGGGCCGGTATACACGGCGGTGAGCCCTTCGCCGGACAGGCGGTGCGCCGCGTCAACCGCGTCCTGGTAACCGCGGGCGTCGAGCGGTATGTCCCGGCGGCCGCGATAGCGGTTCTCTACGTTCAGCGTGGTTGTTCCGTGGCGCACCAGGTAGAGCCGGCACGTGCGTGCCATCGCCTCCGGCAGTGCCCGGGCTTCGGCCACGATCTGTTCTGTCATAGTTGTCCCTCCGTTACGCCTGTTCGTGTGGCCATGACGGCGAATCGCCGGTAGGCAGGCCGACGTATGTGGCCTGCCGCTGGGAAGGTGCGGCTTCGTGACCGTCCACCGCGTCGGGCCTGGACCATTCGTCTCGGTCCAGCGGCGGGTCAACGGCGACGACGGGTGCCGGGGATCGGCGCAGCCAGTGGCGGCTCCCGACGTTGTACAGCACGCAGCCGACGAGCTTGTCGACCGCATCCCCGGCCTCGCGCAGGGCGGCCTGCAGCTGCGCGCGGGTGGATTTGCGCGCATCGCCGACCAGCAGCACCATCTCCGCGCGTTGTGCGAGCGGGCTGAAATCCGGGCTGGCCAGTAGCGGCGGGGCGTCGATAATCACGAAGTCAGCCTGGCTTCGCAGTCCGCCGATCACTGTTCGCAGGGCGGGCCGCTGAAGGATTTCCGCCGGGTCGCTCGGAACAGGGCCGGGAGGGAGCAGCCGCAGACAGCTGATTCCTGTGCTTTGGAGTGCCGTCGTCCAGTCAGCGCGGGCGTCGAGCAATGTTGTGAGCCCTTCGACGTCGTTTTGAATTCCGAAGAGCTCGTCCGTGCTGCCCCACCGCAGGTCGGCGCACACCAAAATGGTGCGCCTGCCGGATTGTGCGAGGGCGACCGCAAGGTTGGCGGCGACCGTGCCCTTCTTCTCCCACCCGGGGCTGGTGACGAGAAGCGTCCTGGCACCGCGGGCGGCCGCCTCCTTCAGCACTCGGGTCCGCAGACTGCGATACGCCTCAGCGACCACAGAATCGGGGCTCCATAGCAGCGCTAGCTCGGCCGCCGGAGTGCGGCTTAGGGTGCGAAATGCGGGCACCAGCCCAAGAACCGTGGCTCCGGTCCTGGCCTCGAGGTCGAGCGGGCCACGGAAGCGGTCGTCCAGGTGGTCGCGGAGAGCAGCGGTTCCGATAGCAAGACCGAGACCGACGACCAGCGCGGCCAGGATATCGACAAGATACTTGGGGCTCGACGGGCTGGTAGGCAACGTCGCTGGCGTGATCAGCGTGGCGTGCAGTGCGGTAACTGCTTTTGCCGCCGCCTTAGTGCCGTGCCCGCTTGCAGCCGGCGTCGGCGAGCGGTAGGCGACGTAGGCCTCCGCGATGACCTGCGCCCGATCCTGGGCGACCCTGGGCACTGGATCGGAATAGGCGACAACCATGATGGAAGAGCCGGCGGGCACGTTCACAGACAAGCCCTTGAGCAGTACCGGCTGCGGCACATCCAGGATCCGGGACGCGATTCCGAGGATCGCTCCAGACGACACGATCCCCTTCTCGGTCACCATGTTGGGTCCCTGCAGCGCTGTGGGCGCGGGCGAAGCGAACCAGACGTTCACCTCCGCCTGAGCCTGGTACTGGGGCGTCTGGTGGTGGACGTAACCCGCTGCCGCGCCCACCGCAAGCAGCGTGACGATCATGATCCAGCGCAGATGCGCTAGCAGGAACCTCGACCATCCCCCCGGCGTTCCCGGTCCGCCGACCAGCTGCCGGGCCGCCATAGCGGCGAGCTGGGTTCCCCGCTCAACGGCAGGGTCACCAGCGGCCGTGAAGCGTCCCTGCGTGCCGCCGGAAGGAATCTGGCGAGGGCGCGCCGGCTTCCCGTTCATCCCGGGCGTTCCATTCTCCGGCATCACTTTCGAACCTCCGTCACAAGCGTGCGACTTTTATGGTCATAAGTTGAATGATCTGGCGACCGCACGTGCAGTGCCGGCGAGGCGCCGATGCGACGACCTGCGCCTGATCCGTCCGGTGAGTACCCGCGCAGCACTGGCAGCGACTGCGCGCCAGACCTTTCACCAGCGAAGGGGCCGGCGCGCGGCGCCGCCAGCGCCAGCAGGCAGAAGAAGGCGTCCGCCGAGCCTCGGTAGGTCAGGTGCGGGTCGAAACTCATCAGCAAGGTGATCACGGCGATCCCGACGAAGACCGCCAGGCCCGCCACGCTTCGCCCGTCGCGGTCGCCGCGGGCGGCCTGCCATCCTCGTCGTGCTGCGGCGTACGCGAAGAAGCCGAAGCAGGCGAGCAGCGGGATGCCGCCTCCCCAGAGCAGCCACGTGTAACCGCTCTCGATCCATACGTAACCCGTCGCCTGGCTCGCGACGGCGATGCGGGCGGAAGGCTCGATGCCGAGCAGGAAATTCCAGTGGGAGAACAACCTGGGCCAGAAGTAGGTCTGCAGATTCTGCAGTCTCCCGGTCCAGCTCACGGGCAGCCCCGACGCCGACTGGAAACCGGACAGGCGGCGCTCGATCACTGGCCGCAGGGCGATCCCGCCAAGCACGGCCGCGGGCAGGAATACCCACAACAGCTTCGGCTTGCGCATGACGGTGGCGATGCCGATGACGCCGAGGAAGAGACCGATAGCGCTGGAGAACTCCCCGGCGGAGAGCGCCCCGAGCACAAGCAGCCCGGCCGCGCCCGCCAGCAGCGGCCGGAATCTGCGGTAGCGGATCCACAGGCCGCTCACGATGGCCAGGTTGATGATGGCCAGGTCCGCAGTCGCCGCGGGAAGGCCGAGCGTCGACCCGCCCCGGTCCGCGAACGCGTTGGTGTTACCGAACGGCGCGTAGTACTTGGCTAGCAACTCCGGGACGCCAAACAGGCCGAGCGACTGCAATATCGCCAGCATTGCCACGACGCACGCGGCAGTCACCGAGAGCCACAGGCACCGCCGGATCTGGCGGTCATTGCTGATGCTGGTGCGGATGACGACGTACAAGCCCAGGTACTTCCAGAGCACAAGCGCGTAGAGAAGATCGTCCTTGCTGATCGGCGTCTGCCGGACCGTCATCCATAGCAGCGGCACAACTGAGCTGGCCACAGCCATAAGCACAAGGGCTACTTCCAGCCGGTCCAGGCGGATCTTCGGCAGCTGTCCGGTGCGGAACCGAACCAGACCCCGCGCCGCGAGCGTGGCTCCGACGAAGAGCGCGAGCGCCTCGTTAGGACGCACCACTGGCAGTGCGGAGCCGCGGTCGATACCCGCCGTCACCGGCGTCAGCACGATGATCACGTAAGCAGCCAGCGCAGGCCATCTCCAGACCGCCGCCACGATTCCCGCAGCCAGCGCCGCGCCGAGAGTCAGCAACGGCCAGAGCGCGCACATCACGCCAAGCGCGACCGCCCCGGGGAGCGCCAGGACCGCCATCCAGCGGCTGGAGCGATGACGGAGCCCCTGGCCTGTCCATGGGAGGCCGGGCGGTAGGGGAATCAGCCGCCGGCGGCGTGTGGCAGGGCGCCGCGAAGCCGTGCCAGCCACGGTTCTCCCTGCGATCCCGCCCCGGGCCTTCCCCCGCAAGTGGCCGAAGCCGTCAGCGATCCAGCCCAGTTCGGGGGTCCGCAACAGGGCCTGCACGGCCAAGAACACCGACAAGCCAACTAGGGCAGCGGCAATGATCGCGACTCGCGGGCCGAAGGGCCGTCCTACCCAGTGCGGGATCGAGGTGGCGGTGAGCCAGGCGGGCACTGCCATGATCCCGGAACCTGCCGCGACCTTCAGGACCGACGGTGCAAGCCGCTGCGTGCCACGCAGCCGCTGCGTGTCGCGCCGGCCCAGGCCGCGCCACACTCGCGCGGTCAGGTGGCAGGCAGCCACTGCGACGGCGACCGACAAGGCCAACCCGAGCAGCAGCAGCACGGTCGGCCCGTGGGCGAGGAGCGCGGCACTGACCAGTGCCAGGCAGGCAACGGCCTGCAGCAGCATGGATATCAGCGGAGAGCGGGTGTCCTTCCTGGCGTAAGACGCATAGGTGGCGATCATGAAGGCGGTTTGGCCGACCACCGCTACGGACAGCCCGGCGAGCGATACCGCGACCATGGTGACCGCGCCGGCGCCATCCATACGGCCGAACGAGATGGCATGGGCGAGCGGGAATGCCAGCACAAGGTAGCCGACGGCGGCGGGGATGGTGATGAAGAAGCCGAGCGCAAAGCCACGCACCAGGGTCTCGCGGAACGCGGTCAGATCTCCGTCCAGGTGCATCCGCGCCAGCCGTGGCAGCAGGGAAAGCGCGACTGGCGTGGCTCCCAGCGCGATGGCCAGGTAGTAGAAGTTCAGGGCGATCTGGAAGGCGACGACCCCGCCAGGCAGGCGATTCGCCACCACCAGCAGGGTCAGCACCTGGAACGCCATGAGTCCCGCCTGGGCAAGCGACGGCAACGCTCTGGCGACGACAACCCGGACCTCGCTGTCGCGCCAGCCGGGCCGTGGCATGAGCAGCACTCCCGCGCGCCGGGCACCCCACCATTGGGTAGCCGCGTGAGCCGCGACCGCGCCGGTCGAGCCAAGCCCAAGTAGCAGCATCTCTCCGCTCGGGACGCTGCCAAGCCGCGTACCGGTGCCGTATAGCACTGCGACTGCCACAAGCACCGCGATAGTGCCGAGGTTCTCCACGGCGGGCGCACCAGCAGCCAGGGCGAAACGCTGGCGTGAGTTCATCACTGCCGTGGCGGTGCCGACTACGCCGTAGCAGAAGATCTGCGGGATGAACATGACGATCAGCAGCCGCCCCACGTTCTCCTCAGCGGCGCCGACCACGGGTGACGCACCTGTGAGAGAGGCGAATCTCAGCACTAGCGGACCGAGGGTAATGGCTATCGGGGTAATGAGCAGCAGCGCCGCCAGGGTAATGCCGAGGAAGCCACCGGCCACGCGTTCCGATGCACGCCGGTCACCAGCGTCGATGTGGCGCACAAGGGCGGGGACAAGCAGCGAGGAGAACAGGGAGCCGGCGAGGAAACCGTAATAGACCAGATTAGGCAGGGAATTGGTGAACTGATAGGTGTTGCCGAAGAATGTCGGCCCGAGTACCGCGCCGATGCAGGCGAACTTGGCGACACCGGTGACGCGGCTGACAATCGTCCAGGCAGCCACGGTGATGGAGTCACCCGCGGCTGCGGCGGCTGCGTCTGCCCCTTGCCCGGCTGTCGCGGCGCGGAGCGGCTCAGGGAGCTGCACCTGAGTCATCTGGCCGCCCCCATCGGGCACATCCGGCCCGCCCGGCCGTGACGCCCTGGACTCATAGGGCACCGTGGGTGGAGAGCACGACCGGTATCGTCTTGAGCAGGATCCACAGATCGAGTGCGAGTCCTTGCCTGCGCACGTATTCGACGTCGAGTTCCAGGCCCTGCTTCATCGTGAGGGTGTTCCTGCCGCTCACTTGCCACAGACCAGTGAGACCAGGCGGGACGGAGAAACGCGCGAAGTGGCCAGCGTCCAGCATCTCGGCTTCCCAGGGAAGCGCCGGGCGTGGCCCGACGAGCGACATGTCACCCCGGATCACGTTGAGCAGCTGGGGAAGCTCATCGATGCTCGTCCGGCGGATCAGCCGGCCGATTGGCGTGATCCGGTCGTCATGCTCGAGCTTGTACACCCCGCTCCGGCCGCCGTGGGGCGGCTCTTCCTGCGTCAGAAGCTTGCGCACGTATTCCCGGTGCAAGTCGTCGGGGCTATCGGCGTACATCGTCCGGAACTTGTAAAGGAGAAAGGGGCTGCTGTCCTTGCCTAGCCGGATCTGCCGGAACAGGGCCGGCCCTGGCGTGGTGAGCCTGATCAGCACCGCGACGATCCCGAGCAGCGGAGACAGCAGGGCCAGGCAAGCCGTCGCGACGGCGAGGTCCAGCAGGCGCTTAGCCAGCCGCGTCATACCTGTACTGGCGCTGCCAGACGCAGCGGCTGACAACTGCTGCACGGGCATGAGGGACTCATGCAACGCGATGCTCCCTTCCCCCTAGTGCCGCATGGACCGCGTCACAGACCCGTGTCACCTGGTCATCGGTCATGTGCGGGAACATCGGCAGTGACAGCACCTCCTCTGCGCACCGCTCGGCTGTCGGCAACGGGCGGCCGGCGAACCGCCGGTAGGGTTCTTGCTGGTGGCAGGGGATGGGGTAATGAACCTGGGCCTGGACACCCATCTCGGCGAGGTGCCGCTGAACCCGCGTTCGCTCCGGCACCCGCAGCACGGCGAGGTGGTAGACCCCCCGCATCCCTGGGACTTCCGCCACCAGGCGGGCGGGGCACGAAGCGAACGCGGCGTGGTAGCGCGCTGCGATTGACCGGCGAGCCTCGTTCCATGCGTCCAGGCGGGCGAGCTTCGCGGTGAGCACTGCCGCCTGCAGGGCATCGAGGCGGCTGTTGGTCCCTACCAGCTCGTGCCGGTAGTGGGAGCCGACGGCCCGACCGTGATCGCGAAGTACCCTGATCCGGTCCGCCAGGCCCTCGTCCGTGGTCACCACCGCGCCCGCGTCGCCAAATGCCCCGAGATTCTTGCCCGGATAGAAGCTGAAGCAGCCGGCCCTCCCGATCGACCCAGCTCGTCGTCCTCGCCAAGTTGCCCCGTGAGCCTGGGCGGCGTCCTCGATCACCGCGATGCCGGCCTTGTCCGCGACCCGGCAGAGCGCATCCATGTCGGGCATCTGACCGTAGAGGTGCACGACGATGACAGCCTTGGTTCTGCGATTTATGGCCGCTTCCAGCAGTTCGGCGGTGAGCAGCAGAGTGTCCGGGCAGATATCGGCGAACCGTGGCGTGGCGCCGGAGAGGACTACCGCTTCCGCCGTGGCGACGAACGTGTTCGTGGGCAGGACCACTTCATCACCTGGCCCGATGCCAAGCGCGGTCAGGGTGAGCTGGATGGCGTCAGTTCCGTTGGCCACACCGAGCGCGTGCGGCACCTGGCAGTAGGCCGCCCACGCCGCCTCGAACTCCTCCACGGCCTCGCCGCCGACGAACCGGCTCGACTCGAGTACCCGTCGCCAGGCCGGCTCAACGCTGTCGAGAACTTCGCGTGTCATCGCGGCCACGTCAAGGAAGGGGATCTGGCTGGTCATGACATCTCCGAGCTGATGCGCACCGCCGAGGCAGCCACTGCGGCGGCCTCGGCGCCGTTAGCTGCACGGGAAGCCGGCACATACGGGCTGCCGCCCAGGCTGAATGGCTGCGTAAAGCGGCCATCAGAGCTGAGTTCCGCGAGCAGTACCGGGCGGCCGAGACGCCGCGACAACTCCGCGGCCTCAACGGCCTCCACGACGGCGAGCCCGTTCGCACCGTCAGTCAGCGGCCGGGAGCCGGTTGCGATGCACTCGATGAAGTGCCGGTCCTGCACAGCGAGCGGCTCGTCCGGTGAGATGAACGGGACCACGATGTCGCCGTAGCGGTAGGACATCGGCGGCTGAGTCATGTTGTCGCCGTCGGGCGGGAGGCAGACTCCCTTGTCCAGGACGCGAATCCGCTCGTCCACGGCCAGGTCGTCGTAGACGGCCATCTTCTGGCTGCCGACTGCCGTGACCCTCCGCACCTTGCATGGGTCGAGCCAGCTCACGTGGATGTTGGCGGACAGACCACGGTCGTCGAAGAAGTCGTCGTAGAACAAGCGCAGGTAGGCGACGTCCTCGAACCTGCGGTGCGCGTGGCGGGAGGCCCAAGCCTGGGCCGCGATCGGCTTGCGGCCCAGCACGTGGTTGATGATGGAGATGTCGTGCGGAGCAAGGTCGAGAATGACGTTGACGTCGTTCTGGTACAGGCCCAGGTTGAGCCGGGCGCTGTCGATGTAGTACACCTCGCCGAGTTCTCCGCTCTGGATGAGCTCGCGAAGCTTCCGGACGGCTGGGTTGTACTCGAAAGTGTGACCGACCATGAGGACGACGCCCGCTGCGGCCGCCGCACGTTCCAGACGGCGCGCCCCCTCAGAAGTTGGCGCAAGCGGCTTCTCCACCAGGACGTGCTTGCCAGCCTCGATCGCCTGCAGCGCCACGGCCACGTGCGTGCTCGGCGGGGTGGCCACTACCACCGCGTCCACCTGCGCGAGGGCCGGCTGCAAGTCCTTGTACCAGGGGGCTGTTTTGTAGCTGCGGCCCAGGTTCAGCACTCGGTCTTCACGTGAATCAATGAGAACTACCTGATCGACGCCGTCCGCGGCGTGCAGGACGCGGGCATGCTTCGACCCCCAGTAACCGCAACCGACCACCGCAACACGGCAACCAGTGCCCTTCGAGACTTCCGTCAATTGAGTCAGCGCCCCCCAGCTAAAATCAGCTGCATATGGCAGCCGTTAGCAAGCGATCCATTTCTATTTCCGGGTAAATCCTGCGAATCGCAGCCTAGGGGCGCACGGCTGAGTGCGCATCCCCCATCTGTCGTAGCTATATTCAGCAGCATGAGGGTGTCGCTCCTGCGAACGTTTAGGGGTTCGCAGACCATTTTTGAATGGCCGCAATCGCGGCCCCTAGTTCCACCCGCTGGCTATATCCGCCCGGCCCTCCTAGCGGGGATCTCCTTTTTATGGCCCGACATATGCTGGTGCTAAGCGCGAGGGTGGTTACATTGAGCAGCTCCGGAATAGGTAATGGCCCGACCGGCGTCCGACAGGAATTGCGAGCGCTCCGCCTGCCGCGCGGCACTATCCTCGCCTCCGAGCATGCGGCTGGCACATACTCATCCGTCGTAGCCGCCCTGCGACCCCGCTCGTCAGCCCATATCGGGCGGCACCTGCTCCAGATGGGGTCGGCTCAGCGCTACTGCCTCGAGCGTGGTGTGGACGCCTAGCTTTGCCATGAGATGCTGCAGGTGGGTACGGACAGTGTTGGCGGACAGGTGCAGCCGATCCGCCACCTCCCGCCGTCCCGCTCCCTCCGCCAGACAGGTCAGCACCTCCCGCTCGCGTGGCGTAAGAGCAGCGAGCAGCTCGTCGTTCTCCCGGCGCTGCTCTTGATCCTGAAGCAGCATCGCCATGATCCGGCCCATCTCGGCCGGGGGCAGCCATGTCTCGCCGCGCGCGGCACGCCGGATCACATCCACCAGGTGCTCGAAGGATTCATCCTTGCGCACCCAACCCGCTGCACCCGCCCGGACCGCGTCTACGATCCGTTCAGCCTCTGAGGAGTTACTCAGGATAATGACGCGAGGGGCTTCGTCGCGCCAGCGCAGTTCCTCACACAGGCGGATCGCGGCACGTTCGGGGAGGTCGCCATCCAGCAACATCACATCCGCTTGCCGCCCTAGTATCAGGCACTGGGCCGGCGTGCGCGCGTGCACAGCCGCCACCACTTCTACGTCGCTCTCGGCCTCTAGCCGAGCCGCAAGGGCATCAGCGAACGTGCGCTCCTGATCAACAACGAAGACATTAATCCCCATAGCTGGTGAGCGTTGCTCAATTCGCCGCCCTGGGGAACCCCTGCTTAACGTGGCGCGGCTACGCCAACTGAGGGAGTCCGGCTGCCGCGCGCTGTGGACACTGCGATGCCACCCGCTGGTGCCGGTCATGCGGGCAGCTTGGCGACCAGTCCCTCACGACTGGCCAGAGCCGCGGCCTGAAGTCTTGAGTGCGCACCGAGCTTGGAGAGGAGATTCTTCACGTAGGTCCGCAGGGTGCTGGTGGCGATGTTCATCTCGAGGGCCATCCGCTCCGTGCTCTGGCCAGCGACAATACGGCGCAGCACCTCTGTCTCCCGCGGCGTGAGGTCGTACTGGGACCGTGCGCACTGCGAAACCGCCGCATGCGCGTGGCTCGACAGGGCGGACTCAAACACGACTCCGCCGGAGGCAATCACCTCCAGGGCGCGCGCGATCTGCGTCACATTCTGATCCTTCGCGAGAAGTCCCGCGACACCTATCATTCGCGCCTCCTCGGCGACTGCCGGATCGAGCGCCCCGGAGAGCACCACCACTTTCGTACCTGGGCACTGCATGCGCATCTTGCGAGCCGCCGTGAGGCCGTCCTCGCCCCCGGGGAAACGCAGATCGAGCAGGCACGCGTCAGGCATGTGCTCAGTCACCGCAGCGACGCCCGCAGCAGCTTGACGCCATCGGCTGCGAGCCACAACCTCCTGGCAGCGATTGAGCGCTCAGGCCTCTGAGCGCTCAGCCGGCATACTGGAGTAGGCGCGGCACTACTCCGACAGATCAGGTGCCTGATCGCCTGCGGAAGAGCTCGGCGGCCGCGGCACGGTCTGCAACCTGAAGCTTCCGCACGATAGAGGCGATGTGCGCCCGGACCGCGCTTGCCGAAAGCACCAGTCTGTGCGCGATCTCCGCGGTTGAGCGCCCCTGCGCGAGCAGCTCAAGCACCTCCCACTCCCGGCTAGTCAGCCGCTGTCCGGCCGGCTCGTCCACGACGGGCGACCGCCACCGCGGTTCCCGCCCGTGAAACCGCTCCAGCACGCGTGCGACCAGTGCTCGCGGCATCGCCGCTTCACCGGAGCAGACACCGTCGAGAGCGGCCGGCAGCTGATGCAGGCCCATCGTCTTGAGCAGATACCCATCGGCACCGGCGCGCAGCGCGGCGAAGAGGTCCGTGTCCTCGTCCGACACGGTCAGCATCACAATCTTCGAACGCGGCAGCCTTGCTGCGATCTCCCACGCTGCCGCGAGACCGCTGCCAGGCATCCGGATGTCAAGGAGGCAGATATGGGGCCGCTCCCGGACGGCGGCGGACACGGCCGCAGCGGCATCTGCCACCACCGCGCAGACGCAGAACCGCTCATCATCCTCAAGTGCCCGGCGCACGTCCTCGCGAGTCGGAGCGTGATCATCGGCGATCAGCACGCGCAGCCGTCCGTCCTGAGTGTTCAAATGGCGATCTCCACCTCGCTTCCCCGTCCCAGAGCGGAATGAATATGGAGGTCAGCGCCGACCGCGCGGGCGCGCTCACGCATCGCCGTGAGACCGAAACCTCGGTCCTCGACGGTGGTATCGAAACCGCATCCGTTGTCGGTAACTCGCAGCCTGACCAGAGAACCACGGCGCTCCATGCGGAGCGTTACGCCCTTGGCACCGCTATGCCGAGCCGCATTGGTGATGGCCTCACACGCGATCCGTATTAGTGCCTCGGCCCGAGTGGGCGACAGCCGGATGCCGGGTATCAGTTCGAGCACGAGCTCGATGCGGAATCGTTCTGCGACCTCCGAGGCCGCTTCGGCCAGCGCAACCTCCACGGCCTGGTCCTTCGCGGCAGCGAGCGTGTTGATCGCGCGCCTCGATTCAAGCCGTGCCCGCTCGACCGCCATCCGCAGCCGCGCCACCGTGTCCGTGTTGGCCTCGCCGACCAAGAGATCAAGATGACGGGACATGTATGCCAGCTCTTGTGCTAGCCCGTCATGGAGGTCACGCGCGATGCGGCGGCGCTCCTCGAGCACCGCTGTTTCCGATAGAACGCTCCAGTACGACCAGATCTCCCTCATGCAGCCGAAGAGAAGGGCGACGTAGAACGCGAAGCGGAAAATGTCGCCGGTGTACAGCATGGACTGGGAATACAGCGACGGAAACAATGAGTAATTGACGTGGGAAGCCACGGCCAGAACTGCCGCGACCGCCAGCCACCCGAAGAACTCGTCGCTAAATCGCCTGGAACGGCGGAGGAAACCGTTCGCCGCGAGACCGTAGAGCAGCGCGACCATCAATTCAAATGCGAAGAGTGCCGGATGCACATAAAGGGCTGGATGCGCGACCGCCTGCGGCGTAACTGTAGCCGCGTATTTCGGCGGCCAGCGCTGGGAGAAAGCGTGAACGAAAATGGCGGCCAGCGCTACAGCCGTGATGACGGCGGCTGCCGTCATTGGTAGCACTTCCCCCGACCGCCGCATTCCGCGATGGGGAACAAACGCCGCGAGAGCGAACAGCAGCGCGCCGAGCGAGCGGGCGATGGGGGCGGCCCAGACGGTCAGGTCATCCGGTGCCCACCCGGCCATGGTCGGGACAGTTACGAACAGCAGGTTGGACAGAGCGAGTATGGCGAGCGCCGACGCAAGCAGCAGTTCGTCGAGGTAGGTACGCCGAAGGAGCCTGCCGAAGACCAGGAATCCTGCCACCAGTGCGATCAGCGAGCCGGAGGTCTCAAGCGCAAGGCGAACCTGCGGCCACGCATAGTCCAGCTGAACCTGCGGGAGCAGGGCCAAGGCGACCGTGGCGACACCACAGATCGCGGCAGTCACAATCGCAACGGCGCGGGCGTTTCGCATCACATCAGCCGCATCATCCGGCCATGCCGGGTGGCCGCACCGCCGTGCCGATCGCGCTCACTCTGTCGCCCCGGCGCGCACACTGCCCGCCGTGCTTAGCCTTGAAGTGTTCGCTCACGGCTAGCCACCCCTGCGGCTCAGCCCAGGCTCGGTAATTACTGCGCGCGAATCATCCGCGTCAGCGCTCTCCGCTGGCGATTCAGTGCGGGCGAGAGGCAGCGACAGGCTGACGCGAGCCCCGCCGCCCGGGCCGTCGCTGCATTCGAGCCTGCCGCCGTGCCTGATGGCATCTCTCAGCACCGCGGTCAGGCCAAGCCCGAGACCTTTCTCGATCTTCCCGAAGCCCGGGCCGGTGTCTTCCACGCACAGCCATGCCGAGCCGTCCCGCTGGCCAACCTCGACGGTCACCATGCCAGATGGCCCGGCAGCACGCATCGCATTGCTGAGCAGGTTGGTGACCATCCGGCGAAGCAGTACCGGGTGGACTGAGGTCAACACCGGCCTGGCGGAAGCTCCGAGCCTAGCCTCGCCCTCCCAGGTCACGCACTCGGCGGCGACCGCCTCATGCGCTAGCGCGAGCAGGTCGGTCTGACAGCTGCCCGGTGAACCCAGCGCTGGGTTATACAGTGCGTGCTTGATCAGATCGGCCAGCCACTCGGCCTGCTTGATGATCTCCTCCATGCGTGCGCACGCAGCCTTGGGGAGCCCGGGCTCGGCCAGCGCGGCCGCCGCCAGCGCGAAAACGCTGGCGACCGGTTGCCTCATGTCATGACATATCTCCTGCAGCCTGGGCGCAAACCCGGGCGTTACCTGCATTTCGTGACTCAACATCCGTAACACCTGACCCCCTGGCCAAGTGTCGCGACATTCCAGAACCAAAGAACACCGCGACCATAGCCCAGCCCTGGCAAATACCAGGTAAACCCCAGGTTGACTTCTAATGGACGCACAGGTCTGTGGAAAGGTTGTCACCAATCCGGCGACGGTCCCCATTTACCTAGATGACCGATCTAAGCTAGATGTTCCGCGATCTTGAGTTACGCGTGTCCCGCACCGTGCGGCGCGGCGGCACCTCTCGCAACCCTCCCCGCCGCGCCAGGCATGGCATCGGGCAGCCGCGCGGGCGTTGACCCAGGCGAAGCGCAGGCGGTCTACGACAACTGGGGATGTTCCCCGCATCTCTTTACAGGCAGAATGCGACCGACCCATGGCGCCATGGCACGCTGCGGGCGATCTTGGCGTGCTGTCTACGTGACAGCTAGCCGAGGGGGGGCCGCTCATTTTCCGTCCGCGTCGCCTAGCGGCATGCAGTCAGTAGCTGAAGAGGGGTGGGGGCATGGTTTCACGAGCCCGTAGCGAGCACCGAAGCCTCGCCGTACGGCGAGCGAGAAGCTGGCTTCGAGGTCACCGCCGGCAGGCATTGACGGGCTTCTCGGTCCTGATCGCCGCCGGCGGGATCGTGGTTCCCGCTGTGCCCGCGGCGGCCGTGACGGGCACCACGGTGACGCTCACCTTCGACAACAACACCGTGAGCCAGTACGCGCTTGGTTACCAGCAGGCCTTGCAGCCGCATGGTGTGAACGCGACGTTCTACGTCAGCAGCGGGAGCGTGAGCAGCGGCTCGTCCACCAAAGTCATGTCCTGGTCGCAGCTTTCTGCGCTGTCGGCGGCGGGCAACGACATCGGCGGCAAGACAGTCGACGGCATCAGCCTGACGACCCTCACCACGCAGCAGCAGATCAGCGAGATATGCACCGACCGGCAGAATCTTCTCCAGCACGGGCTCAAGCCGGACACCTTTGCCTACCCGGGCGGCGCGTTCAACACCACGATCGAGGCCGAGGTGCAGAACTGCGGCTACGGGAACGCCAGGACCGCGGGCAGCCTGTCGCCGACCGGTTCGGTGTACGCGGAGACGCTGCCGCCGAAGAACTGGCTGGCCCTGCGCGCCTACGCCCCGAGCGGGCAGATCAGCCTGTCCAACCTGGAATCCCTGGTGTCGGGCGCGGCTGCGCACGGCGGTGGCTGGGTGCCGATCACGATTGGCAAGGTGTGCTCGCAGACCTTGGACCCGAACAACTACAGCACCTGCACCGCCTCGTCCGGCTGGATCGATCTCGGGGACCTGAACACATTCCTGACCTGGGTGCAGAACGCCGGGCAGTCGGGCGGCGCGCCGGCCGGGGCGGTGTTCGACACGATGGGGAGCACGGCCATCTCGGCGGACACGGTCGCCCCGGCAACCACGATCTCCTGCAATGGGGCACCGTGTGCATCCACGGCCTACACCAGCACCGTCTCGGTGTCACTCGCCGCCACCGACCTCGGCTCGGGTGTGGCGAGCACGCACTACACGACCGACGGCACGACCCCGACGCTGTCAAGCCCGACTTATACGGGCCCGTTCTCCCTGACGTCCTCGGCGACAGTCCAGTACGGGTCCTGGGACAACGCCGGGAACGCCGAGACTGCGCATTCCCTGACGATCTTGGTCGAGCAGGGCACGGACACCACCCCGCCGACCACTACGATCTCGTGCAACGGCGCGCCCTGCAAGAATACTGGGTATACCGCGCCGGTAAGGGTCACCCTGACCGCGAACGACAACCCGGGTGGCTGGGGTGTAGCGAACACGTACTACACCACCGACGGGTCCACGCCCACGACTTCCAGCACGGTGTACGCGGGGCCGTTCACCGTTAAACAGAACACGACCGTGAATTTCTTCTCGACCGATCTGGCCGGCAATGCCGAACAGCCGAACTCGCAGGCGATCGCCTTCACCACCGTGGTGTCGCTCACCTTCGACGACGGTATCGAGAACCAGTACACGCTGGCCTTCCAGCACGCCCTGCAGCCCCATAATGCCACCGGAACGTTCTTTATCAATACTTCGGGCACGAATGCGGGTCTTTCCAGTGGCTCAATGACCTGGGACCAGCTCACCGCCCTGAACAATGCCGGAAATGAGATCGGCGGCCATACGCTGGGTGAGTCCAACCTCACCACCGATGACACCCAGACCGCGACCAACGAGGTGTGCCAGGACCGCCAGAACCTGGTGAACCACGGCTTCTACCCGACCAGCTTCGCCTATCCATTCGGGGCCTACAACGCGACCGCCGAAAGCATCGTGCAGGGCTGCGGGTACACGTCCGGCCGGGCGGCAGGCGGCGTGGATGTGACTGGCCCAGGTGCTGGCCCTGTTTACGCCGAGACCATACCGCCCCCGGTCTCGCTGGCCACCCGCACGGTCTACAACGCCCCGACGGGAAGCCCGGCGGTTGCCCCCATGCTGACCCTTTCCAACATGGAAGCAGCTATCACCGGCGCCAGCCAGAACGGCGGCGGCTGGGTGCAGCTTGTCTTCCATCAGGTCTGCTCGCAGACCTATGACTCGGCCAATTACACCAATTGCACCTCGTCCTGGGGGCCGGTGGAACTCGACACCCTCAACGCCTTGCTTGACTGGCTGCATTACGCCGGGCAGACCGGCGGCGCGCCTGCTGGTACCGTGATGAAGACGGTGTCCCAGGTCATCAACGGGCCGGACACCCAGGCGCCCATTACCACCCTGGAATGCGACGGGTCGCCATGCAGGTCCACCGCCTACAACGGTTCCACCACGGTCTCGCTGTACCCGAAGGACCCGGGCGGTTCCGGGGTCGCAGCAACCTACTACACCACCGACGGGTCCACGCCGACCACGTCGAGCCCGGTCTTCACCCAGGCGTTCACGATCAACACACCCACGACGTTCAAGTTCTTCTCGGTGGACAACGCCGGCAACACCGAGGCGGTGCAAAGCCAGACGGTGCAGGTCCAGCCGAACCCCGATCCTGTCATCGGCTCGGCCGGTGACATCGCCTGCGATCCCACCGCCGCCGGGTTCAACAACGGTCAGGGCACCGCCACCGACTGCCGCGCAGTGGACACGGCCGGCCTGCTGACCGGCGTCGATGCCGTGCTGCCACTCGGTGATGACCAGTACAACTGCGGCGGGCTGAGTGCCTTCGAGCAGTCCTACGGCCCGACGTGGGGACTCAAGAAGTCCATCACCTACCCCGTGCCAGGCGACAAGGATTACACCACCAGCGGCGGCACCGACTGCCCGGCCACCCCCGGCCTGGGGTACCAGCAGTACTTCAGCGGCAGCGGCGGGCTCCTTGGCTCTGCCGTGCCGTCGGCTGTCAACGCCAATGCGTCCACCGCCTACTACAGCTACAACCTGGGCAGTTGGCACATCATCGCCCTGAACACCTCACCGTGTGTGCTGAACAATCCGCTGTTCTGCGCGCCCGGTTCGGCGCAGGACGTATGGTTGCAGAACGACCTGGCGCACAACACGGCGCCGTGCACCCTGGCCTACTACCAGAACCCGCGCTGGGCCTCTACCGCGTCCGGGTCGGGCGGCAACAGTACGATGCAGGAACTCTGGCTGGACCTTTACAACGGCGGCGCGGATGTCGTCCTGAACGGTGACTCTCACTGGTACGAGCGATTCGCGCCTATGAACGCCACAGGCACCATAGATAATTCGTTCGGCGTGCGGGAATTCATTGTGGGCACGGGCGGCGCTGGCCTGGAACCGCCGGGTACGGAAGGGCCAACCAGCCAGGTGCTGAACTCCACCACGCACGGCATCATCAAGATGACATTGCACAACGGCAGCTACGACTGGCAGTTCATCAACGACGGCGAGAGCAGTTTCACTGACTCCGGCACAGGCACGTGCCACGCCAAGCCGTAGCTGTTCAGCCGGGCGTGGTGTACTCCTCGGCGCGTGACGAGAGGTAGGCGATCTCGGCGGGTGTCTGGGCGAGTTCGCTGGCCCGCCGGTAGGCCTCTGCGGCGGCGGTGTGACGTCCGAGTCTGGCGAGTGTGTGGGCGCGGGCGGCGTGCCAGTGGTGCTGGCGGGCCAGGCCGGGTTCGTCGGCGAGGGCTTCGAGGTGGTCGAGGCCGACCTGTGGGCCCTCATGCCAGGAGATCGCGATGGCCCGGTTGAGGGCGACGACGGGGGTCGGGGTCAATGCGAACAGCTCGTCGTAGAGCAGGCGCACCTGGCGCCAGTCGGTCTCCTGAGCAGACGGCGCCTCGTCGTGCAACGCGGCGATTGCGGCCTGGACGGACCAGCTGTTGGGTGGGTGGTGGCGTAGGGCCTGTGTCGTCAGCCTGGCGCCCTCGCCGATCATCGAGGTATCCCAGAGGCCGCGGTCCTGGTCTTCCAGCGAGACGGCGATGCCATGGCCGTCGACCCTGGCCTGACGTCTGGCGTCAGTGAGCAGCATGAGCGCGAGCAGGCCAGTGACCCGGGGCTCGCCGGGCATCAGCCGGTGGAGGATTCGGGCGAGCCGGATGGCCTCGTCAACTAGATCGCATCGGACCAGATTGTGGTGGTCGGTGGCCGCGTAGCCCTCGGTGAAGATGAGGTAGACGACGTGCAGAACCAGGCCCAGACGGCCTTCGAGCTCGTCCGGGCCGGGCACGCGGAAGGGGATGCGGCTCTGCTGGATCTTGCGCTTGCCGCGGGTGAGGCG
>WNFD01001995.1_pt1 | contig 25020 bp, 19 predicted proteins | sample 5400491 | NCBI WGS metagenome assembly WNFD01 (sample SAMN13153343, study PRJNA577476) | soil metagenome | isolation source: 120 cm saprolite under Douglas fir tree site 2 hole 2 replicate 2 | place: USA:California | collected 2015-04-18
CCGCTACCCCCCCGAAGGTGCGCCGGTCCACGTCCGTACCCGTTCCCTCCGGGATGCCGATATCCGCCAACGTAACATCCTCGCGGCCCAGCAAGAAGGGCAGCAAAGCCACCCGGGGCATCCCGATCGCATCGGTGAACCGCAGGAACTTGCGGGTCACATCGAGCGGGCGGCGCCTGCGGGTCTCGATACAGCTGATGGTGCTCTGCGACAGCCCCGTGATCCTGGCCAGGTCGTGCTGTGACATCCCGGACGCCGCCCGGAAGATCACCGAGAACAGCGGGATATCGTCCCGGGCCAGGGCACGGCGCATAGGCGCCGAGTCGTACAGCCACGACGGCGTCCCGGAACCGGGCTCCCGGGCGGCCCGGGTGCACGCCGCGCAGAGCGGCTCGTTGTTGTAACGCGACAGCCGGGTCTTCCGGCACTGCGGGCACAGCCCTGCCTTGCCCATACGATCCCCCACCTCCCGGTCACGCCACCAGGCCAGTCAACCGGGAGCCTAAGCACGCGGCCCAGCCCCGCGCAATACCAGTGTGTCATCACCCCGTCACCCCGCGACGATGACATCCCGTTATTGATCTCACAGCGACAGGGGGATCATCGTGGCGGGTGTCACCCCGCTTCCGTTCGGCATAGATATGTCTGCGCCTGTCCTCACCGATTCAGGGGGCAGCCAGCGCCCCGGTCCCGAGCAGGCTCTTGATGTCGGCCATAAAGCTGCTGCTGGGCTCAACAGGGAATTCCGACAGGTCGACGCGCACCGGCTTAGGGCCGGCGCCGTCCAGCCTGAGGTGCACGCGGGTCCTGCCCGGATGCGCCTGCAGGATCTGCTTGAGCTCGCCAGCCAGCGCGGGGGTGACCTTATCGTTGCGCAAGGCGATGACCAGCGGGGGCCCGCTGCTGGCTCCGGCCGCGGATATGTCCAGCGTGGTCAGCTCGTGCGCGAAGATGCTCACCGTGCCGTCGCGCTCGTTGACCCGGCCGCTGACCGAGACCGCGGCGTCGCCGGTCAGCTCGGCGGCGTACAGCGGGTACATCTTCGGGAAGAACAGCACCTCGACCGAGGCGTCCAGGTCCTGGACGGTGACGATGGCCCACAGGTTGCCGCTCTTCTTGTTGATCCGCTTGTCCACCGACGCGATGATGCCCGCGATCTGCACCTCGCCCTCGGTCCGGCCAGAGGCCAGCAGCTCGGCGATCGAGGCGTCCCGGTTGCGTTCGAGGATCCGCTCGGCGCCGTCCAGCGGGTGCCCGGAGACATACAGGCCGAGCATCTCGCGTTCCTCAGCCAGCAGGAACTTACGCGGCCACTCCCCGTCGCCGAGCTTGAAGTCCAGGCCGACCCGGGCGCCTCCCCCGTCAGTGTCCGCCATCCCGAACAGGTCGAACTGGCCGATCGCCTCCTGGCGCTTGACGCCGATGACCGCGTCAACGGCCTGATCATGGCAATCACACAGCGCCTTGCGGGTGTGCCCAAGCGAATCGAAGGCACCTGCCTTGATCAGCGACTCGATCACGCGCTTGTTGCACACCGTGATCGCGGCCTTGTCGAGGAAGTCAGCGAACGAGGTGTAGCTGCCCTTCGCCCGCCGGGTCTCCACGATCGCGGCGACCACGCCGGTGCCGACATTGCGGATGGCGCCAAGGCCGAACCTGATGTCGGTACCAACCGGGGTGAAGGACCATTCAGACTCGTTGACGTCCGGCGGCAGCACCTTGATACCGGCCTTGCGGCACTCAGCCAGGTAGACCGCCATCCTGTCCTTGTCATCCCCCACCGAGGTCAGCAGCGCCGCCATGTACTCGGCCGGGTAGTTCGCCTTCAGGAACGCGGTCCAGTACGACACCACCCCGTAACCCGCGGTGTGCGACTTGTTGAACCCGTACCCGGAGAACGGCACAAGCACGTCCCACACGGCCTTGACCGCCCCGGCCGAGAACCCGTTCGCGGTCATGCCCGCGGAGAACTCCGCCCAGGACGCGTCCAGGGCCTCCTTCTTCTTCTTCCCCATCGCCCGGCGCAGCAAGTCCGCCGCGCCCAGCGAGTACCCGGCCAGCTGCTGCGCGATCGCCATCACCTGCTCCTGGTACACGACCAGGTGATAGGTCTCGCCCAGAATCGGCTCAAGCGCCTCTGCGAGCTCAGGGTGGATCGGCTCGATCTTCTGGCGGGCGTTCTTGCGGTCGGCGTAGTTGATATGGGTATTGGCCGCCATCGGCCCCGGCCGGTACAGCGCGAGCACAGCGGCGATGTCCCCGAACTGGGTGGGGGACATCAGCTTCAGCAAGCTGCGCATCGGAGCCCCGTCGAGCTGGAAAACGCCCAGCGTGTCACCGCGGGCGAGCAGCTCATACGCCGGCGCGTCATCGAGCGGGAGATGCTCAAGCTCGATGACGGTTCCCCGGTTCGCCTTCACGTTGGCGACCGCGTCCGCGATCACGGTCAGGTTCCGCAGGCCGAGGAAATCCATCTTGAGCAAGCCCATTTCCTCGCACTGCGGGAACGGGAAGCCCGTGATGATCGCGCCGTCGTCCTCACGCCGGTGGATAGGCAGCACGTCCAGCAGCGGATCCGCGGACAAGATCACCCCGGCGGCGTGCACGCCGGTCCCGCGGCACAATCCCTCGAGGCCGAGGGCCGTGTCAATGACCCGCTTGACCTCAGGGTCCTCCCCGTACAGCGTACGGACCTCGCCTGCCTCGCCGTACCGGTCATGGTTCTCGTCGAAGATCCCTGACAAGGGGATCTCCTTGCCCATGACCGGGGGCGGGAATGCCTTGGTGATGCGGTCGCCCAGCGCGTAGGGATAACCCAGGACCCGGCACGCGTCCTTGACCGCGGCCTTGGCCTTGATCGTGCTGAACGTGAGGATCTGGCAGACCCGGCCGTCACCGTACTTCTCCGTGACATAACGGATCATGTCACCGCGCCTGCGCTCGTCGAAGTCCAGGTCAACGTCCGGCATCGTCACGCGCTCGGGATTGAGGAACCGCTCGAAGATCAGCGAATGCTCGATCGGGTCCAGGTCCGTGATGCCCAGCACATAGGCGACCATCGACCCCGTCGCCGACCCCCGGCCAGGACCCAGCCCGATGCCGTTAGCCCGCGCATACTGGCAGATGTCGGCGACCACCAGGAAGTAGGCGGGGAACCCCATCTTCTCGATGACCGTCAGCTCATACTCGATGCGGTCAAGCACCTCCTGCGCGGGCTGGTCGCCGAACCGGCCCGTCACGCCCCGCGCCACCTCCCTGCGCAGCCACGAGGACTGCGTCTCGCCGTCGGGAACGGGGAACTTCGGCATCCGGTCGACGCTGGCGAAAACCTCGTCGTAGGGCTCGGCCCGCTCAGCGATCAGCAGCGAGTTGTCGCAGGCCCCGGGAACGCCGGAGTCCCACAGCTCGCGCATCTCCTCAGGGCTCTTGAGGTAGTAGCCGTCACCGTTGAACTTGAAGCGCTTCGGGTCATCGAGTGTCTTGCCGGTGCCCACGCACAGCAGGGCCTCATGCGCCGCCGCCTGATCCTTGGTGACGTAATGACTGTCGTTGGTCGCCAGCGGCGGCAGCTGCAAGCGCCTGGCGATGTCGAGCAGCCCGCTGCGGACCGACTGCTCGATCGCGATCCCGTGATCCATGAACTCCACGAAGAAGTTGTCCTGGCCGAAGATGTCCCGGTACGTGGCCGCCGCCTCCAGCGCCTTGGCGGCCTGGCCCAGCCGCAGCCGGGTCTGCACCTCACCCGAGGCGCACCCGGTGGTCGCGATGATCCCCCCGGCATACCTGGCGATCAGCTCGGTGTCCATCCGCGGCTTGCGGTAATACCCCTCGATCGACGCCAGGCTCGACAGGCGGAACAAGTTCCGCAGCCCGCGTGCGTCCGCCGCGAGCATGGTCATGTGCGTGTAAGCACCCGCACCGGAGACATCCCCGCCCTCACCATCCGGATCCGAGCCCCGCTGGCCGCCCTCACCCCAGAACACCGGCCTCTTCAGCAGCCGGGACTCCGGAGCCAGGTACGCCTCGATCCCGATGACCGGCTTGATACCCGCCTTGCGCGCCTGCTGGAAGAACTCATACGCCCCGAACAGGTTCCCGTGATCGGTCATCCCCGCCGCGGGCATGCCCAGCCGGGCCGCCTCGGCGACCAGGGGAGCCACCTTCGCCGCGCCATCCAGCATCGAGTACTCAGTGTGAACATGCAGGTGCACGAACGAACGGGCGGCCACGAGCCCCTCCTCAAATCCCCAGACTGAGGGAAACCCTAGCGCTCAGCCCGGCGGCCCTCCCGCCACTCGCGGGCGTGTCCAGGACTCACTTCCGTAACCCGCCGCACCGGGCCGCTCAGCACCTGCTCCGGCCTCTTATTAGCACCTGCACCGCCTCACGGCATGCCCCCGCCGGCGCCGCCCGCCGGACGTAACGATCCATGGACTCTGATGCCGGCCCCTTTGCCCTAGGGCACACGCCAAGCGATCCGGTGCGGGTAATCACACCGCCACTTCTACCCGGTGAATGCGGACAGATGCGGAAGCGCCTTGGCCGCCGCTTCGACGACCGCCTCCGCTTTCGGCAGGTCGTCCCCTATGTAGGTTCTTGCCAGCACAGCCGCGGAAGCCCAGCGGGAATGCAGCGGAAAGCGCGCAGCAGTTGCGGGTCACACTGCGGAGGTGCGCCTGCGGTCATGTGGCTGTCTCCTGCTCACCAGCCGTTCGGCGGCTGGCCTGTTGTCGGGCGCCCGGCTGGGTTCGTCGGGTTGACGTCGCTCACGTGGTTGCTTGCCGAGGTGATGTTCCGCGAGTTCGTCACCCCCGCGGAGCAGTAGGCGAAGCTGAAAAGGCCCACGTGCGCGGTCGAGGTCACGCGCACGTCGTAGGCTGTCCCGGCCGCCTGGTTGTTCGTGTGCGCCTGGCAGCCGTCGATCAGGATCGCGGCCCCGGTGCCGTTGAATTGCCACCCGTCGCCCTGGTTGTTCTTCGCCATCACGCCGCGGAACCGCAGCCGCGCCGACGTGCCGTTCACGATCACCCCCACCCCTCCGGCCTGGAATACGCTGCCGCTGATGTCGATCTCGGTGGGGCTCGAGCTGCCGGACGCCTCGACGAGCAGCACTCCGACCCCGGCCGTGGGCGTGCCCGTGACACCGGCGTTCATGCCGCGCATCATGACCGCCTGGCAGGAGCCTGACAGGTGCACGGCCGGCACTCTGGCCGCCCCGGCCACCGACGCGTTGAAGTCGCTGACCGAGACGTCGGTGATATCCGACAGGTACAGGGCCTCGCTGGCCTGGCAGGACTGCAGGTTCACGTCGCTGATGTTCACCTGCCCGCCGGTCGACGTCCCGCCGGAGATCCGGATGCCGCCCGCGTTGTTCGTCCCCTGCACCGACTGGACCGACCCGTGCAGCGGGCCGGTCACCGGTGCCGGGTTCAGCACCCACCCGTTGCAGTAGTTGACGTCGACGTTCTGCAGCCACCAGCGGGCCGCGCCCGGTGCCGGCGAGAACACGTCCGCTGCCGGGTTCGAGCTCGTGGTGGAGCCGCCGCCGTCGACCTGCACGTCCCTGGCCATCGTGTTATAGCCAGAGAACTCGATCATCGGCCCGGTTATCCCTGCCGCTGGCCGGAGGATCGTGCACGTGCCGGATCCGCTGAGGGTGCAGTCGCCGGGGATCGTGATGGTCGAGTTGATGTAGAACGTACCGGGCAACAGGACCACCTCCCCGTAACCTGAGGAGAACGCGGAACTGATCGCGACCGCGTCCGTCGCGCCGGTAGTGTCCCCCGACGGCGTGAGGAACATCGACCCGCCCATTGAGGTCCCCGCCGGGAGGATGCCCGGCTGGCGGTCAGTGTCAGCCGCAACGGGGTTCCCCATCCCGAGGGCGACGCCCGCAACGCCTCCCGCGGCGATCCCGGCAGTCCGTGCAAGCACGAGCCGGCGTGTTGGCCGGGGGCGGCCAGCGGCATCCACCATGGACCGGCAAGCTACCACGATCACGACCAGAATCCGGCCGCGACCGCGCCGAGCTGCTGTTCACGATCACCTCAGCAGCCTAGCGATCCTCGCCAGGCCAGCAACGAACTACAGCAATGGTCCATTCACACACACCAGACTGTGTGAATGGACCATTGCTGTAGTTGTGGTGATGCCAAAGCACTCAGGTGCCACACGGATCCGGGTTGGCCAGTCCGTCAGGAGAGGCGCTCGACGATTATTGCCATGCCCTGGCCGCCTGCTACGCACATCGTCTCAAGGCCGATCGTGGCGTCCCGGGCCGCGAGGCCGTGCAGGAGCGTGCCGGTCATGCGCGCGCCGGTCATGCCGAAGGGGTGACCGAGCGCGATCGCCCCGCCGTGCACGTTCAGGCGGTCGATGTCGATCCCCAAGCGGCGGTACGACGGCACCACCTGCGCCGCGAAGGCCTCGTTCATCTCGGTCAGGTCGATGTCGCCGATCGTCATCCCGGCACGGCGCAGCGCCTGCCGGGTGGCCTCCACCGGCCCGAGACCCATGATCTCGGGGTCGAGGGCGCTCACCCCGGTCGCGATGATGCGGCCGAGCGGGCGCACGCCGAGCTCGCGCGCCCGGACGTCGCTCATGATGATCAGCGCGGCGGCGCCGTCGTTCAGCGGGCACGAGTTCCCCGCCGTGACCGTGCCGCGCGGCCGGAACACGGGCCCGAGCCCGGCGAGCCCGGCCTCCGTCGTCCCGGGACGGGGGCACTCGTCGTGGTCGAGGATGTCGCCATCCGGCAGGGTTACCGGGGTGATCTCGTCGGCCCAGAAGCCGACCGCGAGGGCATCGGCGTAGCGGCGCTGCGACAGGGCGGCGAACGCGTCCTGCTCCTCGCGCGTCACCTTCTGCGCCTGCGCGACGTTCTCGGCGGTCTGCCCCATGGCGATGTACGCGTCGGGGAGCCGGCCGACCCCGCGGCCGCTGACCCAGGGCTCCGGCTCCGCCTCGGCCGACCGGGCGGCGCTGACCTGCTGCGCGGTGTCGAAGCGCGGGTTCTTCGTATCCGGCAGCCGGTCGCTGTTGCCCTTGACGTACCGGCTCACCGTTTCCACGCCGACGGAGGCGAAGACGTCTCCCTCTCCGGCCCTGATGGCATGGAAGGCCGCGCGCGTCGTCTGCAGGGACGAGGCGCAGTACCTGGTCATCGTCGTGCCGGGGACCCCGTCGAGCCCGGCGAGCACCGCGAGCACGCGCGCGAGGTTGAATCCCTGCTCGCCGCCTGGTGCGGCGCAGCCGAGCAGGATGTCGTCGATCGCGGCAGGATCGAGCTGGGGTACCTGGCCGAGCACCGCCGTGAAGATCTGCAGCGCCAGGTCGTCGGGCCGGAGCCCCGTCATGCTCCCCTTGTAGGCGCGGGCGATCGGCGAGCGCGCCGCCGCGACGACGACAGCCTCCGGCACTGGCCGCACCTCCGACCCAGGAAAACCAACCGAGCGCTTGCTTGCTTTAGCAGCGTACGTGCGCACCTCAGCCCACGTCAACGGACGGGAAACGTCAGAACGCGACCCGCGCGGCGGCGCTCTTCCCGCCGGGAAGGGCCAGGCCCAGGTGGTCGCGCAGCGTCATGCCCTCGTACTCGGTCCTGAACACGCCGCGTTCCTGCAGCAGCGGCACGACCGTGTCGGCGAACTCGTCCAGGCCGCCGGGCACGAGGTGCGGGACGAGGATGAACCCGTCGCTGGCGTCTTCCTGCACGAACTCGTTGATTGTCCCGGCGACGGCCTCGGGCGTCCCGATGAACGACTGCCGCCCGGTGACCTCGATGATCAGTTCCCGGATGCTGAGGTTCCTGGCCTCCGCACGCTCGCGCCACTGCCTGGCGGTCGCCAGCGGGTCGGTGTACATCCGCACGCTCGCGCGGCCGCGCGCGACCGTGTTCTCACCCGGGTCCGGGTCGATCTCGGGCAGCGGCCCGTCCGGGTCGTATGAGCTCAGGTCGCGGTTCCACAGCTGCTCGAGGAGGCGGATCGCGGTCTGCGGGCTGACCTGCTGGTGCCGGACGATGTCGGCGCGCTCATGCGCCTCCTCCTCGGTGTCACCGAGGACGAACGTGGCGGCGGGCAGCACGAGCAGCTGGTCGCGGGTGCGGCCGTAACGGGCGAGGCGGCTCTTGACGTCCGCGTGGAAGGCCTGTCCCGCCTCGAACGTGGCGTGCCTGCTGAAAATCGCGTCGGCCGTCGCCGCGGCGAACTCGCGGCCCTCGTCCGAGTCGCCGGCCTGGAAGATCACCGGCCGGCCTTGCGGGCCGCGGGGAACGTTGAACTGGCCGGCGATGTCGAAATGCGCGTCGTGATGCTGGAACCCGCCCGCTTGCGCGTTCTGTATAAAAATCCCTGACTGCTTGTCCGCGACGATCTCACCGTCGTGCCAGGAGTCGAGCAGCTCCCAGGTGGTCCGGAGGAACCGCTCGGCCCGCTCGTAGCGCTGCTCCCTGGGCAGGTACCCGCCGCGGCGGAAGTTCTCGCCGGTGAACGCGTCCCACGAGGTGACGACGTTCCACGCGGCGCGCCCGCCAGACAGGTGGTCGAGGCTCGCGAACTGCCGCGCGACCTCGTAGGGCTCGTTGAACGTGGAACTGATCGTGCCGGCGAGCCCGAGCCGGTCGGTAACGGCGGCAAGCGCGGCGAGCACGGTGAACGTGTCCGGGCGGCCGACCACGTCCAGGTCATAGATGCGGCCGCCCTGCTCACGCAGCCGCAGCCCCTCGGCCAGGAAAAGGAAGTCGAACTTCGCCCGCTCCGCGGTTCGCGCGAGGTGCGTGAACGAGCTGAACTCGATCTGGCTGCCCGAGCGCGGATCGCTCCACACCGTCGTGTTGTTCACGCCGGGGAAGTGCGCGGCCAGATGGATCTGCTTCAGGCGCTTGCTCATGGCACTCTTCTCATATCCTATGGTCGCATGCGGCGGATCCTTCTGGCAGCGACCATCGCGGCCGCCAGTGTCGGGCTGGCGGCCTGCGGCAGCAGCGGCAGTGGCGGCAGTGGCGGCAGCGCCAAGAGCAGCGGCAGTCCGAGCAGCGGCGCGGCGGCGGGCAGCTGCTCGCGCTCGTCGATCGGGCCGGATCTCTACCAGCAGGGCACGCTGACGGTCGCCACGGACAAGCCCGCGTACCCGCCCTGGTTCGAGGGCAACAACCCGTCGGACGGCCGCGGCTACGAGAGCGCCGTCGCATACGCCGTCGCGGCGCGGCTCGGCTTCGCTACATCGCAGGTGCGGTGGGCCTATGAGCCGTTCAACAACTCGTACGCCCCGGGGCCGAAAAAGTTCGACTTCGACATCAACGAGATCTCCGTCACGCCACAGCGGGCGTCGGTGGTGACGTTCTCTGATAGCTACTACGACGTGCAGCAATCGCTCGTGGCACTGAAGAACTCTCCGATCGCGCAGCACCACATTCCGGCCGAGCTTAGGTCCTATGTCTTCGGCGACCAGGTCGGGACCACCAGCCTGGCCTTCATCAATAGCCAGATCAAGCCGGCATCGAGGCCGAAGGTCTACGAGACGCTCAACGACGTGAAGCAGGCGCTGCAGACCCGCCAGATCGCCGCCCTCGTGACGGACACGCCGACCGCCCAGTTCATCTCCTCGTCCGAGATCCCCGGTTCGGTCATGGTGGCGCAGTTCCCGGGCACTGGCGAGCACTACGGCCTGCTCTTCCAGAAGGGCAGCGCCCTCGCCGGCTGCGTCAACCAGGCGCTCACGGCGCTGAAGAGCGACGGGACGCTGAAGGCGCTGCAGCGGCAGTACCTGCAGATCTACCTGAGCGTCCCGCTGATCGAGCCCTGACGTTGGCCACCCTCGGCCCGGCCGGGCGCGGACCGCGGCTTCTCGGCCGGGGTTCACGGGGGGCCGCCGTCTCGACGGCAAGCACTCTTGCCGTACTCGGCGCGATCGTCGCGATCTTCCTTCTCGCGCCGGGAAGCCGGCAGGTCCGGCACACCTTCTTCAGCCCCCGTTCGATGTGGGAAGCGCTGACCGGCAATCCGCAGAAGGGCTACTACTCGGTAGGCGCGGCGGTCTGGCTGAACATACGGATGTTCCTCGCGGCGGAGGTCCTCATCCTCGTGCTTGCCCTTGTCATCGCGGTGATACGGCAGTCGGCGGCCCCGGCGATGCTCCCGCTCCGCATCGTCAGCACGGTTTATGTCGATGTCTTCCGAGGCGTCCCGCTGATTCTCGTCATCTACGCGATCGGCTTCGGCGTGCCCGCCCTTTCCATCGGGTTCCTGTCCGGGCAGTCGGCGGCCGTCTACGGGGTCGCCGCGCTCGTTCTGTCCTACTCGGCTTACGTCTCCGAGGTGTACCGGGCGGGCCTTGACTCGGTTCACCGCAGTCAGGTGGCGGCGGCGCGCTCGCTCGGCCTCTCCCACCCGGCGGCGCTGCGCTACGTGATCCTGCCGCAGGCCGTCCGGACGATCATCCCGCCGCTGCTCAACGATTTCATCAGCCTGCAGAAGGACACGGCCCTCGTGGGAGTCCTCGGCGCCATCGAGGCGAACAAGGCGGCCGAGCTCTTCAGCGACACCACCTTCAACTACTCGAGCTACGTCGTGGCGGCCATCTTGTTCCTCATCCTCACCATCCCGCTCGCCCGCCTCACCGATCGCCTGATCGCCCGCGACCGGAGCCGGAGGCTCGCCGGTGCGCCGCGGTGAGCACCGGCGCACTCCCCGCGGAAGCCCTGCGGATCGAGGGCCTGCACAAGTCGTTCGGCACCAGCCTTGTGCTCAAGGGAATCGACCTCACGCTGGCCGCCCATGAGGTGATCTGCCTCATCGGTTCCTCCGGATCCGGCAAGTCGACGCTGCTGCGCTGCGTCAACCTGCTCGAGCCGATCGACGCGGGCCGGGTCTGCCTGTGGGGGCGGGAGATCACGGCGGCGGGCGTCGACCAGAACCTCGTGCGCAGGCACGTCGGCATCGTCTTCCAGTCCTTCAACCTCTTCCCGCACATGAGCGTGTTGCGGAACGTGACGCTCGCCCCGATGAAGGTCCTTGGCGCTCCCCGGCCGCGGGCGGAGGAGGAGGCACGGGCGCTGCTGGGCCGCTTCGGCCTGCTCGGCAAGCAGTCCGACTTCCCCGACAGGCTCTCCGGCGGCCAGCAGCAGCGGGTGGCGATCGTGCGGGCACTCGCCATGAAGCCGCGGATCATGCTCCTCGACGAGGTCACGAGCGCCCTCGATCCCGAGCTCATCGCTGAGGTGCTCGACGTGATCCGCGAGCTGGCCGCCGGCGGCATGACGATGCTGATCGCCACGCACGAGATGGGATTCGCCAGGGACATCGCCAGCCGCGTGTGCTTCCTTGAGGAAGGCAGGATCATCGAGGACGCCCCGCCCGCTGAGCTCTTCACCCGGCCAGAGGACGAGCGCACCCAGCGTTTCCTCCGCCGCATCATCGACGCGGGCCGCCTGTGAAAGACCAAAGAAAAGAACAATGACTTAGCCGAACGGGAGCGCGGTGACGCCGCCATGAAGGCAGCTTCGCGGCCCCCCGGGTTAGCACTGTGCCGAATGGGAGCACTGTCATGGCGCTCCCGTTCGGCATAATTTTGTCAGCCAGCCGAGCCGCCGGCCTTCGCCAGTTGCTGCTCGTACTCGGTGCGGACCTGGTTGCCGCCTGCCTGCTGCCATGCCTTGACCGTGTCAGACCAGGACGAGACCGGCGCACGACCTTGCAGGATGTCGTTCTGCGAGGTGTTGATAATCAGGCTGAGCGCCGCCTGCTTGGTGGACCATGCATTGGAGAACAGGCCGAAGGTCGGGTCCTTGACCGAGATCGGGATGATCGAGGCCTGGTAGTCGTAGGCCTTGCGGGTCGCCTGCGGCTGACCGGGAACGAAGAGCACGTCCGGGGCGTCCACGATGTACCGGATGCCGAGTGCCGTCTCCGTGACGCCGGTCTGGGTCAGTATCGGGCTGCTGCCGTGCAAGGTGTAGTCGGTGCCGACGATGCCGAACTTGCGGAACAGGTACTCCTGGGTGCCGAACGGCGCGGCGAGCCAGTTGCAGATCGCAAGCAGCTGCTTGATCCGGGTCTTGCCTGCCTTCTTCAGCGCGGTGAAGTTGTTGCCCGCCTGGGACTGCGTGGTGGGCGCGAAGCCGCCGCCGTTGTAGAGCGGCGGTCGCATGCCGCCGATGTCGAAGCCCGGCCCCGCCACGTTCTGGGCGTAGTACTGCGGCCAGCCGGTGTACCTGTCAGCAGTGAGCAGGGCGTTGCCAGCGTTGAACCACAGCTTGGTCGGGGCGCCGGGGTCGAAGCTGCCCGGGTGCACGAGCCCCTCCTTGACCATCTGGGCCGCGTCGGATAGCGCCTGCTTGATCAGCTCGGTCTCGTAGACGGCGGTGAGCTTGCCGCTGCTGAGGATCCAGCCGGGCGTGGCGTTCGGCACGCCCAGCATGTTCTGGATGAAGCCGGTAGGCGACTGGGCGAATGCCCACCGGTTCTTCTTCGGATCCGTCACCTGCCTGGCCATGCTGTGGAATTCGGCGAAGCTGGCCGGGTTCGGGTTGACGCCGAGCTGGCCGAAGATGTCATCGCGGCGGAACATGAGGGTGCCCGCGACGCCCCGGGGGGTGGGCAGGCCGTAGATGCCGCCGTTGTAGACGCACAGCTCGCGCCAGGACGCCGTGGGCAGGTTGGCGAGGAACGGGTACTCCTTGATCGCGTCCCCGGCCAGGAACTCGCTGAGGTCCTGGCATTCGGCGGCCAGCCAGGCCGGAAGGTCGTTGATGCCGGCCGGCAGGCCGTTGGGCAGCGCCGTGGCGGGCTCGATGATGTCGGGCAGGCCGCCGCTGCCGCCTGCTACCAGCGTGGCGAACTTGGCGGGCCAGTCCGCCGTGGGCACGATGGTCAGGCTGAGGGTGACGCCGAGCTTGGCGTTGAGCTGCTGCCAGTACTTGTTCTGCCCGGCAGACGGCGGGACGGGCAGGGCCGTCTGGACGAATCCCGATACCGCGCCCCCGCTGGCCGGTGCCGCGGTGAATGCCTGGAGGGGGCTGGCCGGGTAGCTCAGGAAGCCGTCGAGCAGGCCCTGCGTGTCGCCTGGCAGGTCGGGGTGCACGCCCGCGTACGGCATGTAGGTCGGCAGCTGGACCGACTGGTTGATCTTGGTGGTGTTCTTGCCCGCCGAAGTCGGGGTACTGCAGGCGGACAGCAGCCCCGGGCTTGCCGCCGCGACCGTGGCCGCGGCCAGCGAGCCGGTGAGAAACCGCCGACGGTCGACGGGGGGGAGGTTACTCATGATGCCTCCTTGGCAAGAGTCCGGGATGAGCTGGGGAATGGGAGTGTCAGCCTTTGACGGCCCCGACCAGGACGCCCTTGGTGAAGTGCCGTTGCAGGAACGGGTAAACGATGAGGATCGGCACGAGGGACAGGACGAGGATGGCCATCTGCAGCGCCTGCTGCGGCGGCAGCGCGGCCGTGCCGCCGACTTGGTCGACGCCAAGGCTGCTGTTGTTCACCACGTAGGTGCGCAGCACCATCGACAGCGGCCACTTGGCGTCGTCGTTGATGTAGAGCAACGCCTGGAAAAAGGCGTTCCAGTACCCGACCGCGTAGAAGAGGCCGATGACCGCGAGCGCCGCCCTGGACAGCGGCAGCACGATTCGCCAGAGGATCTGCAGGTCACTGGCCCCGTCGATCCGCGCGCTCTCGATGACCTCCCTGGGCAGCTCCATGAAGAACGCCCGCAGCACGATCACGTTGAACGCGTTGATCGTGAGCGGCAGGATCAGCGACCACCAGCTGTTCAGCAGGTGCAGGCTCTGCACCACCAGGTAGCTGGGGATGATGCCCGGGGTGAACAGCAGCGCGAATAGCACGATCATGAGCAGCGGCTTGTGCCCGAAGGAGCCCGGCCGGCTCAGGCCGTACCCGAGCAGGGCACTCGACACCAGGCTGAGGAACGTTCCCACCGCCGTGATCAGGATGCTTATCCCTGCCGCCCTCGTAACCACGCCGCCGGACAGGATCGCCTGGTAGGCGGCGAGGCTGACGTGGCTGGGTATCAGCACGAACCCGCCGGAGCGGGTCACCTGTGCCTGGTTCGCCAGGCTTGTCGAGACCACTCCGACGAAGGGGACGATCACGGCCGCGCAGCACACCCCGAGCACGACGGCCTTGATCGCGGCGGCCTGCCGTTCCGCGGACCTGGCGCCGCCGGTGGCGGCTGGGGTGCTCACGACTGGTAGATCCCTCCCTCGCCGAACCTGTGCGCGATCTTGTTCGCCCCGAACACCACGGCTACCCCGACGACCCCCTTGACCAGGCCTACCGCGGCGGATACGCCCCAGTTGCCGGCCAGGATGCCGTTGTTGTAGACGTAGGTGTCCAGTACCTCGCTGACCTGCTGGCCGACCGCGGCCTGCTGCAGGATGATCTGCTCGAAGCCGAACGTCAGCGCCTGCCCCAGGCGAAGGATCAGCAGCAGCACGGCGATGCTCCGCAGACCGGGCAGCGTGACGTGCCACGTCTGGCGCCACCGGCCAGCCCCGTCCACCGAGGCGGCCTCGTACAGCTGCGGATCGATACGGGACAGCGCGGCCAGGAAGAAGATCATCGCCCAGCCCGCCGTCTGCCACAGGAGCTGGGCCGTGATCAGTTCCTTGAACAGGCTCGCGTTGCCGATGATGTCTATCGTCGGCAGGCTGTGCGCGCGGTCGAAGTCGTTGAGCAGGCCGCCGCCGCCGAGCAGCTGCTCGAAGATGGCGACGACGATGACCCACGACAGGAAGTGCGGCAGCAGCAGCACGCTCTGTACCAGCCGCCGGAGACGTTCGGACACCAGGCTGTCGAGCAGCAGGGCCAGGGCGATGGGCGCGGGGAAGACGACGCCCACCTGGAGCACCAGGAAGATGAGCGTGTTCTTCAGGGCGTTGAGGAACGCCGGGTCGCCGTCCACGATCACCCTGAAGTTGCTCAGGCCAGCCCAGGGGCTACCCCAGATGCCGAGGAACGGCTGGTAGTCCTTGAAGGCGATGACGTTGCCCAGCCATGGCAGCCAGCTGAAGACAAGCAGCAGCGCGATCCCTGGCAGCGTGGCCAGGAGAAGTACCCTGTCCCGGCGAAGACGGCCGGACCAGGACATTCGCCGGTTCGCCTGGCCAGGCGAACCCGGCACGCGATCAGCGGGCGCGGTGCCAACCGCGGATGCGTTGTCGAGTCGCGCCATCGCCCGCGCATCCTCCCAGGCAAGAACGTCGAAAACTTTCGATAGTTTTTTTCCTCGGGATGCAGACGCTACGACGAGGTGAACGAGGGGTCAAGCCCTGCTCCGGCCCTCGTTGCTGGCTGCGGAATGTTTCATGGCTGCCACCTGCGGAGATACGGATTGCCGCCGAGGCCGCTTGCCGGGCGGCCGATCACGCTCTTTACTTCGACTGGCTTACGTAAGCATTTCCGAGACGTTTCGAAGAAAGGAACGATCATGGAAGACGATAGCCTCGTCGGCGGGCGCGGATCGCGTCCTGACCGGGGTCGCCTGGGTAAGCGGGGCATGCAGGTATTCGCGGCCAGCCTGGCCACGGCCGCCCTTGGCCTGACTGCCCTGGCGGCTCCGGCCGGGGCGGCGGGCACCCCGCTCCGGACGCTGGCCGAGGCAAGCCACCACTATTTCGGCACCGCTGTCGTCCAGAGCAATCTCAGCAGCTCAGCTCTGCTCGGTGTCGCGAACGCGCAGTTCGACATGGTCACGCCGGGCAACGAGATGAAGTGGGATACGACAGAGCCGTCGAATGGCACGTTCAACTTCGGGCCCGGTGACCAGATCGTCGCCTACGCCAAGTCCCAGGGCGACCGGGTGCGCGGCCACAACCTGGTCTGGCACAGCCAGCTCCCGTCCTGGGTCAGCAGCCTGCCGGCCAGCCAGGTGCAGGCGGCGATGGAGACCCACATCACCACCGAGGTCACCCACTACAAGGGCCAGATCTTCGCCTGGGACGTGGTCAACGAGCCGTTCAACGAGGACGGCAGCCTGCGCGCGGACGCCTTCTCCAACGCGATGGGCAGCGGATACATCGCGGACGCGATCAGGACGGCGCACGCCGCCGACCCGGCGGCCATCCTCTACCTGAACGACTTCAACATCGAGGGCACGGGCACGAAGAGCAACGCCATGTTCAGCCTGGTGCAGTCGCTGCTGGCGGCGGGCGTGCCGATCGGCGGGGTGGGCTTCGAGAGTCACTTCATCCTCGGCCAGGTCCCGTCGACCATGCAGGCGAACATGCAGCGCTTCGCCAGCCTCGGCATCGACGTCGCGGTCACCGAGCTCGACGACCGCATCCAGCTCCCCGCGAGCAGCGCCAACCTCGCCCAGCAGGCCACCGATATGTCCACCGTGGTCAAGGACTGCCTGGCCGTGTCCCGCTGCGTGGGCGTGACCCAGTGGGGCATCGGTGACGCGGACTCCTGGATCCCCGGCGCCTTCTCCGGCTTCGGCGCGGCCACCATGTTCGATAACAACTACCAGCCCAAGCCCTCCTTCACCGCCGTGCAGACCGCACTCGGCGGCACAAGCAGCGGCGGGAACACCATCACGGTGACCAGCCCTGGCGCCCAGACAGGCACCGTCGGTACGGCGGCCAGCGTGCAGATCCGGGCAACCGACTCCGGCGCGGGCCAGACCCTGACCTACGCGGCCACGGGCTTGCCCGCGGGGCTGGCGATCAATGCGGGTACCGGGCTGATCTCCGGCACCCCGACCACGGCAGGAACATCCACCGCCACGATCACCGTCACCGACGGCACCGGCGCCTCAGGAACGGCGACGTTCGCCTGGACGATCAGCGGCGGCAGTACGGGTGGGGGAACCTGCCACGTGACCTACAGCAAGACGAGCGAGTGGGCAGGCGGGTTCGTCGCCAACATCACCGTCGCCAACACTGGCACCACCGCGATCAGCGGCTGGACGGTGAAGTACGCCTTCCCCGGCGATCAGAAGATCACTAGCGCGTGGAACGCCACCGTAACCCAGACCGGAACGGCGGTTACCGCCACGAACCTCAGCTACAACGCCACCATCGCCCCCGGCGGCAGCACCTCGTACGGCTACCAGGGCACCTGGACAGCCAACGACACCTCGCCGTCCGCCTTCACCCTCAACGGCACAGCCTGCACCTGACGCTGGCCTGTCAGCAATCCCGCACCCAGGCGGCGCCCCGGCGAGGTGTCCCTCGCCGGGGCTCCGCCTGGGCCGCCTGGACCGCTATTCCTCGTGTCCGCTCGGTAAACTACGGCGATGGTCGCGGCGCAGGGCCGTTTGGGCGGGGGGATCCCGGGGGGTCGTCCCCCCGGGGCTAGCACTGCGCGCGCTGACCTACCGACGCGAGGACGCCGGCGCGGCGAGATAACCGTTTCCGACATCGCTCGCCTCGCGGGTGTATCCGCGCCGACGGTTTCCCGGGTGATCAATGGCCAGTCCGGAGTCGCGGCCGGCACGAGGCAGCGAGTCGAGGCGGTCATCAGGGAACACGGCTACCGGCGTGCGGCGAACGGCGGCCCGGTCGCGATACTGGAACTCGTCTTCCACGCGCTTGAGAGCCTGTGGGCGCTGGAGATCATCCGGGGCGTTGAGCAGGTCGCCAGGCAGCACGAGCTCGCCGTCGTGCTGACCGAGATGGAGGGCAAGCTCACGCCCGGGAGGGCCTGGACCGAGCAGGTCCTGACCAGGCGGCCGATGGGCGTCATCGCCGTATTCTCCGAGCTCACCGTCCAGCAGCAGTCGCAGCTCGCCACCCGGGCGATCCCGCTGGTGGTCCTTGACCCCACCGGGGAGCCGCTGCATCAGACCCCGTCCGTGGGCGCCACGAACTGGAGCGGCGGCCTGGCCGCGACCCGCCATCTGCTCGATCTGGGGCACACGCGCATCGCCATGGTCGGCGGGCCGGCCGAGTGGCCCTGCTGCCGGGCCAGGCTCGACGGGTACCGGGCGGCGATGGACGCCGCGCGGGTACCTGTCGATCCCGGCCTGGTGCGCATCAGCACCCTGTACGTCGAGGGCGGCCTCCGTGACGGGCTCGAGCTGCTGAACCTGCCCGACCCCCCGACCGCGATCTTCACCGCCAACGACCTGCAGGCGCTGGGCGTGTACGAGGCGGCCAGGCAGACCGGCATCCGGATTCCCCAGGACCTGAGCGTGATCGGTTTCGACGACCTGTCGTTCACGCAGTGGTCCGGGCCGCCCATGACAACCGTCCGCCAGCCGCTCGTCCAGATGGGCGCCACGGCCGCCGACCTCGTCATCGCGCTGGCAGGCGGCAGGCAGCCGGAGAATAACCGGGTCGAGCTGGCCACGACGCTCATTGTCCGGCAGAGCACGGCCCCGCCCCCTGCTCGCTAACCACGGAGCCCGCTGAATTATCCCGGGCGCTCCGCTGTAACTTTCCGCAAGTTTCCGGCTGGTATACGGCCGATGAGCCATTTCGTTGACTGCCGAAACAAATCAGCTAATACTTCGGAATATTTCACCCCCCCGATCGAGAGGAGACCCTGTGAAGGCAGTGCTGAAAGTGCTCGGCGGCCTGGCGGCCGCCGCGCTTGCGATTGCCGCCAGCCTGCAGGCAGTGTCCCCGGCCAGAGCGGCCTCACTGGTCCAGGTGACCAACTTCGGCAGCAACCCGAGCAATCTCCAGATGTTTGCCTACGTGCCTAATTCGGTGTCCGCGCACCCGCCGATCCTGCTCGCCGTGCACTACTGCGGCGGATCGGGTCCCGTGTTCTTCTCCGGCACCGAGTTCGCCTCGCTGGCCGACCAGTTCGGGTTCGTCGTCATCTACCCGTCGGTGACCCGCGGCGATCACTGCTGGGATGTGTCGTCGAGCCAGGCCCTGTCAAGGAACGGCGGCAGCGACCCGGTGGGCCTCATGTCCATGATCACCTACGCCGAGCAGCACTACAACGGGGATCCGAGCCGCGTGTACGTCACAGGCGCGTCATCCGGCGCGATGATGACCGACGTCATGCTGGGCGACTACCCGGACGTGTTCAAGTCCGGCGCCGCGTTCATGGGGGTGCCGTTCGGCTGCTTCGCCGGTCCCGGCGTCGACGTCTGGAACGCCCCGTGCGCCCAGGGCCAGGTCACCATGACCCCGCAGGCGTGGGGGAACCTGGTCCGCGCGGCCGACCCCGGATACAGCGGTGCGCGGCCTCGTGTTCAGCTCTGGCACGGCACCGCCGACACCACGCTCAACTACGTGAACTTCGGCGAAGAGATCAAGCAGTGGACGAATGTCCTTGGCGTGAGCCAGACCCCGTCCTCCACCGATACCCCGCAGTCGGGCTGGACCCGCACGCGCTATGGCGGCACCGGCGGCAACGCCCAGGTCGAGGCCTACAGCATCGCGGGCGTCGGCCACAGCCTCCCCATGAGCGGCATGGCAGCGCTCGCCATCCACTTCTTCGGCCTCGACAGCGGGGCACCGCCCACCTCACCACCGCCGACCAGCCCCCCACCCACGTCACCACCACCGACGTCGCCACCGCCCACGGCACCGGCTGGCTCCTGCCACGTCATTTACACGAAGTCGAGTGAATGGGCCGGCGGGTTCGTCGCCAACCTCACCGTCGGCAACACAGGCAGCTCCACGATCAACGGCTGGACGCTGACGTTCACGTTCCCCGGCGACCAGAAGATCACCAACGGGTGGAACGCCACCGTGACCCAGACCGGGACCAGCGTCACCGCCGTGAACGCCGGCTTCGACGCGACGATCGCACCGGGCACCAGCACCTCGTTCGGCTTCCAGGGCACCTGGGCGACCAGCGACGCCGCGCCGTCAGCCTTCACCGTCAACGGCACCATCTGTAGCTGATCCCACCCGGCATAACTAGCCCACCCGTGCTGGCGGCGGCTCCCCCGGGCCGCCGCCAGCCAATGCCATCCGCACATGGCGGCCCGGGTATTCCCACTCGCGATTTGTAGCGAGACGACTACTGTGTGGAGGGATCGCGGCGCGTGCCGCCGACAGCGGCGCAGGCCATGCCGGCCGGCGCGCGTCCGGACATGGCCGGGAATGCAGGGAGGGGAAAGCCTATGGCAGCGCGGAATTCAGACCAGGCGGCCAGCCCGCTTCGGGTGTTCGGCACGATGCTGCGCCATTACCGCGGCAGGGCGGGCATGTCGCAGGAACAGCTCGCCGGCCGGGTGTACTGCTCGGCCGACCTGGTCGCCAAGATCGAGAAGGGCCAGCGGACGCCGGCCGAGAAGCTGACCGGTGCCCTGGATTGCGTGCCCGAGCTGCGCACCGACGGGGCGCTCACGGCACTGCGGGACAGCCTGAAGGAAGCGCTCAAGCTCCGGGCATACCCGGGCTGGTTCCACGAATGGCCGGACAAGGAAGCCACGGCCAAGACGCTCCGCTCATTCGAGCCAATGCTGGTCCCCGGGCTCCTGCAGACCGAGGACTATGCCCGCGCTCTCTTCCGGACCCGGGTCGGGGTCACGGACGACGAGATCGACGAGCTGGTGGCGGCCCGGCTGGCACGACAGGACATCCCCAAGCGGCCTAGCGTCGTCCTCCAGGTGATCCCGACGAGCGTCGGCGCCCACGTGGGCCTGCAAGGCGGCGCGTTCGTCATCGCGGATTTCGATGACGGGCCGAGCGTCGCCTACCAGGACACGGCCGTGCGCGGCCAGGTCATCGAGGACTCCGATGACGTCGCCTCGCTCGTGGTCGCCTGGGATACCATCAAGGCGGAGGCACTCCCGAGGTCTGCCTCCCTGGCTCTAGCGGAGGAAATAGCCAAGACATGGACATGAGCCGCATCGAGTGGCGCAAGGCGAGCTACAGCAGCATGAACGGCGGCAACTGCGTCGAGGTTGGCGTGTGGCGCAAGGCGAGCTACAGCACCAGCAACGGCGGTGAATGCGTCGAGGTTGGGTCGGCTGGGGATGTGGTCGCGGTGCGTGACTCGAAGGACCCGGACGGCCCGAAGCTAGTCTTCGGCCGGACGGAGTGGAAGGCGTTCGCCGCGAGGGTGAAGGCCGACGCATTTAACGTGTGAGCCCCTGCTGAGGCTTGCCAGTTCATAAGGGGCGTTCTCGTGCCTGAGAGCGCCTCTTTTCTTGCGCCTGCTAGCCCAGGCGGGGACCGATCCCGTTCCCGCGGGGCGGTGTCCTGGTCAGCAACGCTGGCGTGATCCCGGTGCGTCGGCGTGCAGGAGTGCGCGCAGGTGAGGTAGTTCGCGGGCCAGGGCGGCGGCCTCGTCGCGCGACAGCGCGTGCACAGGAAGAGCCAGTACCTGCGGATCAATCCCGGCGGGCGGGGTGCGGGTGGTGAGGATGAGCCGCGACTCACCCCGGTGGCCGGTCAGCGCTGCCATCAAGGGGGCCCAGCCTGGATCGCGCCAGGTGCCATCGGGGGTGAGGAGGGTTTCCAGGTTGTCGAGGACCAGCAGGATCCCGTTGTCTTCGAGCAGCCTGGTCAGGCGGGGCAGGAACCGGTCGAGCGTCTCTAGCGTGGTGATCTTGTCGGTCATGGCGAACCCGTGGTCGCCTAGCTGGATGTCCAGCAACTTCGCCAGGCTGGCCAGCGCCCCGGCGAACTCGTCGTCGCGCAGCGGCGCCTTCCAGAACGCCACCGCCGCGAAGGATGCCTGGTGACGGTAGGCGAGCTCGAGCGCGCAGTAGGTCTTGCCTGCCCCGGCCATCCCGTGCAGCAGCACGGCGGCCCTGCCGCTCTCCGGTGCCAGCGCGGCGCTGGCCTGTGCCATGGCTCCGGCCCTGCCGACGAACCGCTCGGGCTCCGGCGGGAAGCGCTCCATGCTGACCTCGGCCGGGTCGAGCAGCGGCTTGCCGCGTGGCGGTGTGAGGAGCACGCCTGACGCCCACCCGCCGAACACGGCAGGGGTCGCCAGCGAGACAGCCGGGCGCGCGGGTGTCGCGAACCCGCCCGCCGCGCTCGCCACCGCCCGCGAGAGCGCCGTCCCGAGTGGCTGGCCACGGCTGAGCAGCCGCTCATACAGCTCACCGCCGAACGCGACCGCGAAGTCATCGGTCACCGGGTAGCGCATCGCGACCACGGCGCACTCCAGCTCCCGCACCAGCGCCATCCCGCCCATCACATGTTCAGCCACGGACGGGTCTACATGGGCTCCTGGATGGGAAAGACTGCCGGACGCTTCTACAGCTTCCTCCGACCCGGCCATAACTATGCCACCTGTGCTGGCGGCGGCGCCCCCGAGCCCGCCGCCAGCCCGCACCATCCCGCACATGGGCGGCGCGCGGCGTCCTTGGCGTGATTGGCGGCCATCAGCCGTGGGCGTCCCAGGGGTTGATGAGGTCGATCCCGGTATCCGTGAAGTCGCCGGTGTTGCGGGTGGCCAGCGTCGCGCTGTGCACGCGGCAGATAGCGGCGATCTGAGCATCCGCCGCGCTGATGGGACGCCCCTTTTTCTCCCTGCCGACAACGACGGCGGCGTACTGCTCAGCGGCTAGGCCGTTGAAAGGCTCTACGCGGTCGCGGAAATCTTCGTTGATCAGCGCATCGATCGTTTCCGCGAGTGCGGCCCTCCGTCGCCCGTCCGGCAGGCGGGCGACGCCGTACAGCAATTCCGCGGCCGTGATCGCGGTGGTGGCGATTTCAGCGGCGGGCAGCGAGTCAAGCCAGGTCACCACCTTCGGCCCGGGATCGATGCGGGCAAGTTCTGAGATGACGTTCGTGTCGAGGATGATCACGCGTCGCGGTGCTCACCAAGTGGCGCTGCGCGCGGCGGCTCGTTGCGCGCAGGAAGGTCGAGGCCTGCGCCGCCCAGCGCGGCGAACCGCGCGTGAATGTGGCTCCCGAGACCGTAGTCCGGCGTCGGGGAGGCCAGGCGCTCCGTGAGGATGGCTCGCACTTCGGCCTCCATCGATCGTCCGTGCTGTGCGGCACGTACACGGAGCCGGGCGTGTATCTCCTCATCAAGACCGCGGATCGTCAATGTCGACATCATCAACCTCCTTGTGCAAGCATTGCTTACAATGCTATCACTGCATCGCCCGTTCCGTGCCGCGAGCGGGATGCCCTCCACGTGTGCGAGCCCCAGCGGCCCCAGCGCGTGTCTGGCTGGCCGGGGCGGTCCGGTTGGGCGGAGACTACAGACGTGGGCATAGGGCATGTGAACTTTCAGCCCGCCCTTATCGCGACAAAGGAGACGCTCCTATGCGATTCCAGCAGCTGGCCCGCCGGACCTCCCTGGCGCCCGGTCTCTGCATAGCTCTGTGCGTGGTGCTCGCCGACTGCGGGAGCAGCGGCTCCTCGACTCCGAATGCGTCCGCGAGCGCGACGACCGCCGCCTCAGCCACATCATCGGGGGCGAGTCAGGCCGCGATCACGGCGAACTGGGTGGCCTTCTTCAGCGCGAAGACCCCGGTCGCGCGCAGGGTAAGCCTGCTGCAGAACGGGCAGGTCTTCGCCTCGATCATCCAGGCCCAGGCCGGCTCGTCCCTCGCCTCCTCGGCAACGGCCTCAGTGGGCCATGTGACCGTGACCTCGCCGACCCAGGCCACGGTGGTCTACTCGATCCTGGTGGGCGGCCAGACCGCGCTGCCCAACCAGACCGGCCAGGCCGTGTACGAGGGCGGGACCTGGAAGGTCGGCGACACCAGCTTCTGCGGGCTGCTCGCCCTGGAAAACGGCGGGAGCACCTCGTCACTGCCCTCGGCTTGCAAGGCCGCGGGCTAGCTGATAGGCCCGGCTAGGTGGCCACACAAGTGGAGCGGGTGGCCGTCGTGCGGTACGGCGGCCGGCCGCTCGCCCTCGCGACGCTGTGCACGCTGCTGTTCCTGACGTTCCTCGACAACACCATCGTGAGCGTGGCCCTGGGCAGCATCCAGACGGAACTGGGTGCCAGCGTCTCCGGCCTGCAGTGGGTCGTCAGTGCCTACGCCCTCGCCTTCGCGAGCATCATGCTTGCCTGCGGGATGATCGGTGATGAGCTGGGCCGCAAGAAGGTCATGCTGTCCGGCATGGCAGTGTTCTGCGCGGGCTCGGTGCTGTGCGCCCTGGCGCAGAAAACCGGGGTGCTCATCGCCGGGCGGGCCGTCATGGGGCTCGGCGCGGCGGCGAGCGAGCCTGGCACGCTGTCGATGCTGCGGCACCTGTACACCGACGAGCGCAGCCGCAACCGGGCGGTCGGCGTGTGGGCCGCTGTGTCGGGACTCGCGCTCGCGGCAGGCCCGGTTGTCGGCGGCGCGCTCGTCGGCGTGTGGAGCTGGCGCGGGATCTTCTGGTTCAACCTGGCGTTCGGCCTGGTCACGCTCGCGGCCGCGGCGATTGTGCTGCCCGAGAGCGCGGATCCCGACGCGCACCGCGTCGATACCGCCGGGACGCTCCTCGGCGCGGCCGCCCTCGCGTCGCTGGTTTTCGGGATCATCAACGGGGAGAGTTCCGGGTTCGCCGCGCCGGGCGTGCTCATCCTCTTCTGCGGCAGCGCGGTCGCCGCGGCGGCCTTTCTCTGGTGGGAACATCGCACCGCACACCCGCTGCTCGACCTGCGGTTCCTGCGCGTCGCGCGGTTCACGACCGCGAACATCGCCGCTTTCTGCACGTACTTCGCAACCTTCGCGATCTTCTTCTTCACGGCGCTGTACCTGGAGGAGGTCGCCGGGGACTCCGGCTACCGCATCGCCCTCGTCTTCCTGCCGATGACGGTGCTGATGGTCCTCGCATCACTGCTGATCGGCCGGTGGACGCCCGCCGTGGAACTGCGCTGGTCGATCTTCGGGGGCTGCCTGCTCTTCGGCGCGGGGCTGCTCCTCACGAACGTCAGCCTGAGCCCGCATCCGCACTACGTACCGCTGGTGGCCGCCCTCGCCCTTACCGGGCTCGGTATCGGCACGACCGTCGTGCCGATCACCTCTTCTGTCCTCACCGCGGTGCCGCCTGAGCGCTCGGGGATGGCGGCGTCGGCGGCCAACACGAGCCGCGAGATCGGCGCCGTGACCGGCGTCGCGGTACTCGGCGCCCTGGTCAACGCGCAGCTGAACTCCAGCCTGACCGGGCGGCTGAAGCACCTTGGCATCCCG
>WNFD01024870.1_pt1 | contig 25015 bp, 25 predicted proteins | sample 5400491 | NCBI WGS metagenome assembly WNFD01 (sample SAMN13153343, study PRJNA577476) | soil metagenome | isolation source: 120 cm saprolite under Douglas fir tree site 2 hole 2 replicate 2 | place: USA:California | collected 2015-04-18
TTCATCGTCAGCGTCTTTCCGTTTCGAAACCGCGTCTCCTCTAAAGAGGCGTTCGAAGGGCTTGAGCTGGGTGAAGGGAAACCTTCACGCCCAGTTCTGAGAGGGCCAGGCGGCCGCAAGGCTGCCTGGCTACTCGGTAACTGACTTGATGCCTGCCCTTACGCGTAAATCCCGCGCTGCTTGATGGTGTAGGCCACGCGATCAATGGCCAGCATATACGCCGCAATGCGGTTATTCACATTATGGGTTTCGGCGTAGCGTACCACGTCGTCGAAGGCGTTCACCATGATGTCTTCGAGCTGTTCGTTGACCACGGACTCTTTCCAGAAATATCCCTGCCGGTCCTGCACCCACTCAAAATACGAAGTGGTGACCCCGCCGGCGTTGCAGAGAATGTCGGGAATCACAAACACCTTCTTGTCGGCGAGGATATCGTCGGCAGCGGCCGTAGTGGGACCGTTGGCGCCTTCGGCAAGAATCCGGCACTTCACCTGCGCCGCGTTTTGGCTGGTAATCTGGTTCTCGGTGGCAGCGGGGACGAGGATCTCGCATTCGGTGAGCAGCAGTTCGTCCGGATCAACCGCTTCCGCTTCGGTGAAACCTGAGATCCCTTTGGTGCGCTCGCGGTGCTTCCAAAGCGCGTCTACGTTAATTCCCTTCTTGTTGTAGATAGCGCCGTCCACTTCAATCACGCCGGTGACTTTGTACCCGGCTTGCGACATCAGCAGCGCGCAGTTGGAGCCAACATTTCCAAAGCCCTGCACAATGACGCGCGTGCCTTCAGGCTTCAATCCCAGTTTCTTGATGGCCTGGTCACAGACAATCATGATGCCGCGGCCCGTAGCCTCCCGCCGCCCACGCGATCCGCCAATATTGATGGGCTTGCCGGTCACGACCGCTGTGACCGTTTGCCGCATGTGCATGGAATAGGTATCCATCATCCAGGCCATGACTTGTTCGTTGGTATTAACGTCGGGAGCGGGAACATCCTTTTCCGGGCCGATGAACTCGACCAGTTCCGCAGTGTAGCGGCGGGTCATGCGCTCCAGTTCGCCCATCGACATTTTGTGGGGATCGCAAATCACGCCACCCTTGGCGCCGCCGAAGGGAATGTTGACCACGGCGCATTTCCAGGTCATCCAACTGGCCAGGGCGCGGACTTCGTCAAGCGTGACATCCGGACCGTAACGGATGCCGCCTTTCGACGGGCCGCGCGCGATCGAATGCTGCACCCGGAATCCGGTAAAAACCTCCAGCTTTCCGTTGTCCAAAGACACAGGAATGTGCACGATCAGCTCGCGGTTGGGATACTGCAGGACCTTCCACAGGCCTTCCTCCAGATTGAGTTTCTGCGCCGCAAAATTAAAACGCGCAGATTGCGCTTCCCAGGGATTGATTTCCTGTTCCAGCGAAACAGTCTTCATGATGGCTCTCCGATTATGACCACGATTTTGATGACCAAAGCTCGGGCTGACCGGTGAACAGGGGCTGGGGCCAGCGCGCAAACCTTTCAATATTAAGCATCGGAGGCAGGGCAAGCAAGGGGAGGAGGGTCGGGTGGGCAGGGCTGGTGTGGGTCGGACACTCTTGTCCGACGCTTTTGGGGTTGGCTTCATTGCACCGTCGAGATTTGGACTCGCCGGCGGAAGCAAAGTAAGGTCAAAATCCAAATCCAAGTCAAAGGCGTCGGACAAGAGTGTCCGACCCACACGCCGTTGCCCGAAGCCTCCCTCCCAGTTGTTCCGTCAATTTCCGCTGTGTTAGATTCGTGGCTTCGCTCGAAGGGATGAACCCATGAAGGTATATGAAGGCGTAAACGTTAGGAATGTCGCGGTGATTGGGCACGGGCATGCCGGCAAGACTTCGCTGATATCAGCCATGCTCTACACCGCAGGCGCAACCCAGCGGCAGGGGCGCGTGGACGACGGCACCGCCACCACCGATTACGACGAAGAAGAAATTGCCCGCAAGATGTCGATCTCGGCCAGCCTGGCCTATGCCGAGTGGGGCAATACCAAGATCAATTTCGTGGACACGCCCGGCTTCAACATGTTTGTCCATGAGGCCAAGCTGGTGCTTCCGGTGGTGGACGCGGCGGTCGTGGTGGTGGACGGCGTCGCAGGCGTGGAAGTGGTGACCGAGCGCGTTTGGAGCTATTGCGAAGAGTACAAGACGCCGCGGGTGATCGTGGCCAGCCGCATGGATCGCGAGCGCGCCGACGCCGAGCGCGTGCTGGAATCGCTGAGCAATGCTTTTGGCCGGACAGTTATTCCCTTGGAGTTGCCGATTGGCAAAGAGAAGAATTTGTCCGGCATCGTGGACCTGGTCCGCATGAAGGCCTACACCTATGAGCTGGGCGGGAGCGGCAAAGGCAAAGAAGGCGAGATTCCAGCCGACATGAAAGAGGCGGCGCAGGCCGCGCACGAAAAGCTGGTCGAGCTGATCGCAGAAGGTGATGACGCGCTGATGGAAGAGTTCTTCGACAAGGGGACGATCCCCGAGGAGCATCTGGTTCCGGCGCTGCACAATGCCATCCGCGAGGACAAGATTTTTCCCCTGCTGTTTGCGTCGGGGCTGGGAAACGTCAGCGCCGACCGGCTGATGGACTTCATTGTGGAATTTACTCCGGCGGCGACGGAGCATGACGTGGTTCGCGGAGAAGTCACGTCGGGAAACGGCGAGCCGCCGGTGCGTAAGGAATCGGATACCGAGCCGGTTTCAGTCTATGTGTTTAAGACGGTTTCCGATCCCTTTGCCGGGCGTATTTCCTACTTCAAAGTCTTTTCCGGCGTTCTGAGGAATGACGCGTCGCTGCAGAATTTTTCGCGCGGCTCCGCCGAGAAGCTGGCGCATATCTCCATCATGCAGGGGAAGACGGCCGTACCAGTGAATGAACTGCACGCGGGCGACATTGGCGCCGTAGCCAAGCTGAAAGACACGCTCACCGGCGACACCCTTGGCGACAAGTCGGCGCCCATTCAATATCCGCATGTGAAGCTGCCGGAGCCGGCTATCACGTTTGCCATTGAGCCCAAGAGCCGCGCCGATGAAGACAAGCTGGGGCCGGGCATCCACAAGCTGATGGAAGAGGATGCCATGCTGCGTAATTTCCGCGACGCCCAGACGAAAGAATTCCTGATCGCGGGCACCGGGCAGCAGCATATTGAAGTGGTGGTGGCGAAGCTGAAGAAGCGATATCACACCGAAGTTATTCTCAAGGCACCGAAGGTCCCGTACCGCGAGACGATTCGGGCCAAAGCCGACGTGCAGGGGCGTCACAAAAAGCAGACCGGGGGCCACGGGCAGTATGGCGACTGCAAAATCAAGATGGAGCCGATGCCGCGCGGCGGGCAATTTGAGTTTGTGAATGATATTTTTGGCGGCGCGATTCCGAAAAACTATATCCCGGCCGTCGAAAAAGGAATCCGGGATGCGGCCGCGCGCGGGCATCTGGCGGGATTCCCCATGGTGGATTTTCGCGTCGTGCTTTACGACGGGTCGTATCACGATGTTGACTCCAACGACATGTCGTTTCAGATGGCGGGGCGCATTGCGTTTCGAAAAGCGATGGAGCAGGCCCGTCCCACGCTGCTGGAGCCAATCATGGTGGCCGAGATCACGGTTCCGGACGAATTTGCCGGATCAATCATGGGCGACCTGAACAGCCGCCGCGGCCGCATTCAGGGCATGGACAACAAAGGCGGCAACACCGTGGTGCGCGCCGAAGTGCCCATGGCGGAAATGCTGACCTACGGCGTTGACCTCACCGCCATGACCCAGGGCCGCGGCAGCTTCAATATGGAAATGCACCACTACGACGTGGTCCCGTCGCAACTGCAGGAGAAGATTATTGAGAAAGCCAGGGCGGAGCGGGGCGAGGTGAAGGAAGAAGAGGAGTAGGGATTCGATGAGGGCGATTGGACTGCTTATCTTATCGTTGGTCTTAAGCTGTTTCGCCTGTTCGCGAAATCCCTCAAAATCTAACTCGCTGACCCTCGAGCCCCACTCAGGAAACCAAGACTCGGTCGGTTTCGATATTGCGTCCGTTGAACGCTCACCGAACCAATGGTTAGGAAGCTACACATCTGGTGGAAAAACCGCAAAGTTCATAATTGATTTGGGCCCGGCGAAAGCTATCAAAGAGAAAGATTTCCAGATGTCTTCCGGTAGTGGCAGGTTCTTATCACAGTCAGGATCGGAACCGGAGTCTTCCTCGCTGATTTGGCGAAGGCGTTACAGGCGAAGAAGGTGCCGACAAATGTCCATAGAGTCGAAACTGTTCCCTTCGACTATGTCATCCTCGGTCAGAACCAGTCTCGGTCTAGCGCCGGGGGCTTTGGCGATTCCCCCAGGGGTAACTGGACCGCAATGAAAATCTTCCTCGGTGAAGGCGAGAGCGAGGGTGAAGTTTTCTTGAACTTCAACTCGGCGGTGGGGAAGGCTGAGTTTTCGATCAAAGACTCGGACCATGGCGATTTCGTGATGGCTGAACTTGCGAAGGTGCTCTAGCTCTTCAGCCCTTCCGCTTTCGCCAGCTTGGCCTGCCGCTCATCGAAAGTCCAAAAGCGTTCGGCCTTGAGTTCCAGGGCGCAGGCTACGTGCAGGCTGTCGAGGGTGCGGACGCCTAGTTTCGGGCCGTAGCGGCGGGCGAGGTCGGCGCAGAGATCGAAGGCGAGTTCTGGCATGGGCAGGACTATCCAGCGTCCGGTTCGTTGGTGGTCTTCCAGTCGCGCGTGCATTCGCTGGGACTCAGAGAGCGAAAGCTGCCCACGAAAGACGTGCTGGGCCAATGCGTGCGCCCACTCGGCATTGTGGAGTGGAGTAAACCAAAGACCGGGAGCAGACATGATTCGCTGACGGGATTCCAGAGAATGCTGGTCGGTCAAATACAGAGACACCAAGAAGCTGGAGTCCACATAAATGCTCAATAACGTCCTCGTTCTTCTATGAGCAAATCGGATCCCGGCAGCACACGGTCGCCGATAATCTCTTTCGCCAACGCTTCAAAATCCGGCCACTTGGCGGGGGCTTTTCCTTGATTGTCGGGAACAATTCGCGCGATTCGCTTATTGCGATCACAAAGCTCGATGGTCTTTCCGGCGCGTAGCCAGGCCTTAAGGCGTTTGGTATCCCGAAGCTGACGCATGTTGACGGAAGGCATGACAATAATGTGACACATTATGTGTCACATTGTCAAGATAAATCAGAGCGGAAGGCGGTGCCCATCGTAGCCCAGAATCTCGTCGGCCGTACGAGAATCGGTGCTGGGAAGAGCGTCGACGCGGCGCAAGATTTCTTCCAGGATCTTGCGCAGATGCTCGGTCTCGGTTGGAGGCGCTTCGTTACTTGGTTCATCGGGCGGTGGGACGCCTCAATCCATTGTAGTGGTCCATGCCACGGCATCATCAGTGCAAGCTGACGTAAGATCCCTCTCTCGCCCTGCGGGGCGAGCTCGGGATGACAGGTGGCACAGAACATGTCACATAGGCTGATTCGCCGCCGCGATCTCGTGGATTGCACTTTCCCAATAACAATTGAGCCGCCTGACTTGGCGACGAAGATGTGCTCTCCGGGTTCGGTGACTTCGACGAAGACGCCGTCGGGACACTGCTCGAGGGCGGGGAGGGCGGCGTCAATGATCGCCATATTGGCGCGTAGATTCTCCGCGGCCTCGGCGAGGTGCTGCCTAGGGACGAACTTCAGAGTCACGGGGACCAGCGCGGCGGGAACGATCAGGCTGATGTGATGGCCGTCGGCTTGTTTCTCGTCAACTTTAACGCGGATGAATCCTTCGCTGGAGAGCGCGGCTCCGCCGACTAACGCCGTCCCCAGAAAACCGACACCGAGTTTGGCTAGGAAGATCATGGAATTCTCCTCTTGCGTCCCCGAGGGGCTTTAGCCCCATATTTCTCGGGCGCTCGTGCGGCACGCTTGAAGCCGTGCCGTTTCAAAGCTGCGAAGACCGGTTGGCGCTATTGGTCGGTGCTGCGCGAGTCAATCCAGACGCGAACATTTTCGTCGTGGCTTACCACGCTGACGAGAGTGACGTCGCCGGCATTTTCCAATGCTTTAATTCCAGCTTCGACATTGAGCTGGTTCTCGGCGGTGTCGGAGATCAGGGCCTGGGCCACGTCCCAGGGGATGGTGACGTCAACCTTCTCTTTGCTGCCCTTGTCAACCACGTGGACGACCATCTGGCCGTGTTCTTTGGCGACGTGAACATCGCTGCCGGACTCCTGCAGCGTCACGAACTCGCCTTCCGGGGCGGTTTTAAGGGCTTCGAGAATGGCTCGCAGATTGACATTGTCAGCAGATAGCTCTCCGATGCGGACTTTGCCGTTGCGGAGATCTCCGTTGTTGATGGCCGGGATAACCTTTTCGGCGAGCGAGAGCGGGATATTGACCCGGACCAGTTCGTGCGTGGTCGGGTTGGTCACTCGGACGTGAAGGTAGCGTTCCGGGGAAGCGGCCCAAACGACGGTTCCGGCCAGCAGTACGGCCAAGAGCGGAAGAGCCTTTTTCATTGCGGTCATAGTGATAGTCCTTTCAGGACGGATTCTTCGTGCATCCCCGGTACGCGAAGGTGGGCCTCCGCGTGTCTGGAGAGAAATACGGAAGGGGTGGAGGGAAAGTTCCGAGGATTTGGGGGGGCAGCTTGGAAGGCGCTTGTGGTGGAAGGCGCGCTTCCCTCGTCTTAGGGCAAGCCGGAGCTGCGCTCCGGGAGCGGGTGGGGGCACCCGCCCCTACATTCGGCGTCTTTGGGGAGAAGATGCGCATGAAACGGGTAATTGTTCGCGACTCCAAATCACAATTGCCTGAATCGGGATTTCCGCTTAGTATCCGGCCAGTGGCTACTCTTAAGAATATTCCGCAGCTCGACAATCGCGACCGCGTGGTCTCGGCGGCGCCGGTGGAGGACGATTCGTCTTTTGAGCTGAAGCTGCGGCCGCAGCGGCTGGCGGAATTTATTGGGCAGGCGAAGGTCAAAGAGAATTTGGCGGTGGCAATCGAAGCGGCCCGCTCCCGCGGCGAGGCACTCGATCATGTGCTGCTGTATGGGCCTCCGGGGCTGGGGAAGACGACGCTGGCGACCATTATCGCCAACGAAATGGGGGTGGCGTTCCAGCAGACCTCTGGGCCGACGCTGCAAATCAAAGGCGACCTGACCGCGGTTCTGACTAATCTGCGCGAGAAACAGGTCTTCTTTATTGATGAAGTGCATCGCCTGCAGCCGGCGCTGGGGGAAATCCTGTATTCGGCGCTGGAGGACTACAAGCTCGATATTCTCATCGGCCAGGGTCCGGCGGCGCGGACGCATACGATGGATGTTAGGCCGTTCACCTTCATCGGGGCGACCACGCGGGCCGGACTGCTCTCGGCGCCTCTGCGATCGCGGTTTGGCATCGTGCTGCGGCTGGAATTTTACGGACACGAAGATTTGCAGATCATCGTGGAGCGGTCGGCCGAGATTCTCGGAGTGGAAATCAATCGCGAAGGCGCGCTCGAAATTGCCAGCCGGTCGCGGGGAACTCCGAGGATTGCCAATCGTCTATTGCGGCGGGTGCGCGACTTTGCGCAAGTGCGGAGCGCGGGGAAGATTGATCTCCCAACGGCGCAGGCTGCTTTGCAGATGCTCGAAGTGGACCGCTATGGCTTCGACGAAGTGGATCGCAAGCTGCTGCTGGCGATTATCGAGAAATATCAGGGTGGGCCGGTGGGGGTAAATACGCTGGCGGCGGCACTGGCCGAGGAACCGGATGCGATTGAAGAAATCTACGAGCCGTTTTTGATACAAATCGGATTTCTGAACCGTACACCGCGAGGGCGAGTGGCGACCCAACTCGCATATGAGCACTTTGGGATTACGCCGAACCGCAGGCAGAGTTCGTTGTTCTGAACTTCAAGTTCGTTGTTCTGAACTTCATTGTTCTAGAATGTCAGCAGAGGTGAAGCATGAGTCATGTGCAGGTCACCGCAATCATTGAGCGCGAGGGCGACTGCTACGTTGCATTGTGCCCGGAGCTCGACGTTGCGAGTCAGGGAGAGACAATCGAGGACGCGCGGAAGAACCTGCAGGAGGCAGTTGAACTGTTCCTGGAAACGGCTGACCCGAGCGAAATCAAACGCCGCCGGCATTCCGAAGTCTTCGTTACGCGCCTCGAGGTAGAGGTTGGGTAAGCTGCGTGTCCCCCTCAGGACGCGAGGTTTGCGCCATTCTTGTCCGGCACGGATTTACCGAGGTCCGGCGCAAAGGAAGTCACATAGCGATGCAAAAGCGAGCCGAAGGAATGACGATTACGGTCCCCGTGCCTGATCACCGCGAACTTCGGATCGGAACGCTGCTTTCGATCATTCGCCAGTCACAGTTGCCACGATCCCTTTTCGAAGCGTAACCAACTCATGATTGCTCACCTGCGCGGCAAGCTGCTGGAGAAACATCCGAACCAGGCGGTGGTGGAGACGGCGGGCGTCGGCTACGACGTGAGCATTTCCATTCCGACGTTTTCCGAGCTGACTTCGGTGGGAAGCGAAGTTTCGCTGCACATTCATACTCACGTCCGCGAGGACCAGCTTGCACTATACGGATTCGGCCGGCCCGAGGAGAAGCAACTTTTCGAGAAGCTCATCACCGTCAGCGGAATCGGGCCCAAGCTGGGGATTACGATTCTGAGCGGCATGCCGGCAGACGATATGGTGAGGGCCATTCGCGTAAATGACATCGCGCGACTGACCCGAATCCCGGGGATTGGCAAGAAGACCGCCGAGCGCATGGTGCTGGAGCTTCGCGACAAGTTGCCGCCGCAGGGCGCAGACCAAGTGCGCGAGGTTCCGTCATTAAGCGCGACCCAGGAAGATGTGTTGTCGGCGCTGGTGAATCTGGGCTATCAGCGGGCCTCAGCGGAGAAGGCGCTGAGTTCAGTTGAGAAGAACGGCCCGTTTGATGCGATGTTCCGCGCGGCGCTCGCGGTGATGGCGAAATAGCTTTACTGTCGAGATTTACGATTTTATCGTCTCTGTGTTCCCTGCGTACTCGGCGGTGAAATCTTGTTTCACTTTCCGATACAAAACCGGCTAAAAATCCAATTGAGGATGTCGTCGTTGGTGGTGGCGCCGGTGACCTCGTCGAGTGGGCGGAGGGCACTGTAGAGATCAAGCAGCAGCATTTCGTGAGGGACGCGGTTGCGGACGGCGGTTTGAGCGGCGTCGAGGGCGGTTAGGGAGTCGCGCACCAGGGATTGATGACGCGCGTTGGTGAGGAAACCGGCCTCGGAGTGGGAGGCGGTGTCTCCGGTGACGTGGCGGAGGATGGCGGCGCGAAGTTCGGGGATGCCGTCGCCGGTTAGGGCGGAGGTGGGGATCGCGTCCAGGCGGGCGGGTGATCCGCGGAGGTCGGATTTGTTTTCGACTACGATTGCAGAACGATTCTTGATTTGATCCAGTAAAGGCTTGTCTTCGGCCGTTTCCGCTTGCGATCCGTCGAGTACTACCAAAACTAAATCCGCGTCGGCCAGGGCTTCCATGGATTTTTGGATTCCGATGTTTTCGGCTTCGTCGAGGGCGCGGCGAATGCCGGCGGTGTCCACCAGCTTTACCGGAATTCCGCCGAGCGAAACGGTCTCGGTAACGAGGTCACGCGTGGTGCCCGGCGTGGCGGTAACGATGGCGCGCTCGCGCTCGACCAGTCGGTTGAACAGGCTCGATTTCCCGACATTGGGACGGCCGACGATGGCCAAAGTCAGGCCTTCGTGCACAATTTTTCCGTAAGCGAAGGAGAGGGCGAGTTCTTCGAGAGGAGAACGGATTGCCGCGATGTGTTGGAGGATTTGCTCGCTGGGGAGCACGGAGACGTCGTCCTCGGCAAAATCAATTCCGGCTTCGAGGAGCGCGATCAGCTCCACCAATTTTTGTTTGACCGGTTGCAGGCGGCGGGAAAGAGCGCCCTCGAGTTGCTGGGCGGCGATCTTGGCCTGATAAAGAGTCTGCGACTCGATCAGGTCGCGGACCGCTTCGGCCTGGGTGAGGTCGATGCGTCCGTTGAGGAAGGCGCGCATGGTGAACTCGCCGGGCTCGGCGAGACGAGCGCCGCGGGCGAGGGCCAATTCGATGATGTGGCGCAGCACTACTGGCGATCCGTGAGCGGAGATTTCGATGATGTCGTCGGTGGTGTAGGAGTGGGGCTTAGAGAAGTATGTGACGACGACTTCGTCAATGCGCTGGTCTTGAGGCAACGGACTGTGTGGCGCGGGCGCCCTCGACCGCGTGGGGTTGCGGATGGAGTCAGCCTTTGAGCTCGTTTCATCCGGTGGCACCTCGCGGGTGAGGGCGCCCGCGCCACACGGTTCCACTAGTTGTCCAAAAACTGCGTGACCGGCTTCGAGTTCGCGCTTGAGGCGAAGCATGGGCATAGCAATGGAACGAGCCTCCGGCCCGGCAAGGCGGACCACGCCAATTCCTCCGCGGCCGGACGGTGTCGCGATGGCGACGATGGTGTCGTCAAGGTCCACAATGATTTGTAATTGCGTAATCTAGTAATTGGGCAATTGAAAACCGCGCGCTGCTGGCATCTTCACAATTACTCAACTACAAAATTACACGATTACCCAATCTCCTCAGGCCATTGTATTTGAGCGGTCTTGCCGTACAATCAAGCCTTTGCTTATGGACGCTTGGTTGTGGCTTGCTTATGTCTGATGTGCGCCGCGGTCTGATTATTGTGAATACGGGGCCGGGGAAGGGCAAGACCACGGCCGCCATCATGCTGCAGTTCATCAAAGGCTCATGGCACTACGGCGAGCTGGATGCAGTGCAGGCCTTCGGCGACAAGTTTGTGATGAAGCAGATGGGACGCGGCTTCGTGAAGGTCGGCGCGGAGAAGCCCGATCCTGAAGATGTTCGCATGGTTGAAGAAGCCTGGACCGAAGGCGAACGCGCGATCCAGTCCGGCGATTGGGACCTGGTGATTCTCGATGAAATCAATTATGCGATTAGCTACGGCATGCTTGATGCGGCAAAGGTGGTTGCGGCGCTGGCGCGGAAGCCGGAAATGGTGCACGTGATCTTGACGGGGCGCAACGCGCATCCGACAATTGTCGAGGTTGCCGATACCGTAACCGAAATGCGCCAGGTAAAGCATGCGTACGAAAAGGGCGTGATGGCGCAGAGAGGGATTGAATATTGATTGAGTAATTGGGAAATTTGGTAATTGGGTAATTTGAGAGCGGGATCTGTGATTTTCAAATTACTCAATTAGCAAATTACAAAATTACTCAATCCTTTCTATGGCTTGGTTCAGACGCCAATCCGGCGAGTTAGACGCTTCGGGCGAAAAGAAGGTTCGCACCGAGGGGCTGTGGGTGAAGTGTGAGAATTGCCGCCAGGTCATCTGGAAAAAAGATCTGGATGAAAACCAGAATGTCTGCCCGAAGTGTGGCAAGCATTTCCGGATTGATGCACGCACCCGGCTGGCATTGCTGTTTGATGACGGCGAGTATGAGACGTTCAGCGACAATCTGGCTTCGACTGATCCGCTGAAGTTTACCGACTTGAAATCTTATTCGGACCGGTTGAAACGCGCGCAGGAAGAAACCGGCCTGAGCGACGCAGTAATCAATGCCCGTGGCAAGCTGAATGGCCGCCCGGTGATCATCAGCGCCATGGAGTACGGGTTCATCGGCGGCAGCATGGGGGCGGTGGTCGGCGAAGTGATTACGCGCGCGATTGAGCAGGCGCTGGAGAGCAAGCGGCCGCTCATTATTATTTCTGCGTCTGGCGGCGCGCGCATGATGGAAGGCGTAATCAGCCTGATGCAACTGGCAAAAATCTCCGCTGCGCTGGCCAAACTCGACGAAGCTCGCGTGCCCTATATTTCCGTGTTGACCGACCCGACCACGGGAGGCGTTACTGCATCGTTTGCCATGCTCGGCGACCTGAACATCGCGGAGCCGGGCGCGCTGATTGGATTTGCCGGGCCACGGGTGATCGAACAAACCATCCGCCAGAAGTTGCCGCCCGGATTTCAGCGCAGCGAGTTCCTCCTGGAGCACGGAATGCTGGATGCCGTAGTCCATCGCAAAGAAATGAAGGCGTATATCGCCAGGGCGCTGGAGTTTATGACGCCAGCGGTCAGCCATCAGCCGTCAGCCGTCAGTTGAACTTCGTTGTTGGCCGTTGGTTGTTGGCCCACCCATAGTTGCTTGGATACTGCTCAACCTAACCCCTGAGCGGCTCGATCATTGCAAGTCGAATTCATGTCCGGCATGCTGGTACCCTAATGCTTAAGGCCAACGACTCTTAGCCTGCCCTGAGCAAGCGAAAGCGCGCCGAAGGGACCGCCGACGACGTTTTGATGCCCGCTTCCTACGAAACCGCTGTCGCGCGCATGTATGCGCTGGGCCACGAATTGGCGCAGACGCCGTCGCACAAATTCGATCTGGCGCACATGAGAGTGCTGCTGGCGGCGCTGGAAAATCCTGAGCGGCGCTTTCCCAGCGTCCTTATTGCGGGGACAAACGGCAAAGGTTCGACGGCCGCCACGCTGGCGTCTATTTTGCAGGCTTCCGGTTTGCGCACCGGTTTGTACACTTCGCCGCACCTGTTGCGGATGAATGAGCGCATCCGCATCAACGGGGAAGACATCGCGGACGACAAATTCGCGCCGCTGCACGATATGGTGGAGCGGACGGCCGAGCGGCTGATCGAAGATGGCCAGTTGCCCTGGCATCCGAGTTTTTTTGAAATGCTTACCGCGATGGCATTCGAGCACTTCGCCACCAGCAAAGTTGACCTTGCAGTGTCGGAAGTTGGCATGGGCGGCCGGTTGGACGCGACCAACGTGGTCGAGCCGAGGGTCGCGGTGATCACCGACATTGCGCTGGATCATCAGAAGTTTCTGGGCAATACGATTGCGGAGATTGCCAGAGAAAAAGTTGGGATTATTCGCGCGGGCGGGGTGGTAGTTACGCTGCCGCAGAGTCCCGAGGCAAACGACGTAATTGGGAATGCGATTCTTGATCTGGATGCGAAGGCGGTGAGCGCGGTGCCGTATGTGCCGCCAGTGAGTCCGGGAGCGCGGGAATACTACGAGCGAAAATCACTTACCACAGAGTGCACAGGGGGCACGGAGGAACCTAGAAAGACGATCTCGCGGTATCCGCTGCAGGTAATGGGAAAAGAAATCCTCGTCGAGACGCCGCTCGTCGGGCGGCATCAACTTAGGAACGTGGCGCTGGCGATTGCGGCGGCGGAAGAATTGAGCAAACAGGGCTTCGCGATTACCCCGGAGGCAATCGAGCGAGGCATTCGCCAGACCCGCTGGCCGGGACGCTTTCAGGTAATTCCGGCGAAAGCGGGCGCTCCGGAATTCGTGCTGGATGTGGCGCACAATCCGGCGGGAGCCTGGGCGCTGCGTTCGGCACTCTCCACTTACTATTGCAACGAAGACCGGCGGATCATTTTTGTGTTTGGGGCGATGCGCGACAAGGCCATCGGTGAAATTTCCGAGATTCTGTTTCCTCTGGCTGAGTCGGTGGTTGCTACCTGCGCGGAGAATCCTCGCTCGGCTACCCCGGAGGAGATCCGCGACGCGGCCTCGCGCACGGGCTCAGAAATAGAAGCGTGTCGCGACGTGGAGTCGGCGCTGGAACGGGCACGAACGCTGGCGGGAGTGGCTGGAATTGTGGTAATAACGGGGTCTATTTACGTCGTCGGCGAAGCTATGCGGACTTTGGGAGTAAGAGCTGTGGGAGTCGGAGCTGATGGACAATAGCAGCGTGACCGAAGCGCGGCCAAGCGGAGAGGAAGCCGGGGAACAGTCCGGTCAAGGTCATCCGGAGAGCGCGCCAACAAAATACGGCCTGCTCAGCCGGCTGCGCTCGTATTTCTTTTTCGATCCGCTGATCTGGTTCTACACCGTGGCTTTCGGCCTGACTTCGATTCCCTTCGGGTTCTTCGACAAAGACGGCAGCATTCTCCACTGGTTCGCCCATGCCTGGTCGAAGACCATCATGAAGACCATTTTCTCGCCGATGCGCGTCGTTGGCCTGGAAAAGATTGATTTCTCGAAGCCCCACGTTTATGCGGTGAATCACGGCTCGGCGCTCGATATCCCAATTCTTTACGCGTATCTGCCGTTTCAGTTCCGCATCGTGCACAAGAAAGAGCTGCTGGGGTACCCCCTGGTGGGCTGGTATTTAAAACGCTCAGGCCAAGTGTGCGTGGACCAGCAGCATCCGGCGCGGTCGGTCGGGCATATCAAGTCTGCGGTCAGGACACTGAAGAGCGGGATGCCGCTGGTGATTTTCCCCGAAGGCGGCCGCACGCGGGACGGCAGCATTCAGCCATTCCTTGCCGGAGCGTTCTTTATGGCGATCAAGGCGCAGGTGGATATTGTGCCCATCGCGCTGGTGGGAACCTATGATCTGCTGCCGATGAACACCGATCGAGATGCGCGTGGGCGAGCCGATTGCGACGGCGGGATTGACGCTGCGGGATATGGAGACGCTTTCGGCGAAGGTGCAGAGGGAGATGCAGAGGATGTACTACGCGAATCATTCGGGCGCCGACTAGTATCCGCTGAGAGTAAAGTGCCACTTCGACGACGGTCTGCGAGTCAACGGGCTGACCATCCAATAGGAACGGTTTGTAGCGCCATTGCTTGATTGCATCAAGCGATGCCTGGGTCAACAGCGGGTGGCCGCTGGTGCAGATCCTGGATCGCGCCGTCCTTGCCTATCACGACGAATATTCTAACCGTCCCTTGAATTCGAGCCGCCTTAGCGATGGCTGGGTTAACGGGTTCAACTCGATGAGAGACCATTTTCTCGGCTACTTCTTCCGAAAGCCGGATCGTGATGAGAGCCCTCGGGGTTTCTCGCCAAGCGGTTTCCGGGATGGCACCAGGTTTATCGAGATAGATGAACGCAAATGGCAGGTTCGTCCCAATTTTCGTGGCGAGCCGTTCTTGAGATACGGTTTGAACTTCCATTGTTTTGCCGCATAAACCGCGGTTTGCGCGAGCGTGGGGTTCCCGCTGATTGCCTCGGCGCTCTCAACTTCGCCGTTTTCAGAGATAACCACCTTTACCAGAACCTTTCCTTGGAGTTTGTCTCGCTCGGCGGTGAGCGGATAAACAGGCCTGACAACTTCTGTGGCAGTGGGCGGCGTTGAGTCGCTGGCCGTTTCCGGCAAGTGGCAGGATGGAATTGGTCAGGGTTGGCGCCGGGCTGCCACGGTCTCCGGTTCTTTCGGGCTGGAGGCTGGTGGTACTACGTCCTGCGCCCATAGCGCGGAAACCAAAACGGCAGCGGCGATGGCGTATCTGATCAGCGACATGCGCGCCATTTTACAACCTCAGAGTAAAAACAAATGGGGACCCATCCTCCGATTTGAAGAACCCCACCCCGCTTGTGCATAATCCTTGCGGCGGAGGCCTAATGAAAATCGTCGCGATTGCCTTTTTGTGTTTCACTCTTACTATGGTCCTCGAAACCCAAACTTCCCATCCTCCCACCGTGGCTGAAGCTGAAGCCTTCATGAAGACTGCCGAGGCGCGGTTGGCGGAAATAAGCACCAAAGTCAATCAGGCGGGCTGGGTACACGAAAACTTCATCACTGAGGATACGGAGGCACTTTCTGCCGACGCCAACGACGAACTCACGGCGGTCACTACTGAACTGGTGGAGCAGGGGAAACGCTTTGACGGATTAAAGTTGCCTTCTGATTTGTCGCGAAAGTTCCTGCTGCTGAAGCTCTCTCTGACCGCCCCGGGCCCGAAAGATCCGGCACTGCGCAAGGAAATGAATGACATCGCGGCCGCGCTGGACTCGGATTACGGTAAAGGAAAATACTGCCCGTCGCCGGATAAATGTCTCGACATTACGGCGATTGAAAAGATCATGGGCGAGAGCCGCGATCCCAAGGAGCTGAAGGATCTCTGGGTAGGATGGCACGCGGTGGGCGCTCCCATGCGCAAGCGCTATGCGCGTTTCGTTGACCTTTCAAACCAAGGCGCTCGCGATCTGGGATTCAAAGACACCGGCGTTCTGTGGCGCGCGGGCTATGACATGCCTCCGGAGCAGTTCAGCGCCGAGATGGACCGTCAGTGGGATCGCGTCCGTCCGCTTTATCTTTCACTCTATACATTCGTGCGCGCGCGGCTGTCGCAGAAATACGGACCGCAGATCGTGCCGCAGGATGGGCCGATGCCCGCGCATGTGCTGGGCAATCCGTGGGCACAGGCCTGGGGAGACATTTTCCCAATTCTCGGGCTGCCTGAAAATAGCAGCGGCTACGATCTGAGCGCATTGCTGCAAGCCCAGAAGCTCGACGCCAAGGGCATGGTGAAGTACGGCGAGAATTTCTACAAGTCGCTCGGCTTCGCGCCCCTGCCGCAGACCTTCTGGGAACGGTCTTTGTTTGTTAAGCCCAAGGACCGCGACGTGGTCTGCCACGCCAGCGCGTGGGACATCGACAATAAAGATGACGTGCGTATCAAGATGTGCATCCAGATTCGCGACGTGGATTTCGTGACCATTCATCACGAACTGGGGCACAACATGTATCAGCGGGCGTACAAAGACCAGCCGTTCCTGTTCGAGAATGGCGCGAATGATGGATTCCACGAGGCGATTGGCGACACCATTGCTTTGGCCATTACCCCGGAGTACTTGCAGAAAACCGGCTTGCTCGACAAGCTTCCTCCGGCGGAAGCTGACATTCCAATACTGCTCAAGCAGGCGCTGGATAAAGTCGCCTTTCTGCCGTTTGGATTGCTGATTGATCAGTGGCGCTGGAAAGTTTTCTCCGGTGAAATTAAGCCCGAGGACTACAACAAAGCCTGGTGGGAGCTGCGGCTGAAGTATCAGGGCATCGTGCCTCCGGTGGGACGCAGCGAATCCGATTTTGATCCTGGCGCGAAGTATCACGTGGCCGGAAACGTCCCCTACATGCGCTACTTTCTGGCCGACATTTACGAATTCCAGTTCTATCGCTCGCTGTGCCGTGAGTCGGGATACAAAGGTCCGCTGAACCGCTGTACGTTTTTCGGATCAAAGGAGGCTGGCGCAAAGTTCAACAAGATGCTTGAAATGGGCCAGAGCAAGACCTGGCCCGACGCCATGGAAGCCCTGACCGGCCAGCGCGAGATAGACGCGGGCGCGATCCTGGAATACTTTGCGCCGCTGCAGAAGTGGCTGGATGAACAGAATAAGGGGATGAAGGTGGGGTGGTAGTGGTTTGCGTAGGCCCGGACGCCCTCGTCCGGGCGGGCGAGCTTCGCTCGCCTGGCCTTGTCCCGGCAAAATCTCTGCACCGCCAATCTTGTCCGAGCTACGCTCGGAAGGCGGGTGAGGGCACCTGCCCTACACAACCCTCCCCCGTACCCTCCCGTGTACTTCTCATTGCCACAATTTCCACCCATGATTAGGCCATCCTTCTCCCTGGACCGGCCAGCTGCCTGTCGAAATGCGAGCCTGGGGAGCAGTCAGGCAGGTCTGTAGTGAACCACGAGATGGCTCCCGAGAGGCGTCATGCGCTTCGCCAGAAGGTCAACACGCCGGCGTTCGCCAGCTTTGACGGCGTGACCGGCGGGATGATCCTCGACCTGAGCGAAGAGGGGATGGCAATGCAGGCGCAGTCTCCGCTCGAAGCGCACACCCTGGTGCCGCTGCACCTCTCGCTAGGAGAGCCGACTGCTTATCTTGAGACTACCGGATACGTGGCCTGGGCCGACGCGCTGGGCCGTGCCGGAGTGCGCTTTTCCGATCTGCCCGACGAAGCCCGCGCCCGCTTGCGCGAGTGGCTGACGGTGAACGCTTCCGCTCCCAGTTGGAAGGCACCGCGATGGGTGGTGCATGACTCGGTCTTCGCGCGTAGTTCGATCGGAGATGGTTCAATGAATTCCAGCGCCACTGCGAGCGTGGCTCTCAGTTTGGAAGCTGAGCCGGAGGTTTCCGGCAATGGCTCGCGGTCTCCTTCACGTTCAACCACCGTGCAGTACGAATTCAAGTCGTTGAACGGCGATATGGATATGAACGCGGCGCTGAAGTTGATCGCGAGCCGCGCCTGCTCCATCACGCGTGGCAGCGGAGCGGCCGTCGCCCTGATCGGCGAAAATGGAATGACCTGCCGCGCCATCGCCGGAACCGCTGTGCCCGAGATCGGCGCCCGGGTTGACCTCACCGCCGGATTCACCGGCGAGTGCATCCGCATCGCACGGCCCTTGCGTTGCGACGACGCGGAGTCCGACGCCTGGGCTGACGCTGAAGCCTGCCGCCAGCTTGGCATCCGATCAATCCTCGGCGCGCCGGTGCTGTATGAACGTGATCTGGTCGGACTGCTGGAGGTATTTTCCACTCGCCCCTTTGCGTTTGACGATGGCGATTTAGCGGTGGTCGAGCGGCTCGCGCAGACGGTTGTGCTTACGCTGAGCCGGGCTGAAGCCTTGCAGCGGGAATAGTGGTGCGCTTAGAAGATGTCTAGGGCATTCTAGGAGCCGTCGGACAAGAATGTCCGACCTACACGGTCTTATCGGAAGCTGGCGCTCTTAAGCGTCTGGCGAAAATCTTGGCCTTCCATTTTGACGATTCTGCACATTTCGTGCAGACGGGAACGCATGCGGTCGCCGATTCGGTCTCCGAGGGTTTCACTGCGGGCGGCCCGCTGGGCGCGGGCGAACTCTGAAGTTCCGTTTGAGTCTCGTGCTGAGTCGTCCGGGTAGTTGGTGGTAATGATCGTAGTGCGGTTGTCGTTGTAGCGGCTGTTCAGGATCAGGCTGACCGTGTCCCAAACCCATTCTGTCGGTTTCACGGCACCAAGCTCGTCGAGCACCAGCACCTCGGCTTCGAACACCGGGCGCAGCACTTCGAGTTCGGTGGCCTTCACGGAATCGTTATAGGAATTCTGGATTTGCTTCAGTAGCTCGCGGTAGTCGTAGAAAAGGCACGGAATCCCCTTGCTAACCACCAGTTCCTTGATGATTCCAACTGCCAGATGAGTTTTCCCAGTTCCAATGCTGCCGATCAGCAGCAAGCCGCTATTGTCGAGCGGATACTCTTCAACAAACTTGCAGGCTGCCATGCGCGCTGTCGCCAGGTTCCGGTGCGGCCCGTCAAACTCAAAGTTCGATAGCTCGCAATGCTCGTAGCGCTTAGGGATTCTGGCGGCGGAAAGCAGGGTCTTTCCGCGGAGCTCCAGCCGGCACTCGCAGCGGGCTACGCGGTGCTCCGAGCCCGCAGACTTCCATCCACTTCCACCACACACCGGGCAAACTTCAGCGGCAGCCTTCATTCGTATAACTTTCTTCTACTTCCAATGTGCACTGCGGAGCGCATTCGCGCAAGTGATCACGGCGGAAGCTCTGTGTACATCCTGTGGAGTTGTGAAGCAGGCTGTGGAGAACCGGGAGGAATTCCGCTTGCGATATGTCGCGACTCGTATCATTCTCAGCGATCCTTCCGCTATCGCTGCGAACTTTGCGGTAAAACGCTTAGAGCTTTTAACCGCTAAGAACGCTAAGATTCGCGAAGAACGCAAAGAAGATCTCTCACACATATGTCCCATTCTGGCGACACTCGCGGCTTTGATGGGTTGGGGGTGCCGAATCCGGCATCCGGCGCGGATTTCCACAGTTGACAATCGTGAAACGCTGGCGCTAAATAGCTGGCGCAGGGTTTCCCGTTCGGCGAGGGTGAATCCCCTAAGCAGGCAATCGCCGAAACAAGACGAGACCCGCCAGGAGCTACGATGAACAAAGCAGATCTGATTGATCGCATCGCTGCCGGCGCCGGCATCAGTAAGACTCAGGCCTCGAGCGCCATTGACACTAGCGTAGAGAGCATTACCAGTGCACTGAAAAAGGGAGATCGCGTCGCGTTGATCGGGTTTGGGACATTTTCCGTTTCGCAGCGCAAGGCGCGCAACGGACGCAATCCGCAAACCGGAGCGACGATCAAGATTCCTGCCCGTCGGGTAGCGAAGTTCACCGCCGGTGCAGAGCTCCGGAAGGCCGTCAACCGCGGCAAGTAACAGTTCGAGTCGAAATAAAAGAATGGCAGGGGGTCGGCCCTGCCAGGTTCAGAGAACGGTTCGTGTCGAGGATGGGATTCGTGTCAGGGCATCGCCTTCAGGCGTGTCGCAAACAGCGCGAGGGACTTTGCGTCTTTAGGCGCTCCCGGCAGCGGCTGAAGCCGCAAATCATGCGATCCGTTTCGATATGGCTGAAGCCATATCCTGATACGGGCCCGCCCAGCGCCCGTTTGCTGAATCCTTTGCCTATCCTTTAGAATCAAATGATTCGCAAAGAATTGGGAGATCCTATGAAGGCAGCTATTCATCCTGCATACAACGAAATCCGCGTACAGTGCGCGTGCGGCAACGCGTTTACCACCCGGTCCACCCACCGTGGCGATATCCACGTAGAAATCTGCTCCAGTTGCCACCCGTTCTTCACCGGCAAACAGAAGCTGATGGATACCGCGGGACGCGTGGAGCGTTTCCGCCGCAAGTACGGCAAGCCGGCGGAAAAGCCGGTCGCGGAAAAGAAGTAAGGGAAGGCGGGCGAGGGCGCCCGCCCCACGCGAACCAGGCCCTCGCTTCGGCGAGGGCTTTTCTCTTCTACAATCTAGTCGTGACCGACCTCGGGAAGGCGCTTGTCTTCATCGGCATACTGATCGCCGCCGCCGGAGTAGTGTTGATGCTCCTGGGCAAGACCAACCTTCCTCTCGGCAGGCTTCCGGGGGACATTCTCTATCGCGGGAAGCATACGACGTTTTATTTTCCGCTGGCGACTTCGATTGTGGTCAGTGTAGTGCTGTCGTTGATTTTGTATTTGTTGGGACGAATCCGGCGCTAGTTGATCGCACCCCGCAGATCCAGCCCCGAAGGGGCGGAAGAATGCAGCCCAGAGCGTCAGCCCTGGGTTGGTGCGGGAAATGCCCCAGCCCGGAACGGACGAAAGAAGCCGAACTCACTTAGGAGCTGCGGTTGAGCGCCGATACACAAAGAAGTAGTACAACGCCGGGCCCATTGTGGGTAGAAAGTACAGCGGCGGGAACCAACACGCTCTCCTGACCCAGGAAGAGCGGTCAAAGGTAAACCAGAAATACCACATCGCCACACTCAGCGCAGCGGTTCCGAATACTTCTGGGAGGACCAACACCTGCACCATCAAAACGGCTGCGGGCGCACCAGCCAAAGATCGAACACCAGAAACCACCATGGCGGCACTCACGGCGACCAGGGTTCCGAATAGGGCTATCGCCAGAAGCGCACATATCAAGTAAATGCGCCTCGCCAGCGACGACACAATCCAGTCCTTGGTGATTGGCAGGTACAACATTTGCGACACAGCTTAGCACGACACGAAGGCACTGGCGCCTTGAGAGTGGCGACTATCTCCTCCGCCGGACCTCTTGCTGAGGAGCGGACTTGTAGTCTTTGGGATAAAGGACGACCGAGCGGCGCAGTCCTTCGCCGGAGCTTTCGGTGCGCAGGTCTTGTTCGTCGCGCAACGCCAAATGCACAATGCGGCGCTCGCGCGACGACATCGGTGCAAACTCGTAGGGCGTGCCGCTGTTGCGGACCTTCTCGGCGGCAACGCTAGCAGACAATCGTAATTCCTCGAGACGCGCCTTTCTGTGCCCCATGCAATCGAAGTTGATCTTTTCGTGCTCGTTGCCGGGCAAATGGAGCATTTCCATGGCCAGCAATTCCATCGCGCGCAGTAATTCGGCGCCGCGCTCAAGCAGCAGGGAAGAATCGGGACCGGCAAACTCCACGAGGATTTCCGGCCGCTCCCAGTCGCGGTCCTCGCCCAGCGGTGGGTCCACGCTGATGCGGTATTTGAGCTTGAGCCCGGCGTATTTGACTACTCCGCCGAGGAATGCATTGATCTGGTTTGCGGATTCGATTTTGTTCATAACGGAAGCTTTTAGCTATTAGCCTTTAGCTCTTAGCCTCTTTCAACATGAATCCGTCGGCGCTGGGTTCAAGCCAAAGGCTAAAAGCTAACAGCTAAGAGCTGTTTTTCTTCCTCGCCCTTTTCGCGGCGAGTTCTTTCATTTCGCGGCCCAGGCTGGTGCGATTCATGATGGCTTGCTGGGCAATCATAATCAAGTTGCTCTCCGCGTAGTAGAGATTCAGCCCGGCAGCGAGCTTGAAAAAGATGAAACCCATCATCAGCGGCATCATGATGGTCATCATTCGCTGCTGCGCCGGATCCATGCCGGCCTGAGGCGTCATCTTCTGCATCAGGAACATGCTGACTACCATGATGATCGGAAGCAGAAATGGAAATGGCTCGGCGCCTGAAAGGTCGTGGATCCACAGCCAGTGCGCCTGGCGCAGGTCAATCGCCGTGCTCAGCATCCGGTAGTACGCCCACAGGAAGGGCAACTGCACCAGCAGGGGCACGCATCCGCTGATTGGGTTCACGCCCTCGCGCTTGTACAGGTCGGCAATTTCCTTGTTCATGTCCTGTTTGCGCGGGTCACGCATGCTGTACTTCTTGTATTTTTCCTGGATGGCCTTGATCTGCGGCGCGGCCTTTTGCATCTTGAGCGCCGACTTCATCTGGAAAATACGCAACGGCAGCAGAACGATAGTGATGAGGATGGTCTGCAAGACGATGGCCCAGCCCCAGTTGTGGACGAATCCATAGATCCAGCGCAGCCCGATAAATCGCCATGCGAATAGCGGCCGCGCGATCACGCCCAGCGAGCCAAAATTCACCACACCACGAAGGTCTTTGTCTGCGCCGATAATGGTCGGCACCGGCACGGATTCGGCGGCGTCGAGTGATTTAGGCCCCACGAACAGCCGCTCGGTAGTTTCCCCCGGACGGCCCACCGCGAGTCCCAGAACGTCAGCGGGCTTGGTTTCATTGGGCTTGCTGGAATCGGGAGCAACGTCGATTGTGTTGTGCAGGGTGACTACGTTCAGGTTGTCGGGATTATCGGGAATGAAAATGGCGCCGAAGTAGGATCCGCTTACGCCGGCCCAATTAAAGGAGCCATGCCGCGTGTCCCCGCCGGGGACCTTCTTAGGAGCTAGGTGTTCGGTGTCATTGTTGAACTGGTATTCGAACTGGCTCGCAGCGTACGCGGCAAGCGTCGTCTGGTCGCCGAAGCCCGAAGGCCAGGCTGGAAATGCGTAAACCGGGGCACCGTTCTGAAAGACCGAAACATCCAGGCTGACCACATAGCTGTGGTCAAAATGAAATGTTTTGCGAACGGTGAGGCCGGAATCGGAATACTCGAAAACGATTGTGGCAGGTGCTTGCAGCGTTTGCCCGACTGGTTCGACCTTGTTGGAGGTGACAGTGACTTTCGCGATCTCCTCACTCATGCCGTCTGCAGGTCGAATTTCGCTTGGCACAAACAGCGCCGAATTCAGCTTATCGCGCAGCGCTGGGTCATAAGTCCACAGGGAGACTGGAAAGCCGTACTTCGGGGACGCGGCTGAGTTCACCAGATCGAGCGGCTGGCCCAGGTCGTCCTGAAATTTCTTCAGCACCCAGTGCTTCACTTGCGCGCCGCGATTGGTGAAGGTGATGCGATAGAGGCCGTTCTCGACCACTGTCTCGGATTCGGTCGCTGCCTGTTTGGACGCCGCCGGAGCCGGTTGCTGCGACTGTTTGCCAGGCTTTTGTTTGCCAGAGCTTGGCGTCGAGATCACCGCCGCCGGTTGCGCAGCCTGCGGAGCGGCGCTGGGAGCTTCTTGCGCAGACGAAGCTGGGCGCGCCGTACTGGCCGGCTGCTGCGGCATGTACTTCTTCATGAAAAACTGGGAGCCGAAGATCACGACTGCCATCAGCAGGAAGACGAGAAGCAGGTGCCGCTCGGTGCCGGGTTCGGATTGTGGGCTTTTATATTCGGGCATGCGAACTCAGTGGCTCACGTGGGGACAGCCGTCCCCGGCTGTCCTGCGGAGCGAAGCTCCACTGCTGTCAGGATCGTTTAGAACTTCATTCCACGGCACCGGATCATAACCTCCGCGCACGAAGGGATGGCAGCGTAACAGGCGCCATATCGCCATCGCCGATCCCCGAAACGCTCCATAGCGTTCGATGGCCTCCGCTGCGTAGTCGGAACAGGTCGGAACATAACGGCAAGCCGGAGGAAGAAACGGGGACAGGATCGCCTTATATCCGCGCAGCAGAACCAATAGCAATGTCTTGAGAAGCCGGGTCATAAGAAATCTAGATGCTCTATTTCTTCTATACGGATTTCGCGGCCTTTTCGATCACATGAAAAGCCCTGGCCACTTGGTCCCGCACTTCGGCAAAATCCGCGCCAAGCAGCGACCGTTTGGGATTGATGACGACGTCTGCCGAAACCTCCGGCGGAAAGCCGCTGAGCCGCACCGCCTCGCGAAGGCGGCGCTTCATGCGGTTACGTTGTACCGAGCCTCCCAACACTCGCCCCACGGTAAAGCCAATGCGAAGGCCTTCCGGCTCATCGTCATCGCTGGCGTTCCGCCGCAAATAAAAAACTGTCATGTGCGCCGCAAAGTGACGGCGCCCTTGCTTGTAAACCCGCTCAAAATCCGCATGCCGCAAGAGCCGCCGCTTCTTGGGGAACTTACGCTTCGTTTTTTGCGGAGCGAATTCCATCTTGCAGGCTCTAGGCTTCCGGCTCTAGGGTCCTGGTCTCACAACTCCGGCTTTTCCTGAAGCCTGACGCCCAGAGCCTAAAGCCGCTTTTATTCCTAGAGCCTAAAGCCAATCTTATTCACGAAATCCGGGTTTCACGGAAACTCGCTTGCGGCCCTTGGCCCGGCGCCGGGAGATGACCGCGCGTCCGCTCTTGGTCTTCATACGGGTGCGAAAGCCGTGCGTCTTCGAGCGGTGACGACGGTTCGGCTGGAATGTGCGTTTCGGCATGAAAAGTCCTGCGCTCCTGATGTCAGCAACTGGATTCGAAGCTGCGATTGGTGAATGGAAAGTATAAATGACGGATTGGCAGGAGGTAAACCGATACCCCAGTGGGATAGTGGTCAGTGGCGAGTGGTCAGTGCAGGC